>Ga0265298_10000756_pt1 | contig 47499 bp, 39 predicted proteins | sample AusTroGonzalo_MG_3_FD_193486 | JGI IMG/M metagenome (GOLD analysis project Ga0265298, IMG submission 193486) | Bovine rumen microbial communities from tropical cattle in Woodstock, Queensland, Australia - Gonzalo_01 | ecosystem: Host-associated > Mammals > Digestive system > Stomach > Rumen ...
CAGAGTTGTTTTCTACAACGGAAAAGGTCACTGCTTTACCGAAAAAGAAGTCACCAATCATAGAGACCTCGCTGATACCGTGAGACTTCTTATCAATTCCTTCAACGATAATCTTTACTGCGAGAGCCCGCAGAAGTATTTTTCCTCCACCCCACAGCTTTCGCTCTCGTCATTTACCTATATCTCATCTTTCGCTGACAAGAAGATGATCTCATACATCAGCAGCGATATTGACGCAGATATTAAAAATGCTGTTATCATCGTTAAATCCGCACAGGAAATGACTTCTATCGACTCTGACGACTCCCAGATCTACACCTTACCGGTGGTTATCGGCAGGATCAGTTCTTCAATAAAGGATATTGAATTATAATGACTAATAAGACAAAATCCAACAGCAACGGTATTAATATCAGCGACAGCATTATTATGTCTGTTAAGATAAAACGCCGTAATTACAGAACGATTCAATCTGTTTTCATAGCCCTCTGCGGCTTCGTGTCTGTGATAATGTCGTTTCTGGGTATGTTTACTCTCAGATTCGATCACAGTAAATTCGTTCTTGCTGCTGTTGCTTTCTCAGCTTTCTATATACTGCTCGTGCTTCTGAACGGCAAAGCACTTTGGCTTTATGCCGCTTCATCCATAATCTTTGCAGTTTGTGCATACAGCCGGATAGAAAAGATAACTGAAGGCTTTAAATTCGTTTATAACGCGATATACAAAAAGTCCTTTAATACAGATGTGAATTACTATAAGTATGTCGAGCCAAAAGACGAAAAAGCAGCCGTCAGCATGCTGCTCATCTTTACAGTATGGCTGCTGGCGATTGTGCTATACTATTTCACCATTTACCGTCCTAACCCTATACTCCCCCTGCTTGTGACCTTCCCCATTATCGAAGTAGGTCTGTATAACGGTGTAAGGATACCAGTATTCTGGGGAATGCTCGTTGTTGCTTACTGGCTTGCTCTGCTTTCCATGTCCACTATCGATGTCGGCGAGTATGCAGGCGGCACAGGAGGCTTCGTCCGAAAAGACAATACCTTCTTCCCCAAGCGCCAGATGAAACTTAAAGTCACTGAGAAATGCGGTATCTTCGTAATTGCAACAGTTATGCTCATAACCGGTATCTCGGCTGCTGCAATGAAGCTCACTAAGTACGAGCGAAGCGACAGGATAAACGAAAAAAGACGAAACATCAGTGAGGCCTTCAGTGAATTCACAATGAGTGATTTCGCTGCAAGCATCTCCCGCGTCACCGAGGCTTTCGGTCTGAAGATCAAAAAGGATAACAACAAGCTCGGTGGCAAGGACCACGTAACGTTCGATAACGTTACCGACCTTATAGTAACGTTTCGCGACCCATGTGACGGTGCCGTATATTTGAAAAGTGATGTAGATTCCGTTTACAGGAACAATGAATGGAAAAAGCTCAGTAAGGACGTATACGACTCCCCTCTCTTTGACAATTTCAGAGCCAGCGGCTGCTATCCACAGGATCTTTACGGTGCGTTCGCTCAGGCTCTGTACGCTGACAGACCTGCCAACGGTATCAGTATCGTAAAATGTATTGACGACGATCAGTTTTTTGCTCCTTACGGAGTTATCAGCAATCACTATCTCACTTATAATGATGACCTGACAGAATACGACATCGCAGACGGAAAAAGCTCCTATGAGTTTAACTACGTATCTTCCAGCGACGTGATCGCCGGTGTTGGTTATGTAAACGACGACAGGATCTCTCCGTATGTTGATGAATCACATAAAAGCGCTGCCGAATGGTACGGCGGATATGACGCTCTGCTTGAGTTCAGCGACTCTACCGATTATTATGAAGGCATTGAAAAGAGCTACCGGCAGTTCGTGTATGAAAACTACCTCCAGCTTCCCGAAAACAGGGCAATGGACGAAATACGCGAAAAATATGCGGATATACTTGCTCTTTCTGATAAACGCGACATTTCAACTATCGACAAGATAGATATATTGAAAAAATTAAGAACACGAATCAGTGCAGACAATACCTATACCCTATCGCCGGGACGTACTCCCTCAAACCGTGATTTTGCCAACTACTTCCTGCTGGAAAGCCACAAGGGTTACTGCGTGCATTATGCAACAGCCGGCGTGCTCCTTGCACGTATGGCAGGTATTCCGGCAAGATACGCCAGCGGATACGTCATCGTCGCCGATGATTTCGATACTGCTGCACACGATGAACGCGGCTATCGCATCATTGAAGTCAAGGACAGCAGAAGCCATGCATGGGCTGAGGTCTATCTCGACGGCTTCGGATGGGTGCCATTTGAATTTACAGCCGGTTACAGCGAAAGAAGCGTCAACGGCTTATCTGGCAATTCCTCCCCCACCGGCAATAACGAGCCCACTGATACTTCTTCTGCAACAGCTGCTGTCACCACAACATCAAGCACTGCCACAACAACTGCCCCACAGCGTATGTCAGGCACCACTACCACTTCCCCACAGACAGTCACAACTGCTGCAAGTACGGGAATAGCCCCCTCAAAGAACGTTCGATCAGGTGGTTCCGGAGGTATTCCCAAGGCAGTAAGGAATATTATTATCATAATATCAGTCATCGCATTGATCGCTGCCGGTATTATCCTGAGGCGATTACTTATCCTGAAATACAGAAACAAAAAATTTACTCAGGGAAGCACGCGTGACAGGATAGCTAATATGTACCGTTACTGCGAACGACTGCTTGCTCAGGTGAATATCACCAACGACTGCCTAGGTTACAAGGATTTCGCTCAGAATGCGGAAAAGCTTGCCGGCGGCACCTATTTTCCGGAAGGAGCCTTCAACAGCTTCATGGATATTGCCCTGAGCAGCGCCTTCAGCAGCTCTCAGCCCGAAGAAACAAAGCTCGCTTCCTGCCTTGAATTCGTCAGCGATTTCGCTGTGAACATTTATAAGAGATCAGGCGCTTTAAGAAAGCTGTCTCTTAAATATCTAACAGTTTTGATATAGGAGGTCAAGTATGAAAATCAGTAATTCAGGCTACATTACCAAAGGCATTGTACTGCTTATAAGCGGAATCCTTATCGGATTCTTTCCGTCGGTCATTACATGGATCTTCTACATTATCGGCGGTATAGTCATCGTATCAAGTGTATTTACGCTCATAGGCTTCAGCGGCGATGGTTCAGGCGGCGGAATAGGTTTAGCCGGTATCATCATCGGAGCGATCATCATGCTCATTCCTAAGATACTCACAGTGGGTATCGCTATCGTAGGCGGCGCTATTTTCACTATCTACGGTATTTCAATGCTCGTTAAAGCTCTGAGGTCTGATAAATCCAAGAACACACGTATAATTGCCATAGTTTTTTCCATTCTGCTCACAGCTTTCGGCATCTTCATGCTTGTAAGTCCGTTCAAGGGCGGCGTCTTCGTAAGGATACTTACTGGTGTAGCTATGATCGTACTTGCACTCTATAACTTCTATATCGCACACGTTATCAACGAGCGAAACAAGAACTCTGTTTCAGATACCATAGACATCTGAGCAGGTCGGTTCAGCAATAAGCCCAGTCATTTGCAGCGCATATGACCGGGCTTTTATATTACCTATAAGAAATATAAATGGGATGATACGAGCTGTATCATCCCATTTGCTGTTAGTCTGCCATGAATACTGAGAATGCTTTATATGCCATGTAGGTATCTATCTTTGAAACTATCTCATACGGTGCATGCATTGAAAGTACAGGTACGCCCATATCTATGGTGTCAACATTGAGATTAGCTATATACGCAGCAACAGTGCCGCCGCCACCCTCGTCCACCTTGCCGAGCTCACCTGTCTGCCAGATAACATTCTTTGAGTCCATAAGCCTTCTGATACGACCTGTGAATTCAGCTGAAGCATCAGATGTGCCGGACTTTCCTCTCGCACCGGTGTACTTTGTAATGCACACACCCTTGTTTATATAAGCACAGTTATTACGCTCATTGACCTCGGGGAATGTGGGATCAAAGGCTGCATTTACATCGGCTGAGAGGCACTCGGATGCGGAAAGAACAGTCCTTTCTTCAGAACCAAGAGCATCCGCTATATCAGCTACAAAATACTTGAGATATGCCGAGCAGAGTCCTGTATTGCCCTCACTGCCTATTTCCTCTTTATCGGTAAGAACGGTTACAACAGTGTGCTTGGGAGCCTTGCAGTCAACAGTTGCCATAAGTGCAGGATAAGCACAAACTCTGTCATCGTGACCGTATGCTCCTATAAGACTGCGGTCAAAGCCAACATCCTTAGCCTTGAATGCAGGTACAGCCTCCAGCTCAGCAGAAATGAAATCAGCCTCGGTAATGCCGTACTTTTCGTTGAGTATCTTCATTATGTTGAGCTTTACAGCATTGCTTGCCTCATCGTCACGGAAAGGTCTTGAGCCTATCATAAGATTGAGTTCTTCGCCCTTTATGCCCTGTGCAAGAGGTCTTTTCATCTGCTCTGTGGCAAGATGAGGAAGAAGGTCGGTAACGCAGAAAACAGGATCGTTTTCGCCTTCTCCGATATTTATCGTTACTGAAGTACCGTCCGCTTTGATTATAACACCGTGAAGTGAAAGCGGTATGGTAGTCCACTGGTACTTCTTGATTCCACCGTAGTAATGAGTTTTGAAAAGAGCTATTTCATCGCTCTCATAAAGAGGATTCTGCTTAAGGTCAAGTCTTGGTGAGTCGATGTGTGCTGCACAGAGACGCACGCCCTTTTCGATAGGTTCTTTTCCGATAACGGCAGCGATTATAGCCTTTCCGCGGTTTACACGGTATATCTTATCTCCGGCTTTAAGAGCTTTTCCCTTCTTGTATTCAGAGAAGCCGTTCTTTTTCAGAATTCCTATCGAATACTCCACAGCTTCACGCTCAGTCTTAGCGAGGCACATAAAATCCTTGTAGCCCTCGCAGAACTTATCACATTTTTTTATTTCAGAGTCAGTCATTCTGAAAACTCCGTTTTTGCGCTCCATGAGGAGCTTTTCTTTCAGTTCCTTTGCTTCGTTGTTTTTTCCAGCCATTGGTCATTACTCCCTTGAATATCTTTATTTGCAGCATTTAACTGCTGAGTGCTCACGTATGTTGTAAAGCTCACGAATTTTGTCAGAGACCTCCTTGGAGATCCGGTTCACTGTATCAAGCTTTCCGTTGTTGTGTATTATATAATCGGAATGGCTCTCGAAAAAGTCCTCATCAAGCTGTGAATTCATCCTTTTCTGAGCCTGATCAGGCGTGAGACCGTCCCTGACTATTATGCGCTTTTTGCGTACCTCAGGATCAGCAAGCACAGAAATGATTATCTCACAGAAATCATCGGCTCGGCTCTCGAACAGAGTCGGTGCATCGAGAAGTATCAGCTTTTCACCGTTTTCCGAGCATTCCCTGATGCGGCGAAGTATTTCTCCAGTTATATAAGGATATATTATAGTATTCAGTGTTTCAAGCTTTGTCTTGTCAGAAAAAACTATCCCAGCCAACGCTTTGCGGTCAAGAGTCTTATCCTCGGTAACAACTCCCTTTCCAAAAAAATCCGCTATCTCTTCAAGGCACTTCGAACCCTTTTCAACAACTTTCCTCGCAATATTATCAGCATTTATAACTGCAAAGCCGTTATCTGAAAAAATCCTCGAAACCGTGCTCTTTCCTGCGCCTGTCTGACCGGTAAGTCCAATGACCATAACACCGTCAAGACTGTTCATATCCTTATCACCTCGAATCCTGCCGCCCTGATAAGGCGGTTATATACAGCAAGTCCCATTCCCTCCTTTGAGGGAGCGCGGACGTACACCTTTTTAGCTCCTATATCGTCGAGCTCACGTAGTCTCTGGAACAGCAGATGAGCCTGCTGTCTGCTGTCTGCTCCGTATGTCATATGCCTGAAGGGACAGTTTTCTGCGTCCTCATCAAAAATGAGCGCATAAACTCCCCTGCCGCCGTCTTTTTCGACTACGTCATTGAAATCATCCAGTGATGACTCTACCATTATTATATCAGCCTTGGGAGAATAATGCTTGTATTTCATTCCAGGAGAAGCGACCTTAGTCCCCTCCGCAACTTCATTGAGTATAGCCTTGTCAACTATGACGCTCTCGCAGATCTCAAGCAGCATTTCTCTTGTTACAGCACCCGGTCTGAGGATACGTACAGATCTTTCTCCTTCAAATGAGATTACCGTCGATTCAAGCCCGAATTCAGACTGACCGCCGTCAACGACAGCTGCTATCCTACCCTCCATATCCCTCATAACGTGGTCAGCAGTAGTAGGGCTCGGGTAGCCTGATCTGTTTGCCGAAGGAGCTGCTATTGGACAGCCGGACATTTCTATAATGCGATGCATTACAGGATGTGAAGGGACACGTATCCCAACAGTGTCCAAACCTCCCGAAGTCACCATAGGTATTTTATCGTTTTTAGGAAGAACCATTGTGAGCGGTCCGGGACAGAATCTATCTGCAAGCCTGTAAGCAAGCTGCGGTATGCCGTCAGTATAATCCTCCGCCTGCGAAAAATCAGCAAGGTGAACTATCAGAGGATTGTCAGCAGGTCTTCCCTTTGCAGCAAATACAGCACGGACGGCTTCCTCGTTGCAGGCATCAGCTCCGAGACCATACACGGTTTCAGTAGGTATGCCCACTACGGCTCCTTGCTTAATCAATCCGGCTGCCCTGAGAAGGTCGCTTTCGCTGTCTGTCAATAATTCTGTACCCATAAAAATTACGCTTCCTGATTTGCGAGCTTTGCAGCCTGATCGGCAGTTGCAAGCGCATCAAATACTTCATCAAGATTCCCGTTGAGCACGTCCTCAAGCCTGTACAGCGTAAGACCGATTCTATGGTCAGTGATACGTCCCTGCGGGTAATTGTAAGTTCTGATTCTCTCGGAACGGTCACCAGTGCCTACCTGCATTTTCCTTTCCGATGCGATTTTTGCGTCTTGCTCCTCCTGCATAGCCTCGTAGATCCTCGAGCGCAGAATTTTCATTGCTTTATCTTTGTTCTTGTGCTGGCTTCTTTCGTCCTGACACTCCACAACAACATTGGTCGGGAGGTAAGTTATCCTGACAGCTGATTCTGTTTTATTTATATGCTGTCCGCCAGCTCCGCTTGCGCGGAAATAGTCTATTTTTAAGTCTGTTGGATTTATTTCAAGTTCAACCTCATCAGCCTCCACAAGTACAGCCACTGTAACTGTGGAAGTATGAATACGTCCCTGTGATTCCGTTTCGGGAACACGCTGGACTCTATGAACTCCGCTTTCATACTTTAATCTGGAATATGCGCCTTCACCCTCAATGGAAAAGCTTATTTCCTTGAAGCCTCCCAGCTCCGTAGGATTAGCGCTGAGCACGTCCTGCTTCCAGCCCCTTGCCTCCGCGTACATCGTGTACATACGGTAAAGGGAATTTGCAAACAGCGAGGCTTCTTCACCGCCGGCACCGCCGCGTATTTCGATTATAACATTCTTGTCATCATTAGGATCCTTGGGAAGAAGCAGTATTTTCAGCTCCTGTGTTATCCTTTCCATAGCCTCACGGCTGTCGTCATATTCCGACTGGACCATTTCCCTGAATTCCTTGTCGCTGCCAGTTGTATCAAGCAATTCCTTTGCCTCTTCAAAAGACGCCTGAGCCTTTTTGTACTCACGATACTTCTCTATGATAGGAGTCATATTTTTATACTCCTTCATAAGCTTAGTGTAAAGCTTGTTATCGCTAACAATATCCGGCTCTGAAAGTTTATTACTGATCTCTTCGTATTTTGATTCCATAAGTGCTAGCTTTTCAAACATTCATATTCTCCTTGATCTGTTATTCTCTGAGACATAACATGAAAAGCTAACCCTTTTCAGGACGGCTGACAGCCTTTATGCTCTTTTCGATCTTGTTTCTCGGGACCATGAACTCTCTTGAACATTTCACACATCTCAGCCGGAAATCCATACCTGATCTGATAACGAACATCTCGCAGCATCCGCAGGGATGATTCTTTTTCATTGTAAGCACATCACCGGGCTGAACGTCCAAGGCTTTATCCTCCTTCCAAAACAATAACGAAAAATCGTACATTTTTAATTATACCTCAAAACCGGTCATAAATCAATATTAAGCCGGGATATTTTTTTTATTTTGTGTAATAATAATAAAAACCCACTAAAAAACATATTGAACTCGACCAAAATTATGGAAGGATGATTTTATGATAACCAGAGTATCAGCTGAATTTGAGACTCCGGAGATAGCTGAGCTTGCAGTAAAGAAAGTCAGGGACACCGTTGACGGTATACTGTCCGCCGGAATGATGTACAATCGCTCCTCGGAAAAGGCTGTAAGGCTCAGAAACGGCTGTATGTACACTATCATACCTACCGCTGTAACATCACACAACTATATTACCGCTGTCATGGAAGCTCCCACCTCCGAAGACGTTATCCCGGAGCCTTCAAGGAACCGTAAAACTACCATGTACGTCATATGCGAGAGAGGCATTGCGGACAAGGTCACTGCTGTTTTCAATTTCTACGGCGGCTTATCTGTAAAAGCAGATATTTAAGTCCCGCCGGAATACAAAAGCGTCCTTCCACATATATTTGACTATCGGCAAACATTTGCGGAAGACATATCTACGGAGGTATAAACATGATTTTTTCGCCAGAAGGTTCACTCATCAGAACAGCTCAGAATAAAAGGCTCATTTCCACCGAAGAAGGCTTGCGAGAGGCCATGGAAAATGGCACAATTCTCGAAGCACACGCAGCGGTATGTGACAGCTCCCACAATCTGATCGTCGATCTCCCATGCGCAACGGGCATCATACCGCGCAGCGAAGGTGCAGTCGGCATTTCAGAAGGCCTTACGCGGGACATCGCTGTAATTTCAAGAGTCAACAAAACTGTGTGCTTCAAGGTCATCGAGCTGAAAAAAGATGAAAACGGCAAAATGACCGCCCTACTTTCACGCTGTGCCGCTCAGAAAGAATGCGTCAGAAACTATATACAAAAGCTTGTACCCGGTGACATTATCCCGGCAAGGATAACTCATCTTGAACAATTCGGCTGCTTCGTGGACATAGGCTGCGGTATCCCCTCGCTTATTCCTATCGACTCTATATCTGTATCAAGAATATCACATCCCTCCGACAGATTAAAGGTAGGTCAGTACATAAAAGCTGTTGTAAAATCAAACGAAAACAACAGGATATGCCTTTCTCACAAGGAGCTCCTTGGCACATGGGAGGAAAATGCTTCCATGTTCTCAGCCGGCGAGACCGTCGCAGGCATTGTACGCTCAGTGGAGGATTACGGTATCTTCGTAGAGCTTGCGCCGAATCTCGCCGGTCTTGCGGAGGTCAGAGATAACATCAAGGCAGGTCAGAATGTAAGCGTATTCATAAAAGCTGTAATACCTGAGAAAATGAAGATCAAGCTGGTCATAGTTGATGTATGCGAGGATGAACCGGAACTGCGTGAGCCGGTATATTTCATAAACGAAGGTCATATCTCAAGCTGGACATATTCCTCCCCAGCCACAGATAAAAAAATAGTGTCCGTTTTTGAGTAAGCATAATAAAAAACAGCTCAGAGTCAACTCTGAGCTGTTTAAATGTCACTATATGTTACATCAGAATGCGATCTGTTCAGCGATCTTGTGGAGCTTCTCGTCGTAAGGCTTCTGCATTGAGAGTGCTTCCTGAATATCGTAATCAACGATCTTGCTGTCCTTTATGCCAACAACTCTGTTGCCAATACCCTGCTCAAGCAGCTCAACAGCATAATAGCCCATTCTTGTAGCCTCAACTCTGTCTCTTACAGTAGGAGAGCCGCCTCTCTGTACATGACCGAGAACTGTTGCTCTTGTCTCGATATGAGTTTTTTCCTGAAGCATTGTAGCGATCTCCTGAGAATGACCAATGCCCTCAGCTACGATTACTACAAAGTTCTGCTTGCCCTTAGCCTTCTTTTCAAGCATAGTCTTGGCAATAGCGTCGATGTCGTAGGGAACTTCCTTGGTAATGATATCAGTAGCACCGCAGGCGATACCGGTATTTACTGCAATGTGGCCAGCTCCTCTGCCCATTACCTCAACAACAGAGCATCTGTCGTGGGACTGTGATGTATCACGGAGCTTATCTACCATTTCCATAGCTGTGTTCATAGCTGTATCAAAACCGATAGTATAATCAGTGCAGGCAATATCGTTGTCGATAGTACCGGGAAGACCGATACAAAGTACACCCTGAGCGGAAAGATCAGCAGCTCCTCTGAAAGAGCCGTCACCGCCGATAACTACGAGACCTTCGATACCAAGCTCGTCACACTTAGCCTTAGCCTTTGCAACACCCTCAGCTGTTCTGAATTCAGGACATCTTGCTGTATAGAGAACAGTACCGCCTCTGTGGATTATATCAGAAACGCTTCTCTCGTCCATCTGGTAAATATCGCCGGAAATAAGACCAGTATAGCCTCTGCGGATACCATATACCTCCATACCCTTGCTGATAGCTGTTCTGACTACCGCTCTTACAGCAGCATTCATACCAGGGGCATCTCCTCCGCTTGTTAATACGCCGATTTTCTTGATCATAAGTATACTCCAATCTGCTCATGGCATATATTGTTTAATGACAGCACGCCTTTGTAGCTGCATCATAATTCCATACATTTATATTTTACTACTTTGAAGAAAAATTGTCAAGTAGGATTCAGTTATTTTTGATAAAAACCGTAAATATTTATCCATTACCGCACAATACCTATCCGGGAAGGCTCAAAGCAGCTGCACAAAGCCTTGTAAGAAGCCTCGGAGACTTCTATATACAGCTTGTTTTTAGGAAGCAGCATTTTCTTCTGATCCGTCAGATAAAAGCATATCTCAGTGTTTCCCCTGTATTCGTCACAGACTCTTTTAAGCTCCGAGGAGATGATCTCGTTTACAGAATCCACCTTTATACACAGCTTCATATTGCCTGCCACCCGGCTGATGTCCTCACCGGCGATGATAGTTTCACATATAATGGACACGCTTTCGTCCTTGACCGAGATACTTCCGCTTATATAGAGAATGCTGTCCTGAACGAGCTTAGCTGCAAAAACCGCATACAGATCCGGGAACACTACGGCGTCTATCTCACCGGTCTCATCGGCAACAGTAAGAAAACACATTTTTTCGCCGCGCTTTGTAATATGTACCTTTTTGTCCTGAAGCGTGCATATAAGCTTTACACTTTTGCCGTCCTCAGGAGCCTCTTCGCAAATTATATCCGATACAGCAGCTGTATGCATAAGCTCAGAGATATATCTGTACTCAGTGAGCGGACTACCTGAAATGTACATCCCTGCTGCCTCCTTCTCAAGAGCAAGCAGTCTTTTGGAATCGTATTCCGGCACAAAGGGTATACGCATTTTCATGCCGCTGTCGTCACAGGAATCAAGAAAATTGAGCTGACCGTCTATAACGCCTCTGGAACCGCTTCCGGTAACGTCGAGCATTTTTTCGTAATTCTCTATCATCTGCCGCCTGTTAAGTCCAAGGCCGTCCAGAGCTCCCACCTTGATAAGATTTTCAAGAGCTTTTTTGTTCAGTTCCCTGCCGTCAATACGCTCGCACAGATCCTGAAGCCCGGTGAAAGTTCCGTTAGCCCTCCGCTCGGCTATTATCTTCTCTGCAAGACCGCTTCCCACGTTTTTTACTGCAAGCAGTCCGAAATACATCTTTCCGTCAGCGTATGTGAAGCCCTTCATGCTCTTATTTACATCCGGCAGCTGAAGCTCTATGCCTGAGCTGCGGCAGGCGTTGATGTACTCGGCAAGCTTGTTTGTCACTCCCATTACGCTTGACATAAGCGCTGCCATGTACGCGCCTTTATAGTGGTATTTCAGATAAGCAGTCTGGTAAGCAAGATAGGCATAAGCCGCCGCATGGGACTTATTGAAAGCATAAGACGCAAAGCTTATCATCTCGTCAAATATCTCATTGGCAGTTTCACGACTTACTCCGTTCTTCTCTGCTCCGGCTACAAAGCTCTCCCGCTCTTTGAGCATAACATCGTGCTTCTTCTTAGCCATAGCTCTCCGGACTATATCCGCATGGCCGTAGGTATAGCCTGCAAGCTTTCTGCATATCTCCATTACCTGCTCTTGATAGACCATGCAGCCATATGTGTCGCTCAGTATCTCCTTCAAAAGAGGATGCTTGTACTTAACGTTTTCCGGATGCTTTTTATTTTCTATATACACCGGTATAGACTTCATCGGTCCAGGACGATAAAGGGATATTACCACAATAAGATCCTCAAGCCTCTCGGGACAGAGTTCCATGAGACGCTGTGTCATGCCCTCACTCTCAAGCTGGAAAACGCCCTCCGTGTCTCCACGAGAAAGCATACCGTACACGCCCTGATCGTCCAGATGGATACTGTCAATATCAAAATCCGGCTCAGACCTTCTTATCTCGTTTACAGTATCACGTATTATGGTGAGATTGCGAAGTCCGAGGAAGTCCATTTTCAGCAGCCCAAGGGCTTCAAGCACTGTCATAGTGTACTGAGTAACTACTGTGCCGTCGTTTTTCTGGAGCGGAACAATATCACTAAGAGGTACCGCAGATATTACAACTCCCGCAGCATGAGTCGAAGTATGCCGGGGCATACCTTCAAGTCGCCTTGCAAGGTCGATAAGCTTCCTTACCGAATTATCCGAGCGGTAAAGCATGGCAAGCTCATCAGATTCCTTCAATGCTTCATCAAGTGTATTCCTGAAATCTATCTGTTTCGCTACCTTGTCGCAAAGCTGGTATGGAACTCCGAGAACTCTACCCACGTCACGAACAGCCGCTCTTGCTTTCAGCGTATCAAAGGCTATTATCTCCGATACTCGGTCAGCACCGTACTTGCTGATAACATAATCCTTGACATGTTGTCGTCCTTCGATACAGAAATCAATATCAAAGTCCGGCATACTAACTCTTTCAGGATTGAGAAAGCGCTCGAAAAGCAGATTGAATTTCATGGGATCTATGCCGGTTATGCCTATGCAGTAGGCACACAGACTACCCGCACCGGAGCCTCTTCCGGGACCAACAGGGATATTATGCTCACGGGCATATCTTATAAAGTCCCAGACAATGAGATAATAGTCAGTATAGCCCATTTCCGTTATAACGGAAAGCTCGTATTCCATGCGTTCTGTGACCGGCTTAGGCGGAGCCGCTCCATATTTTTCATACATCCCGTTAACGCAGAGCTCCCTGAAATACTGCTTGTTATCAGTTACGCCGTCTATGGTAAACTTCGGGAGCTTTATATTGCCGAATTTAAATTCCACATTGCACTGCTCGGCAATTACAGCTGTATTAGTCACAGCCTCCTCATGCCCCTCAAAAAGAGCTGCCATTTCATCAGCGGATTTTACGTAAAATTCATCCGTTTCAAACTTCATTGGGTTAGGCTCGTCAAGAGTCTTTCCCGTCTGTATGCAAAGGAGGACATTCTGAGTTTCAGCGTCCTTCTTGCTTATATAGTGACAGTCATTTGTTGCTGCAAGCGGTATTCCGGTCTCAGCAGACAACTTATACAGGAGCGGCAGTATTTTCAGCTCCTCGGCTATACCGTGATTCTGAACTTCTATATAGTAGTTGCCCTTGCCGAATATTTCCAGATATTCCAGCGCAGTCTTCTTCGCATCAGCATACTCCCCTGCCGAAAGCTTACGGGGTATCTCTCCGGCAAGACAGGCGGACAGGCATATAAGGCCGCTGCTGTATTTTTTCAGCAGTTCCCTGTCCACACGGGGCTTGTTATAAAATCCGTCAATACTGGCAATGGATACCAGCTTTACAAGATTGCGGTAGCCCTCGTTGTTCCTGCACAGAAGTATAAGATGATATGGCGATGAATCCAACTTAGGCTCTTTGTCAAGATGTCCTCGAGGCGCAACATAGACCTCGCAGCCTATAATTGGTCTTATGCCCTGGTTCTTAGCTTCGTTCCAAAACTCTACCACTCCGTACATATTGCCGTGATCGGTTATGGCAGCAGCGGTCTGACCGAGCTCACGCACACGGCTGATAAGCTCCTTGATACGGCAGGCTCCGTCCAGCAGACTGTACTCGGTATGCACGTGAAGATTAACAAATCCGTCACTTCTCATTTATATTTCCTCCGGCTCTCAGCATATCGGCAATAGCCGCCAGCTTCTTGAAACGGTGGTTTACTCCCGAACGGCTTATTGGCTCAGAAAGATTCTCGCCTATCTCCTGAAGACTCATATCGGTATTTTCCAGACGCAGCTCGGCTACCTCACGGAGCTCCTCTGAAAGACTTTCAAAGCCTATAGTCTGCTCTATGAGCTTTATGTCCTCTATCTGCTTCAATGCCGCCTTTACTACCTTGTCTATATTTGCGGCGTCGCAGTTGGCTATCCTGTTTGCCTTATTGCGAACATCCTTATATATCTTCACGTTCATCAGTTCAAGAGTACACTGCTGTGCACCTATAAATGTGAGCGTATCCTCTATGGATTCGCTTCCTTTTATATACACCACGTACTGTCCCCTTCTCAGAACAGTTTTAGCATTTACTCCAATATCTCCCAGAAGCATGGACAGTCCTCCGGCAAGCTCCTCCCCCTGCACAGCAAATTCAAGGTGGTATTCCTTGGAGGGATCATTGACGCTTCCGCAGGCAAGAAATACTCCTGCTGTAAAAACTCCGAGACTATTGGTGGCAATAATCTCGGAATCTATGTTTCGCTCCGACGTGCTGAGATGATATTTCCGGAACACATCCTCGACCACGCCGGCAGCTGTAATATCGTACGTATACATTTTTACGCCGTTTTTTCTTGTGCTAACCTGACATTCCGGCTCATAGCCGAAAACGCTCAGGAAAAGTTCACGGAACACCTCTGAGGAAGTACCGCTCTCGGTCTGGAAACAGATATGTCCCTTTTCCAGCGTCCTGCCGAAAAGGAGCATACCATACAGGCAGGCAAAACGCTTATCCTTGTCGTTTATAGACTGCCTTATCTCTTTTCTAACTTCACCCGAAAAAGAAATCTTGATTCACTCCCGTTATTCAAATTTCTTGTCTTTTGTTATATCCCTGTGATATTTCTGAACGCGGTACTCCTTATCCATAAGGTGCTTTGCTATAAGCTCGGCAAAGGTTATGGAACGATGCTTTCCTCCCGTACAGCCAAACGCTATAACAAGCTGGCTCTTGCCCTCGTGGAGATAAAGTGGTATCAGGTAGTCGATAAGATCGGTGAGCTTATCCAGAAGCACCTTTGACTGCTCAAAACTCATTACATAGTCCTGAACACAGCTTTCACAGCCCGTATGGTTCCTCAGCTCATCCACGTAGTAGGGATTAGGCAGGCACCTTACATCGAAAACAAGATCAGATTCGGTGGAGACTCCGTACTTGAAGCCGAAGGACATTACCTTTATAACTAGAGAATCAGAGCTCCTGCTGAGGAATATCTCCTTTACCTGCTCCTTCAGCTGTGAAGCTGTCAGCTCCGAGGTCTCTATGTAATAATCAGCTATCTCGCGCAGCTGTGAGAGCTGCTGCCACTCGTACTGGATAGCCTCATGGAGATTCCCGTTGAATTTTTCATCAAGGGGATGCTTACGGCGAGTCTCCTTGTATCGCTTTATGAGCACCTCGTCGCTTGCCTCGATAAAGAGCACCTTTACGTCCACGTCAGGCTCGTTCTTCAGTGCCTGCCATGAAAGGAATATCTCGGCAAACATATCTCCGGAACGGATGTCTACCGCGACCGCTATCTTTTCCAGCTGATTGTCGGATTTCCTGCATAGATCCACAAACCTTGATATGAGCTTAGGAGGTATGTTGTCAATGCAGTAAAAGCCTATATCCTCCAGTACGTCCATGACGCTGGACTTTCCCGAGCCGGACATACCGGTAACTATCAATAATTTCATATTTCTCACCCTTGCAAGGATCTCTTATTTCAATATCACCGGTTCAAGCTCAAGGGCATAACCGGTCTTTTCTTTAACTATGCTCTGTACCTTTTCGCACAGTTCAAGAACATCCGCACTTGTAGCATAGCCCTTGTTTATAACAAATCCGCTGTGTTTTTCGCTGACCATCGCTCCGCCGCAGGTAAGTCCCTTCAGACCGCACTGCTCTATAAGGAGTGACGCATAGCTTCCCTTAGGACGCTTGAACGTGCTTCCTGCGCTGGGATATTCCAGCGGCTGTTTGGAGCTGCGCTTTGCCATGCATTCGGTCATTGCGGACTTTATAGCATCAGGATCGCCCTGTGAAAGCCTCAGTGTAACAGAAGTTATCACACAGCCTGTACCGGAGAATACACTATGACGGTAAGAAAGCTCCATTTCATCAAGGTCTATGGACCTGATACAGCAGTCCTCGTCAACGTACTCAGCCGACACAACTATATCCTTCATCTCACTGCCGTATGCTCCGGCATTCATGTACAAAGCACCGCCGACTGTTCCCGGTATGCCGAAAAGATTTTCCATGCCGGTGAGTCCAGCCTGCTGAGCATGTACGCAGGCAGAAGCAAGAAGGGCTCCCGCTTCACAGCGCATAGTCACGCCGTCGGTCTCTATTTTTGCAAAATCACTTCCGAAAAGCAGAACCACGCCGTCGAAGCCCTCGTCAAGTGCGATTATATTGCTTCCTCTGCCAAGAACGCCATAATGTACGTTTTCACTTTTAAGATACTTTATAAGTTCAGCAGCCGATTCAGCGGAATTTACACTGACAAGAGCCCTGCACGGACCTCCGAACCTGAATGTGATATATTCGCTCAGTGAGCATTCCGGTGTGATACGACATCCGAGTTTTTCACAAAGTCTGGTAAGTTCATCTATTTTTATCATAGCGATACCTCCGAACATTATTGTTGAAGCGACATTCTTCAGTTTTTCAGAATGATTCGTAATCGCGCACTATCTCCTTGGAGTCAGATTCCATGCCAAGCCTGTTAAGAAGCTCCTGTGCAGCGTTATATCCCATTTTCTTCTGTCTGTTGTTCATAGCGGCAACTTCAAGTATAACGGCAAGATTTCTTCCGGGCTTTACAGGGATAGTGAGCGAAGGCACCTTTACGCCAAGTATGGACACGTATTCAGTATCTACGCCCATTCTGTCATAGATCTTTTCTGAGTTCCACTGCTCAAGCTCTACCACAAGGTCGAGCTTTTCAGTCATTTTAACTGCACCTATACCGAACAGACGGCGTGCGTTGATGATTCCAATACCTCTGAGCTCAAGGAAATGGCGGATATTATCCGGCGAGCTGCCTACAAGGCTGATATTGGACACCTTTCTCAGCTCCACAGCATCATCGGCTACAAGCCTGTGCCCGCGCTTTACGAGCTCGATAGCGGTCTCGCTCTTACCTACGCCACTCTCGCCGGTTATGAAAACACCTTCGCCGTATATCTCGATAAGTACGCCATGGCGTGTTATACGCGGTGCTAGAGTAAGGTTAAGGAACGCGATAAGTCCGGACATAAAGTTTGAAGTGCTGTCCTTGCTTCTGAGCAGAGGCACCTCATACTCCTTTGCAAGTTCGAGCATTTCCGCAAAATACGGCAACTCTCTTGTGATGATAAGAGCCGGTATCCTCTGGGCAAAAAGGAGCTGGAGCCTCTCGCGGCGAGTCTTTTCGTCAATAGTTGAAAGGTAGGCAAACTCCATTTTACCTATTATCTGTATACGCTCAGGGTTGAAATATTCATAGAAGCCCATAAGCTGGAGTCCCGGTCTGTTTACATCGTTTTCGTCGATCATGACGTCGTTTGCATCCTTATGGATATATATCACTTCAAGCTTGAATTCGTCGATGAGCTTCTGAAGCGAGACCTTGAAATTTTCAGCCATTTTTTTCTCCGTTCTCCGATGATCGGTAGTTTTTTATCCTATTACAAAAGATGTAAAGCCAAATTCTCCGATTACTTCCTTTGCCTTTACAAGCTCGTCTGGTGTGACAGACACTCCTGATAACCTGACGGTAACATTGCTGTAATCCTTAAGCTCGTTCCTTACGAGGGACAGCATCGTTTTTGTTTTTTCAGCAGCAGTTCCCTTGAATTCGTAGACCGTACTGCTGGTATATACTCCGTAGCTTATCTCGTCTATGTCTATGTTCAGTATTATCGAGTTTACATTAAGGTACAGAGGCTCGGATATAACATCCTTGTTGCCCTTTAATATATCCGAAGCCTTTATCTCAACAGCCATTGTGGAGCCGTGGGACAGTGCCTTGTCATAATACAGGTTTGCAGCAGCTGTGAGCGCTTTATAGCGGTCGTGGGCAGAAATATCCCTCGGCAGTATTTCCAGATCGGATTCCCTGAAATCAGGAAATATCATATCCGTGCATATGATCTTATCGAAGCCTGCCGATGCTATCTCATCGACTATTTCACCGTTGTAGTCCACAGCCATCTGCGAAAAGGGTGAAGTCCACGGCTTGCCACCGGATTCGTAGTCATTGTCTATCCACTGCTCGTCGGTCTCAGCGGTGATATAGCCGCTCCTGCGGTCCGCGATCGGAAGTATATAGTCCTTGAAGGTGCTCACCATAGCCGCTGATTTGTAGCCAGATCCCTCTATGGTATCAACTATGTCCTTCAGAGAGATCATATTCTTTATCGCACCGGTCTGAGTAGCGTAGTACACCGAGCTCATATAGTACAGCTCGCCTCCTGAGACCTTCAATGGCACCTCGACATATTCGATGTCAAGGGAATCAGGAATCCTCCTAAGCGCAGCCTTCAGTGTTTCAACGCTTGTAAGATCTACCGGAGTAAACGCCGCTGCACGGTATTCCTCCCGCCCAAGGGGCACCTGAAGCTCTGCATTACCGCCGGTAGCCTCCACCGGTGTGGATGCCGGAGTGAGAGCACTGTCAGTCGAAAGCGTCGATATGGTGTTATCCCCCTTTTTTTTGGTATAGTTTATGACCGGCTCAGCTGCACTGTAACCGAGAAAACCTATACCTCCTATCAGAAGGACCGTAAGTCCTACGGAAAACGCTTTTGCTGCAGGAGTTTTTCCGTAATAGTTCTTCTCCTTGGTTTTGTATATTTTCCTTCCTTTGTTTTTGAATCTCATTTCAATACTCCTAATATGCAGCTATTGCACTTCTGTTTATTTCAGCGAATATACTGCCATTGATATGATGCCAAGATAGATAAGCATTGCCGGAAATCCTCTGAACGAAGCCGGTACCTTCGATGAATTCAGCTTCCTGTAAGCTACTGTGAGCATGAGGGAAGCTATCACGAAACCTGCACCTGCCTCAAGTCCGCCCCTGACGTAGCTACATATGTTCATGTAAGAAGAATCGTCAGCCGCCTTGCCGCTGATAGTGAAAAGAGTTCCCATAACAGCGCAGTTGAAAGCGGAAAGGTGTATGTACTTACGGTAGCGCTCAAAGTTTTCCCTTGCTGTGAAATACAATGCGGTCAGCATTGAAACATACATAACGCTGACGGTGAGAGTATATATCAAAAGCTTAAAATAATCATAATCCACAGGAAGTGAACTGTCGATGAGATAAGCAGCTGCACTGCCGATTGTCGTGAAGACCGTTATGCACAAGGCAGTAGCGATAAGATTTTTCCTGCTTCCTGCCGCTATGAACAGAGTGCTCGTTCCCAGCGCCTGCATAAGTATCAGATTAGCAGCAAGGAGAGCTATAATGTCATTTACCAGATACATCGGTTACACTCCTTGAACTGTCTTTTTCACGCCTTGCGGCAGAACGTATCCAGCGGTAAGCTCCGCACATGAGTCCCAGCATGATAAAGCCTCCGAAGGGCTGCGACAGACCGCTTATAAGCGTATCTGCATCAGCCATCCTGCTGTTTATGGTACCGTATGCAAGAAGCTCCCGTATCACTGCTGTCAGCAGCATAACGGCGTCAAAGCCGAGGATACAGAAAATCAGTGTGAACATCATCCTGAGCTTTTTCATGCGGAAAAACCTTGCCTCCGTCTGGAATACTATAAGCGAATTAACTGCCAGCAGCGGGAAGTATATGCCGATACGGGTTATAGCTTCCGGGTAGTATTCCTCCGCAGCAAGTCTCACGGGTATATAGACAAGCGATGAGATTATTGCGTAGATAACGACCTTCAGCGTATAAGGTATGCTCTTCGGCACAAACGAAGCTATCATGACTGAAAAGAACGTTATCGCTGTAAAAGCATATATCAGCGCTTCTGCGTTGCGGACGTTGTCACCGCAGATAATGACCGGAGAAATGACCATAAGTCCCGAGAGGACTATATTATCACCGAGAATGCCTCCGAATACTGAGTTCCTGCGTTCATTCATCTCCGGGAGCCTCCTCTCCGGCAGCTTCTTCCGCTGCTTTTTCGTCATCTATGGCATTATTGATGCGCTTTTCAAGGTTTTTAAAGCCCAGAGCAACAGGGGTGAACAGCACTGAAACTATCACTATCGCATTCTCCTTGGCATTAGTCAGCACGATCGTGTAAGCAAATGCGGAAATGAAAAATCCGTAGAAAAATGCAAAATAATTCCGCTCAGGAGCTATCCTTCTGTCCGAGATAATATATATCGCAGCAAACAGAACCATATTCATGGCTATGGAATATTTCAGAGAACCAATTCTCGAATCGCCCACAGGTACTATATAGGCGAACAGTCCAGTTCCGGATATGGTACCGATAAAGGCTCCGGCAGAAATGTCATTTCTCATTATGAGCATAACAGCTGCGATGAGCAGGAGCAAAACGCTGACCGTGCCGGCAGGACCTGCAAATTTTCCCATAAGCAGTTCAAAGTCGCTGCAATTCACCTTACCGGTAACATTGAACGATGAGGATGCAGAAGCCGTCAGCTTTTCCGGCTTTTCAAATACGCTGCTCCTAACATAGGGCTCCGGATACGCCAGCAGCTTCTTTCCCCATGATGTCAGTACGAAAACATAGGCGGCTGCCGCCGGCGAAAATATAATGTTCCGTCTGCCGCCGAAAACGTTCTTCGCGGCTATTACTGCAAAAACACAGGCTATCGCTGCTATTTTGTAGTCTATGACCGTAGGAAGCATAAGCGCTATTATGAGTCCGTCGGACGTGCAGGTAAGATCATCCGCTGTAAATCTCCTGCCCATTGCTCTTACTGAAAGGAAATCCGCAGCAAGCGAAACTGCTACACAGAGTCCCCCAAGTGCAAGTGCTCTTGTGCCGCAGTAAAAATACGACATCGTCTCCAGCACTATGAGAGTGATCATTGTATCCAGCCAGATACGGCGCTCTTTTCCAGCCTGTATCAAACCAATTTACCTTCCTTCAGCAAACGGGCAGTCTCTGCCATATTCTCTGCGCGGAAAAGATAGCTTCCGGATACGAGCACATTAGCCCCTGCATTTCTTACAAGAGGAGCTGTCTCGGCATTTATGCCTCCGTCCACCTCGACGAAAGCCTCTGAGCCCAGCTTGTCAAGGCGCTGCCTGATTATTCTTACCTTGTCAACTGTTTCGGGCATGAAGCTCTGACCGCCAAATCCGGGCTCCACAGTCATAACAAGCACCATATCAAGGTACGGCAGATAATTGTATATCTCCTCCGACGGAGTTGCAGGCTTTACCGCAAGAGCAGCCTTCTTTCCGCATTTCTTTATAGCGTCGATACAAGCCATTGTATTGCTCTCGCTCTCAACGTGGAAGGAAATATAATCTGCACCGGCATCAGCAAAGCGCTCTATATACTTCAGCGGATCCGTTATCATAAGGTGCACGTCCAAGGTCATGCCGGTAGCCTTTCTTACTGCCTCCAGCACCGGAAGTCCATAGGATATATTATTAACGAAAACACCGTCCATAACATCAAAATGCAGCATATCTATCCCGCCGGCTTCAAGCCTCCTGATCTCACTTTCGAGATTTAGCATATCCGCACTGAGAACAGACGCTGATACATAATTTTTCAATTTATCACTTCCTGTTTATTCATACACTATTATTATATAATATTTATCGCTCAACGTCAATATGCTTTCATGTTTTTTATCAGATTTTTTTGTCCTCTCCGTAACTGCGAAATATTGTTCAAGCTCTGCCGCATAGTATCTTTTACAGATATTTTTGTCTCAGGAGGTAACGATAATGCTGCTTGATCTGCTGAAAAACCTGTTTTTCTTTGCTCTGCATATAGAAAACAGTGTAACTTTCCCGAAACCACTGTCCAAAAAAGAGGAGAAGGAATGCTTCCGGCTGATGTCCGATGGCGATAAAACTGCTAAAAACCGTCTAATTGAGCATAATCTCAGGCTCGTAGCACACATAGTTAAAAAATATACCGCATCGTCCAGCGAGCAGGATGAACTTATCTCTATCGGCACTATCGGTCTTATCAAGGCTGTTTCCACCTTCGACTATACCAAGGGCGCAAGATTCGCAACCTACGCCAGCAGGTGCATAGAAAACGAGATACTCATGAACTTTCGCGCTATGAGAAAATCCGCCGGCGACATCTACATAAATGAGCCGGTCGAGACCGACAAGGACGGGAACTCCCTCACTCTCATAGACCTAATCGACGACGGCAACGACATCCACGAACAGGTGGACATTCTTATAAAATCAAGGCAGCTTTACCGCTTCCTCGGTCAGTGCCTTGACAAGCGCGAGATCGAAATAATCATCTACCGCTACGGTCTGTACGGGAAGCGTCCCCACACCCAGAGCGAGACTGCCGAACTGCTGGGCATTTCCCGTTCCTATGTGTCCAGAATCGAGAAAAAGGCTATCGAAAAGCTGAGAAAAATGTACGATACTACTCCGCTGTAAGGTATTGCACTGACTGCGAAAACGTGCTATAATCATATTATACTGATGTTCGGAGGTCTGTTATGGATATTCTCGTTACCGGAGGCACTGTATTCGCAAGCCGTTACACCGCTGAGTTCTTCGCTTCATCCGGGCATAACGTCTTTGTGCTCAACCGCGGCACAAGGCCTCAGCCGCCAAATGTCACCCTCATTAAAGGCGACAGGCACTGCTCCGGGGAGCTCCTTAGGAACAGGCACTTTGACGCCGTTATCGACGTTACCGCTTACAACTCCGATGATGTGAACGGCCTTCTGGACAGTCTCGGAAGCTTCGACAGATACGTGCTTATAAGCTCCAGTGCCGTCTACCCTGAAACTCTCCCTCAGCCTTTCAAGGAGGAGCAGGTCTGCGGTGCGAATTCCATATGGGGAGCCTACGGCACTAACAAGATAGCCGCCGAAAAGGCTCTTTTATCAAGAGTTCCGGACGCTTACATCCTCAGACCGCCGTATCTCTACGGTCCCATGAACAATCTCTGGCGCGAGGCTTTTGTCTTTGAATGTGCCGATAACGACCGTCCGTTCTACGTACCCAAGGACGGCAGTATGCCGCTCCAGTTCCTTCATATCGGTGATATGTGCCGCTTTATTGCAAAAATACTGGAGATAATGCCGCCTGAGCATATTTTCAACGTGGGCAACAGCTCCACAATCAGCATAATCCAGTGGGTGAAAGCCTGTTACAGCGTGACCGGCAGGACTCCCGAATTCAGGTTTGTTTCCGGAAATGTACCGCAGCGCAGCTATTTTCCCTTCTACGATTACAGCTATATCCTCGATGTTACAAAAATGTGCCGGTATATGTACTGCTTCACGCCCATTAAGGAAGGTCTTGAAAGCTCCTATGAATGGTACAGAAACAACAGGGAGCTCATTATAAGAAAGCCCCTTGCTGAGTTCATTGCAAATGAGCTTGAAGGCTCTGCTGATGTAAAGTTTCAAAATTAACAATTCTTTTTCCGCGTGATTGTATAAATTGCATGGTGACAACTCGCCGGAAATGTGATATAATAATTCTTACAGTCTTTTTCCGGAGGTGCTTAAGTGGAATTCAATACTAACAGCGGTATCTGGGGTACTATGTTCGGTGTCCCCCATGTTGTTGCTGATAATTTTCTCAAGCTTGCTACCGGTCAGCAGCTCAAAGTGCTCCTGTACCTTCTTCGCTGCTCCGGCAGAAAATGCTCCGAGGAGGAGATAGTACGCAATACAGGCGTCACGCCTCAGGAAGCTGCCGACGCTGTACTTTTCTGGCAGCAGGTAAATGTCCTTACTCCTGCTCAGTCTTTCTCCAATAGCAGCGCTGTACCTAATATCATCACAGTACAGACTCCGGTCCAGGAAAGTGCTGCTCCGGTCATAAATGCTAAAACGCCCACTCCAGCTGAAGCTCCGCAGAAACAGAACCTCTCCCCCTCTGAAATATCCAAGATCATGAAGGGCTCAGACGAAATATCCGAGCTGTTTAAAGTTGCCGAGAGTGCTCTCGGGCCACTAAGCCACACTCAGCAGAACTCGCTGATATGGATGTCTGACTACCTTGGACTGAAATGTGAGGTCATAGTTACCCTAATTTATTACTGTCTTGATATAGAAAAGACCAATTCCGCTTATATGGAGAAAATTGCGTATTCGTGGCACGAAAATGACATTAATACGCTCAATGCCGCTCAGGAAGAGGTGGAGCGTCTTACCTCCACCCGTGAGTATTCCGGAAAGATAATGAAGATATTTGGTCTGTCGAACCGCCCCACAAAAAAGCAGTCAGAATTGATCGCCCAGTGGAAAAGCAGTGGTTTCAGCACCGAACTCATCGAGTACGCTTTAGAGAAATGTCTCGATCAGATAAACAAGGTGAATTTTGACTACATAAACAAAATACTCCTGTCGTGGAAAGACAGCGGCTTTACAGAGCCCGGTCAGGTCAAGAACGCCGAAAGCAGTTACAGTCAGAAAAAGCGCAGGGTCAAGAGCTCCGATGACAAAGACCTCGACATCGAAAAATATAACGTTGTTATAAACAAATTCTAAGAAGGTTATTTATGAACAGTGAAGTATTCGACAGGGCTATGGCTATTATTTCCAGCCGCCGCCATAAAGCCGAAAATGAAAACGAGAACCGTATACGTGAGATAAACGAAAAACTCCCTCAGATACGCGAGATAAATGCCGAGCTTTTTAATTCGGGCAGAGAGCTCCTGAGAATCATCAGCGAAGGTGATCCAAACGATCTCCAGAAGAAGATCGACAACCTGAAAAAATACAACTTAGACGCTCAGTCCATGGCGAGAACTATGCTCGTGGATAACGGCTACCCGGCAGATTACCTCGATATGCACTACACCTGCCCAAAATGCTCCGATACAGGCTATTACAACAAATGCTACTGCGACTGCTTCAGGCAGCTCTGCGGAAAGCTCTCCGCCGACGAGCTCAACAAAAATGCTCAGCTGAAGCTCTCCTCTTTTGATACTTTCAGACTTGACTACTATTCCGGCGAGAGCTACGGCACGATGAAGCGCATACTGGATTTCACTAAGAAATACGCGGATGAGTTCAATGCCTCCTCCCAGAGCATCTTCATGTCAGGCAGGACCGGTCTCGGAAAAACTCACCTCTCCCTTGCAATAGCCAATAAAGTGCTTGAAAATGGGTACAGCGTTATTTACGATTCCGTGATAAACATCCTCAGAAACATAGAAAAGGAGCACTTCTCAAGAGAGCACTCCACGGAAATGTTCGACCTTATTATGGAAGCCGACCTTCTCATTCTCGATGATCTCGGAACTGAGTACGAATCACCTTTCTATAACGCTACTATATACAACATCATAAATACCCGTCTTAACCGCTCCAAGCCCACGATAATCAGTACAAATCTCAACTTCGCCGGCATAGGACGAAGATATGACGAAAGAGTTGTATCACGTATAGTGTCCGCTTACGCCTGCCTCGAATTTCAGGGTGAGGATGTCCGTCTGCAAATGCGTAACCGAAAATTGCAATAAAAAAAACGGCTGTCATTGACAGCCGTTTTTTATTCACTTACTGAACGTCAAGCTTGAGCTTGAATGGAGCGTATCTCTTGTATGCACGCTTGTTCTTGTCTACATCATAAGACTTAGCAAGAGACTCGATCATGTCGGTGTAATCATCAGAATACTTCTTCAGGATAGTATCATCCTTAACATCTTCGCTCCAGAGATCATCATCTGTCATACGGTCCTTGATGTCACCCTTGATAACTATATATACTGTATTCTCGTCGTAATCGTATCTCTCAGCCTTGTAGTTGCTCATATCATTGAAGACCTTCTCGTTGAATTCTCTCGAAGCCTTCTGAGCATCTGTTTCAGCTGCTGTTGTTACTACTACCGCTTCACCGATAGGTGCTGCTGTTGTTGTATACTTTGTAATAGTAACTTCGTTTTCATAGGGACTTGTTGTAGTTGTTGTGGTAGTGGTATCAGACTCGCCGGATACTGCTGTTGTTGTTACCTCAGAAGAAGTAGTGGTCACTGCTTCTTCAGCGGATGTATCAGCAGTTGTGGTAGTCTCATTCTCGTCAGCAGATGTTGTAACTGTGTCTGCGTCGGTTGAAACAGTTGTAGTGACCTCAGATGTTACTGCCTCAGTGGTAGTATCGGTAGTAGTGTCAGTCTCGGTGCTTTCTGCTTTCTTCTCCTCAATATAGCTGGTGTAATCAGCCATCATCTCGTCCAGCTTCTGCATTTTTCCGAGATTATCCTTAACTTCGTTGATCTGCTTTACATAATCATCGATCTTCTTGTTGATCTCTCTGAGTTCGTCGCCCTCAAGTTTATTTCCGTCAGTGTCGGTAAGGGAAACTTGGAAATACTTGATTCTTGCAGTATTGTCAATGTAGTATTCCTTGAGTTCTTCCTCTGAACAACCGAACTGCTTGTCTATTCCGTAATAGTAATTGAACAGATACTGCTGCTTGCGGGTAGCTGTCATAACTTCCCTGATAGACTCCTCGCCCACGCCGTTCTTCTTGTATATATCCTGAGACTTATAATACTCAACAGCCTCATCTACATAGGTGTTGTCCTCATCGGAAAGCTCTCCGCCCACCTTCTCAAACTCTTTCTCGATAGCTACATATCTCTTGCAGTAATCGGTAGCCCTGTTCTGTATCCAGTCGGCAGCGTCAAGATCCTCTATACGGGAATCCTTTACGTCAGAAAGTGAAGGATAACTGCCGCTCTCCTCATAGATCTTATAAGCAGCCTCGTTGTATGCGTCTATCTCATTATAGATGAAAACTCCGGCACGTATATCAAAGCCGTCGATCGTTGCAGCATTTTTTGTACTGCTTCCGATAGTGATCGCTCCCGGAGCGCTGCAGCCTGCCATAGAAGAAGCGATAGTTACAGCTGCCACTGCGGCGGTGAACATTCTGAATTTTTTCATTAGTGATTCCTCCGATTGACCTGTGATAGATATTTCTGGCGTCAGACTGCCGGCTGGATAGCCCATATAAGCCGCAGCTCCGCCTTTTGATTCCAAATACTGTTTCATTATACTACATTTTTTTCGATTTGTCTATACCTAAACGAAAAATTTTTTCATTTTTTCACACAAGATTAAATGTTAAATTCATTTATTATATTGTATTTTACGCTCTGACCTTGACTTATATATCAAAAAATGATACAATGTTAATATATGTATTTTTGTAAATGGAGGCATATCTATGAAAGTCGAACTTCTTGCCCATACTCCGGAACCAGAAAAGCTCGCAGCCACCGCTGCCAAGCTCTGCTATTCCAGCAGCGATATCAGCTCGCTGAGAGACGGTCTGACCGAGGAAAAAACCGCAAGCTTTATTGATATGCTCGTCTCCATCGGCCATGAGAGCATAATGGAGCACGCTTCGTTCACTTTCGGCATCGAGGGCATTTCCCGCGCCTGCTCACATCAGCTCGTCCGTCACAGAATCGCCTCCTACTCCCAGAAAAGCCAGAGATACGTAAATGAAAACGACTTTGAATTCATCACTCCTCCGGCTATTGAGGCTCTCCCCGCTGCAAACGAGGAATTCAATCGCATTATCGCCGAAATTACCGCGGGCTACAAAAAGGTCGCTGACCTGCTTACTAAAAAGCATACAGCAGAACTTACAGCTCAGGGGCTCGACGAAAAGACCGCTGCCTCCAAGGCACGAAAGCTCGCCAATGAGGACGCACGCTTCCTCCTTCCCAACGCCTGCGAGACCAAGATAATCGTTACCATGAACGTCCGGTCGCTTTTCAATTTCTTCCGCCACCGCTGCTGCAACCGCGCTCAGTGGGAAATACGCGCTGTGGCTAATGAAATGCTCAGGCTTTGTCTTGAGGTGGCTCCGCATATTTTCGCCGGAGCAGGTCCCTCCTGTGTCGCCGAAGGAAAATGTCCTGAAGGCAAGATGACCTGCGGAAAGATGAACGAGGTCAAGTCATATTTTGCTTCACTGAAAAGCAGTGCCATGCCGCAGGTGACCGAATAATGCTCGAATTCAGAGATATTTCTGTTTCTGATAAACAGCGTATCACAGCCGCTCTTTCCGCCTCCGACTTTATGGGGTGCGAATACAGCTTCGCCAATAATATGGCTTGGAAGCGCCTCGCCGGTTCCAAAATAGCATTCTTCCGCGACTTTTACATCTGCTGCGCCTTCGACACCGACGACGGTCTCCCCCATTTTATTTTCCCTGCCGGCAGCGGTAACTATGAAGAGGTCATAAACGAGCTCCGGCAGTTTGCAAATGCCTCAGGCGCCCCCCTTATCTTCACCGGTGTTACCGGAAACGTCCTCAGCATTCTCAACGAGCTCTTCCCCGGCGAATTCACCGTCGCTCCGGACCGTGACAGCTCCGATTATATTTACAGGACATCAGACCTTATTGAGCTTCCCGGAAGAAAATACCACTCCAAGCGCAACCACCTGACCAGATTTAATCATCTCGAATACGAGTTTTCCATTATTACAGAAAAGGATTTCGACGACTGCATTCTTTTCTCCACCCTTACCTTCAATGATAAATACAGCGGTGACGATCATTCCTACCTTGCCGAACAGTACGCGATAAACACCTTCTTCAACTACTACGGCGAGCTCGATCTCACCGGAGGCATTATTCGCATCGGCGGCAGGACTGCTGCCTTCACCATAGGAGAAAAGCTCAACTGCCGCACCTTCTGCGTTCACATTGAAAAGGCGGACGTCTCTTTCAACGGGATATATGCCGGTATCAACAACTGCTTCGTGAAGTCTGCCGCTGCGGACTTTGAATATATAAACCGCGAGGAGGATATGGGCTTAGATGGGCTCAGACGCTCAAAACTCTCATATCACCCCGCTTTCATCCTTGAAAAAAATATCGTTACATTCAAATGAAAGGATTATTACTATGATCTACGTTTTCCTTGCTGACGGCTTTGAAGAGACAGAAGCTATCGCTCCTATCGACCTTCTCAGAAGAGCTGGCAAAAATGTCGTTACAGTCGGAGTCGGCGATAACCTCATCACCGGTTCCCACGGTATATCAGTCGTTACCGACACTATCGCCCAGGAAGCGGTTCTCAATGACGAGCTTGAAATGATAGTCCTGCCGGGCGGTATGCCTGGTACCCTCAATCTGGAAAAATCCCAGTACGTTCAGGCTGCTATCGACTTCTGCGTACAGAACGGCAAATACATCGGTGCTATCTGCGCCGCTCCCTCTATTCTTGGTCACAAGGGACTGCTCAGCGGCAAAAAAGCCGTTTGCTACGAGGGCTTTGAGACTCAGCTGGATGGTGCTGTTACGGGTACAGAGCCCGTAGCTGCCGACGGTATATTCATCACCTCAAGAGGTGCCGGTACTGCTGTTGAATTTGGTCTGGCTCTCGTTGAAAAGACTGTTTCCTCAGCCGAAAGCGAGCGTCTCCGCCGCGCTATAATGTGCTTCTGAGATGACTGACAAAAAATCCCTCAGGAAGCAATTCTCCGCCCTGAGAAAAACTCTCAAAAATGAGGTCAGTGATTCTGCAATAACTGCACGACTGCTCTCGCTGAACGAGATAGCTTCAGCTGATACCGTACTGCTCTATGCTTCTTTCGGTTCAGAGATAAATACGTGGGAGCTTGCAGAAAAGCTCATCTGGCTCGGCAAGATCACTGCTTTTCCCCGGTGCGGCGAAAACGGCTCAATGACTTTCCATTGTGTCAGCGAGCTCTCACAGCTGCGGAACGGTACTGCCGGTAAATACGGTATATGTGAACCGTACGCTGAGCTCCACGAACCTCCACTCGCCGCACAAACTGTCTGCATTGTCCCGGGACTCGCTTTCACTCCGGACGGCGGCAGGCTCGGCTACGGCGGCGGCTACTACGACCGCTTCCTTGCAGGATTCCCCAAAATATGCAGGATAGCCCTCGCATACGAGGGTATGCTCACAAATGAGCTCCCGCTTATGTCCCATGACCTTAAGGTTGATATAATAGTTACAGAAGAAAGGACGGTGCTCTGTAAATGAGCAACAATGACGATCTCATAAACAGTATCCTAAACGAGCTTGACAACGGTCAGGAACCGTCTCCGTCAGGCGATTCTTCGGATACTTTTGCCCCTGTTGAGGATACCTCCGCGCCTGTGGATGACACTCTCCAGAACGATGACACTCCCGATGTGTATGAAAGCATTGAAGCTCCGGAATATGCCGGTAACTATCCCCAGATGAACGAACTTCCGCCTCCCCGGAGAATGGCTCCGACACGCCGCAAAAAGAAAAAGAAGAAAAAGCAGAGGAACCGTCTGCCGGGTATCCTCATCCTTACGACATTTATTTTCGCTGTATCTATCGTCCTCTCCCTTGTTATTATCGCTTTCGGAAAGGATATGCTCGGTATCGGCAAGAGCGATACGACTCACCTCATCGTCGTAAAGGAGGGAGCCACAACCAGCGACATTGCCTATATGCTCAAAGACGAGGGAATTATCCGCTCTCCCAAGGCTTTCATACTCTTCTCAAAGCTGCGTAAATCAGATTCAATGTACGTCCCCGGTGAGCACTTCATCAAGGAGAATATGGCGTATGAGACCATTATCCAGAAGCTGACATCCACCGAGAACGCCGCTAAGAATTCCGTTGAGGTCACCTTCTACGAAGGCGATACTCTCTATGATATTGCCGAAAAGCTCGAAGAAAACAAGGTCTGCAAATCCGCTGACTTCATGTTCTATTTCAACGCCGGCGACTATGGCTGCGAGTTCGAAGAAAAACTCCCAACCGAGAAGAATCCCCTCAAGTTCAAGCGCATGGAAGGCTACGCTTTCCCCGATACTTATATGTTCTACGAGGGTATGGACGTTGAACAGGTATGCCAGAAGATCTACTTCAACTTCAATTCCAAAATGACCGCGGAACGCTACAAGAAGATGCAGCAGAAAGGTCTTGACCTGGACAAAATGATAACTCTCGCTTCTATCGTTCAGAAAGAGGCTGCCAACACCGAGGACATGAACACTATCGCCGGTGTATTCTTCAACCGTCTCAATAACCCCGACAAGTTCAAAAAGCTTGAATCCGATCCTACCTCAAACTATGCCAAGTTTGTTGTTGCTCAGCATCAGGAGCTCTACAATCAGGCTATGATCGACGCTTATGATACCTACGTAGGTTACGGCCTGCCTCCGGGAGCTATCTGCAACCCCGGTCTCGATGCTATAGATGCTGTGCTCGATGCTAAGCCCACAGAGTACTTCTTCTTCGTTGCCAATATTTATACCGGAAAGACCGAGTTCTCTGTGACCTACGAGGAACACCTCGAAAAGGATAAGCGTGTCAAGGAAGAAGAGGCTGAATACGAGGAAGCTTCAAAAGCTGCAGAACAGGAAGCAGCCCGTAAGGCTGCCGAACAGGAGGAAAATAATGATCAGTGAACTTGAAGTTCTTTCTCCTGCCGGCGATGAGGAACGCTTCGATGCTGCAGTAAACTTCGGCGCAGACGCTGTTTACCTCGGCAGAAAGCAGTTCGGTATGAGAGCGTCGCCGCTAAACTTCGACTTTGAACAGCTGGTCAAAGCGGTACAGACTGCCCACTCCAAGGGTGTCAAGGTCTACCTCACCTGTAACACACTCCCCCGCAACAACGAGATTCCTTTCTTTGAAAAATTTGTACGCGAGGCTGTTGATGCGAAGGTGGACGCTCTTATCGTTGCGGACATCGGTCTGCTCATGCTCATAAAAAAATTTGCCCCCGATATGGAGATACACATCTCCACTCAGACAGGCATTGTCAATTACGTCACAGCCCGGGAGCTGTATGATCTCGGCGCAAAGAGAGTCGTCCTTGCAAGAGAGCTATCCCTCGACGAAATAGCAGAGATAAGAGCTAAGACCTCCCCAGATCTTGACATAGAGACCTTCGTCCACGGCGCTATGTGCGTTTCATTTTCAGGAAGATGCCTCCTTTCACAGTATCTCGTCAACCGTGACGCTAACCGCGGTGAATGCGCCCAGCCCTGCCGATGGGGCTATCACCTTATGGAGGAAAAGCGCCCTGGTGAGTTCTTCCCCGTATTCGAGGACGAAAAAGGTACATATATCCTCAATTCAAAGGATATGTGCATGATAGAACATATCGACAAGCTCGCTGAGGCTGGCGTAAAAAGCCTGAAAATAGAGGGCAGAGCCAAGTCCGCATACTATGTCGCCGTGGTAACTAATGCTTACCGTGCTGCTGTGGACGAATATATGAAGGATCCATACAACTTTCATCTCCCGGACTGGATACGCGATGAAGTCTACAAGGTCAGCCACCGCAAATACTGCAACGGCTTCTTCTTCGGTGTCCCCGAGGAATCACAGTATTACGAGAACAGCGGCTATATCCGCAATTACGATGTGATAGCTGTTGTGGAACACTGCGAAAACGGCGTCGTTTACTGCACTCAGCGCAATAAATTCTACGCCGGCGATACCGTCGAGCTGCTATCGCCCTCCCTCAAGCCGGTGAAAATGAAGCTCGACACCCTTTACGACGAAAACGGTGAGGTCGTCGAGACCGCCAATCATGCCATGATGAAGTTTTCATTCAAATGTGACCGTCCATTCCCCAAAGGAACTGTCATCAGAAAAGCTCTTGACTAAAAAATAAACCCGCTTGCCTAAGCAAGCGGGTTTATTTTTTACTTTGTTATTACCATTACTTTGTCATTGCCGGATTTAGGTTCTCCGCTTTCCAAGCTGATGTATGGTGAAAACTCCGGATGTATGCCGCTGTTGTCCACGACCTTAATCCGTATATCACTGGAAATATCACTGTAATTGCATTTCAGCAGGAACGGTGCGCCATTATAGCTGCGATAAATGCTGCCGATAGACCTGTCATTGACAAAGTCGTACTCTTCGACCTGTACCTGAGCTTCATCATCACGGGGTATAACAAGATACAGCTCACAGCCGTTCAGAGTGCAGGCAAAATATTCCTTCGGGATACTCATGAGAAAATCAAATTTGCCGGCAAATCCGCTTTTACTTAACACGTCACGGTAATATGAATCGTTTGGATCATAGTCAAGTTTTGAAGGCTCAACATAGCCAAGGTATGCGATAGCGCAGTAGCTGTCGTTAGCGGACATCTGACTTCTTACCGACACTTCAGGACTCCATACCGACGGCACCGGTGAGTTGATATCTATGGGCTCATCAAGAATATTCTTTCCGGCAGCGGTAAAACGGTCAACGTAATACCAGTCGCAGGTCGATGTGTGCCCGTCATAAAGATCATACATATGTATGGAAACAGTCTTTCCGGCTTCGTCATCAGCTACATCCACAAATTCCGGAGTGTGATTATGACGCGAAGCATAATATCTGCTTGCCATGTATTCAAGCTGGGCATTGCAGAAGAACTGGAAATCGTCGATATTTCCTTCCTTCAGCCATGTGTAGGTCTCTGTTGAATCATCGCTTGTCAAGCGGAATTTTTCATCAGAAATACGCTCTATCTTTGCTTCGCTCTTACTGCCGCCCACGGATGAAGTTGACTTTAACTTGTCTCCGTCAATGCTGTAATCAAAGGTCATGGCAACATTGTAGTTTGCATCTGTTGCAAGGAACATATCTCCCTCAAAAACACGGTAATCTACAAGAACTGAGGTGCTGTCGTCAACACCGCACCAGACGCCGTCTTTTATTGCAGAAGTATTACTAACGGTAGCTGCCTCGGTAGTTTTCTTCTCCCGAGTAGTTGCCGGTGCCTTGGTTGTAGTCTCAGCTGTTGAGGACTCCTCTGTGGGATCCGCTGTATTATCTTCCAACGACGCTGTTACAGCTTCACTTGCTTTCTGGCTCTCACTGCTGTCATTTGAATCTCCACAGGCTGCAAGACTCAGCAGAAACGCTGCCGCAGCTGCTATGAATGCTTTTCTTTTCATATTACAACTCCCCTTTTAGTTAGGTTTTTAGCAGTATTAAACTCGCGTATATATGTAAGCACTGACGGGACTGCCGGATAACACCGGCAGTCCACAGGCTTCGATCAATAATTCTTTGCGTTTATCTCAAAATATGACTGAGGATGTGCACATACAGGACATACCTCCGGAGCATCTGTACCTACTACGATATGACCGCAGTTGCGGCACTCCCATACCTTGATCTCACTCTTGCTGAATACCTGCTGCATCTCAACATTGCGGAGAAGTGCGCGGTAACGCTCCTCGTGGTGCTTCTCTATCTCGCCAACAGCGCGGAATTTTGCTGCGAGCTCCGGAAAGCCCTCAGCTTCGGCAGTTTTCGCAAAGCCCTCGTACATATCCGTCCACTCGTAGTTCTCGCCGTTTGCAGCGGCTTCGAGATTTTCAGAGGTATTGCCTATGCCGTTCAGCTCCTTGAACCACATCTTGGCGTGTTCCTTCTCATTATCGGCTGTTTTAAGGAAAAGGGCAGCGATCTGCTCAAAGCCCTCCTTCTTAGCCTTTGAAGCAAAATAGGTGTACTTGTTCCTTGCCTCGGACTCTCCTGAGAATGCTGCTCTCAGGTTCTTTTCAGTCTGAGTACCTGCATACGGATTTGATCTTTTCTCTTCGCTCATTATAATTCCTCCTTGAACTTCTTATAGCTCCGTAAAAGGCGCTATAACTGAGTTTATACAAATTATAATATATTATTCCGCCTTTGTCAACAATTATTCGCAAAACCACAGGTTGTTTTTACCATTTAACTTCCTATTACCGGCTCTTTCCTAATCGTAAACATTTTGTTAAGCCCTTGAAAATATCCACTCAGCGTGATATAATGAAATTACAATCAACTACACGTTTACCAATCAACACAGGGTTAAATTCTGCAAAAAATCCCTTGCTTGAATTCAACCAGTCTATGTGTTATCATGTAATCATGATGAAAAACACAGCTTCGACTGAACGAATTCAGAATGTACAATGCAGAATTTCATCCGGAGAGGACGCTCTTGCCATGGAAATGAAATTCAGTCAGAACCTTGCCAAATACCGTAAAAAAGCCGGTCTTACCCAGAGCCAGCTCGCTTCAGTCCTGATGGTCACTCCTCAGGCGGTATCAAAATGGGAGAAAGGAAGTTACCCCGACAGCGAACTTCTGCCGGACCTCGCCTCAGCCCTTGGAGTTTCCCTTGATGCTTTGTTCGGTCTGCGCGAAGAGGACGGCAGCGTTGATATGAACAAGGCGGCAGCCGAAAAAATTCAGAAGCTCCCGCCGGAAGACAAGGGAAAATTCATCATGGAGCAGTTTTACAGTATGCTCAGCGCTTTCAACTCAAATACTGCTCCCGGAAACATTCGTTACCCCGAAACTTTCAAGTGCGAGACCTTCGCTCACCTTCGCACCAATTATGAGCTGGGACTCGCAAGACTTAATCCGGATATGCAGTACGCCTGCTTCATGCGTATCCCTGAAAACGGTATCAATACCTACTTCTCCATACAGCCGCGTATCCTCGAGCTGTTCAGCATCCTCGCTGACGAAAACGCTCTCAGGATAATCAGCTACGCAGAGACCTTCGGAAGGAATTTCATCATCACTAAGGAGTGTATTTCCAAGAAGCTCGGTCTGCCAATGGATGTAGTTTCTGATATTGTGGAACATCTGGTGCGATTTGGTATAATGTGGGAGCTCACTGCGGATACAGGCGACGCTAACTTCCCCATTTACGGATATGTACATAATGTCCCGCTCGTCGGGATAATGACTCTGGCGGAGTCTATAAGCCATTTCCTTTCCTGCTGCGAGCCGGATATAGATATTTGGACTAAGGCGCCTTTCAGAGCCGATTAAATTACAGCTTTATTAGCTGACAGGAGGATACTAAAATGATAAAAAGAAGCTTTGCAGGTCTGCTTGCAGGAATCTGTGTTGTTTCCAACGCTGCTGCCATACCCTCTGGCGTAGCGTCTGCTGAGGACACAGGAAGCTACTCCATGAAGATCTCTGTTGATCTTGCAGGAGAAAAAAAGTCCATCAGCCCCTACATCTACGGCGTTAACGCTTTCGACTCTTCCAGCGTCAAGAACGTTACCGTAAACAACGTAAGACAGGGTGGCAACCGTTTTACCGCTTACAACTGGGAGACCAACTGGTCCAATGCCGGTGAGGACTGGCACCACAGCTCTGATACAAATCAGGGTGATCAGAACAACGGTCCAGCTTATGCAGTAAGGAACTTCTCACAGATCGCCGGCAAGAAAAATATCCCCTACAAGCTCGCCACCCTCCAGATGGCTGGCTATGTTTCCGCCGATAAGGACGGTTCCGTAAAGGAGGACGAAAAGGCACCCTCCAAGAGATGGAACAAGGTAGAATTCAAGAAAGACGGAGAACTTTCTATGGAGCCCGACCTCACCGACGGCGTTGTTTACATGGATGAATACGTTAATTACATTGTAAAGTCTTTAGGCGACTCTACAACAAAAACAGGTATTCAGGGCTACTCCCTCGACAACGAGCCCGTTCTCTGGAACGATACTCACCCTCTCATGCATCCCGAGGAGGTCTCCAGCAAGGAACTCATCTCAAAGTCTATCGAGCTTGCTAAGGTAGTTAAGGAGATTGATCCCAAGGCTGAGGTCTTCGGTCCTGCTTTCTGGGGTATGCTCCCCTGCATGAACGGCTCCGACGGCGACAACTATAAGGATCCCGACTGGAACGCTGTTAAGGATAAATACTTCTGGTTCCTCGATTACTACCTTGAGCAGATGGCTGACGCTGAAAAGGATGCCGGAAAGAGACTCCTCGACGTTGTAGATGTGCACTACTACGCTCAGGACTGCGCTACCGACGAAGCAAGACTTCAGGCCGCAAGAAGCCTCTATGATCCCGATTACGCTGAGAACAGCTGGCTTCAGCCCTGGGGCGCTCAGTATTTCCCCTTCCTTACAAATCTTAAGAAATCAGTAGATAAATATTACCCCGGCACTAAGATCGCTGTTTCTGAGTATAATATCGCAAACATCTCCGATGAGAAAAATACTGGAAAATCTGTCGTTTCTGCAATTGCTGAGACCGAAGCATTAGGCAGCTTCGCTCTTAACGAGGTTTACTTCGCTACTTACTGGGGTACTCTTTCTGAGTGTCCTTATGTTGAGTCCGCTATCAACCTCTACACCAATTACGACGGAAAAGGCTCCTCTTTCGGTGACACCCTCATAAGCGCTTCAACTGAGGACCTCTCTCTTGCTGCCGCTTTCGCTTCTATCAACGGCAAGGACGATACTCAGGTAAATATGGTAATCTCCAATAAGGATATGACTAAGGCTGAAAAGGCTGAGATAACCCTCAGCGGCGGTTCTTCCGATTACAAGAGCGCTGTTGTTTACGCCGTTACTCAGGATCACAGCGATATAAGAGTCATCGACGTTCAGAACGACCTCTCAGGAAATAAACTCACAGTTGAGCTTCCTCCCCTCTCAGTAGCTCAGGTCGTACTTTCCGATAAGGAAACTGACGCAAAGCTCTATGAAGCTCCCAATATCTCAGTCGTTGAAGAAAAGTTCGACTTTGCCGAGCTTGAGAAGTCCCAGAACGGCTTCCCCATGATCCCCATTAAGGACACTGCCAACCTCAAGAAGATCATCATCAACTCCACATCAAGCTGCTCAACTGGCGCTGGCTGGTACGGCGGCGGCGGCGGTCTCTGCTTCAATAAGCTCAAAACCGCTGACGGCGTTTCCCACTGGGGCAGCAAGGCTTTCACTTACGATAACGCCAAGACAGATTCTGTCGTAGAATTCGACGGTACATTCGATATTCCCCTCAACGACGAAACTACCCTCCACGATGAGCCCGCTGAGATCGGCGATACCTTCATCGAGTTCCAGGATTGGTGGAAGTCATCTACCAATAACGAAAAGGGCGAGGACGTTACCGTTACTTACAATACCATTACCGTAGTTTACGAGTACGACGGCGACGCTCCCGAAGTTCCCACAACTTCTTCAACTACTACTTCTGCCGTAACGACCTCCGCTGCAACTACTACTTCTGCAGCAACTACTACCTCAGCTAACACAAGCACTTCATCAGCTGCAACAAGCTCTGCCGTTACAACTGCCGATGTTTCAACTTCTACAACTGCCGGTGATATACTCTACGGCGATGCTAACTGCGATAAAGAAGTCAACATGGCTGACTCCGTTCTCATCATGCAGGCTATCTCCAACCCCGATAAGTACGGCGAAGGCAAGCCCTTAGGAATTTCTGCTGAAGGCGCTAAAAATGCCGATGTATCCGATGTCGGCGACGGTATCACCAACAAGGACGCTCTCGCTATCCAGAAATTCAAACTCGGTCTTGTTGAGAAACTCCCCGTTTGATCTCCATTCAGCTTTCCAGAATGCTGAGCGCTGCTGCAATTCCCCTCCGCAGCAGCGCTCCACCACTTTCAATAATTATATAGTTAGTGACAGGACGACGGTTGCCGTCCTGTTTTCACCCCCTCTAAGTTAGTTAAAAAATAAATATTTCATTATGCTATTGACTTTCTACTCATATTCTGGTATAATGTTTATTGTTGTAAAGCTTATAGGGGTATAGCTCAGTTGGTAGAGCAGCGGTCTCCAAAACCGCGTGCCGAGGGTTCAAGTCCTTCTGCCCCTGCCAGGACGAAAAAGCCTGTATTTCGGAAAAAACACCGAAATACAGGCTTTTCTCTTGCCTGTATGAAACAGTTTAAACTGCAATTTTGCAGTCGCGTGTGAAGAAAAACAGTTGTTTTTCACACGCTTTCACACGAAATTCACACGGCAAAAAGGTGGTATAACGTTACAAAATAAGCCAGCTCCCATACGGGAGCTGTTGTTCTTAAAGAAAATAAAATACATATTTTTTACATACCGTCTTCTTGAAGTTACGGTTTACGTTCGGCAAAATTATTAACAGCGATAAAAAGCTCTATTTGCTGTATAAATAATACGAGTATTCTTTAAGCAGTAACAATGCTGTCTGCCGTATGGAGCTTGAGCTTCTCAACTGCCTGCTCTCTCATCTTGTACTTGAGTATCTTTCCTGCGGCATTCATCGGGAAGCCGTCAACGAAATCAACATATCTCGGGCACTTGTGCTTTGCCATTCTTGCAAGGCAGAAATCCTTTATCTCCTGTTCGGTAGCTGTCTCTCCGTCCTGCAGTACGATACAAGCCATTATTTCCTCACCGTAATCCTCATCAGGTACGCCGATAACCTGTACGTCCTTTACCTTAGGATATGTGTAGAGGAAGTCCTCAATCTCCTTTGGGTAGATGTTTTCACCGCCGCGGATTATCATATCCTTGATACGGCCTGTTATCTTGAAGTATCCGTCTTCGGAACGGCGCCTTGCAAGGTCTCCAGTGTGGAGCCAGCCTTCGCTGTCAATAGCTGCTGCAGTTGCTTCAGGCATCTTGTAGTAGCCCTTCATGATGTTATATCCTCTTGCTACGAACTCGCCGTCAACGTCATCAGGAACCTCCTGATTAGTCTCAGGATCAACTATTCGACACTCAACACCGAAAATAGGTCCGCCGACAGTGTTAACACGCTGCTCTAATGAGTCAGTGGTCTTGCTCATGGTAGTTGCAGGAGAAGCTTCGGTCTGACCGTAGGTTATACAGATCTCGCTCATGTGCATCTTCTCAACGACCTCTTCCATTGTCTTGATCGGACAAGGAGAGCCTGCCATGATACCAGTTCTCATGTAAGAGAAATCTGTCTTCGGGAAATCCTCGTGTCCCAGCATAGCAATGAACATGGTAGGTACGCCGTGGAAACAGGTTATCTTCTCCTTGTTGATGCAAGCAAGTCCCTTTCTCGGTGAGAAACGTGTTATAGGAGACATAGTTGTACCATGAGTCATGGAAGCTGTCATAGCAAGAACCATGCCGAAACAGTGGAACATAGGCACCTGAATCATCATGCGGTCAGCTGTGGAGAGATCCATGCAGTCTCCGATAGCCTTACCGTTGTTTACAACGTTATAGTGTGTAAGCATTACGCCCTTGGGGAAACCTGTAGTTCCCGAGGTGTACTGCATATTTGCAACATCATGGATATCGATCGTCTTTCTGACACGCTCAACCTCGCTGTAAGGAACGTTTCTGGAGAGCTCCATAGCCTGCTCCCATGTAAAGCAGCCCTTGTTCTCAGAGTCAACAGTGATAACGTTCTTGAGGTAAGGAAGCTTTGCAGAATTGAGCTTTCCGGGTTCGCAGGTCTCAAGCTCTGGACAGAGCTCCTTGATGATATCTACATAGTTTATGTTCTTGATACCATCTATCATAACGAGAGTCATAGTATCGGACTGTCTCAGCAGATACTCAGCCTCGTGGATACGGTATTCTGTATTCATTGTTACAAGAACTGCGCCGATCTTTGTTGTAGCCCAGAAAGTGATATACCACTGAGGTACATTTGTAGCCCAGATAGCAACGTGGTCGCCCTTCTTTACGCCCATTGCAAGGAGTGAACGTGCAAAGGTATCAACGTCGTCGCGGAACTCCGGATATGTTCTTGTGTAGTCAAGCTCGGTATAGCGGAACGCATACTGGTTCGGGAACTGCTCGCAGATACGGTCAAGTATATCAGGGAATGTGTAATTGAGTATACGCTCCTTCGGCCATGGGTACTGTCCGTCACCGCGCATATTCGTCTGGAGAGGGTGCTTGTGTGACTTTCTGTATGGTGTCATATACTCAGCGAACTGAGGTATTACTATACCTGCGTCGCTGAGGTCGGGAGCCCAGCGCTTTACCCATTCAAGGGTGATATAGCCTGTGTAGTTGATAGTGTCGAGAGCGGCTATCATCTCCTTTACAGGGATATCGCCCGTGCCCATGATACGGTACTGTACTTTTCCGTCAGCACCCATAACAGAGTCCTTGACTTGTATGTACTTGATGAATTCGCTGAGATTCGCAACTGTAGTCTCGGGAGATTCACCGTTATAGCGGTATGGGTGGTGCATATCCCACAGAGCTGCTACTTTGCGGCTCTTAACACCTTCCAGCACCTTTGCAAGTCTTGCAGTATCTGAATAAACGCCGTTTGTCTCAACGAGAAGAGTAACATTGTACTCCTCAGCGATAGGTACAAGTTTCTTCAGAGCTTCCACTATATAGTCGTCATCGACTTCGCCTCCCGGAGCAGGCTCAAGGTCTCCGAGCACCCTTATATATGAAGCACCAAGCTTGTTTGCAAGCTGAGCATATGCTTTTATCTCGTCCTCAGCTTCCTGATATTTGTCCTTGAATTTAAGGCAGGCTCCTGACGAAAGGCATGGTATTTCAAGTCCCAGCGACTGCAGCTTGGCAATGGTATTAGGCAGCTGTCCTTCTGTAAACGGTTGTGCCTTGACAGAGAATATCTCATTGCCGAGACCTCTTATCTCGATGCCGTCGAATTTAAAATCCTTTGCCAGTGAATAAATGTCTGTCCATGCCCAATCGGGGCAAGAAAGAGTAGAAAAGCCAATCTTCATTTTTATCATTCCTTTACATATTTTTGAGTACTAAAATTCATTAACGCCGTAAATTCTGTTTATAACATAGATGTCAGGATATTAGTGATAGCATTTTTCACCTTCCTTTGCTTGGAACGATAAAAACAAAACCCGTCCCAAAGCGTAAGATTGCTTTGAGACGGGTATTATACAATACTCGCGGTACCACTCAAATTGCGGATATAAAAATCCGCCACCTCTTCGAAGTCTATCAACTTCTATGCACTAACGCAGCATTCACGGGAACCGTCTACTGGGTGTTTGAACCTTTGGGAGTTCCAGCTCGGGAGGGTGAAGTACAGGTTCCGGGCATTACTGATTCGCACCAACCATCAGTTCTCTGAAATGCTTTCATCCTGACTATTCTTCGTCATAGCTTTTCTGTTATGTTTTGCATTATATCACAAGTTGTATCTCTTGTCAAGTGAGAAACGCTCAAAAATGAAAAAAAAATTTCAAAAAAGCGTTTGATTATATAAAAATAAATTCTGCCATCAAGCTATCTTCTTCAAGTATTTCTAAAAGTTTATTCGTCAAATCATCATCTTGGGTAACTATATCTCAGTTGGAGCGATTATATATGATTTCACACCGCCATGACCGCCGAATATCTGCCATTTCCCTATACCGAGACGTTGAAACAGTGCTGTTCTCTCAGCAGTGCAAAGCTCCTTGTCGGTATCTACTGACGTCATAAGTATTGGTGCATATCGGTTGTACTGTGGCTGCTGAGCGGTCATTTCTTTCATATTTACGAAAATATCACCTGTAAAAGCGAGATGGTGATCGTAGTCAATAAGAATAGATTCTCCGGCAAGATGTCCGCCTTTACCTTCAAACAGCTCAAAATGCAGTTCTCCGAAATCAATGAAACCAGTCTGTTCTATAAGCTGACTTATTTCTTTTTCATCTCCTACAACGCTCAGTTTTTCAGCTGACACAGCAGTATATGAAGTAAGGACTTTGCAAATTCGTACATATGGCTTGTGCAGTGGATTCATCTCACGGAATCCGTCCTCGTTGTTACTTTCAAGCCGGAGACACTCCGCTGTTTTAGCGCTTGCATACACAGTATCGAAAATCGGCAGCAGTCCGCAGTGGTCAACGTCCGCATGAGTTATAAAGCATTTCTTTTTAATGCTGTCAAACTCAAGAATCATGTTTCTGAAAACCGACAGCATTTCTTCTTTATAGCAGGCATAGCCCGTATCGATGAACAGGTATTCGTCACAGCTTTTTATAATTGCCGTATTGCTGCCGCACGGAGGCTCGATAAGGGTTATTACTGTATTCTCAGTAATATTATGATAAGTTATCCTTGGTGAGAAATTCCTGCCCCTTGAAGTCGCAAGTAACTCTGCAAAATGGCTTATGCTGTCAAAGGTACGATAAGGAGATACACCCGTATCGTCCAGTATCTGCATAGCAAGGTTTGTATTGACTATGAGTTCGTTTTTGGCTTCGGAGGATATTTCCATCGCAGCCGAGAGTTCATTAACGAATGTACTGTAAAAGAAGCTGTTGTCAAATATCTTCTCAGCATGATTATATTCGATAACTCTGACACTGCAAAGCTTTTTTGCCTCTTCTATGAAACCATTTATTCTATCTGAATTATCAACTATAAGTCCCATTTTGAAAAGCTGATATTCTGTACCGTTTTCCTGTGAGCTTATGTATGAAATATTGAAATTATGTGCGCTTATAAGCTCAAGTATCGAAGTAACACTTCCGGGTTCATCCTTAAGCCGAAATTCAAGAAGCATAACACTGCGATTATCCTCGTCACACTGGAGATACCCAATATCTGTCAACTCTTTGGAAGCTTTTGCAAGCTGCTGAGGAGTTCCCTCTGCATCGATAAACAGCATATGGGAATCCACAGCTTTGTTATAGCTTACTCTCGTGATATTTATACCGAGTGAGGCAAAACATTTGCTTGCCTTTAGAAACGCCCCTATATGATTCGGCATTTTCGTTACGAAAGTCTTGTTCATTATTTCCTGTACTTTGCGTTATCCATTTCACGGATAGCAGCACGGCGGATCTTTCCGCTGCCAACGGTCTTGGGCAGCTCCGGAACGAACTCAACAACTCTCGGATACTTGTAAGGTGCAGTACGCTCCTTGACGTAATCCTTAATCTCTCTAACCAACTCTTCTGATCCTGTCTTATCCTTTGTGAGAACAATGGTTGCTTTTACTACCTGACCTCTTATCTCGTCCGGAACACCAGTAACAGCACATTCAAGCACATAAGGAAGTTCCATGAGCACACTCTCGATCTCGAATGGTCCGATACGGTATCCGGAAGATTTGATAACATCATCGACACGTCCTACATACCAGAAGTAACCGTCCTCGTCTACCCATGCTGTATCGCCTGTATGGTAGTAACCGTCACGCCATGTCTCGGCTGTGTTTTCCTCATCACCGTAGTAGCACAGTGCAAGTCCGGGAACGCCATAGCCGACAGCATTGCTGTCCTTCAGCTTAACACATATCTCACCTGTCTCACCGACACCTGCGGGAGTACCGTCAGGGAGAAGCACCTGTACGTCATACTGCGGATTTGGCTTACCCATGCTGCCTGGCTTGGGCTCCATACCAACAACGTTTGCGATCGTAAGTGTGGTCTCGGTCTGACCGAAGCCCTCCATGAGCTTGATGCCTGTTGCCTTGTAGAACTGGTGGAATACCTCAGGATTGAGGGCCTCACCGGCGATGCAGGCATATTTAAGTGATGAGAGGTCGTACTTGGAAAGATCTTCCTTGATGAAGAAGCGGTACATAGTAGGAGGTGCGCAGAATGAAGTAACATTGTACTTCTTGAACATGGGGAGTATATCATCTGCATGGAAACGCTCAAAGTCATATACGAATACAGCAGATTCGTTCATCCACTGACCGTAAAGCTTGCCCCAGAGAGCCTTGCCCCAGCCTGTATCAGAGATAGTGAAGTGGAGACCGTTAGGATCGGCATTCTGCCAGTAGCGTGCAGTTACATAGTGACCTAGCGGATACTGGTAGCTGTGGAGAACGAGTTTCGGATTTCCTGATGTACCGGAACTGAAGAAAATGAGCATAGGGTCAGTACCACAGGGCGTCTCGGCAGTGCGCTCAAAATGAGTGCTGTATGCCGAAAGCTCCTCGTTGAAATCGCGCCAGCCTTCTCGCTGTCCGTTTACGATGATCTTTGTCTTGAGTGAAGGAGAAACAGCACAAGCCTTATCAACTTCATCTGCAACCTCGCCATCAGAAGTACATACGATAGCAGATACTTCGGCCGAATTGAATCTGTATTCAAGGTCGTGTTCCTTGAGCATATTTGATGCGGGAATTACTAGCGCACCTATACGGTGGAGAGCGATGATCGAGAACCAGAACTGATAGTGGCGTTTAAGGATAAGCATTACTCTGTCACCTTTTTTTATGCCCAGTGACTTGAAGTAGTTGGCAGTCTGGCAGGAATACTTCTTGATGTCTTTGAAAGTGAACTTTCTCTCATTATGATCTACATCAACATAGATCATTGCAGTTTTATCAGGACATTTTTCTGCCATTGCATCAACGATATCATATGCAAAATTGAATTTATCCTCATTTACGAATTGAACGCCGCTGAGAATTCCGTTCTCATCAGTCTCGCATTTGACAAACTTTTCTGAAACCGGATTCAGAAGACCTGCTTTATCAACATTTGTAAGATGATGTTCAGCAATATGCTCGCGGAATTCGGTCATTCCTGTTGTACCGCGCGGAGCCATAACGAAAGCGTAGATCTCACAGTCCTCACCACCGAGAGCGACTTCATCATGCGGCATGGAGCTGTCGTAATAGATACAGTCTCCCTCGTGGAGTATCTCTGTATGTGAACCAACTGTCATGCGAACAGTCCCCTTTAAAACTATATCCATTTCCTGTCCGGCGTGGCTTGCCATGTGCAGTGGCTGTGAAAGGGCTTCCTCTGAATATGGAATAACTACATGGAAGGGTTCAACGATCTTGTTCTTGAATTTTGATGCAAGGCGGTTGTAGGCAAAGCCCTTTCTGCGAACGATAGGCAGGCCTTCTCCCTTACGGGTAACTGTATAGCCGCTGAGTTCAGGGCTGCTTCCTTCCATGAGGTCAGTGATATCGACATTAAAGGTGTTAGCACATTTGTAGATGAACGTGAAACTGAAATCCTGTTCACCTGATTCGTATTTTTTGTAGTCTTCAACAGAGTATCCTGTATTTACAGCCATTTCTTCGACTGAAATACCAAGGTCTTCACGCAGATTTGAAATACGCTCTGCGACCTCTCTGATTCTTACTTCTGCATTCTGCAGGTTTGTCTTTTCGCTCATAATAATTTCTCCTTTTAATATTATTTATTACTGGAAAATGAAACGGGTTCAGAGGAATACTGCCGCTGTCTTTACCGCGAAAAACAAAAAAACTCGTCTCAAAGATAAATACTTTGAGACGAGTATCATAATCTGATTACCCGCGGTACCACTCAAATTGTGCCGCTATTGCGTAACACCACTTCAGACTCCAGCAAGTCCTATTCATTGACGCAGAATCACGGAAGCGCTTACTGAGATTTTCAGCACTTCGGCTCAGAAGGGATACACAGCATTGCTTATCACCGGCTCACACCTACCGCCGGCTCTCTGCAGACATTGGCAATCCTCTGCTTGTCTTCCTCATAGCTTATGTTCAGGATTATATCATACAAAAATCCATTTGTCAATACCTTTTTGAAAAAATATTTTTTAATTATTGCGAGATTTTGTTTAATCAAAACACAAAAACTGCCGCTACGGAGTTGAATTTGTGCTCTGAACTATATTCTATGACTGAAATTTGATATTTTGTAAGTTTTTGAGACTTTTCAAACAGATATTATTTTATTATTGATAAATAATCCTGTCTATGGTATAATACATATATTTCCAAAAGCAAAATTATAAAGGTCATTTTCTTATATACTCAGGAGGTATAATATGTATTTTGATGAAATGAAACTCGGAATGAGTGTTGAGGTAGCCCCTGCGGTTATATACAAAGATAAAATGCTTGCATTTGCTAAAGAGTACGATGATTTGCCGCTGCATACAGATGAGGAATATGCAAAGACAACTCACTTCGGTAAACTTATTGCTCCCGGTGTTATGTCATTCATGGCTGTCTGGGCAAAGTACCTCGAAGTAGATTTTTTTGGTAATGAACTGCTTGCAGGTAAATCAACCAAAATAGAATGGCACAAGCCCGTTTTCGCTGAAGATGTGCTGAAAGGAAAAGCAACTATAACAAACCTCGTTAAGCGTAATGATAAAAATGGAATTGTTGCCGTATCCTTCGATGTTTATAATCAAAAGGGTGAGCTTGTATTGACTAATGTTACAGAAGCAATTGTAAAATGCAGGTTACAATAAGCGGCATGGAAGGAACTATACCGGCCAGTTGGTTCTCGCATCTTGAAATAGCAATTGAGAGGTCGAATCCCTCTCTGTCCGCTCTTTTAAAGGAGCCTGTATTTCGAGGAAAGCACCGAAATACAGGCTTTTCTCATGCCTGAAGGAAACAGTTTCAACTGCAATTTTGCAGTTCTGTGTGAGAAAAA
>Ga0265298_10000757_pt1 | contig 47483 bp, 40 predicted proteins | sample AusTroGonzalo_MG_3_FD_193486 | JGI IMG/M metagenome (GOLD analysis project Ga0265298, IMG submission 193486) | Bovine rumen microbial communities from tropical cattle in Woodstock, Queensland, Australia - Gonzalo_01 | ecosystem: Host-associated > Mammals > Digestive system > Stomach > Rumen ...
AAAGGATGGCTAACAATGAATATGAATTGGGAAAACGACGGAGAAGACGAAGTACTCTTGGGAGAAGATTGTGAAGATGAAAGAAAAAAATAAAATTATGGGAGAAGATATAAAACAAATGCAATTTTCTATATTCACTCAGGACGGCAAGAAAATTGCCGACTGCACGCCAATTTCCAACTGCTTGACTCCTTTCGCAGAATTGCCAAAGAAACCTTTTGATAAATTTGGCAAGTTTCCTGAGAAGACGGTATTTAGTACTCATGGCGATTTCAGTTGTGAATTTGAGATAAAGCTGACAGAAAATAACAAGGAAGAAATAAAGACCATACAAGAACTTCTTTCAAAGGATGTGGAAAGGCAGTTGAGCGAGTTCTATGCCAAGGTAGAGAAGATTGCCGAGAACATCATGCGAAACTATGTCACGCCTCCAATCAAGGGGGAGATAACAAAAGGCAAGATTCGCTGGCGTGGTTTGCAAATGGTGTGGCAAAAGACAGATACGTATGATGCTTTTGTCGGCATTCGACAACGCGATTGGCTTATATTCCCAGACGGAAAGAAGATTCATTGGGATTCACTTGTAAACATTGATGATGACAGACCACAATAAAACAAAACAAACTTATAATTAAACCAAATTACTATGAAGAAACTATTACTACTCGCGGCACTTATTGCCTTAACATCTTGCGGAAAAACTTTCGTGGAACATGTCGGTGTCGTTGAAGGCATCCGCAGTCCAGGGCTATACGGCTGCAAGTACACTGTTACCATCTGGGACGGTTACGACTACTACACAGAATACACGAACACACTGGTTCAACCAAACGACACCATCCGTTTTTACAGAAAAAGATAACAACTATGATACTGACATTACTCATACTCTACGTAGTTCCTGCGCTCATCGTGCTTTACTACGATATTCGTGAATTGATATGGCTAAAGAAACGTCACATGAGCATTTCATCAAACTTCAAATCAATGCCATATAGAGTCCTAATACCAATCTTCAATCTACTTCTGGCATTCTTCTTTGTTGCCTATGACATCAAACTGTTTATTGAAAAACGGAAAAAAGCCAAATAGTATATGGATAAGGAATTGAAAGAGAAACTGAAAAAAAGCGGTAGCAACCTTTACGACAAGGAATGGATTGAAAAGGTTGCAGATGAAGGATTCGATGACTTCATCAGGATATTCAACGAATCCCTGCAAGGAAGTGAAAAGAAGCTCCACCTTACAAGAGAATGCGACTTCCGCTTTGGACTTCTATATTATGGCGCGTTCGAACACGCAATAAACATGATTCTTCATCAAGTGCTGGATGACACCACTACTGATATAGAATTTCTCCTGGGAGAACTTAACAAAGTAACTGCAACTATCAAAAAGAAGAAGGACTGACATGGGATTCCCGATGAATAGAGAAGCCTACCAGAAATTGGTCGATGAAGACATTGAATGGCTTGACAAGATGATGAAAGAACATGCTCCGAACTCCCTTGAAGGGAATCATATAAGAGAGATTGTCAGATGCTCTGTTGAGAGAATCTACGGCAAGAAGGAACAATAACAAGCAACATACGAACATGAGACAAAAGACAGAAAAACAGAAAGAGGTGACGCGGCTTTACAACGAGGTTGTAAGAGTTTCAATGACAGATTTTACAGTCAAGCGCAATGCCAACGTCAATAACAATGTGAAGGTATATCTTTGCACGATAAACGGTGAAAGGTACATTCCGCTATGCACTACAACCGACTTTTCTTACTTCTTCAGAAGACTACTCGAAAAGGAAGAGATACCGGCTTCAGACTTCATCCACGTCTTTCACAAGACAAGAGTCATTACTCTGATAAAGGCATCCACTGTCGTAAAGTTCCGTGATGACTTCATTGGGCAGCTCAAAGATGCTTATTACATTGACCTGTCGGAGAAGATATACCTACTGCTGACAGACGAGAAACTTTCCGTATGCGAGAACACAATTTCCGAAGAAGCTATCAAAAAATCCGAAGAAGCCTACGCAAAAAGGAACAAGCTTATTCGCGAGATTTCAAAGAAAAGACATGCTGAGAAAGCACAGGCAGAGAAAGAAAAAAACGAAACCACCTCCGAAGAAGAGACTCTTAAACAATTAGTCATGAAGATTGAAGCGATGGGATGGGAAGTGTCACTCAGATTGAAACAACATAACAATAACCTTAATTTATAAAAACAATGAACAGAGAAGAAGTAAAAAAGAGAGTAATCGAGTTAGTCATGGATAAGGCTATTCATGAAGACGAACCAATCACAGAAGAATCAAACCTCAAGGACTTAGGTCTTGATTCACTTGATTGCATTGAGCTTTCAATACAACTCGAAAGTGAATTTGAAGTCGTTATCCCCGAAGAGGAATCGGAAAAGATGAAGACGGTTGCTGATGCCATCAACATCGTAATGAATCACAAGTAACCAGCTTATGAAAGACAAAGATGTAATCAGACTCCCGGAAGGAGCTGCATTGGAATACGCCAAGCATAGCTTCAGCGCATACAGGCGATGCACAAACGGCTGTTCCTATTGCTACCTGAATCGCGGACTTTTGAAAAAGTCATTCGGCTCCGGAAAGCCGGAACTTCGCACATGCTTCAAGACGGAAGAAGATGTTGTTATGAGGTTTGAGGAAGAGCTGAAGAAAAAGAAAGACATGCTTATCGAAGACGGTGGCATCTTCTTCTCATTCGTCACAGATCCATGCCTTAATGAAACGATAGGACTCACCAGACGTTGCGCTATCATGGCCATGGAGAACGATGTTCCTGTCACCATTCTTACAAAGATGGCAGACTGGTCTTACTTTTCGTCTTCATTTGACATGCTTGAACTTGGAGTGAGCAAGAAGCTTCTCTGTGTCGGATTCACTCTCACAGGTCACGACGAAATGGAGCCAAACGCCAACAGTAACGATGCAAGAATATGGGCAATGCAAAACTTGCACGACATGGGCGTGAAGACTTTCGCAAGCATTGAGCCAATCATCGACTTTGAAAGTTCTCTCTTGATGATTGAGAAGACTTTCAATTTCTGCGACCTCTACAAGATAGGCTTGCGTTCTGGAGTGAAACGTGACTACTACGACAACGACAAACTTGCATTCTTCATCGGACAGGTGGAAGGTATTCTTATGCACAGCAAACTGAACACGAAAGTTTATTGGAAGCAGTCCGTCCGGCAAAGAATCACATTCCCTGACTCTTCCTTCTGGACTGAAAGGTTCGGAGTAGATGCAGATTATAACATTTTCAAGCAATGACAGACCTACAAAAAGAAATGATTTTTGCCATTTCACACATCTTGCGTGAATTTGGATTTCACAAAGAATCTACTCACTATTTTGTCAAACCAAAAGGCGAGAAGGCAACTTTGTTGAGAATGAACCTTTCGAATCATTGGAATAAAAAACATTATGATTGGAATGGCTATGATCGTTACACTCCAGAAATGGGACTTGCAACGGATTTTTATGGGTCTATATGTATTCCTTTGTGCTCTGAATTTGAAAAGTCTGGATATATTTGCACAGTCCCAAACGACGAACAAATAAAGTCTTTTGCAGAAAGGAAAGGATTTGAAATTAGGACAGAAAATTTGTCTGAAATACTCACAGACTTGATTGCTGCTTATAGAGGAAAGATGAATGAAAGTAAAGCTTTTGAGAAATACATCAAACTAATAGAAACAAACACATAAAATTTTACAAGTATGAAAGAAATTAAGATTACCGTGCCTGACAACCAGGCTGAACTTTTTGCAGAGAAACTTTCTGCATTAGTAAGTGAGTGCAACGGCAAAGTTTCTTGTGGTTCTGACACAACAGAGAACAATCTGTTCGACACAAGAATCCCAATCTGGGAGAGAATCAAAACTATTGAAGATGCCATCGCCTACACAGGCATGACACTCCCGGTAAACATTGACGAAATGCCGCTTGACATTCAAGCATTCTTGAAGCTCCGAATCATCTGTGCCGCCTACAACGAATTGAAGGAAGACGAACTTGACAAGTTTCCGAAATTCACAACCGACGAATACCGCTACTATCCTTGGTTCTGTCTCTACACACAAGCAGAGATTGACAAAATGGATGAAGATGAGAGAAGCCGTGTGCTCGGTCGCTCGAACTACAACGCGGGCGCGAGCGCGGGGGTCGCCTATGCGGGCACGGATTACGCTTCGTCGAGCTCGCGCTCGCACGTCGGCGGTCGCCTCTGCTTCAAAAATGAAGAGTTGGCTACGGAGTGCGGAGCGCGTTTCGTCAAACTTTGGGCGCAATTCTTCTGTTTTATAACAGAGCAATAATTAAAGAATCCTCAATGAAAACGATACACAAGCAAAGTCTTAAAATCAAAGACACGCAGGAGATTGAACTTCCCCATAATTCAAATATCCTTCACATAGGCATACAAGGCAACAGCGTTTGCATTTGGTATGAGTGTGACACGGAGCAGCCAAAGGAGAAAGTAAAAATCTACTGCTACGGCACTGGTCACGAAATTCCACAAGGAAGGACGCAGAAGTACATCGGAACAGTAATTGTCTTTAATGGTAGCGGAGTGTTCCATTTCTATCAAGACATTCCACAGGAACAATAAAGCTATATGTATAGAAGAAGACTTGACAAACATCCACCAAACGTCTGCCCTAAGTGTTGGAAGACAATGAAAAAAGTCCAGGACAGCGGACTTTGGTGGTTTCGCTGCCCTGACTGCAACCATTGGTGTATGATTACTGATGAGACGCAGACACAGGAGCAATCCGTATCGCAATCTCAGTGATTTTCTGCGAAAATAAGAATCCGCTGGCGGTCAACAACTTACACCGTCAGCGGATTTACTATGCAAATAAGATTCATTTGAAGAGATTGACAGTTACACCAACGCCCACAAAAGGCTCAAACGTCTTCGACTGGAATCCATAGCCATAACCGGCAATAATACCGATGTTCCAACGTCTGAATACCTTCTCTTTCACAACCCTCTCTTCTATCCTCGTAGTCGTAACAAATCTCTGTCTTACGAAGATGCTGTCAAGGCTTGGCTTGTAACCGCTAACGTAGGCAGTATATGTACTGTCAGAATAGACTTTCTGCGTCAGCTCTATCTCCACGCTATCCTGCACGTCCTGCACGTCATCGGCAAGCAGAACAGAATCCGTCTGATTCTCCATGGCCGCAGGCTTTGGTTTCTTCACAGGAATCTTGACCGTACCGACACTTGTTTCTTCCTTTGCAGTAGGCATCGTGTCCTTCTTCTCTACGTACTGCACTACGACCTTCTCCTTGACGATTGTCGGCTGCTCCTTATAGTCGCGGTACTGCTTGTAGTTCCAGAACAAGGACAAGCCAAGTGCAATCATCAGCACAAAGATGGATATAAGCTTCTTGTCTTTCATAGTCAATCGGATTACAATTTAGCATATTCCTTCTTTGCGTCGAAGCATGGGCAAGACTTAATCCATTCGTGAGGTTCAATGATGCCATTATTGTTTTTGTCTGGCGAGAAATCCCTGTGTCCGCTTATCTTTGCCTTTGGATATAACTCTTTCAGCTTGATTAGCAGGTTTCTCAGAGCGTTCTTCTGAAGCTCATTCCTTGTGTCCTTCGGCTTTCCGTCTTTGTCAAGCCCACCAACGTACACCACGCCTATGCTGTGGGAGTTGTAGCCGCTCACATGAGCACCAATTTTGTCAATGTCTCTGCCTGGTTCTATCGTACCATCAAGGAGAACGACATAATGATAGCCAATATCAGACCAGCCTCTTCCACCCTTGCTCTCTGGTTTCATGTGTAAAGCACGAATTTGGTCAACCGTCATTTTGACATTTTCCTTGCTTGCCGTGCAATGAACAACGATGTCCGTAATGGTTCGCTTCGACATCTTTAATCCGAGCGAATCCTTTGCAACATCAGGAAACATTTTTGCAAGCGTTGCCGCCCCAACAATTCCGTCGGCAGTAAGTCCATTCTCTTTCTGCCATGCGGTAACTGCCTCCCTCGTCAGTTGACCATATATTCCATCTGGAATAAGATGTAAAACTCTCTGTATCTTGGCCACCATTTCTGACTTTGGCGACCCGATTTTGTAAATAGCTGCCATATTACTTCTTACCTTTAATGTTCCATTTTTCGTGTTCCTTCTCTCTCAGTTTCTTTATCCGGCTTTCCTTTATCAAATCGTCTGCCTCTTCCTCACTCGGATGCAATGGCGACCTCATGAAGATGAACTTGATGATGCTACGAGTTGAAATGTCTATGCCGTGAGGCTTCAAGATGTTGCTCACAATGCTACCACCTTCTATGCCTATGACAAGCATACAAGCCCACTTCGCGAAGGTTGTGCCACCTTCTGAAGCTGCATCTATCAGACAGACCATAATGACCCATGCAAAGTACGTCACCATCTTTCCCATTGTCTCGCGAAACGCGGTTGATGGTGATACCTCAACCCCAAGCTTCACGGACTTCCGTATGCCGGAAATAAGGTCTGTGATGATGACAGCGAACATTACGATGAGCCAGGGAATCATGATTCCGATGCTGTCCTGTATGAACCCTACGGCTATTGGCGTGAACAAGCCAGATGTTGTTTGTGTTACAGTGTTGTCAAGTTTCATTTTTGTTTTGCTTTGTTAGATTAGACAATAGATGAAGATACTCAGCATACATGCCACTTCTGCCCAGAAGTAGTTTCTGCTGACATCTTTCGCAAACAGAGTGTAGCCGATATACAGAAACCACACCAACAGGCACAGAGGTTGGTTCAGTCCAACCAACACCTGTGATGCGATTCCGCATACGGCAGCGCATACATAATGGAAGGTGTTCTTCTCCTTTACAACCAGTGGAGCTGCACCCAAACCAAGTAAACCGCCTGTCATGAAAAAGGCGAGTACCTGCGTATATTCGGCAGAAATCTCCATCAGTACCGGCACAAGGAGAAAAGCAACAGCCATCATTACAACCGTGAAGACCCATTGACCTGTGCGGGGCATGACATATACAGTCTGGCTGATACTCTCAGGTATCTTCTTCCCCGCGCAAATCATCGCACCCACATAGAGCACGATGATTGCCATTGCGATGAAGACAAGACTATTCATAGCCGAAACATGTCATGTCAATGTTGTCCTTCTCCAGCCAGCCGTCGTTGAGTGTCTGATTGACATAGGCGATGGCCTTGGTGTAGAAGTCTGTAAACTCTTCCAAGGTGGTGAAAGTGTGATACACGGCATTGCCGCTTCCATCTTCGCCCAACTTGAACTTCACAGGCAGAGTCGCGCCTCCAGTCTGAACAGCAAGGTCGTAAGCCGCCTTGAAGTTAAATTCGTTCTCGCTCGACAGCCAAACATTCTTTCCGTTCCACACATAGCCGCCCAGAATCCTCTCGTCAGTGTTGGCGTTGATCTGTGCGATGATGACATCACGGACTTCCTGCTCAGTCGGCTTGTGGTTGAACTCATGGCGATAGTCGTAGCCTTGACCGTTCTCTTCACCGTAACCGTAGATGAGCAATGCACGGTTTGTTCCGTAAACCAGAAGTTGGTCGTGCCGCTCGGTTGCTCCAAAAATCTTTTCCATAACAAATCAGTTTTTATTTAGTTAAAATGTCGTTTCGTTTGTTGCTATATCTTAGCAACCCTCACTAAGTGAACATGTATCTCACCTTACCTTGGCCGAAGTATTGCGGAGAAATCTTGCACTCAAAGGGTATCTTTCCCTTCTTTCGCATTTCCTCCAACCAGAACTTCTGTTCCGAGTCGTTAGTCAGATACTTGCAGATAGTACCATCGTCCTTCTGGAACTGCACCACATAGCGCGTTCCGTTTTTCGTCGGTACGTCTGGCTCAAAGTCAAGAATGGTGATGTGCATATTTACGAGTGTACGAAGATTCTCCAACACACCGTTCAATATGCGCTTGCCATCCTTACCAGTGTAGTTCACACCATCTTTCTTCATCTGTTTTGATGCTTCGCTAAATGATTCCATATTCTTTCCTGTTAGTATTTTGTATAAATTTTTTGAATCACACCATTTTGCCATGCCCTTCAAACTACCCATAATCTCCTGCCTGCGCTTGCGGCTCTTGATTTTGTGGAGCTTGCGGGCTGACTTCTGTTTTGTACGTTTCCTTAACCTTGCCTTCTTACCGTCGTAAACAAAACCAAGAAAGTCTATGCCCTCACTGATTGGTCTGACACATTCATTAGGCTTGACTTCAAGCAACAGCAAGCCTGCCTGTTCGTGCATGATGTCACGAAGCATCCACAGCTTCCTCTTGTCAGAAGCCAATATGACTATATCATCGCAATAGCGATAGTAATACTTCACGCCAAGATAGTCCTTGAAGTAATGGTCTATGCCACTCAGGAAGATGTTGCCGTAGCACTGCGACGAGCGCAATCCTATTGACAGTCCTTTCTCCATCATGGTTACGAAGTTGTGGAGTATCGGAAGGAGAACAGGGTCTTTAATCCTGTCCTTGACGAAATTCCACATCAAGCCTTGGTCAATACTCTCAAAGAACTTCCTTATGTCGCACTTGTAGAAGTATGCCGTACCCTCTTTGTCACAATCAATGTCGTGGCGCATCTTGGCAAACAGCCTGTGCATTCCGCGTCCGGGTATGCTTGCTGCTGATGTCTTGATGACACTTGGGTAAAGCACATCTTCTACAACGCGCATAATGGCATTGCAACCTATTCTCTGTTCCACTGGTGGGCTTTGCACCTTACGGACTTTTGGCCCGTCTTTCACCCACATTTCTTCGTAACGAGTGACACGGAAGCTGCCATTGCCAATGCTGACTGTCAATCGCTCGACTATCTCATTCCTTCTTTTGCTATAGAATGTCCTGCGTCCTGGCAGTGTCTTCTTCTCGCCGTTTTTAAGGATAATCTCGCGGTCAGGCAATTGGTCAACGACCTCATCAAACGCTCTATCCATGTTCTCGCGTTCGATAATCTTCTGTATCAGGTTGCCGTATCTCTTTGACATGACTTTTGTTTTTGTTTCTTCTTCGATTCGTGTGGTCATAGCGCGTTCGACTGCCACTGTGCCAATTGCTTTTCCAGTTGGTCTTGACACCTACTTGACCATAATCGACCACACCCTGCGATGTTCCGGCTTTCCAGCCACCGTGACCGAAGCTTTTCCTTCGGCTATGTAACTGCTGTTGCCGAGGCTCGAATCCCTCGCTGTCAGTCATTGGCTATCCCGTAGTCATACACCGTAGCAACGATTGTTTTCTGTCCGTTGCCTTTGTGGGGCAAACTTCCAGAAGCAGAGTTTCGATTTAGCAGAGGCGACCGCCGTTGTTCGTGTTCGAGTTCGACGAAGCGTTATTCGTGTTCGCATAGGCGACTCCCGCGTTCGCGTTCGCGTTGTTGTTCGAGCGACCGAGCACACGGCCGATGGGATTCTCTACCTTTTTCCTTTCTACGTTTTCCGAGTTTCGTTCCCGGTCTTCGTTATGCGTTTTAACGTGGAGTAGAGACGGCTCTTTCTGAGCCGCCTCCGCTCTACGTGGTTCAAAGTACATCCTCTTCGTTATCGATTTTTCCGAAGAAGCAGAGGCGACCGCCGAAGCCCGTGTGCGAGTGCGACGAAGCGTGATGCGTGTTCGCACAGGCGACTCCCGCGTTCGCGTTCGCGTTGTTGTACGAGCGACCGAGCACACGGCCTTTACCGCTATTGGTTGACTGATAGCATGAATAGCAAGTGCCATAGACTGAATCACCTGCGTATGCAGAAACCACAATGTCACAATAGCGACCAAAGCGGACGCGAGCTACATTAGTACCGCCATTGGCAGTTGCAGCCTTAACCCTGCGCTCGTTGCCGTCCTGCTGCTTGATGTTGTAGTAGTAATCAACATTCCATGCACTTTGCTCGATTCGGTGGGCTTTCATGAAGGCATCAAACGACGGTGCATTAAGACAGCCGTTATCCATCCATTCATACACACTGCCAGTCCAAGCCTCAAGTCCCCACATCTTGTTAGGATTGCTGCCAGATGAACTGTTCGATGAAGCAGACCTTGGAGTGTCACCCATGCCGTATGCGTTCTGTGCGCCTGTTACGAAGCTTACACCGCAACCCATACCGACAAGACCTTCTACATCGCGTGTGCCGAACCAAGCCATCATCAGGTTTGCCATGTCCTTCGATGTCTCGTAAGGAACAGTGGTAAACTCGCCATCATCGACATTGGTCAAGACGGTACGGATTCTTGCAAGGTTGTAGAAGTCCTGTGCAGTACCATTAACGGTAATGCTTGAGGGAAGACCGCTGATAGGATTGCCGTCGTTGTCATACGTCCAATCGGGGCTTGTGGTTGATGTGCCACTACCTCGCTGTGCCTGTACGCCGCTGATACTGCGCAATCCGCTGAGAGCCTTGCCTACCTTCGAAGCATACGTCCTGTTTCCGTCGGTGTCAATCATGTTGCATGTGCCAGTATAGACACCAATCAGTTCGGACTTGTGCTCAACCCAATACGGCTCAATGGCTTCCGTTTCTGCGGAATCTGTGAGCAATACGGCTGCATAGCCGGTAACACTTCCAGAGCTGTATATGGGCATTGCACCAAATGCTGTGCCGTTGGCAAACATGCTTTCTACGCCAGTCGGGATGCTGAAGTACAGATAGCTTGCACCGTCAGGGATTGTGCAGAAGATGTAGTCGCCAATCTCGTTGTCGAAGTCGGCAGGATTGCCAGTGACATCGGTCATGGTGAAGTTCTGTGCGCTGATGGCATTGCCGTCTGCATCCGCAAAGATGAAACCTGCATAGCCGTGTTTCAGTCCTGGGAAGCGAACCTGCTTGTAGCCGCCCACATTCACCCTGTAAGTGTGGTATGAGCTTGCTGTGCCAATCCAGTTCTCTGCTGCATCGCCTACATCGATTGCACCGCTGCCAACAATGTCAAGCCATTCGCCGCTGACATCAATACACTTGCCTTCATACTTCGTGAGGTCTGACAGAGCGAGAAGCGTTGTAAGCCTGTCATTCTCGACTGGCTCAGTATCGAGACCGCAGAGGAACAGGTGCTTCTTAGCCTGCAAGTAGTTGTTCACACCCTTGTAGAAGTATTTCGGAACATACAGGAAGACATCTTGACCTACACCGTCGCCGTCCGCAATGGCACTTGCCGCACTCGTCACTCCGTCTGCAAGCAGTGCGTAGTTTGTCTTTGACAGTGGGGTAATGTGCATCCTTCTCTTTGTCTGTCCGTCCTCGGTGACGTTCTTGACGAGACCGATAACAGGGCAACACTTGTCATGAATCAGGTCAACGTGACCGCTGTGCGTGTAGCCTATCGGATGGTCGTTAGGCTGTGACAGAGAACCATTGTTCAGGTGTCCGCTTGCAGCCGCAGCATCGGAATAATAGGCATAACCAGATTTGTTGTCCTCATTCGTGATATTGCATGGGTCAGTTTCCTCATCATCAAAGATGTATTCGGAATACTTGCTTTCTGTCAGCTCCAGACCGCAGAGGGCGAAGAATGCCTGCATTTCCTCGAAGTCATCAACAACGTCGATGAGCTGTACCTTACCGATGAGTGCAGGATAGGTCTGCTCTGTACCTGTTGCAGTCAAGCCCCTGTAACCGCTCATGAACGGTCTGAGCATCGAAGAGCGTACTCTTCCGCTCATTCCTTCGATGCGGACATGATCGATGTTCGGACATTCTGTGAGGATGGTCTGCCAAGACAGATTCGGACATTCTGCAAAGTTCAAAGCAGTGATGTTGCTCGTACCCTGCAAGGTCAGTCCGCTGTGAGTCAACTTTGGCAGATAGCGCAATGTCAGAGTTTGCAGTGTCGTTGGCAATACCAATGTCTGCAACGGAGAACCTTCTGGCAGAATCACGTTGGTCAGGCTTGTGCCACCTGCAAGGAATGTTGTCAGTCGGCTGTGCTTGCTGATGTCGAAAACTCCTGCTGTGCCGGTGTGAACAGCCGTCTGTCCTGTGATGTCAACATATTCCAGCTTGGTCGTGTTGCCGAATGTCAAAGGCGCATTTGCAACGCCGTTTGTGGCAGGCATGACAAGCTTTGACAGCATCGTACACAGCGAAAGTCCTACCGTACCGTTCAGCTGATTGCCCATGTTCGTGAAGTCCAGTTCGCTGATGCAGCTTGCACCGCCAAGCATCAACGGGTCGTTGGTTGCCAACGTGTCCGAGAATGTGAGCGTAAGACTTTCGCCTGCATCGGCTCTGTTTGGCCCCTCTATCCATATACCGTTCAGCTTGTAGCCGAAGTAGTAGAGGTCGCCGCTCTTCAACGTCAAAGAGGATTCTGTGTCGGATGAGTTGCGGACAACAGTGAACGTGATGACATCGCCGTTATAGTTGCCTGCACCGTACCTTGCATCGAGCAGACGAGCGCGGTCTGTGAGGAACTGCGTTCTGTGCAACTCTCTGTTACCTGTCAGGGTATAGACGTAGTTCATCGTCTGAATCGTGTCAATGTACTTCAACTTGCCGGACTTGTTGTACTGCCTTTCACTCCAGTTGTTCTGCATGACAGTGTTGAACTCCGTCAACATGACTTGCGTGGTCAACTGATTGCGAAGGTTGGCTGCACAGGTCTTCAGCTCGTCCTCGAAGTTTGCCAGTACCAGACACCACAGCCAACTGTTGTGACCCTCGAAGGCAAACTTTGCTCTCTCGGAATCGTAGGTGTCGCGGGTGACGTTGTAGAGATATACCATAAAGGCATCGTTTCGGATTGACATGGCTGTATCGCCGTCGTAGTAGGTTGCCCACCACTTCAAGCCGTCCCATGTGCGCCACAGGATGTTCTTTGCCCGCTGGTCAACGCTTGCCCAATAGTCGGTGAAGAGATAGTACGTCAACAGGTGGTTCACGTTGAAGTATTGAGAGGCTTCGTTCTTGAACTTGCTCGATACCCACTTTGCCTTGCTGCTGTCACTCCAGCCGCTCTGTGAGCCGTATTCGGGATTTGAGCGCATTGCAGATGGTACACAGTCGTAAATCCAGCCCATCAGTCGCTTGATGGCTGTTTGTGCGCCACCCCAATCTGCATAGTCGCCTGTGCCTATTGTTGCCCACTTTGCGTCTTCTGGATAGTTGAACTCGAAACCGTCATCAAACTCTGCTGCAAGCTGTGTTGCCAAGTCCTGACTGTTTGCGCTGCCTGCTGCCTGGAACAATGTCATGGGCGATGAGTTGGTCAGTGCTTCAAGTGCAATTGGCTTTGTGTTAGGGCCTACCAGCACCATGTTCGGTTCTGCATCCGTTCCACGATTCTCGTAGGCTTTGAAGTCAACCGTCTGGTTGTTGCTGTCCTTGACACCTGCCATTCCGAAAATCTTGTCTGACTTCGACTTCTCGTTGTTCAAAACGAACTGTCCGTAATAGGTCAGTGTGCCGTTCTCATTCGTTGCTGCATAGACATCGCAGGGAAGACCGTCGATAGCCTGTCTTACGCGGGCATCGTAGGCTTGTGGTGGCGTGTCAAGGTTCAGAGCGTGCATGATGTCATTGAAGAGGTGTGCGCCGCCGGTATTCATAACCAGTGAGGAATCCACGAAGTCCGTCTTCGCACAGATTACGGCTTGCGGGATGCTGTTGCCGCTTCCTCTCATGGCATAGCCACTTGCTGAATCGGTAACGTCAACGCCGCCAATGCTCAATGACTTCGCATCAGTGCCTTGCTGTGTGGTCAGATAGATTCGCAGGTTCTTGTACGGGTATTTCACGGAAGACGTACCCTGAATCCTCATGCGGATGTTCCTTGCTTCAAAGCCTTCGCCGATTGGATTGCCGTTGCCGTCAAGAGGTGGCTCCCACTTCACCAAGTCTGCCTTGAAGTCCTGCTTCTTGTCAGTACATGTGAAGAGGTCTGACAATCCTGTGCCGCTGTCAGTACTTCTGATGATTGTCAATATGCCACGTCCCTTCGACAGCAGAGCATCATGGTTGATGGCTATGTTGCCGTCGCTGTCAGTGGTATTATTGATGTCGCCAACCGCATTCTTCGTGTGAGCTGACTGAATCAGTGCAGCAGTCGGACGGTCAATGATGTAGTTGCCAAGTACCTCGTCAGCACCAAGAGGTGTGCGATAGTATCTCAACGAGCGTATTCTTACGTCGGCTTTGTCACTGTCAATCGTAATCATTGCAGGAGTGTTCTGGCGCAGAGAACCGGCATAGCGGTTCGCACGGCTCAGTACACCGTTGATGAAGAGCATGGCAAGTCCGTAGCCGCTGCTGACAGGCTGCACAACGAAGGAGAGGTGAATCCACCTGTCAACGGCAATGTTCATCGAAACACCGTGTGGACGGCTTACCTTCAAGCGTACCTTGTTGCTCTCGTCAACAATGTTGCCCTCATAGTCGATGTAGTTGCCGTTTTCGTCAACAAGGTCTTCTGCGGTTTCGATTTCCTCAACACCACCGAAGTAGAGTCCTGCCTCTTCCGTCGTCACCTTGATACCCATAGGATAGCCCTGACCGCCGTTGTCGCACAGACAACTGATGACAGTCGCGCCACGTTCCATGACCTGACTAATCATTACTTCCATTTCCAGTGTCATACCGCTGTTCTGGATAGAATAGTCGCCGTCACTTGCGTCAAGCACGAAGGGCTTGATGTCAATGACCGACCTCGCGCCGTTGGTGAGAAGCAGAGCATCCACACCGTCCGAACCGCGATTCCAGCCGTTGGTTCTCCAGTCAACACCTGAGAAGGCTGTAATGCCACCCCAATCTGCGGGATTGGCTTCGCTGTTGGAACGTCCAAGAGCCGTAAGCTTCTTGCGATAGCCGACGGCTTCACTTTCCGTAACACCTGCTGCCGCACTCACTGTAACGCTGAATGTGCGTACAGAACTGCCGTTGGTGATGGTCATGGTGTGGTTTCCTGCAACGTCGAAACGCTGTGATACGGTCTGCATCGTCCTGTCTGCACTCAATGTCTGTGTTATCACATTGTCAACAGCAATGACAATGGTACTTGTCAGTCCGTCATTGTTCCATGCAGCAAGGTCAAGTTCAAGTTCCTCAAACTGGTTCACTGCCAATGGCAAGCCAGTCGAGCCGTAGGCAAATGCAAGGGGCATGTCTGACAATTGGCTGACATCTGTCTTCAGACGCAAACCAACATATTCGGTTGTGCCACCTGCCTTCAAAACGTCAACAAGGACTGCGTTGCTCAGCAGTCCTGCACTCTCTGCGATAAGCTGCACATTGTGCCTGCCCGCTTGAAGGTTGCTTGCATTGAGGTAGATGTAGTTTCTGCCTGTTCCGCTGATACTGGTCGTTGAATCGAGCGTACCGTCAACCCATACCTTCAATGTGGTTCCAGTAGGAACGGTGTAGGTGTAGGGAATCGTTACAGTCTGGTCATCAACATAACCATTGCTCAATGCCAACTGAGAAGCAGGGTCGAAGGTCGTTGCCAAGTCCATCGTAATCACGGTGACTGACTTCGAGCCACGACTGGTCTTCGTCTCTTCGTCAATTGGTGTAGTAGCAACAACACTCACGTTGACCGTTCCTGCCTGGTTGATAAGTTCGGGAGTGAGTGTAAGCGTTTGTGTCGTGCCTACTGCAACCTGCGCGTGTGTCTCGGTATAGACGGTGGTCGTGCCAATCTTAACGGTGACAACGACGGTCTGTGCCGGATAGTTCACGCGCTCACTCGCACCCTCAAACTTCCTCAGACAGTCATAGCCCCATCTGAAGCTGATGCTGTCACCAAGCTTGATTCGTGCAGGTGTAAGCAACTCAGTGGTAACGACTGGCTGAATGATTTCACCAAGCTCCTGTGCAGCGGGAATCATAACAGTCAGGTCATCCAACTGGTCGCCTGCTGCATTGAAGAAGAGCAGTTCAATCATCGAGCCGTCCTGACTCGTTTCGCCCAACTGAATGTCTGCAATAAGATTGCTGTTGATTGAGTTGAGCTGTTGAGCTACTGCACCGGCTTGTGCTGCATTGGGATTGCTTGCGTTGGTAACGTCGGTGCTTACAGTGGGAATAGTGATATTCACCTTACTGTTGGCATCCTTCGCAACCTCGGTGTTGTTCACGACAACGCCGCCAACCTTGCCACCGATGGCTGTTTCCATCGACGCAACCTTGGCCTTGATGACGCGCTCAACCTCGCCGCGAGTCTTTCCCCACTCCTTCCCCGCGTTTTGTCCGCTGGAATAAGTGCCACCCCAATCATCCTCGAAATTGGAGAGAGGGGTCTGATCAATAATTTTTTTAGCCATAAACTTTCTGTTTTGTTGGTTTATATATGGTTTTACTCTCTTTTAATTGTACGTCGCGTTTTCTCCGCGCCGTTGCTTATTGTTCCTTGCGATTTCTCCGCAATGGTATTCACCAAGGCTCACTTCTGAACCATCCTTCACTCCTGAACCACGAAGAAAGGCTTGCCAGTGCCGCCCTCGCTGCCATCATCAATCGTCTTCTGAATGTACTCATAACTCTGAACTATTAACTATGGACTATTCACTGACTATCTCAAAACCTGCGAAAACCGCAAAGTTTTCGACGATGCTAATTTGGTACATCCATCCTGCTTCTGGCTCAAGAGGTTCATCATCCATCCAGACGATTGACTGAGGAAGGTGAAGTACGGTTGCCGAATCTTCTGGGCATTTGAATTGAATCATGTACTCATTGTCGTAGCCTTCCACACCTGCTGCAAGTGTAATGGTAAGCTCTTCAATTGGTTCTTCCCAGATGTTCTTCACGTTTGGCTGAATCTCCACCTCATTCTCCGTCTGAATCACTTGGCGAGTCCTGTTCCAGTCATTGATTGCAGTCTGCACACTTTGTTGTGCGGCAAGCATTGCAGCTTCACGGGCTTGTTCTGCCAATACCCTTGCACTTTCTGCCGAAACACGTCCCCGCTCTGCTGTAACACGACTTCCCTCTGCTTCTGCTATAGCTTCGTCCTGTTGCATACGTGCGGTTTCAGCAGCTTGGCGCAGAAGTTCGTTCTGAATACGCTCATCCTCGTTTGTACCCCTGCGGGTTTCAGCTTGTCTGCGAAGACTTTCATTGCTGTTACGAGTGGTTTCAGCAGCCTGCCTGGTGTTTTCATTCAGTCGCCTTGTACTTTCGCTACTTTGACGTTCTGACTCTGCCGCTTCCCTGTCAGATTCAGCAGCCACCCTGAGTGCTTCGGCATTCTGCACGTCGGAGATAACATCACCAAGACGGCTTTCCCTCTTTCCCTCATTGGTCTCGAAGGTCTCTTGTCTTGTGGTTTCCCCGGCTTCAAAGGTCTGTTGCCTGCCACTTTCATTCTGCGATGCAGTTTGACCACGCTGTACCTCGCCAGCTTCAAACGTCTGCTGCCTTTGGCTTTCGTTGGCGGTAAAGGTCTGTGCTCTCTGACTCTCGGAAGAAACTCTTTGACGTTCTGCCGCCTGCCTGTCGCTCTCATTCTGCACACGCTGTTCCTCGTTAGAAACGCGCCCAGCTTCAGCATCTACACGACCTTGCTCCGATTCGTTAAGAGTTGTGAGACCTGCCATCAGTTCCTCTGAACGCTGCAACACACGCTCACTGCGCTCAGTAGCAGCCACGACAATCTCCGTAGAGTGAAGAACTGTGTCGAAACCTTGCATCCACTCTTCTTCGCTACCTTCATAGCCGTAGTTTACGGCAATCTCGTAGGCACTCAGGCCATGGATGCCAACATCTAAGTTGGTGGAGTCAAGCGGAAGTTCCTTGGATGACATGTCATCGGGAATCTCATGGCTATGACTAACCAGACGGAAGGCGAAACAGTAGTCAGTAGCCAACTGGTGCTCTTTGCCAAGATTCTCATACAGGGTAAGACGATATACGCCAGTCTTCAGCTGCTCCGATGCGTAGAAAGTGAAGACTATCACATTACCCTCAGTGCCGAATGTAGTCACCTCGCGGTCATTGCCCCACTGGTCACACAGGAACAGACGCAGGTCACGACCGCTCAGGCTATCTTCTTCGCCATTGGTTAGAATCGGCCAACGGATCTGTATCTCGTTGCCGATTCTGAATGTTTTCATGTTTTTTTCGTTTGTTGCCATATCTTTTTACGTATTTTAATCTTCCCATCCTGCATAGATTGCAAGGTTGTTGATGATACTCACTTGGTATGTGAAACCGTCCTCAAACTCTGGCTCTTCCTGCCATTTCACACCGCTTGGCAGTGTAAGCGAGAAGTTGCTGCCATCCACCACGAACTGAAGCAGATACTCGTTCACCTGTCCGCTCACATTGCCTGTGAACGATGTGATTTCAAGCGATTCTATATCGTTCCACTTGTGCAATACATTCGGATTTATAGAAAGTTCCGTGTCCGATGAAGCGTGAATCGTTATCGGCATCGCAATGTCTGCATGTGTGATAAGTTGTGCCGCCGCCAACGCCAACGCACTTACCCTTGCTTGGAAGTAAGAGGTAGGCACACCGTTGGAGAGGTGCGCCATTGGGATAGTACTGTTTGCTGCGTCGAGCGCATTGTCTGGTATCAGTGGAACATCGCCATATTCGTCGTTTGCTTCGATAGCTGCTCCGTAACTTTGCATGTAACTGTTCACAGCCGCCGCAATCTGCGCCGCCGTCACAGCCTCCATACTCTCAGCTAAATGAGCCGTCATGTACGCATTGATATAATCATCAAGCTCTTCTGTTGTTGTTGGAAATTCTGCCATAACTTTTTCTTGATTATATTCTGATAAACTTCGTTTATTCGCCTTCAGATTCATCTATTAGCCCATCTTGGTAGCTTATGATAGATGTTGGTGTAACAAATGGTGAAATGAGTACGTTATTCTCCAAAAGGCTTGTCTGTAGGCTTATTTCGTTGTTCTGCGGCACAATGATGTAGCTTGAACGCTTCCATCCTCCATTATCCCATTCCTTGACTACAAACTGAAGCTTGCCAGTCGTTTCGTTGTACTGCGTCAGATAGTGAACATAGAAGCAGTGGCGGCTAATTATATAGCCATTCTTGACCTCCAGCAGTATGTACTTGTCATCGTGCGAATAGACGTTTATGAGGTCGCCGACTCCTGGATTAACTGGATTGGTTCCGATTTGGTAGTCATTGGCAACTCTGAAATCCGTAGAAGGTGGCAGATAACCGAACTCAGTCATCTGCTGGAAGTCCAACTGAGTAAGTGGGCTTACATGGCTTTGTCCCGACTGAAGCTCTGGGTCTAAATCACCTTCATATACTTGGAATATCTCAGCATTCGCCTTATCGTAAGAATCGGGTATGATATAGAAGCCGTCTGCGTCCTCTCCAGTAGGTAGCCAGTCGCCATTATTGTCCCCATCCACTTCATCGCTATCCCAAAAGCGGTTCTCCTTGTATTCGCCATTGGCAGGGTCGTACACCTTTACATCTTCAAGACTCATGTGATATGCAGACTTGAAGCGGTAGCCAGTCCCCGAAGCTTTCGGGTATGCAGAGGCGTATGTAACATCTTCTCCGAGGTCATCATCATAGAAGGTATCTAAGTCCTGCCCTGTTCCAGTCAAGAACGGACATTGTGCAAATGCCTCCGCATGGATTATAGACTCTTCATCCATGCCAACCGCAACACTATGAGAGCCGAGCCATTGCAGGGTGTACGCATCGAAATCATAGCTCTCCCCTGTGTTGATGGCCTTCAAGAATCCCTTGTAGTTCAAAATCCACCTAACACAGCCGCCTTCGCCAATTTCTCCGTCATAGAACACGATGGACGGGATTGTGCCGTTCTCGCGGTCAACATTACCATTCTCATCGCACATTTCAACGGCAATCATTGGAGTTGTGCTTCCGCCTGCCGTTGTCGCTGGCCTTGAGAATATCGTTCTGTTTGCTATAAGCTCAATCATCTTATCCACGCCCTTAATATGTATGCCTGCTGCTTCAAGGAAATTCACAAGCGATGTAAGAGCAATCTGATTGGAACTTAGGTTCAGCAAAGTTGATAAGCCACCAATCTCCGATGCAACGATAGCAGATATTCCATTTATATCAACCTTCAATGTTGACTTGGATTCATCACTAAGCCCCCTATCTTCCCATCCAGTAGCAGTAGCAACATATCTGTGACCGTCCTGCTGATTGATGTAGGCATCGCCAAGATTAGCGTAGGAGTAATCCCACTCTATGCCGCCGCCCTGTGGTTGTCCTGTTATCGGATTGATGTGCGGTTCCTCAACACGGCATGTCTTTAGTGCATAGTCTGTCTTGATGTCAGAATATACCAAAAGGATGATGCTGCCATTCGTCGCCATTTGGGTCGTTTGACCAGATATGTTGTCGTATCGGAGAGCCGTACCTATGCTGTTCTCATTGTAAAGCTCCTGACCTTCCGTTCCGTTTGAATCAGTAGTCACAACAAACGATGGTGCAACGAACTTGTTCCCGGCAACAGGGCTTATCCTTGTCCGTTCCTTTCCAGTCAGACTCCAGTCGATTGAAGTTCCGTCCGTATAGCCAACGCCAAGCATTTCCCTTATCACAGGAGCTTGCTCACCTACCGTTTCAATACTGATAAGGTTGGAAAGACTTCTGTTCAACCAGTCGCCGTAACAAACGATGTGGTCAAATGCTTCTGGTATGTCGCTGTTGGTAAGGAACAGTTGCACATCATTGTCATCTGTATAGTTCGCAAGGTCGATGTAATTGTGCTTCAATCCGTCTTCAAGTATATGGTTATCCAAGTTGTAGTTTGTCTTGTCCTTAGCCTCACCAATGCCTGTGACAGCTCTCCAATAAAGCTTGTTTGAAACAGACTTGCTGTTCATCGTGCCTGTATGTGTACCGCTGCCTGATGCCATGTCGTAGGTCTGACACCTTGCCAACATTCCGACGCTCCATGTGTTGATTGTCCTTGTAGTGCCGTCATCGCTTCTGAGCCAACAACGGTACTTGACCACTTCGGAAAAATCTATATCCTCAACCGATGAGCGAACCATCTTCTTCCTACTAAGCATCTTGCCAATAAGAGAAATAGGAATAAGCCTCAATACCCAAGGCACTTTTACATACTCATAACCAAGAACAACCTCATTGTCATTCTCGTCAAGACCGATGTAGTCCACCTCTTCGATGATGCTTGCAGCAGGTGAGAAAACATAGTTTCCTGCCATTGTGACGAGTTTCCGCACCTCAAGCTCATTATACACGGCTTTCATGCGGACAATCAAATTGTCAACGACCAAACGGGAATTTCCGTTACCGTCATTGTCCGTCAGCTGCCACCCTGTCCCAAACATGGAATCACCACCTGTGAAGTTCATGCTCTGCACTGTCTTTGTCAATATGCTCTTTGCAACGCGAAGAATACCACCGATGATTCCACTCTCGCTTACTTCAAGGCCAAGGTTCTTTTGCGTCGAATTGTCCGCGTCTGTCACGGTGTTTCCGCTTGTGCCGGTTGCTTTCAAGGAATTTGCCGTTACGTTACCGTCTTCGTCAAATCCGAAAAGCCCCCTCGCAGAAACCCAAAGACCACTGAGGAAGCCAATCACACCACGCGCAATGTCATCATGACGCTTCGATATGAACTGCTTCGAGCCTTCATCCTGAATAAGACTTAGCAACTGTGCCGTACTTGCACCGCCACTGCCACCGCTTCCAGCTCCGAAGATGCTTCCGCTATATATCCTATCAATGCTGGTCGTGAGCTTTTGCAGGGTGCTTTGCTGCACATCGTCATTCAGGCGTATCTCAACTTTTGGAGTGAGACCGTCGCCCATCTGTATGCTGACTTGCTCAATCGTCAGTTCAGCAGTCATCAGCTCATCATCATCAACTTCATCGTCGCCAGATGAGAAACGCGCAATGAACGTGAACTTCAATCCTGCATATAGTCGCCAGAAAATGCTATCTGCCTTGCGGTTCTCCTTACAGCAGATGTCGTAGTTACGTTGCAGGTAGATGTCATCAATGCTTGGCTGATAGGTGAACTTTGTCTCACAGTTGTCGGCAAGGTAATCAGTCGCCGCCCTCAACAGGCGCGATTCAGCTGCTTCGATATACGCATTAGGCATATTGATGTTCAGAAGCACGAATCGGTCCCCTGCTGCTATTGTTTCTGTAGCACTTGGTGAATAGGTGTTGAGGCTGTCATCTGGCTTGCGTTTAAGCGTGAGCATGTAACCACGCTTTCCGTTGTATGTAACCTTCTCTACATTGCTTCCTATCTCAAACTCCTTGCCAACGCAATTCCCGCTCTTCATCGCAACGACAGGAGTATCGCCATCTATGAAACATGCTGTAATGTCAAATCCCATGTCTTTTATGAACACATGGAAACAACTTTCATTACTACTGGAACTGCTCTCAGAAACAAAATTGTATTCAGGAGCCAGACCTGTGTTCTCTTTCTTTGAACTTCCAACCCAATACGTCAGCAACAAGTTACTCATGGTAACTCCTGAATTGACTACTCTTGCAATGATAGGTGTTATTGTGATGATAATATCAGAAAACTCGGAAACAACTAACTTTTCAACGGCATCTGTAGGTAAGGTAGGCATTTCTTTCTCAAAATACCATCTATATCTTTCTGCTGGCAAGCCATCGTCTTCATGTAGATCAATAATCCATCCATCATTTACTTGACACCATCGCGGTATTCGATAACTATATAATATGGTTGTTGTGCCAGTTGTCTTCGACTTTTGTTTTACCGTGAAGATGAAATTGACGTGATTCATGCGTATTCCACCTTCAGTGTAATAATTATCTAATCTCGCACCATAGAAAACAGAGTTGGCAGTTGGAATAAGTGCATATTTCCCAGGATATACGTCATGGATTTCAAAAAGCGTTTTTTCAGGGCCAACAAAGCCGACACCACTCTGTTCAGTCAAATCATTATAGGCCACCACTGTTTCGGAAAGTTCACAAGTATGCTTTCCACCCAGCATGATGCCACCTTCTTCTGTCAGAATACCATTGCCTATGTTGGCATCGTCAATCATCACACCGCCACTTTGGTAGCCGATGGCAAGAAGTTCATCTACGCGCTCATCATTGTCGTAGCCGTCAAAGCTATTTTGAGGGTCGCTAATGCCTGTTTGGTCTTGAACACCATTGCCACGCAAGTCACCATAAGTAACCTCTTCAATCGTCGGGTATATTTCCGGCAAATCGCTGTTGCTTCCGTCGAATCTTACACTGTCCTCACGGACACCTTCTACACAGCCTTCTGCATCGTCATCCTTTTCTATATAGGCATCATTCGTGTCGCCCTTCACATGTCGCACGTATGGCAGGTTATTCAATTCATTAACGCCATACAGCTCATCCCTTTCAGCATTTGCCTCTGCTTTTGCTTCTGGCTCATCAAACGTGTTAGGTAACTGAAGGTTTGTTGGAAACAATGCTTGTGACAAAGCGTACCTGCTATGATAGTGTCTATAAGGCATGTTCTTGGTCGAACCGAATGCACGAAGTCGAGTCACTATCTTCTGCTGTGAATTGGCTACACGCTTTAACTTGAATAACCCTGTACCCATGTCTTCCCGCGTCGGATAGCCTTTGCCATACCCAAACGCAAAGGCATTGCTGTCATTGTCGCTTGTCAGGTTCTTTAATGTGTGACCTATCAGAATAGTCCTACCCTTCACGCAGTAGTCAAGCTTGAATGTGTTGTGAACTTCTTCAAGTGCCTTTGCAACAGTGGTGTTGTCAAAGGATAGTGTCTTCTCGTCAGTATGCGTCACAAGTTGCGTGTTGCCAGAAGCGTTTGTATAGCTCGTCGTGGTATCTACATCTATCGTCCATACACCAGAGCCATACATTCTATCAAGATTGGCTTGCATCTTCAACGCGAGTGTGCAGACAGGCGTATAAGTCCCTGCCGCACTACCACTGGCAATCGTTTTTTCGCCACAATACAACTGGAACTTGCTGCTACCTGTGTAGTTTGTGCCTAAGATAGCCAAATGCAATGCACTCGTAGGTATGATGTCGAGCATGGTGCAGCGTGTCAGCTCTTCATAACGGCTCTCAAACTTCACATTCTCGTATGTGTAGGAATCCTGTCTTTCTCCAGTCCTTCCCTTCTGTATAACAGTTGGGACATAGTTCAGTGTGTACGTCTCGTCACGGAAGATGCAGTAGTCACCTACTGCCCAATCAATCGGCTTCTCACTGGTAATGTTAAAGGTGATGAACTGCTCGCCCATCATCTTGTCTTGGAATTTCCACTTGTTTACAACACAACGAACACCACCTGCCGGTGTGCCTGTTGCATTTCCAATAGGAAATATATGTAGCTCTACTCTGCTCATGCTGGTACTTCAAAATTTAATGTAGTAATTGGCGTAACAATGATGCCATTCTGCCCCGTTGCAGGTGTCACTTCAGTAGTTGGGTCATACACGGTGAACTTCACCTTGAATCTCGCCACTATGTCCGAATCGTTGTCGGACGCATAGAAAAGCTCATTTTCCACCTCAGATACAATGACATCCTTCCTTCCTATCCCACTTCTCTCGTCATAGACTGCAAGCCGACCACTCTGAACAGTATCGTTTGAATCGCCTTTGATTCTGCCATATAGGAAATCAATGAAATTACTAATGTCAATGCGCATCAGGCGATTTCTCGTTTGTTCTTCCGTTTCTCCTGATACGCCAGCATTGCCGTTGTCCGCAGTATTGCGAACATACAAGAATGTCACTTCCATGTCGTAGTGAGCCATTGGTATGCTGTCTGGAATATATACATCCAGTCCATCCTCTCCTGCCCAATCTCGCGTAGGCAAATCCTTCGGCTTCGGATTCCTGTTAAACGGAAAATCCAAGCACCCGATATGGAATTTCTCTAACAGGTCAACAACAGTGCCTTTTGTGTACTCTTGACCGTCATATTTTAACTGTTGAATGTATGTTTTTTGTATCGACATTTGTAAATAATTTTCTGCAAATATATTCGTAAAAAGGCGTAATGTACTGCACGACAAATGGAAATGTTGGCGCAACAAATCAAATTGCTCCTTTTTTGTTTTGGAGGTTGCCCACAAAACCCATACTTTTGCACAAAACTTTCATATATGAACGAGTTGAATAAAGAACTACGAGACAAGGCGATTAGTCTCGGATTGTGCAACGAATGGCAACAGCTTTGGCAGAAGGACTGGAGTCAGGAGAAAATGGCAGAAATGATGTTTAGAGGGCTTGACTTCTGCCTCAAATACCGCTATCCTTCAAATGATTTTATCATCAATCATTTCGACCTTGACTTCCGCAGAAAGAGTAATGTTTTTGTCGATGACAAGTACAGCGTTGTAAACGCAGAACAAAGTCTCATTCTTGGAACTTCTGAAATTACTGCCAGATACAACGCATGGAATCATGGAACTATCTACATCCGTGACAACGCTTCCTTGAAACTTATCACAAAGAACCGATGCCTTGTCATCGTACACCTCTTCGATGAATCTTACGTCACGGCAGAACAGTTAGACAAGTCGAAAATCGTCCTCATCAAGCACTCAGACAAAGTGACTATCGTCGCAGACAGCAACATCAAGATTCGTGAGGAATACGACTATCTGAAACAAAACCCCGACAATTAGACACCATGCCTCTCGCTTTTTCCGAGAGCAAAAATAACAGGGAATAAGGTTTTTATAGGTTAATAATAGTTTAATTAGTGAAAAGGCGACCATCCGTGATGACAGCCGCCTTTTTTTCTTGCATATTGCCTGACACTTGCAGTCGTGCCGTTCGATTTTCCGAATGGATGAATGTACTACCTCATCGCGAAGCTCTCTGCACCGTCAACAACATTGTCAATCCTTGCCCTCAATGAGCGTATTTCTTCATATAATGCACCGCTTCCGTAGCGCATCATTTCCATCATTGCCTGCACGTTGCTGTCTATTCTGTTGACTGCACCGACCTGTGACATGAAAGCCTCTTCGTAATCCGGCCAGAACTGAGCCACAAACTGCGTCAGCAACAACCTATTCTCTGCAACGTCTTGGCGAAGCGCATTAACATACCCAGCAAGCAAATCTGCTGTTTCTTCTGTCATACCTTGAACACTGGCACTAAGAGTTTTTCCATTTTCGCTATTCTTAAATCCATTGGAATAGCCAAGTTCACGCATCAGCTCGTCAATACCTTCAAGATAATCCCTTGCAGCTTCGACCATACCACTTCCTTCGCCACCTGGTTTGAAGAATTTTTTAATTTCATTCAATACCTTCTTGGATGCTGCATTTGGATTTGAAGTAAGCTCTTCAGTAGAGATTATGCCGCTTTGGAAGATGCCATTACTATCTATAAATCCGAATATCTTGTCATGCAAACGCTCTATCATCGGTTCGATAATGGTGAGTTTCATCATTTCATTCACCACGCCCTGTATGATGGATTTTGCAGCATCATTGAACGCCTCAAACATGTCCTCTCCGTTTTCAAAAGCAGTGGAAAGCGCATCTGTGAACTGATCAGCCCAACCTTTGAAATCTATGCCCCATAACTCATTGGCCATATCTTCGGTAAAGTAACGTATTTGGTCATCAAGTTCTGCTATCTTACTTTGATATTCTGCCAATGCTTCCTTCGACTCATCTTTCTTCTTGGCTTCTTTATTGTACATTTCCATGTACTTCTCGCGCTCATCATTAAGATTTTTTAGTTCCTGCGCATAACCACTGGCATCATTGCTCTTATAGAAATCGCGCATTGCGTTGTTTACTTTGTCATCATCTGTGTATTTACTTCTGTAATAGCTAAGTAAACCGGCAGCACCAGTATCATATCCAAACATCCTTTCTCGGAATCTGTTTATTGCCGAAGTATTCGCTTCAAGTGCAACAACCAATGCTTTTAGTTCTGCAATGTCATCACTTAAATCATCATCATGTTTTTTCTTGATTGCAGAAACCAAACCTGCCGCTTCCTCTGTCACTGCTGCTGCTGCACCCATAGAATCCCCTCTCATAAGTGCGTCCAAAGCCTTCGTCGCACCGCTGCTCGCAGCAGACAAGGAACTGAAAATAATGTCAGTAACACCCCAGCCGCCGGAACTGGTATCAATACCAATATCACTATACATTTTTCGTATATTCTGGAATATACTACTACCGCCCTGCACAATACCGTCTATTCCATGAACCATCTTACTGATAAGGTTCATAGAATCCAAACCGCGAAGACCAATCTCAACCAAGTCTTTTCCGACACTTATCAACTCGTCATTACCAGTTAGTGCGCCTTCCTCTATCTTCGACCTTCCCCTTTCAATCTTACTCTGATAGAGACCTTCCAAGCCACCTGTGAAGAACGCGAACAAGTCACCTTTGTAATTGTTCAACGCACTTATCTTTTCATTTATCTCCTTTATCCTGTCTGCGTATGTCTTTGCGGAAATAGCACCAGATGCAAGTCCTTTGTTCAGGGCATCGATATATTGGCTTTTTATCGTTTCAGCAGCTTTCTCAGTCATGGTGACAACGCCATCCATGAGCATCTTGTAGTCTGCACTTGCTTGAATGGTTGCAATGTCTCTGTTTGCCGCAGCAATTCCCTCTGCACGGTCATATTCCGCACTGTGTGAGCCATCTTTGTCTTCTTTACGAAGCCTTGCGATGGATTCAATGGTAGTCCTATACTTATCCTGTATCTTCACTAATTCCGATTGCAAGTCAACAGCACTACCAAGAAGGTTTGACAATACCTGCATATCGTCTTTTAACGTGCTTTTCTGCAACTTCTGCCACTCTTTGTAAGCTTTGACTATGCCTTCGATTTTACTCTGATACCTCTCAAGTGCAGCTTCGTAAGCTTTCTGTTCTTCTTCCGATGCGTTATCGGAGAGAATAGGCATCAATGGGTACATGGCAGATTGCAACTTCTCTTTCAAACGCTCTTCGTCCAAATACACGTCAAGAGGTATCGATGCAACAAGACCTTCTCCACCAATTTCCCTTAATTGCTCTTGGAGCATATTCTTTACATCACTTGCCGCCGTGCCTTCAGCATTCCCAGAAGAATTACCAAATGCCATTCTTGCTGCCAGCTCAATGTCACCAGTCGCCTTGCGCACGATATTATACCTCTCCCATTTCTCGGTAAGCTCTTCAACCGCCGCTGACAACTTCGATGCAAACTTCTCGCTCGCACGATCAAATTGTGCTTTTTCAATTGCATCAAGTGCATTGGCAAGCTCACGAAGTTCCTTGATGTCATTGGCAATCTTTGTGTCCTTGGTCTGACCCTTTGCAAGCTTCTTGTCCTGCTCATACCTTGCCTTTACCTCATCCTGTATGCGACGAAGAGCCTTCTCGTAATGCTCCAAATCGTCAAGGTCGCCGGGCTTCAGAATCTCATCAACACCAACGAGGGCGCTGAACTTCTCCTTAACCTTTTCCTGTGCAGCATCCTTGCCTATCTTCTTCTCCCAATATTCGTACTCTCGTCTTGCTTCCTGTATCAGCTTTATCCTCTGCTCCCATACCTCGGCTTCTTTGTCTTTGAAAGTGCCTGTGCCTTTGGTCTTGTTGTTCTTATCTCTGTAAGTGTAGCCGTACTCTTGGGCAGTTTCAAGAAGAAGAATCTCTGCATCAAGGTTCTTTTTTACTTCGTCAAATGTTTCCTTCGCCCTTCTGTACTCATCCGAATTGCTGCCATTGTTCAGGGCTATCTCGCCAAGCTTACGCGAAATTGCGTCGCGAATCTCTTTGAGCTTGTCAAGGTTCTTTGTGTCAACCTTAAAGTCCGGCTCAATGTTGATGTTCCAAACCTTTCTCAGCTCTGGGAAAGCACCACTTATCTTCTTCGACAATTCATCGTGCTTCTTCTTCATTTCTTCCGAGAAAAATTCAGAGAGGGTTTCGCTCGATTGTATTTCCTTCTTGAACGCATTGTAGAAAGCACTGTAACTCGTCTTTCCTGCGGTCTCCATGGCTCCCTGCAACTCTCTTTGCCATTGCTTTTGAACAGGAGTCATTGCTTTTGAAGCATTGGCTATTTCATCGAATGTTTCCTGGGTTACTAACTGGATTTCTTTTCCTGCCTTTATCCAGCTGCTCCGAACTTCCTCAATAACCGCTTTGGCTTTCTCTGAAACTTCCTTTTCTGTTTCATCACCTGTGAGCCTGCCAGACATAGCCTTGTTGAAGTCGGTTTTGAACGCCTTTTGTATGTAGGCATTATAACCTTCATCACCAAGAGCTGAATGTACCAATTCACCAAACAGACGTTCTTTCTCCTGTAGGTCTTTTACCTGTGCAGCAAAGGACTCAAAGATGTTTGACAGATATTTTAACTGGCTATCCAAGTCACCTTCGAAAGTAGCAAGGTTCGGCTTTGCGGATTTTGCAACCTCGTCGATGTTTCTTCTTAAATCATTCAGCCTTTCTTGTGCTCCTTTTCCGAAGCCCTTATTCCATCCTGTCGCATCGAAGTAAATACCCTGCATATTCTTAGACCAAGAAGACATAAGCTTTGCTTTGTCATTGCCTGTCATCATCAAAGCACTGACAATTGTCATGCGTAGGGCTTCTGCTGCATCTGCTGCTACATGCGAATTAACCATTTCGGTAAGAGCACCACCCAAGTCTTTGTCTATATTGGCTATCTCTTCCTCTGTCATTCCAGATATGCTCTCCCGGATCTCCTTGATGCTCTTGCTGAAATCTCCCATGTTCTCAATCAGAGATTCACGTCCCATCCAACTCCACGTTGCTGCATCTTCGTAATCGTCACGGGTCGCTTCTGTCAAGTCATTGGCATAGCGATAACTCTCCATCAGCCGAATGATTGCCTTGAATTGCTCAAGCTGGTCGCCCATCTTTTCAATGTCTATCAAGTCACCTTCATAGAATGGACTCATCGACTGCAACTGCCGCTTCAACTCTTCAAGTTCGGTGGCGATATTCATGCGCTTCAACTCATCATCATCGAATGTAATAGGATTGCGCATAATCTCCTTTCCGTTCATGTAGGAGAACGATGTGTTGAAGTTCACGCCATTGCCTTTGTACCTATCCAGTATGCTGAGAATTTCTTTTGAATCATTCTTCGCTGCATCTGCCATATTATCCAGAGCTTGGCGCGTGTCTTCTGACATACTGCTGAAATGACTATAAATGGCTGTTATGCCAGCTATTATTGCCATGACAGCCGCCTGTGGCCCAAACATCATGCTCACCATCGATGCGCCAAAAGCGCGTAGGCTTGCACCTGCTGTAGCCAAGCGCAACTTCATCAACATAAACTGCCTATTCAGTCCAGTTGCACCGGCAGCAGCCTTCAACTCTGCACCTGTCAAACCAGACATTGCTCCTGCAACCGTTCGAAGTCTTGTGGGTAGCTCATTGCTCAATGACATCATACGCAGCTGTGCCTTGGTCAAACTGCCATTTTCCAAGCCTTTGCCCAAGACATTACGGAACGCCAAAGAGTCCTGTCTGGTGACAACACCGCTCTGAGATTTCCAGCCGCCAGTGAAAGCTCTGAGATAACTACTGAAGCCGCCACGCAACTGCACGGCATTCAGTGCTTCCATCGCTTTTGCGCTCTGTCCCATTGCGACAACATTCCTTGCCATTACGTTAGCCTGCATACCCAAAGCACCATTGAGAGCAAGCGTAGCAAGCTTGTAAGCACCTAACGGAACAAGAATTGAAGCAATCAAATGGGCGTACTTGTCCCAATGAGCAGTTAATTCGTTCAGCATGTTCACGCTGCCCATGAGCAAGCCCTTGTTCGACTCACCCATTTCTGCCATCATGATATTGTAGTTGTTGCGCAGGTTTCTCAACTTACCGCCCAATGTGTCAAACTGCCGTTCCTGCATGTTGTAGAACTTGCCACCAGGCTTGTCTAAGTCCATGATGACAGAATTGACATCCTCAAAGGAAATTTCGCGTTTGCTCATTTTCTTGAAGATGTCCTTCCTCGTCACATGCTCTGCTGCACGACCTGCCCGCTCTTCTGCGTCGGCAAGACGGTTATATCTGTCTGTCAGTGCGCCGACCATATCAACACCGGCTGTCTCAAATTGGCGGTTCTGTATGCCGCTCAGATAGCCGTATGAACGGACGTGACCGTATGCCAGTATCAGACGTTGAACATCGACATTCAAACCTGCACCGATGTCTGACAATGCTCTCATCGTTCCATACAGGTCTTTCGTCTCTATGCCAAACGCCGCAAGCTGTCTTGTACTCTTCAACAGGTCTTGGAAGGTATAGGGCGACATCTGGGACAAATCCCTTATCTCACCAAACAATGCGCCTGCCGTCTGCGCACTGCCAATGATGACTTCAAGGCTCTTCTTCTGCAACTCCAGCTCACCAGTGATGTTTGCCATTTCTGTAAGGAACTGCTGTGCGCCATAGACTGATAGGTATTGCGTCATCATACCTTTCAAGTCGCTCAATACCTGACTCTGATTCCTTGCGGATTGGGTGCTTTGGTTCATCGCCTGTGCAAGACGTTGTTCCTCTACTGTCAGTTGTTGTGCAGAATGTGCAGCACGTTCCTTCTCTGATGCAGCCTTTCTGACTGCCGCTGATTCCTCTTGGGCAAGACGGATGGCATTCTGATAGGGAACGCTGTTCACAACTTCACTTGCATGACCGTATGAGCGTGAACCGCTTTCAATAGAGCGAAGGATATTGGCGAAGTTCTGTAACTCTGCTATCCTCGCTGAGAGGTTTGTAACGTCAATCTTGGCAAGCTTGCCACGCGCTTCTGCCTCATGCAGTTTCCTTATTTGGATTTCAAGCTTTGTGGCTTCCACACCTGCCCTGCGCATACTCTCAGCCCAAGCATCATTTTCTTTCCTCGCATCCCTTGCGCTTTTATCAGCATCCTTCTTGTTGGTCTTCTCGGTTGTCTTGTTGAGATTTTCCTGTTCGCGGGCAACACTCGACAATGTTGATTTCAGTCGGGTGTACTCAGCAATCAGCTCATTGATGAAATGACTGTCACCGAAGTTTTTGTTGTTCACCAACAGGAGCTTGTCAATGAACCTCTGAACGTCCTGCAAAGCCGCGTTGGTCTTTGTCGTGTCAACGCTAAGACCATACCCCTTGCTGCTTGCCGCATCCAGACGAGCCAATAGCTTCTGCATTTCTTCCAATGCCGTATTGTACCTGCGCTGGTTGGTCTCAATCGTCTTCTGCTTCTGAATCTGAGAATCAAGGTACTTTATATAGTTTCCTGCATCGCGCAGCAAGTCCTTATAGGCATTGTCGGCATTCCACCCTTTGCCGTGCATCACTTCCTCGTCACGACGAATCTGCTCCAACTTGCGCTGATATGCGTCAAGCATGTAGATGTAGCGGTTATCTATGCCAACTCCAGCACTCTTTGCATTTCCAAGTTTGTCGCCAAGGATAAGGTGGGTTTCGCGAATACGACGCATGGCATCCTCTATACGCTGTACGTTGCGCTCATAGTTGTTGGCAATGGTAGAAATGCCGCCGTTCTTGCCAACTTCCAGTGTTCCCATCGTAGAGCGAACATTCCTAATCACTTCACCAAGGCCAACCATGAAGTTGCGCATACCTTCGTCCTGACCTATCGTGATATGGAATTTCTTGAAGGCTGCATCAAGAGCATCTACAGCTTCAGCACACTTCTGGATGCGTCCAGAGAAAGCCGTGAAGTTGTCATGCTGTATCGCAGTCTTGACCAAAGCAAGCTCTTCCGCAAGCTTGCCAAGAGAACTTCTGACTGCTTCCTGGGCTTCCTTCTGCAAGCCTTCGGCAGCTGCTTTGAGTCCCATTGACACCTCGTTACCGAGATTGTTCACTTGCTGGTGTTGTAAAGCAGACAAGAGTTGACGCAATTCCTCAAGACCGCTTACTTTTACATTGATAGTCTGGTCTTTCAGCTTGTCAAACTCTTTCTGTATCTTTTCTAACTGCTTTGTCGCTTCGTCCTGAATAGCGACGGCAAATTTTAGTGGATCCATAGCGTATTCTTATTTAGTGTTTGTCTGTGTCTGTATTAGTGCTTTGCAACTGTGTCCCGCCCTGCCACAGTGTCTCACGTATCTCCGTGAGGTTCAACCGCAACCTGTTCGCCAGTTGACAAGAATTTTTTGAGGTCGAAACCTCTTGCTTCCCGCTCTGCCTTGCGCTTCTTCCATTTCTCTACGGCTTTATTCAACTTCTGTGCATCTGGCTTGTAGCCTTTGTCGCCTGGCTTCAAACCGCCTGAGTGCGACTTGTCATGCTTCTCATAGCAGATAAGGGGAGCATCAATGTCTATCAGTTCTATTTGTGCCGCTGTATGACCCCAATAGTATTCATACATCGGAATACGGTAAAGACCGAAGAAAAGGTAACGTGGCATTACGAGCCACTGCCTTTGCTTTCGGTCTGAGAACGCGCTTCCGTATTTTGTTCTCGAAGGATAACTTCTGCTTCCTCTGTCCTCATCCTCATCAACGTATCCCTTGCCCCGGTCAAGGACATGGTAATGAAGTAGAATTGGTGTAGCGGAAGTTTTTTTTTACCTGTTTCAAGTATTGGCAAGAGTTGGATGTTGTCGTACTGCTTAATGTAGTAGAACCAACGCCAAAGCAGCCAATACCAGAATTTCAACTTCCAATATCCGTCAAGAATGATGATGGCAGCAGCCTTGCAAGCCAACTTACAATCTGCCAGTATTGCATCATAAACATCTTCTTGCCGTTCAGTCTGTTCAGTTTGTTGCGTTTGTAACGCAACCTTCCCAGAGCCAATGTTCTCGTCGCTTTTCCTACGAGTCCTAATCAGCAGCGTAGTCAACTTCTCCAACTGACCGTTCTTCAGCCAGCGTATCTTGTATTTCTTCTTTGTCCGAGGCACCTCTACCTCATCCGCTTCGTTTCTGACAAGCGACAGGTAAAGTTGCTGCATGTCTATTGACGGTTGTGCAATCTTTGGTTCTTCGTCTTTCATGTTCTTCTGTGCTTTTTAGTCATTCAATCTTGCTTCAATGCATTCTGCAACCAACTCTGCGCACTTCTTCCAGTCCGTAGTCCACTCGTCTGAATCGTTCACGCATACAATCTGATTGCCTTCGTTGAGGAAAGCCTCACGAATCTCATCCAGTGTGTTACCCATGTTCAGATACCTGCGACGTGGCTGGTAGTCAACATACTTGCCGGATAGATGCTGATAGAAGCTGTAGATGTACTGGTTAATTTCGTGCTCGGAACGGCTCGGATGGATTGATGCCAGTATTTCATCCTTATGCTTGCCAAACAATGTCTTGCATGTACTGCGAAGAAGGGAACTTGTGATGTGACCGCCATAAAGGAAACTGTCATCGAATGACTGTCCGAAGTCGGATGCGACCATATTCAACCCCTTCATTACTGCACCCATGAAGATGTTCAAGATGTAAGGATTCTTCTTGTACGGCATTACGTCGTGGTGTTGACAAGGAACACCGTTGCGGAAGAAGTCTTCCGGAGCCATGGGAGCAATGGGGTAGATGTCATCGTTTCCGTAAATGAACTGCTCTGCAAGCTTTGGGATGCGATGCAGAAACATTTCGATGGAGCTGCTGTTGAAGCATGGCAGGTATTCTTCAGGAATAAAATCCTTGTGGAACACAAGCCGCACCTTTGAATCCTTGTCCTTCGTGTACTCCTTCATCCAAGGCTGCACCTGCTCTTCATCTGCAAGAAGAATGTGTATGCAACGAACCCAAGGAAGGAACTTGAGGATGCAACGCACAAGATGTTGCTCTGTGCCAAAGCTTCTCCAACGCGGAGTGATATTGATACTCGATGCAGGCTCATTGAATCTCTCGCACCATTTGTCCTGCCATCCCTTTTCGGTGGGGAACACCATTGGTACTACATAGTCTATAGGTTTCATTCCTTCAATTATCAAAAAAAGTCAAATGTCAGTTATCAATTAAAAAGGGCAGTTGCAGCATTACAACCACAACTGCCCTCAGTCAAGAATGTCCCAAGGAAGGATTAGGTAGTTGCAAGTTCGCAAACACCAAACGCAGTCGGGTCGGAACCTACAGCGATGTTGCCGGTCAGAACCACACACAGGGGCTTGTTCGAGCCGTCGAAGATGGCTTGTGCCATGAACTTCGCCTTCTTGACGAAGAGCAGCTTGTCCTCAGTGTCGTTGAGAACGAGAAGACCGATGTAGATGGCCTTCTGAGCTGCGGCATAACCCTTGCCGTTGAACGTCTTTGCTTCAGAGCCGAGAGAGTTGGCGGGGAATGTCACCTTTGCGCTTGCGCCTGTCTCGCCAAAGCATGTTTCCATGATGTTGGTTTCGTGGCAGGGAATCTCAAGGGTAATCTGTCCGTCGCCGGGGGTGAAGGTGCTCACCCATGCACTGTTCAGACCCTGAATCTTGAACGTCTCGATGCTTGGTGCGCCAGTGTCGAAGTTGAAGCCAGAATCCTCGCTGACGGGGAACTCAAGCATGTCAGAAGCACTGGGGGCAGCAATTGCAACACCTGCATTTGTGCCAGAACTTGCCGTAGAGAAGGAGAGACCTCCCTTTACGACAAACACAGAGGATATACCTTCAAATACATCACCCTGCAAATCAATTTTCTTCTTCATTGTCTTTGCTATTTGTTGTTAATAATCTTTTTTGCCTGCAAGGTCATTTCTGACTTCTCGCATTGAATTTAGTGCCGAGTTTGAACGTGATTTGAGTGACATGGAAACCAAAGCCGTCATCGCCTTGAATCAGGATGCTTGGATTAGTTGCCTTGACGTGCTTTCCGTTGATTGGAAAGACATCGAGCACACGCTGAACAAGCTCGCTTTCTGAACCGATGTTAGGTGTGCCGTCTGTCTTTGCCTTCACGAAGACTGAGAATGTGCCGTAGCCGTTAGCCTTGAAGTCTATGCTGCCCTTGATAGTCCCGCGTATTTCGGTGGGAATGTCAACGACAATGAAATTATCCAACTCCTTTTCAACGGACTTGGGACGGTCAAGGAAAGTCTTCTTTCCTATACCCTTTATCGCGTCCGTAAGGTCGCCGTAAATCAGATAGACAAGAGGTTTCTTGCTTTGTGCCATAATTCTTTTATCTCCTTTGTAACATCAAGAAATTTGTTCCTACACTGCCTGCATGGGCGTAAGCTTGCATGATACCTGTCGTACCCCGCTTCATTTCTATCCAGCTGGCGTATTCAACTGGATAAACTACCACGATGTCAAACAGGTTCTTTCCTTTCGGTGTGTATTCCTGGAAGAAGTGTCGGGCATCATCTACACCCCAACCGCCATTAGTTTGAACCGTTGGCAGATAATGGCTCTTCTCACCATCATAGTCGGGATTGAAACGATAACTCTTACGCTTCCTGAAACGCATCTTAACCTGAATGGCTTTCGGTACGTACTGCGCTGCATAGTAAGCATCTATTGGTTCTCTATTCCTGTATAGGCAGACAACAATCGAATTGATTAGGTTGCCGGTGAAGTTGTGCGCTCCTGGGGCTGACTTTCTCGCTTTGATTGCTTCTTGGCACAGATTGCTACAGAACTTGCGACAACGGTTTTCAACCTCGTCGAATATCTTGTTTCTGTAGTCCGCAATGGCTTCGCGGACAATCTGTGCGTTAGTTCCTGACATACCTCCAGAGAATGTGAGTACCTAAATTGCTCGGACGTTTGTCTATGACCAATCCGTATTCCGTATAACCAAAACGCTGTAACTCAATCCTGTCACCCTCAAGCGGGATTGTGTCTTCCGTCCACTCGTCCTGTTTAATTGGCAATGCGAGAGTACGATATGATGAAATCACCTCTCCATTGTCCGACACAGTATCACGGTTGTCACTCCTGCATTCCCCTTCATAGATGACTGTTGGCTCTGATGGAGAATTGATTGGAGAGCTTTCACCTTCACCTTGCGATTCTTCACCTTCACCATCCTGCACATCTTCCAGCGGCTCTTCATCCTGCATCGGGTCGTAAACCTTCTGCTGGTCTTCCATTGCCTCTGTTGCGGCATACCTGAGTATGCGGCAATGATGGGGAAAACGAGGGTTCTTTACTTTTGCCATAGCATTATTGGTATCTTCGTATTTTACGGAAGCCGCTGCCCTTAAAGCCCCATTGGTCGCTACCAATTAGCGGCATACCATATTTCTTGTAGATGGCATTGGCCAAGCGCAGGTAATGCTTGATAGTAGCTGCCGACATCTGTTCACCACCTTCGGAATGTGACCAGTCGCCATCCTCGTCAGATACCTTGGATGACTGGCTGGGACTTGTGCATATCCACGCATACAAACCTGCCAAGGCAAGGTCTTTCTGCATGGTGCTTAAATGCGCATAGTCCGCGCCGCTGTCTATCTCCAGTTCGGCGAGAATGCTCTGAATGGCATCGTCCGTAACTTCGATATTACGGACTTTGCCCTTCAGATAGCTCTCTATTGTGTAATTACATGCAATCGGCATAGTTCATTTCACTTTTAGCTGTTGTGCATCGTGCTTCTCCACGATGTTACTCACTCCAAACAGTGGCAATACCGTAGTCGTGAACATTGTTGAATACGGGGCCTGCGTACAGTTCGCAATCCACAATGTTCGTCATTGGACGATCCTGCCATGTGTTCTGAACAGCGATGCGACCTTCAACGAAGTAAGTGCGCACACTGTCGTTGTGAGCACCAAGCTTGTCGCGGTCAACAAGGATGCTGTTCATGCACTTCATTTCGAATGGGCGATAAGCACGGCTGCAAGCAACCATGTTATGCTCGTCGAAGGCGGGTGCATCGGCAACGGGCTTGCCGTCTTCCTCGTGGCGGGACTTGAAATCGATGACTTGGAAAGGCCAAATCTTCATTTCGTTGTGCATCCAGTTCAGAACGTCAGTGCGATCTACCTTTACCTGAGAAGGATTGAAGTAGTTCTTGCTGGCCTTGTAAGCTGTCAGCACACTCGGATGAAGCAGAACCTTGTCGAGAAGAGCCTTCGACAGCTTCCAGTGGTCAACACCAAGACTGCGTGTGTCGGTGTAGTACTTCTGGAAGGTAAGGATGTCTTCAATGACATCGGCACTTGCATTGGCTGTTCCGTCGGTATTGAACCATTCCTTTCCGTTGTCGGGAGAAACAAAGTTCTCGTTCGGAATCTGGAACTTGAAGTCGTAGCGGTAGCCGTCAACGGCTACGTCGTGAATCTCTCCGGTGGACATGGCCTGCATGACCATGTAGGTAAGTTCGTTGTGAACACCACCGAGCATGTTGTTCGAGTTCTGGATGAAGCAGTCCACAAGCGTTTCGCCGAAGGTTACGTCATTCAGCTTCGATACACGACGCAGTTCAATCATATCGTCCTGCGTCACGTTGAAACCGTGACCTACCTGGGGCAGAGTGCCGCCGTAGAACTCCCAGCCCTGAGTGCTGCGCTGTGGCTTCTCGGAATGAGTACCGAGAACGCTGGCACGTACCAGAATGGGGGTCTTCTTGATGCCCTGCTTCCACTCTCTCTCGTTGGTCGGCTTTCCCCACGAAGCAAACTGACGCCACAAAGCACCATTGTACTTTGCGTTCACGTTGTCGAGGATCAGACCGAAGTTCTCAGCATCGACATACTGGTGAAGACCAGCGATGCTGTAAAGATTTTTGTCTCTCATAATCTAATTCTCCTTTCTGTTTACTTACGGTTAGAGAAACGGAAATAGCACTCGTTGTCGCGAAGTGCCTTCTTCAGACTTGCAGTCAGAGGCGGCATCCTGCGCTCCAGTACGGGCTTCTCCATGCAGTTCCACACATAGTCGATGTCAATAGCCTTGGCATCGCTGTCGAGTACGTTGTCACAGTAGGTGAGACCATTGGGAATGACCTTCACCTTCTTGACCTCAGAGGATTTTGCTTCTGCCAGAACGTCGCCCTCGGCAATGAAGGCTTGGCTGTTGGCTACAACCTCATCCATTGTCAGGATGTCATAGCCGTCTGCACTGGCATCAACAGCGGTCACAGTGGCGATGTTGGCGACTGCCTGAGTCAAGTCATCGCCTACCACAAGGAGTTTCATGCCGACCTTGGCAATGCTGCCGGTCTCGAACTTCTCTACCTTGACTTCCTTCTTTACGGTGTCAACAGACAACACCTTGAAGGTGTAGAGAGGAACGATGGTACGTGCCTGCTCGTCTGCAAAGACAAGTGTACCAGCTGCCATAGCAGCACCGTTAAGGGGCATAAGTGTCGTGTCGCACTTGAAACCGCCAACGGCAATCGTGGGCTTGCCTTCGTAACACTTGCGGACACCACCGAAGCTCTTACTGAACTCCACATAATTGTTGATTGTTCCTGTTCTCATGTTACATTACATTTTTGTTAAACATTTTTTTCTTTGAGTAGTCTGAGCACATTGTGCCTTGCGTTTTGCCGCAAGGTTAACAGAATGTCTTCTCTTGCTCTGCGGCATACTTCGCGCCATCTTCCGCTTCTTTTTGCAGCTGAGTGATACGGTCTTTAACAAAACTGTTGTCACCGCTGCCACCACCTGTACTGCTACCACCGAAGGGCTTGCCGCCGTCTGCGTAGTAACGCTTGTAGCGTTTCTCGTAGGCATCAATGGCTGCTTGTTTCATGCCATCGAAAGTGGGGTTGTCCCCATAGTCGATGTCATCCAGCGCGTCATCAATGCAGGCTTCATTGTTCGCCTTCAGATTCACAAGGTGCTGTTTCAGATCGGCTTTCAAGCGGTTCAACGAAGCGGTCTTCTCTCGCTCCGTCTGGTTCTTGACAAAATCGGTAATCGTAGAAAGTGACTTGCCCAACTCGCTGTCTGCGCCGGTCAATGCCTGCACTGCTTTCGCTACTGCATCGTTGACCTTCTTGTCGAGGTCTTCACCACCTGCGCCGCTACCACCACTACCGCCATTCTCTGGATGAGCCTTCTTGTAGTCCTCAATTGCCTTTTCGGTTGCTACACGAATACGTTCCTCTACATCTTTCTCATGCTGGGTTGCGTACTCACTTGCGTAGCTCGTCTTGAACTTCTCCGCAAATTCCTTCTCGTCGTGCCGTTTCTGACCTGCGTACTCTTTGAGAACACGCACTGGAACTGCCCACAACTCGTCGGTAATCTTGGAATCGTCAGCAAACTGAGGAAGGAACACGTCAGCTATTCCTTCGAATGTTTTGTCACTGATGGACTTGCAGTTGTCTTCTCCAACCTTAGTCCTGAGATTTTGAATGAGAATGTCTTTCTCCATAGTAATAAATATTTGTTTATGTCGTGGCTTTTGTCGCCACATTTGTAAATATTTTTCCGCAAAATTATATATCGATAAGCTTTTTGGAGAACTTTTATTTTGGAAATGTTTTGTTTTCCAAGCAAAAAAAATGATTTACTGCCATTTGTAAGTATCTTTGCGACAAAAAAATAATTCTTTATGGCTACAAATAGCGATGTGACATCACTGAGAACCGTTGACGGAAAACGTATATTCACACAGGAACATGTGAACAAACTCAGACAAACGGAAGAAAACAAGAAGGACTCCAAGTACTTCATCGCACAGAAGGGTGCGCAGGAATTTGGACTGAGCAGTGTCGTTGACATCATCGTGTTCGGTGGTAACAGAGGAGGCGGTAAGGCTAATCCATACAGCACACCTGTTGCCACTCCTTCGGGATTCAGAAGAATGGGAGAACTCGAAGTTGGAGACCTTATATGCACCCCATACAACGGAGTACAGAAGGTGTCGGAAATCTTTGAACAGGGAGAAAACACCGTCTATGTATTCCACTTTGATGATGGAACTACCGTCACATGTATGGATAATCATAGATTCTGGGCAAGGACAAGCCAGACTGATGACTTCCACGAAATGACCGCTCGGCAGATTATGGATATTTACAAGATTGATGCACCATACCCGCTTTCTCTCAGAAAGGGAAATACAAACTTCGTCGAGCTGCCAATTTGCGGAGAGGTCGAAATGAACGAGAAGGTTACAGCACTCGAATTGCCAGTGCATCCTTTCCTGCTTGGATATATAAGCTGCACCGGCTTCTGGAACTTTGCATTGTCGGGCGTGAAAATCACCGATGACTCTTTCATCGCTCGGAAATTCCTCTCGCTTGGACTGAAAATAAGAAAGAACAAAAGAAACGGATTCTACTACCTGCGTGGACTTTCCGACGAGAACAGGCGTAGGATTACTTGCAGCAGACAACAGCAGCCTGCAAGAATACCTGCGGAATACAAGACGGCTTCCATCAAGGCGCGTTGGGAATACCTGCGTGGCATCATGTATCAGAAAGGTCGCTCTATGCACAAACACCCATATCTCGCTCTTCCCAACAAAGAACTTATCGAAGACGTGGCTGAACTTGCTCGTTCTCTCGGTATATGGGCAAGGGTTTCACAGATTGATGATGACCCCGAAAGGATTGGTCTCTGGAAAGTGTCTTTTGTTGCACCGAATGACGGTGAACTTTTTGAACGGAATAATTTCAGAGTGAGAGCACATGTTAATGCTGAAAAACCGAACAGATTGCCAGTTAAGCCAAACAAGCCAATCCTCACAAAGAAGCTTCAGTACATCACCAAGAGCCACCACAAGCAGAATTGCCGTTGCATCACGGTCACTGGAAGAGACCACCTGTATATGACGGACGCATATACCGTCAACCATAATACGGTGACGATGCTCATGGAGCCTATCTACGACATCAAGAACAAGCATTTCAACGGCATCATATTCCGCAAGAACAAGGATGACTTTGAGAATATCATCAACGAAAGCAAACGATGGTTCTCACACCTTGGCCGCTACAACAAGTCAAAAGACGATATGACTTGGAACTTCAAGACTGGTGCAAAACTTGGTCTTACCATCTACGATATGCCAATGTCAGACTTCGACACGAAGTTTCGCGGACAGCAGTTCGCGTACATCGGTATCGACGAGCTGCCGCAGATGCCTTTTGAAATGTTCAAGTTCCTGATGACTTCCAACCGTAATACTGTCGGTGTTCACTCGCGCATACTTGGCACTTGCAACCCTGACCCGCTTTCGTGGCTAAGAAAGTTTGTGGATTGGTGGATTGGGAAAGAGGACACGGTGTATTCGGATGGAAAGATGCACCCGGAAAGAAAGGGCTTTGCCATTCCTGAACGTGACGGTGTGGTGCGTTACTGCTACATGCCAGACGATTCGGTTGACAATATCATCTGGGGTGATACGCCTGAAGAGGTGTACGAACAATGCAAGGACTTGATTGACGATGCGTGGGATCCTGAATGGGAACAATACGGCTACACGAAGACTTCTTTCTTCGTGAAGTCCGTAACTTTCATCAAGGCAAGCCTCAAAGACAACAAGGCTCTGCTCAAAAACGACCCCGGCTACATCGCATCACTGCTTAACCAACCGCCCGAAATACGCGCAAGGGAGTTTGACGGAAATTGGGACATCATCAAGACTGGCGATGACTTGATTCAGGCTTATCACCTTGACAAAGTTTTTCAAAACGCACAGATGATTGATGATGAAGTGCGTCGCGCAACGTGTGACGTGGCTGGTACAGGTGGCGACAACTGCGTAACGTGGTTCTGGATTGGTTGGCACATTGCCGATGTCTTTGTATGCCGTAGAGACCCATTTACAACGGCAACACTCTTGAAGGCAAAACTGCAAGAATGGGGTGTGCTCGAACAAAACTTTGCCTATGACCTCAATGGCATGGGACAGGTGCTTAAAGGTGCTTTCCCGAAAGCTGTACCATTCAACAACCAGGAAGCGGTTGCACTCAAGGACAAACATCTTTACGACAACAAGAAATCGCAATGCGCATACATGTTCGCTGAACGCACTCAGCAGGCGGGCTGGAGCATCGAAAGCACATTGCTCTCTCGCAAATACAAAGTCGGTAAAGAAGTGAGAACGCTCTATGACATTCTACAGACTGAAAGAAAATGCGTCAAGCAGGACATGTCGAAGGAAGAAAAGGGCTGGTGTCTTATCCACAAGGAACAGATGAAACACAAGTCGGTTGTAGGACATTCACCTGACTTCTTCGAGGCTCTGTTTATGAGAGAGATTTTCGTCATTAGGCATACTCAAGCTGTCATCCCGACATGGCTTAACAAAGACAAGAGAATAAGAAGCGTAAGAAGATTATCAACACACAAATTCAATAAACAATGACAGACAACAACATTCAAACACAATTTCAGTTAAGGGAGCTTCTGACCAAGAAGCCCTTTACAAGAATCTTGCCGGACGGACACTACGATCACGGATATGTCTGGAACGAAGTGTCTGAGGTTGCGCCAAAACAAGACTACCTCAAACGGAAGATTGTCACACAGGAGGACTTCATGCGTGAACTTGACCCCGCAGGACACCTGATTAACGACAAAGAGCTGTTCCCCGACATCTTGCAGAAAAATGAAGAGGATGGACTCTATTATGTGCAGGAAATACCGCGATACGCTTTCTCGTATCAGCAAATCATCCTCGTCAAACAACTCACCCACCTTTGCGGCAATGACATCCAGTTCGAAATCTCGGACAAGAATGTAACCGAAAAAACTCAGGAAACATTCAACATGTTCCGTAATGGATGGGCGAACAAGAACATGGAAGTTGCTTGGTACAAGCTGGCAAAGTCAGTCAAGGCAACTGGTGACGGTGCTTTCGTCGGATTCCTCGACAAAGGACAGTTCGGATGGAAAGTGCTTTCATTCCTCGACGGCGACAAACTGTTCCCGCACTACGACCTGAGAACAGGCAGGATGAACGTGCTTGCAAGAACCTACTGCAACTACGCTGAAGACGGAAAATGTACAAAGCGGTACATCGACGTTTGGGACGATACATACTACTACCGTTTCGTTGCTGATGGCGACCCGACATCAATGCTTGAGAGAGCGAAGCAGTTTATCTTCAAGCTTTTTTCGGCAAACGGCTACAAGTTGGAGTATGCAGAACCGCATGGATTCGATACAATCCCTGTCGCCTACATGCGCGATGATAATGGCCCCTGTTGGACGTTCTCGCAAGAGACTATCGAAAACTATGAGATTGCTTTCTCCAACCTCGCGCACAGCAACCACGACTTCGGCTTGCCTATCATGTACGTCAAGGGCGAAGGTAGCGAAGAGGTCACTACAAACGATATGTCCTACGCATCGAAGATTATGATTCTTCCGTCGGACGGTGAAATCGGATTCCTCAACCGACAAGACGCAAGCAACGCCTACAAGTCGGAGCTTGACAAACTGGAGGACAACATCTACAAGCAGTCATTCGCTGTCAAGACACCAGAATTGAAGTCTGGTGACACACCAGGCGTTTCGCTGAAGATTATGTACTCTGATGCCTATGAAAAGGCAATGACCGATTCGCACGAATACGACGGCACGGTTGACAAGATGATTAACATTTACATGTGGGGCTATGGTATCGAGTGCGAACAACGCCTTGCGTTTATCAACACGAACATTCGCCACTACATTGAGCCGTACATCCACCTCAACATGACCGAGCTGACAACAAACCTCAATACGGCTGTCGTTGGTGGATTCCTCTCTAAGCAGACCGCATCCGAAAAACTGCCTTACGGTACTCCGCAGGAATGGGAACGCATACAAGCTGAGAAGAAGGAGGCACAGGCGCAAGAATTGCTCCTTGCTGAACAGAAACTCGAAATTCAGTCTGAAATCACTATCGAACAGGCTGCTGCTCTCGCTGAAATAGATGCGGACTATACGCAAGAAACAACCACTACCACAGACACAGACGAGCAAGGCAATAAGACTACGACATCTGGCAAGGCTCGGAGGCGCACGAAGGGTAGTGTGGCAACTGGTCGTGGTCGCCGCAACCGTAGTGGGAAGATGTGGGACAGCAACAGAAACGAAATTGACCCCACAACCGGCAAAGCTAAATCCAAATGGGATAAATGGGACGAGACACACTAAGCCGATGCGCTCAAAGCATTAGCAGATGTGCTCAAAGCATTTCCTTTGAGAAACAAAGAAAATCATGCCAAACGTCAGAATAACCCTTAATACATCCCTTTACAAGTCCCCGACGCAGGAAGACCTTGATGCAGCGAAGAAGTACATCCTGCGCCGCAATGAATATGCTACCCTGCTTGGAAACAGTGTGGACGAATGTCTCTTGAACACTGCACAGCAAATCGTCACCATCTGCTACAAATACGACGTTGATCCGAAGAAATTCTTCATCGGCAGCGACTACAACGAAAAGATGATGGACGAAATTTCGCAGGTAATGGATGAGGCTGAAGAAGAAATCCTCAGCTTCATCTATGACTATTCAACCGAATCCGTTCAAGAAACCGCCACCGTGCTCAACGGCTCTCCGTCGAGAAAGAAAGAACTTCTCGCTGCTTGGATTGCCACTCTCGGAAGAAAGAACCGAAACCTTCAGGACACGCTCGACGGCTACCTATTCAAGACAATGAAGGACGTGGAAGCCGCAGTCGCAGCACTCAGAAACGCAGGAATCGCTCTGGCTGATGCTGTCACAAAGGTCAAGTCGAACCTACACAACATCTACACTATGCCGGAAGTCGCTGCCGCCTTCAAAGAATCGGATGACTTCAACGCCACATACATTCGCAGTCGTGGTGTTGAGCAGGGTGCAGTCGGACTTTCCAACAGTGGTGCTACCAATGTCGTGAACATGGCAAAGATAACTCTTCAAATGGCTTGGATGCGTGAACAGGGAATAGAGTTTGACGAAAGTGGAGCTGCTGGCTACTATCAACTGCGTGGAAGTTCATACCCTTGCGACATCTGCGATGCAGAGGTAGGATTTCACAAAGGACTTGAAGAGCTATACACCAAACCATACCCACACCCACATTGCTGCTGCTACCGAATACCAATCTTCCCGATCAAGACAGAGGATGAAAACAACCAGACAGAAAATGACAGGTGGGAAGAATACCAAATGTTGAGCAATGATGAAAATTACCATGATGTTGAATATGATTCCGAAACTGGAGGCTTGAAAGCAACTCATCAATCACACAAAGTCCATATCAACGACAATAAACGGTACTTTGATGAACGGCTAAATGGTGACGAGCTTGAGAAGGAATTTCAAGACAAGGCTTTCAAACTCGGTCATAGCGTTATATTCAGGGCAGAAGCCAACAATAAAGTTGATTTGGATATGATGCTTGATGGTGTGAAGATGGATTTGGTGTCTGTTACAGAGAACTCAAAAGCATTTAACAACCAGATTGGACGAAAAAACAAACAACTTAAAGACTATAACGACTTGTATGGAGAAAACAACAATGCGTTATGTATGTATTTCCACAATCCGTCATTCTACTCATACGATAAAGTTGAAAACGGTATGAATATCTTAAAGAGATATGGGGCTGACGTAATAATTAAGGACATCTTCGTTTTACTTAATGACGGGACTGATATATTCAAACTGAGTTTCCAATAAAAAAACGAGAGGCCGCTTGGGTCTCTCGTGTCGTAAGGCATCGAATTGTTGCCAACCCCATACCATTCACGACGCAAAATTACACTTTTTATCCGAACCAACAAAACAAATTCAAAAAAATATGGAACTATCCAAGCAAAAACAGACAGAAGCGAAGAAATTGAACGTCACGACGCAGTATCTCGTCATGGCTGACCTCATGGCAGTAGGATATTCGGAAACTGACGCATACGCCATTGCTTTCCCTGAAAACATCGCATTGGCTGCACAGCAGAGCAATAGCATCAGAAACAACATCCTTGAAAGCGCAAAGTTCAAGAAACTGCTCGAAGACAGACGTTCCCGCGTGAAGGATGGCATTGCTGCACCTGTCAAACTCGACGAAATAGAACTTGTCGATACAGAGGAAGTGCTGAAGGAGATTCTTCGCTCTGCAAAACAGCAACCAGTCGGCTCCAAGGAACGTGCTGACCTCTATGCAAAGTACAACGACATAAAGAAAGAAAGCGAACAGGAAAGCACCGACGGAACAGACAACATTAACTTCGTCTTCCCGCTCAAATGCAACCAATGTCCGCTTCTATATGCCTACAATGACTTCCTGAAAAGAAACAATCTCACTGAATTGAAACCTGTAGAAATGGAAAGGGTAATCCGAACCGCTCACAAAATAATTCAAGCAGCGATGGATGCAGAATGAAGGTGCCTGAAAAGACACCTTCATTTTTTATTCCCAAAGCTCCTTATGAACATCAAGCCATTCTTCAGCATTGTTTGCATACCAGCTTCCATGATGCAGATGCAGAATGTAGTCACTGATGCGTAGATGATTTACAGGAAGATTCTGTTGCTCACATGCCTCATAGAACCAACACCCTGTGTCGTATGCCATATCTGGCATCCTATGGCTCAAGCAAACATCTTCTCGCCGTTGAAGTACCTGATGCCATTTTCACGGCACATCTTTGAGTTGATGTAGCAGATATAGGGAAGGACACGCGGAAGGTTGACACTGAACTTGCTCCTGCATATATCCA
>Ga0265298_10000758_pt1 | contig 47418 bp, 92 predicted proteins | sample AusTroGonzalo_MG_3_FD_193486 | JGI IMG/M metagenome (GOLD analysis project Ga0265298, IMG submission 193486) | Bovine rumen microbial communities from tropical cattle in Woodstock, Queensland, Australia - Gonzalo_01 | ecosystem: Host-associated > Mammals > Digestive system > Stomach > Rumen ...
ATAAATTAAATGATCATCTACCATCTTTTTGACTTCATCAAAGTGTTTAATAAAATGGACTTGATTAATAGTCATATTTGGAATTAACTTAAGCTTCTTGCATTTCTTTAAGAAAGGAATTAAGTCAGGATGTTCAAGTGGATTTCCACCACCGATAGCTAATTCAGTAAATGGATTTAAAGTCTCAACAAACTTATCGTGCATGATATCGCCATGCGCGCCATCAGGTCTAGAATCCTCATGGCAGAAAGGACAACCTTTGTCACACTTGTTGGTAATCTTATAATCTAAAGACTCTGGCTTTTCTGGAATAAAGCAGTCTAAGTTATTTCTACGAACCTTTGTGCCATCATCAAACATTAAGATTTCGTAGTTGCCGTTTTGTACTTTTCCAAGTAATTTCATAGTTTACTCCTTAGATATTAACATCAATTTTAATGCAGTCTTTAACCATATAGTTTTCGATAGCATCGCGTAATTCAGTTTGTGCTTTATAATTAGAAGCATCAATATTTCTGACTACAATTCTAAATGCACTATTTTGTTCTTCAAGAGCTGCGATAGTTTGCTTATATTCTTTAATTAAAGCTTCATTAGCTTCAATCTTTTGATTGTATTCTGCCTTTTGTTCATCAACAGTTACAAGTTGTTTAAGCAAAGCATCTTGCATATCATCAATTCTCTTTAAAGACTCAGTGATATATTGTTTGTTAAGAGCATCATTGCCAATTCCTAAATCAATCTTATAGATTGTAATCATAGTCTTTTCTTTATCATTTGTGATTAAGACCCAACCATGTGGATTGACATAAACGTCAACTGGTCGTGGGGAGTGGCCGATAATACCGCTATAAATCTTTTTGCAATGTTCATACATTTGCTCAAGTTCTTTTGTGTAGCGTTCTTTTAGGCTATCGACGAATGGTCCCTCAGCTTCCTTTACGCGTTCATGATACCTTTGAAAACAGTGATTACTAATGTTCATAATTAACCTCCGAAATATTTATTTCTATAATATCATACAATATAAAAAGGGCTTTTGCAGCCCTTTTTTGAATTTTTTGAAATTAATTTTTAACCATCATAGCCATATTTGGCAACAGCTTTGACAACTTCGCCGCCAGGTGTGGTATAACTATAGGTTGAGCATTCGAGATAATCTGTATCACAGAATTCATCGTAAGTGCAGAAGTCATAAGTATCACGTTCTTCACCAATGCTTTCATAGTAAGCATCAATTTCTGCTTTTGGATAGAATTTACCCTCGGTGAATTTATTCTTATCTTTTGAACTCCACCAACTATTGCAGTAATAGACTTCACCTTTTTCCCATTTGTCAAAATCTGACTTGACAGCCATAACTAAGCTGTGTGTGCTGGAACTGTTTGTTTCAAAAACATTTTTTCTAACTTGAATCATTTTATGTAATCTCCTAATTATTACCAATATCTGTAGTTTTTACGTGCAATCTCGATAGTGTCATTAACCGGCCTATCAAAGAATGCTTCTCTGTCTTCGTCTGTATCTGTCATGCCTGAGAATAAGCATGAATTATCATTATCAATGATGATAATAATATCATTATTGAAAACCAATTCTTCTGGGCTTACTTCATTTGAGGTACCAACGCTATCGTGGTCAACATAGCCATGTTCCCAATAAGAATCGCAAGACTCTGTTACAACCTCTTTAACATTAGGGCATCTAGCCTTAATCATTTCTACAACGCTATCTTCTAAGCATTGGTGATCTGTAATAAGGTAAGAAAGCTTTTCAATCGGAGTTTTTAAAATATCTGGTCCCCAACCAAATTCGCCATATGGAATAGTCAATACTCCATCTTCATCAACAGGTAAATCATAAGAATAGCCCCTATTTTTCTTGGAAAATACTAAGCTATGAGATGAGCTGCTATTTGTTTCAAAAACTGAACTTCTAATATTAATCATGATCTAATACCAATACATAGTCCTTTCTGGTTAAAAATCTATAAAGGTCATATTTGACCGCATATTCTAAATCTTCTGCTGATTGGTGGTCAATTCCCGTAAAACCGCCTTTTGGAGGAACTACTGAATGAATACCAAACTCTAATAAAGTTGTCTCTAAGCTATTCTTAAAATAATTTTCATAATCATTATGATATGGGTCATCACGAATAGTCAAGGCTAATAGAAGCTTATGTGCAAAATCTGCATAAATTGTTTCATAAACATAACCAAAATCATATTCTTCTTCATCAACATCAGTTAAGTCTAATACACCATTTTCAAGCTTTGCTCCAATAGCTTCTAATGAATTATACATTTCTTCCCAAGTATAATTTGGGTTCTTAGATAAAAATTCAAAAGTATCTTTTAATTCTGGATAAGCTGCAATAAGCGCTCGACCAAATTGTCCACCAACAACAACTAAAGAATGCGTTGAACTTGAATTTGTTTCAAATACATTATGTCTAATATTAATCATAGTTGCCTCCTATCCAAAGAAGTGGTCAATACCAACCTTAACGGTACCATCGCCTAAATCTTCTTCTGTGTGCTCGTGCCATACACCGCTTTTTGGGTTAATATATCTTTCACCAGCCCAGCCAAAGAGATTTAAATCATAACCGCGATAATCACCATTACAATTTTTCATGATTTCTTCCCAAGAAATATAATGGCCATCTCTAAAAGAGCAATGATGATCTTTACCCATACGTCTTTCTTCCTCTAAATACTCTTCACGAGCTTCAGCAATAAGAAGATTTTCAGTTACAAGACGTGGAAGAAGCCCATCTTTTTCAGCATCAAAAACATCAATAAATAATTCTCCATTTTTTACTGCTTCCCAGTCTTCTTTTTTAAGAATAACCACAGAATGGGTAGAACTACTATTTGTTTCAAATACTTTATTTCTGATATTAATCATTATTCTTCCTCTTCAACTTTATGATATTTTAAATCAGCCTCATCAAACATAGAAATATCTAATTCAGCTAAATCTTTTTTAGTTAGTTTTTTGCTGTCATATGAGTCTAAAACAAGCTTTGTTTTGATGTTTGGGCTCTTAGCTTTTGCAATAGTAATGATTGCTCTAAGCTTATCTGGATTGTAGTAAGCAAGAGAGTCTTTGCCTAAACTAAATACTAATTTTTTGGTAAATGAACTAATATCATCAGTTAACTCTTCTGGAGTATACTCACGATATTCATTTTTCTTAATCCATTTAGCATCTGGTCTAAGCCAGTTCATATAAATTAAATCTGTAGAATCATTCCAGAAATCAGCTCCAGAACTAATGTCTTCAAAGTCATCTGCATTTAAGATATTACTTTCAAATAATTGTTTGAATTCTTGATATTCATCACCATCAATAATAACAACATATTTAGGATTGAGAATAAAGTCTTCTAAAGTAATGCCTTTTCGTTCAATAAATTCAAATGGAGACTCGCCGGTATCATTATGATCAACATAACCATAATAATCACGTTTCTTACCATTATCACATACTTTTAGTAACACTTTTGAAGCTGGAACGCCTGTACATTTAGAAATAAATGCTTTTAATTCTGGAACTCTTTCATAGCGTTCACAGTTACCTAATTCATGAGCAACATAATAACGAAGCTTATCAACTGGCGTTCTTAAAGTTTGGAATGGAGCACGACCATATTCGCTTCTATCAGAGGACCAACCAAAAAGTTTAAACTCTTGGTCATCATGATAACAATTTAATCTAAGTTCATCTGAATTGTATGGCTTAGGGTTTTTAACAACAACTAAACTGTGCATAGATGAGCTATTTGTTTCAAATACGGATTGTCTGATATTAATCATGGAGTACATCCTCCAATTCTTTTCTAATAGTGCCATTATTATAGGCTTTTACTAAGTATTTTTTATAAGTTTTATAAGATTTTACAAACTTCTCTTCTCCTAATTGATAATAGTTCCAAAGAAGTTTTTCAATTAAATATTCTGAGTCTGGATGCATAAGACGTTTGCCTTTGCATTTTTGTTCCCAATAATCCCAAAGCATTTTTGGTTCCCAATTTTTTGGGTTATATGCTTTGCTTGCGCCTGCCATATCACAAAGCATTTCAACAACATACTTATAAGGCATTTTGACTGGGATAACCCTATCTGGCCAATCTTCCATATCAAGCCAGAATTGCCAATGGTGCTTATTTACATGATAATGGTGTTGCCAACTTGGACTATAACCAATAGTATCACGACAAACAGCATGTGGGCTTCTATCCCCACCATAATACTTTGCAATTTTTAATTCTGTAATAGAATATTTAGATAGATCGTGAGTTAATCCTTGCCAGAATAAACCCAGTTTCCAACACATTCTTCTTACATATTTTCTATGGTTATGAACAACCTTTAAATGTTTTGCTAATTTTCCCATTTTAATTACCAAGCATGTGTAAAGCTAATAAATTTAACATCTTGTGCTGTGATATTTGGAAGCTTAAGTTTTTGAACTGCTGCAATAAGTGCAGGTGCAACCTTTTCAACAATTTCCTTGAATTCTGTTAAGCTTAATTCAAGTCCATCGTTATCATATAATGGATCATGGCTATCTAATTTATATAAAAGATAGATATATTGCCCGCACATGCCATCAAATACTAATTCAATATTATCATCATCAAATGAAAGACTATAAACATCTCCGTCTTCACTTGCTTCTTCTAATAGATTGCTGATTTCATCATAATTGTCTTCATCGGCTAATTTAATTCCAAAGCCGGTATAAGAAGTGTAATCTACGCCCATAATTTACCTCGAATTTTTAACTATAATATTATACAATATTTAGAAGTATTTATACCATAAAAAAGGCGTAAGCATGCAAATATGGACACTTACGCTTATTTTTTGGTATAGATTTATTTCTTTTCTGTATTTGGTTTGCAATTACATTCAGCTGTGGCATAACTTGTAATATCTGCTTTGCCATCAACTGCCGTAGAGAATGTATAAGTTGCTTTGTCCCCAACACAATATGGTTTATTCTTTGGGCATAAAGTGCAAGGTGAATCCCCAATTATAATCTTGCCATTTTTGAAATCTGGCTTATTTGGACATTTTTCACAATCATATACAATATCATTAATATTTGGTGTTGTCCAGATAACATTTGGATTTAATGGATTGATTGGCGGATATGGGTCTGGAAGCTTTGGAGCCGTAGCATAATCATGATGATTAAGCCATTCGCCACAATCAGGGCATTTTACTTGCTTAACGATATCATAAGTCTTTACAATATCTTCATACTCATACTCGAATTCACATCCACAAACTGGACAGGTAATTCTAAATTTTTTAACCCCATGTCTAATAATATTAATTGCCATTATTTAATCTCCTCTTTTAATCTATTTAATAAATCTTTAAGATACTTGATTTCATCTTCATCGAAATAGTCATCTAATTTATACCAGGTACCATCTTCGAACTCATCCCAAACTTTATCCTCATTAAACATATATTCCAATGTCTTAATAGCAAGTTCTCTATTATGAGCTCTATTTTCTTTGTATTTTTCATCTGGCCAGAATGGCTTACCAGACGTTTCTTCATACATCCAACAAACTGCTTCTCCGGTTTCAAAGTCATCATTGACTCCATAACTACAACCAATTGAAGCTTTACACATTGTATGCCAATGGTCATCTAAGAAACTATTAACTTCAGACTCCATATCATGCATCAGCACCATATTGAATTTATCACAATAATCGTGAATATGATACTGAGACGGATCTTCTTCACTTAAACAGCCATGATAATGAACACAATTATAGCAAGTTTTATGCATAAGAATATTCCTCCCATACAAATTCCCAAATTTGGTCAATATACTTTTCTAAAACTGCTTTTTTAGTCTTTAGCTTTTTGCAATCATTCCACATTGCAATGTCATCTGGGTCATTCTCTGACATATCCTTACATGGAATTAAATAATTTTCTAATAAGTCAAAAAGATATTCTTTTTTCCAATATTTATTGACATGCGCAATTTTTTGCTTTTTAGTCTTATACCAGCTATAATAAAACGAATATTGTCTTGCCATAATAAACCTCATTATATTATACGACGTATAAAATAAAAAGACTGATATTAATATCAGCCACTATTTACCATTAATCAAACCTTAATATCTCATAGCAAGTCATATTCTTCATTGACTTGTTGCATTCAGTTATATTCAAATTTTTGTAGTTTTTTCAAAAGTTGTTTAGAGCGTTTATCCTTTAACTTTGCTAAAAGATATAAGCCTATCTCTTTGCATTTATAATATTGCATATGATAATAAGCTTCTTCATAATCATGGTATGAATATAATAAGCCCATAGTAAATATCCCATTATAATTTAGCTTTTTGATAAAATAAAAGAGGATTTTTAATCCTCTAATTTTTCATTATTTGGAATGCCTTCAAGCATGTTAATTTTGCCGGTTTTTAATGATTTTGGCACATCTATCACTCTTTGATTTCTTGAGCCACGCCAACGATTATCATCACTGATATCTCGTTCTGCTAAGATAAATGGACCAACAACAGCAACATCAACATATTTAGTTAATTCCCTGTTTTTAATTTGATTGAATTCATACCCAGTATAAATCCAAACATTCTTTTCTGGATTTTGCGCTTTGAACTTTTTAACTAATTCAATTAACTGATATTCATCTTGGTCATAAGGCTCACCGCCAACAATAGATAAACCAGCAATAAATGACTTACTTGCAGCCTCTAAAATCTCTTGCTCTGTTTCTTTTGTATATAAAGTTCCAGCATTGAAATTTTGAGCTTCTGGATTATGACATCCAGGGCAATTTCCTTCTTTGCATTTATTTGGAAGGCATCCAGCAAAATAGACAGAAACTCTTACACCAGGACCATCACTGATATTATCTTTGTATATCTTCAGGTACTTCAAATGCTTTCTCCGATCCGACTTGCAGCCAGTGAATAGCAATACTGCCAACCGTATTTCCTAAGACAGCAAGTCCTAAATATCCTAAACCTTGCCAAGTTAATTGTCCAGCACCAAAGTAGAATGCGTCAGCAATACAGTGCTCTGCACCACTTAATATAAATGCCATAACACATAGGATAACTGGCAAGAAACTTTTTGTTTTATTATATAACTCAACAGCAAGATAAATCAATACACCGCAGCCAAATCCATCAAAGAACATCTTATACCAAGGTTTTGCTAACCTACTTGCCATCGGAGCAAACTCTTGAACATTTGCCCCTCTAAATAATAAACCAATTAAGAAGGCAATTCCTAAATTAATCAATAGCATCCAAAAAGCTCGCAAAGCCTTATTTTTTGTATCTACATAACCAATTTTTCCTGTATATAAATTAGCTTTTAAGGCAATAACTGCAATTAACCCAATTGAGAATAAGAAGGCACCGGCAACATTTGCAAAAAACTGATGGTCTACTGGAATATTAGGATTATTTGTAAATACTAAATAAATAGCACCAGCCAAAGCAATTAATACTCCAGCTAGAATTGATTTGAACACGAATTGTGCATGTTCTGTAAATGGTAATTTTTTTAATGGTTTAAATTTCATAATTAAATATGTTTCACCCTATCTTCCACTTCTTTTTGTTTGCCATAATTGAAGGCAGTTTTATAGTTTCCAGTTAAATAACCGGTAACACGACGTAATTGTTGGATATGACCACTTCCACATTCTGGACAATGGTCATTAAATTCTCCGGTATAACCACAGTCTAAACAAGTATCATTTGGAATATTAACTGCGAAATATGGAATGTCGTGATCCATAGCATAATTAACCAGAGTTTCTAATGCTTCGAGATTTCCACAAGCAGCAGAACTTAATTCAACGTAAGTAATACAACCAGCGTTTGAATAACCAGTTAATTGAGATTCAATATCAATTTTCTCAAAGGCAGTAACATTTTCCCAAACAGGAACATGAATACTATTTGTGAAATAATCACGGTCAGAAACATGAGGAATTACACCATATTGCTTTTTAAATTTACTCATTGCTGTATAACATAGGTTTTCAGCTGGAGTATAATAGACACCAAAGTTTAACTTATATTCTTTCTTAAATTCAGCGCATCTATCTTTGAATAATTGTTCAATTCTCTTGGCTAATTCCATGCCCTCTGGGGTGCATTGATTTTTGCCAATTAGGAGCTCTAAAGTCTCAGCCATAGCAATTTGTCCAATAACAAGAGTTCCGTGCTTCATAGCGCTTCTTACGCCTTCATCTGGCTTATATCCCATCATTGTATGGTTCTCATACATGAACTTTGCGGAGTCAGCACATTGACTGCAGATATACTCATATCTTTCAATAAGCATATCTTTAGCTTCATGAATTTTCTTATCTAATAATTCCATAAATTTCTCAACGTCTCTATCAGCTTCCATAGCAAGTGTTGGCATAATAATTGTGACTGGACAGATATTTCCACGACCATCTTTAGTTTGTGGATTTACACCAGGTTCTGCATTAATATCAGCACCATTAGCAGTTCTACAGCCCATTGTTGAGAAATAAGTCTTTGGATCGTTTCTATCATAGCCAGCATTATTTGACCAATCAACATTAGCATAGTTGGGATATAATCTCTTGGCCGTTGACTTTAAGGCCAGCTTATACATATCATAATTTGGTGTGCCTTTTTTATCATTAACGCCCTTCATATATTGGAAGATGCCACATGGGAATATTGGAGTTCTATGTAACTTGCCGACACCCTTCAAACTTCCATCTAACAATGACTTAATTACCATTCTGCCTTCTGTTGAAGTGCAAGTACCATAGTTAATACTTGTAAATGGTAATTGGTTTCCAGAACGGCTTTGAAGAGTATTTAAATTGTGATACATTCCCTCGACAGCTTGGTCTAATTCTTTTTGTGTAAGCTTTAAAGCTTTTCTAGCAATATATTTTCTAATAATTGAGAATTTACCGCCATAATAAACTTTATCATCAATGCTTACTTCCTCCGGTTTCTCTAATTTTAAAGCTTTCTTTTTGCAGAATGGAATAATCTCTGTTAATTCATTATAATGCTTATAGAATGATTTACGAACATATGGAACCATAGTCCAATCTAAGTGGGTTGCAGAGACGCCACCAAATTGTTGTAAGCTTTGCAATTGGAAAATAACGGCAACTAATTGGAAAGCAGTATTGATTGATGCAGCAGGACGAACATCTGTTTGTCTCGTATTAAATCCTTTAGCTAAAAGGTCATCAAATGGAATACTTAGGCAATTGTGCATGCCGACAGCATAGCTATCAAGGTCATGAATATAAATTTCATTGTTTAAATGATTATTTCGGGCCATTTCAGACACACAATAGTCTAAGGCATACTGTTTGTTCAATTCATTAGAAGCCTCACCCCTACGGCCTCCAAATGACATCTCATCGACATTAGCATTTTGGTTAACAATATGAAGTCCTAAAAGCTTATCAGCTACTTCCTTCATAAGCTTAGATTTGCTTTGTCTAATTCTAGTTCTTTTATCTCTATATAAAATATAAGTCTTTGCAGTTTTGTTGAATTTACTTTTTAATAAGGTATCTTCTACTATATCTTGAATATCTTCTACCTTTAATTCACCTGATGCTTTATCACATTTATTCAGAACTATACTAACAATTTTGTCAATGTCAGCCTCTGACATCTCTTGTGATCTTGAATTGGCTCCAACAAGCGCCTTTCTAATTTTGTAAGCATCAAATGCTACTTTTTTTCCATCTCTTTTAATAACTTCCATAGAATAAAAAAATTACTCCTTTTCTTTAAATAATATACAATATTTGTGTGTATTAAATTTAGCCATTTTATAAAAATAAAACCCAGCCATCATAAGATGAGTGGGTACTTCAGTCAATTAATTTAGCACAAAAATTAAGCATTTATTTTCTTAAAAAATGAAAAGTAGATGCCAACGCCATCAATATATAAATAATAGCGTTCTTGATTATTAGTTTCGCTGATAAGTATCTGTCCTTTTACCCTAAATTTATCTAAATATAGAGCACCTACAGGTTCATGATTGATATTCTGTAATTCAATAATTGGAGGATGCTCTTGCTCAGCATAAACAGTAAATAATTGTGTTAAACTTGTATTAACTTCCATTAAAACCACTTCCAAGGAATAGTTCTAAAATCAACTAAGTCCTCTTCCTTTCTAGGATTTCCTAACAGCGTATCTAAGATATGCCCGCTAAAAACATAGGCTCGATATTCTTTAATCATATCTTCAGCAATACTGCGTTCTTCTTTGTAAAAATTAAAGCATCTTTCAAATTGCTTCATTGAAATAACTAAATCGAGATCTTGCTTATCTAATTTTATTTGTTCAAGATAAACAAGCTGCATAGCATTATAAACAGATATAAAAGAATTAATAATTGTTTGACAATTCTTAATATATCCCCTAGTAATGCTAAGCCCTCTTAATGAACAAATGAATTCTTTTTCCATATGCTCGCCCTTTAAGGCTTTTTTTACTAGCATTTGAAAGAATTCATCTTTTTCGTCTAATGGCTTTGTTGTTTTATTTTCATCCATAGACTGCTATTTCTCATCTCCAAAATAAGCTTTTAAATTGTTAAATTCATGCTCTGTAAGTTCAGCATCTCTTTTAGGCTCATCACTAACTGTTTCATAGCTAGCAAGATATTCTTCATAAGTTTTAGAGTCAAGAACAAAACAAAGTTCACCTGGATGCTTTGTAACTAAATCAAGAATATAAGCATTTTGGTCAAAACTTACTGGTTCTTTCTTACCGTCATACATATCTTTTAAAGCATTAACTAAGCCATCATCTTCAACATAATAAAGGTTTGGTCCCTCTAAAACATTGCCGATTAATTGACCTAAACGCATATCTGGATATTTATGCCAAATATTGCTAATTTCTTGCAGAATTACATCAATTCTTTTTGGATCTCTCATAAATAGTTCTCCTTAAATATGTTTAACATAGAAGTCTTTTTCAAATGGCGATAAGACATGATAAGTATAGTGTCTACGTCTATCGCCAGGTTTATCGCTTACTCTATGCTCTTCATTTCTATAAGTTCCATAAACCCCTTGTGGAACATCTTTAAACATGACATTAAAATATTCTTTTTGGCTGACTGGCTCTGGAGTCAATAAATATTTTCTTTGGCTCTTTCCACGAATTTCATAAACTAAGTATCTTGGCTCACTGTCTTTTTCAAGGTTTGATGTAAATAAATCATAGTTATATGGAAGCCATAAGCTACCTTCAAATCTTTTGTCTGTATCATGTTGATGAATCCATTGTAAGCTCCAAGTAATAAACTTGATTGCATCTTGTCTATTGCCATGCTCATCGTCTTCGCCATCATAGAAATGTCCAGCTAATTGGTCTGAAATACACTCTTCGCAGATTTGCTTTAAAGTATAAACAGCATATTCTTTGTCAACATCATACATACGCGGTACAATATTTTTTACTTTATCATAGGCACAGCTTGGCATTAAATGATTATTACGGCTATAGCCATAACGACATTCACCAATAAGTAATTGATAAATATCTTTTAAACTTAAATCAAGTGTTTTGGTTACGTCCATAAATTTCTCCTTAGCTTAATTTATCTAATTCAGTCTTATATTCTGGAAGATTAGCCCAGTCATAACTGTCAATTTCATCTGCCTTAATAATTCTATTAATAGAATTACTAATCATAAGACTTTCAATATCATCAGTCATTTTAACTACAATAATAGGTCTTTTGTCAATCATACAATTATTATAACCACACATATATCCAATTTCCCATACAGAACCCGCATTATTTTCTTTTCCAAAACTTAAGAAAATAATAATATCTGACCTACATAATGCTTCAATATCATGTTCATAAACAGCTCTTGCCCATTCATCTAAACTAATATCCCAAGCATTAGGAATTTTTAATTGGTGCGGAATATAGTATTTGCCTTTTAAGTATTTCTTAATCTTCTTAACTGTTTTTTCAATTAAGTCTTTTCTTTGACTTGTCTTTGCTTTATCCTCATAACAGAAAGAAGCTGCAATATAAATATTTTTTGTGTTCATAGTCCTCTTAGTCCTCCTAAATATTATAAAGGTCTAAATATTCGTCAATTGGGTACCACCAGTCCCAGTCTAACTGGAAGCTAATTTGCTCGCCTTTTTTATTAATTGTCCAGGCAGATCCCCACTCATTATCGATAATAAATCTATTGCCACGATATTCTAATACTTGTGCATTATCTTTAAAAGTATGTTCTGAATAAGATACTTCATCATCATGCCAATTAGTATGTTTTACCTTTTTGAAATCTTTTCTGGCTTGCTCAATTTCTTCTTTTGTAGCAGGTTTATAGAATAACCAAGGTTGGTCTAAAGGTGGTTGACCACCTTCTACATAATATCTTAAATCATTCCACCAATGGAAGATAAAATATCTAACTGTGTGATTTGTATATCTATTTAAATGTTTATGAAATAATTCAAATAGTTGGTCTGCAGTTAATTCTAATCCTTTAATGCAGCTACGCTTAAATTTATCACCAGATTTATATGTGACACTATATTTTTTAAATAGCTCTTCCTGGACTTCATTAAAGGCCTTTATGGACTCAATCCAGTCTTGTTCAGTATCTTTATATGATTCTAAACAATCGGGCTTCATACGTCTTAAAACCCAATCAAATGTATTAACATAAAGTCTATCCCATTCTCTTAGTTTAATCATAATTATTTCTTCCTAAATTGTTTAATATATTCTTTTCTGCTTGGATATGGTCCGCCAACAGCAATTCTACCACCAATTAAATCAGCAATAGCCATTCTTTCTTTGCCAGTTAATTTTGGTAATGCACTTTCTAATAAAACATACATAGCATCCCAACCAGAACCCGTATCCATAATTGCATATGGACCAGCCATTAATTCGATGGCTGCATTAATAAATTTGTTTTGAAGGTCACGTAAATCATCTGATAAATCTAATCTATCAATATCATCAATAAGAGCTTCTTCTAAATGAATCATTTCATGATATTCATCAGTGCTTAATTGAGACTGTCTACGAGAGAGCTCAAAATATTTTTTTAATCTTTCTCTTGGTGACATTAGAAAACCCTCACAGAAACTTCTTGAACATCTTTATAATATCTTTGGTCATCATAGAACTTTTGAGAAGAATAAAGCATCTTAGAAATTTCTTCAAAAATAGCTCCACAAGAGTCTCCAGAAGTAACTCTGGCCTGAACAGCTCCGCCTAAGTAATAAACGACGACGAATTCAGTATACCAAGCTTCATTTTTTGTTGACTGATAAACTTCGTATTGAATATGAGTAATATTTCTAATATGAGCTGTAATAGCTTCATTTAACTTATTTACGAAGTCAATTTTTTCTTGTAATTCTTCTACGATTTTTTGTTCCATAAGATAACCTCAATTATTTTCTATCTATATTATACATTAAAATGAAACGCTTTGTAAACAAAAAAGTTAAGCTTTTTGCTCAACTTCTTCCCACGGGTTTTCAATTTCTAGCAATCTTTTATTAAATTCAATGGTTGCTTTTAAGTGCTCTTCCAGATTTTCTTTGCATCTTTCGATGAATTCTGGATCAAGCTCTTTATAGCCGGGAATTATAAGCATATATGGATAACTTGTACTTATTTCCCAAGTTGGCGTTGGATTTCCATCAGTCTTATGATTTGGAAATAGTATAATTTCATCAACCCCATAAAAACCTTCATCTTCTGGATCTGAACAATAATCTTGATAAACTAGCGTACCAACTGGATAAGACTTTTTTAGCTTCATTCCATTATCGATTAAAAATTTTTCAATTTTATACATCTTCTTTACTTAGCTCCTTCCAACAGGAATAACACAAGGCTTTATATTTTTCATCTCCGCCAATATCAACCTGTGCACCATGCGTCATTATGTGCCCATCTTTATTAAATCTTGCATTAATAATTGCAGGTTTACCACATTCACAAATAGACTCCAATTCAACAGTTTTACTACAAATTTCAAATAACCTTTTTGAGCCCGGAAATAGCTTTGTTCTAAAATCCGTGCGCAATCCGTAGCAATAAACGGGAATATCAAGAGTTTCTGCTATATCTTTTAATTCATCAATTTGGTCTTCGGTAAGAAATTGTGCTTCATCCACAATAATTAAATTTGTAAACTTACCATCACAAAGTCTTAGTTTATATCTTTCTAAAAAAGATTCACTTGCTTTGATAACATCTGCTGTTGCATAAATACCAACACGAGACTTTGTAATAGACTCAGTATGTCCATCTTCATAGACAATATCGTCTCTATTATCAGTTGCCGGTTTTACTAACCAAACGTGTAATCCTTTATCGATGTATTGAAATCTTGTCATAAGGGCATTCGCAGTTTTACTACAGCCCATAGCTCCATAATAAAATACTAAATTTGCCATTATGCCCCAAAGTTCTCCTCAAACAATTCTCTAAATAAAACATCTTCTTCTGCTTCTGTTTTATTAGCAGTTAGGTCATAAATATTCTTGGGTCTTAACATCCAAACTTTGCCATAATCTTCCACTGCAAGATACCCTTGACGCGAAGTAACGCCTAATTGATATCCGCCTTTATAGAAAACAATATAAAGTTCATCACCGAAGAATGCATTAAAACCCCCTTCTTTTGCATAACGTTTAACGATAATTCCGTCTTTTAAAGCCTGTAAGGCGGCTTCCATATTAGTCATTGGCTTTCCTCTCTTTCAATGAGTTTCTCCACTCAGTCTGAATTTCTTGCATAAAATTGATTATGTCAGTTAAGCATCCAGTATCATAAATAATCTCAGCATTTGACTCAAAGACATATTTACGCCAAGCCGGATAGAAATAGATAACGCCTAAACTATCTAATGTTGTTTTATTCTTAATCTCATACATTGGCATCTTTTTGCCTGGTCTGATATATTTATCAAATACTAGATATTTACTTTCCATAGTCAACCTCTGTCATATCATCTATTAATTTTACAGTATTTTTTACAGCTTTTTCTAATATTTCTTGATTAAATTCTAATGGTCTTACGACACCACTTCTTGCTTTGCCTGCACAAGTGCAATCAACAATTGTCTCTAAGATATCTAATAATGTAATATCATCATGACAATAAGCAAATGGATGATGGCGTTCTGTATGAACATGCATTTGATACCATTCGCCATTAACAAACTGCTCTGGTGTCAAAGTCTTAAAATCTTTAAAGAATTGCTGTTCCATCGTTAGCTTTGTAGTATCATGGCTTTTGCCCTTCAAATCTAGTATAATTGACAACCTAGTCATTACATCTTGCACGTCTTTTATATGTGATAAATTAGCTTGATGGAATTGCTCGAATGTAGTATCGGCTGGCGCATGTCTATTATCGCCATGTGGGTCATGTTTTAGCTTAATTCTATCCATTATTCTTCATGACCTCCTTGACTTGCCCAGAAAGCATACATCTCAGCTAATTCGTAAGCAAATTGATGATTTTCTCTAATAACAGCTGGATTAACACAAATCTTGAATACAAACACATCTGGTTGTGTGCACTTTAATTCAATATGATTAAACTCTGGATAATCATTTACAATAAATGCGATATGAGGAACTCTTTTACCGAGAGCTTCTACCTCTTCTATTTCTCTAAAAGCATTTGCCCTATAATCGTGTGGGTCAAACTCTTCTGCCATTTTAATAAGCTTATTAGCAAATTCTTCCTTATTAAATTCTGCCATTATTCTTTCTCCTCATAGATATCTTTTAAGTCTTCTTTTTTAGTTGCCCATCTTTGTCTATAAGACATGATGGAATATGTAGCCATTGTAGCTGGGTTTTCAGACCAAAAATAAATTTCCACAAAACCGAAGTTTGAGTCAAAATATGCTTTGATTTGTTTTGCTGGCACAAAGAACTTTTCACCATTTCTTTGAAACCACAGTCCATGCTTTAAACCATAGGCAAGCTTAGACATCAAACCTTTTTTCCAATCAATTTTATACTTAAATCTTTTCATAATTAAAAAAATGTGCAAGAGCTATGCTCTCTGCCATAAGCCTCAGCTTCTTCTCTTGTATCAAATATATCTTTCTTATAGTATGGGCCAACATTAGTTTCAGTATGTTGAAAATATTTTCCATCCCAGTATGGTTGAAGAAAGATATTCTTAGTTGCTTTTACCATAACCCAATCTTCTTTTTTAAAGGTATGTGTGCCAAAGCAATCTTTTGTTATATAATCTTCATCTAATTCAGTAACGACCTCAAGCTCATCTATCTCAAATAAGCCCCAGTCCATAAATCTATATCCGTACTTCATGTTATATTATACGATATTAAAAAGCCAGACTATTAAGTCTGACTTTAATTAATAGATAATTCCACCGTTTGATCCTTTTGGATTTGTACCAGTTGGTTTTTCCTCTGCGGCTTTATTAGCTTCTTCAGGAGCTACAATATCAGAGTCTTCTACTTTTTCACCTTTAGCAGCTTTCTCAGTTGTTCCAGGTTTAAGCATTCCCTGATCTTCAAACTCTTTCATAAATCCAAGAGCTCTTGCATACATGACTTTCTTGAATTGCTCAAAATTATCACACTCACAAACAATGGTAATCATTTCTAGCAATACTTGTCTCTTAACTAATTCAGCTTGTTTCGTGACAATCATTGCCACATCTTCTTGATATCCTGGCATATTATTTATAACCTCTATATTTTTCTGGGACAAATGCATATGCTGGGTCATCTTGATGTCTTACCCAATGGAATAAGATAGCAGCATCGCAATTATTATCAATGTTTCCATGCATAGATTTTTCAATAATATTTAATAATCGCTCTTTGAAGTCTTCATCAAATTCTTCTGTAATAACTGGTTCTTTTTCCATAGCATAGTCTCCTACATTTTATTATACAGCACGTATTGAGCTATTTTGATAAAAAAAGAATGCCGGAGCATACGGCAATTCCTTTCGTCATCGACCTCTTATTATCCCAAATGTCGCCGAATTTGATTTAATTCCTATTGTAATATTTAGGTGAGAATTAAGTAGCACCTGTGCGTCAGCGCTGCCTAGCCGGGTTCCGTCCCACTTACGAAAACTCCCTCTATGGTTGGCGTTATCGTCGACCCGCTCTTTTCTTTATAACTCATTGCGTGAGATTAGTTAATTGTGTATGCTCCACAATGTAACATTATATTATACAATATCAAAAATAAAAAAAGACCGACATTTAGCCGGCGGGATGTAGGCGTGACGAGTGCCCTAATTCACTGTGTCGCAATGACCTTTTCGCAGTATATCACCCGGAACATTTTTTGGAGTCACCTGGATATGTTCCCTTTAAAACTCGCGTTTTACTTTTTAACCATTAATATTATACGATAAAAAATAAAAAAATAGCAACAGTTGTACACCAGTTGCTATTGCGCTTTTTACACAATATCAATAATGCCTTTCGCCGGTCAAGCGCCAATCAGCTAATAGACATGCATACGTAAATACCTAGGATAGTGTACAAAATCAATATTCGCCTTCAAGCTTTACGTGTCCCGTATGCTAAACCTGCCATCCAGCAATAAGCGCGGTTCCTGGTTTTAAAGCTATATCGCTCCGAGCTTATCAATATATTATACAATAAAAAATACACTTTAAGGATTAAAGTGCGAACCATAGACTCCCCAGGAGCCAGCACCTATAGATTTTACTCTATGTGCTCCACGTCAACAGACGTGCCATTGACATTATATTATACAATTTTAAAATAAATCTTCGGCATTTGGTAAGTCATCGGGCATTACCATTTCAGTCATTCGACCACCAATATTAAGTTGGTCTGGACTTGGTGCCTTTAACTCATTATAATCAATATGTGGAATTAATAATACTGGCGGGTTTTTCTTAGAGTATTTAACTCACCAAGCACAAATTCTTTTCTTGCTCTTTATGTTATAAAGGTCAAAATCGCCTGTCTCAATTAGGTTGTGTAACCAGTGCTCATCTTTGAATTGTAATTCAAAATTAGTAATGTTTTTATCATACTTTTTGATTGCTTCAAGATGGCTAATCTTACTAATACGAATATTAGCAATAATAGTTAACCCACCTACGATAAAGTTCAAGCCGATAGATATCAATGAAATAATTAATTCTGGACTCATATTATTTAATCTTATATCCTTCCCCATGCAATTCAGCGATGGTATAATGAAGCTTCCAACCAACTTCACTTGCTGGTTTTACTACTCTTAAATCATATTCGTTCTTATCTTCTGAGACAGCATCTACAACAACGGTTCTCTTGCCATTAGTCAAAACATTGCCTACTAGATATTCTTCATGTCCGTCTGGACTGATATTAACATGTCCGATTTTATAAACAGTATAGTCTGGCCAAACATTTACATAACCACCAAAAGCAGAACGATCGCTTTTAGTAAATACTTTTACCTTGCCATCACTATAGTCTTCTAATACAATATAATCAGTATTTGGGTCTTCGCCTTTATCTAGCCAATCAGGTTGAACCCTTACTACATCTCCTGGTCTAAACATATTAGTATCTCCTATTCTTTATCATCATCACCGACCGCTTGTTGTAAGCTAGTCTTTGGTTTATAAGTATCTATAATAGCCAACCAGTTTGGATTATCCTTAATGGCATTATATAAACCGCTTAATGTATAAAATTCTTCAATATAGTTTTTAGATGCATCATTTACATAAATGGTGAATATAGTGCTACCATTGTTATTATTCGTAAGAGCTGCATCTAAAGCGCCGATAATCTTATCTAAGAGGTCAGTATCCATGGAGCCTACTGATGCGATTATCATAGCAAGTAAGTGAATCATCATATGCCCATACTTGGCTTGTGATTGCTGATTTGCTGTAATTAATACATAGTTATATAGTTTGGGGTCATCAGCAAAGAATACTGATGTTCTTGTCTTTTCGCCATTATTAGGGTCTGTATAGGTATATCCTTTAACAATAGCATTATCGCTATGGTCCGCATTCATATGGTGTAAGATAGATGGATACTTATTATAGACTGTATATAAGTTTTCCTTTTCACCAGTTTCTGGATTAACACGTTTCTTGCTATATAATGCTACTTGGTTCTTAGGTATTGACCTATTGACTGCTCTGACTATATCTCTTGGCGAACGTTCTTGTTGGCTGCCAGTTTCAAAGTTAGTCTCAGTAGTATTTACATTAGCATCGCCAGCAAGTTCAGAAGCAGCTTTAGCTGTAGAAATCTTTGTGGTTCTTGGTGCTAATGTAGCATCACTTATTTTATTATTGGCATCATAATATAAACCATTAATAAAATTTAAGAAGGCTTTCTTGTATTTACCGTAGTCGCCTTCAGTTAAAACAACATGCTCATTGAGCATTCCTAAGTTATCGTACATATTGAAAAAATCGAAATCAAAGTTCATATCACATAATTTAGCAAAAAATAAAAAGAGTCAAGCATCCACATTGACACTTGACTACGCATTTAGATAGGTTTGACACGAGACGTTTGCAACCGTCACTTAGGCTCCAAACTACGACGTAGGACCTTACATGCCTTATCAAACCAAAGAAATAATTAATTGCACATCAGGTCGGCTCTCTCACCTTGCCACTTGTACTTCGCTACCTGATATGTCGTCGGGGTTATGCTCAGCCAAACTCCTCGCGAACTTGCCACCGGTATTCTACCTATACCTGTCACTACGTCCGATGCCGAAGCATCGTCGGCGGGGATCGAACCCGCTTCTCCGGTCCTCAAAACCAATTTTATTTTTGCTGTCACAAATCTGTCACAAGCTTGGAAACATAAGATAGTTACTAATGTTTTCCATTTTAAATTAGCTTTGAGGACAGGAGATTGTTTTTTAGGTTGTCAATCTACAACTACTCTTTACTGGGTTCTTTACTGTCTTCAGCCCCAGACCGTTTTAACCGCTTACGGGCACGTGACTAACGCTGCAGTCAACAGCGCTTTTGCTTGGCGGGATCCTTTGCCAAACTTGCAACTTCTTTACGTAAGAAGGATTGCCATCCTAGAACCGGGCTTTCGCCATAAACAATATACTATTTCTAATATACTCTTTATGGCGAGTTATAAGCGTCGTTCGTAGCCATAAGCTTATTCAGCAGATGGTCGGTTTGCCATTTAATGCTCCACCTCTTGTGCGTTGAGCAACTTATAACATGCTTGGCATGCATAGCATTGTAGGCCGTATAATTCGAATTGACTCCATCATTCAGACTGTTCAAATGACATTGGTCGACTTATCATATGCCGTCGTCTTACAATAACTTCAAGACCTGTCCCTAATATACTTTCGGCAGCGTCACATCCGTCGATGCTCGTTTTGCTTATCCTTTAAGAGGGTTCTTCTACAAGCTACATAATTATTATACATTACCTAATTGATAATGTAAATAGTTTTTTTAAATATTTTTTTAAGCATCAAAATTACCTGGATAATTATATGGAATGAACTCTTCATCTAAAAGATATTGTTGTGCTCTTTCTAGTGTTGGAAAAGTCTTATCGGCAACTACAACCCCCATTCCGCTGCCAGGCTCATCAGTTGCATCAATAAATACTCTAAAGATAATATTACCATCATCGTCCATTTCTTTCGTGATAACACTATGAGCAATCATTTCAGTTTCAAATTCATTTTCCATTATATATTCGAAGTCTGACTCTTCGATTACTTCTGGTGCTAATAAGACAAGCCCTGTCCAATTATCGCTAATTTCTTGCAACTTTGCTTCAAATAGTTTATTTGCCCTTTCAAGGTCGGCAATTAAAATATCTTTAGCTTTAGTTGCTGTAGCAATAAAAGTATCAAAGTCTGACTCTTCATCTTTTAATTCCCAATAGTAAGATTTAATAAATACTGGGTCATCATTTGAAGGGAATTCAAGTCTACCAGTTAAATCATCATTTATTGTTGCAACACACCAAATGCTATCATTATCATCGTCTTCTACCACCTTATACCATGATGGGCATCTTTTAAATCTTTCAGCATCATCAGCCCTTTCATATCCTAAAGAAAATAAAATTTCTTCTAAGATAGTACGTTGTTTCTCTAAGGTATATTCCAAACTTCCATCAGATAATTTTCTCATGTTAAATCTCCTTAAGCATTAAGCATATCTATAATTATTATACACCTTGACAATAAATAAAAAGGAAGTTTTTTATCAACTTCCCTATTTTTTAACTATATATCCAGATTTGATGCCATGACTCTTAGCATACTGGTCTGCGGCATATACGCAGTCGAACCTCGCTATCATACCATTCTCAGGCATGCGGACGCAAATAACATAATTGTCTTTCTCATCCTTAATGAAGATTTTATAGTTGCCTTCGAATACCATTGTCCATCTCCTTATTTATCTGAATAGTTATTGAAGTAGTTTTGGATTAATACGACCGGTGTTCCGCGATCGCCTGATCCAGATGTAAGGTCTGCTAGTGAACCTAATAGGTCAGTAAGCTTACGGGGAGTGGTTCCCTCAGATGCCATATCTCCTTTTAGGTCTTTGCTCTTATTATTGATTTCTTCCTTAATTGCCTTTTCTAGTTCTTTGCCTTTAAGATGTCTATACTTATTGTCGGCAAAATACTTAAGCTTGATTTCATTGGGAGTTCCGTTTAATCCACTAGTATAGAACGGCGATACGACTGGATCAGCAAGTTCCCAAATCTTACCTTGTGGGTCTTTGAAGGCACCATCGCCATATACCATAACCTCTACATACTTACCAGTCTTTTCTAAGATAGCATCTTGAACGGCCTTTACCAATTCATTGCCATGCTCTGGGAAAAGCTTAAGGGATAGGTCAGTTACTTTATTAGTGCCAAGCAATCCGTATTGGGAATTGTATTTGGTATCCTTGCCTTCTACGGGAGCAGAGCAGATGTCGCTCAATAGGATAACCTTATTAGCGCCGGCTTCCATAAGTCTGGCTTTGGTTAGGAACCTAGTATGGATATCTCCTGCGATAACAGTCTTTGCATATTTCAATACGACAGTTGGGTCATTAGAGAAGATTACCTCTAACTTACAATCTCTGCTTGCCGCAATTTCCTTATAGTATTCCACATAATCTACGCCTGTGAACTCGTGCTTGGTTTCGCCGAATGCAGCTCTGAACTGCTTCTCAGTCAATACACTAGTAGGAGAAACGCCAGATGAATAGAAGTCACGGTCTGATACAAGATGATTACCGACTTCATCAGATGGGAATGATAATACTAAGTAAATCTTATTTACCCCTTGCGCAATGCCTTTAAGGATATTAGAGAAACGGTTTCTCGACAGAATTGGGAATACAAGCCCTACAGTTTTATTAGCGCCGATTTTGGCTTTGATGTCTTCAGCAATATCAGTAACCGTAATATAGTCACCAGAAGTTCTAGCGACTATGCTTTCGGTAATGGCGATGATATCCCTGTCGTTTAGTTTAAGATGCTCTCGCTTAACCGCTTTAAGAACAGACTTAACGACTGCTTCTGCAAGGTTATCTCCTTCTTTGAGAATAGGTAGTTTGATACCCGTTGATTTAACTCCGACGTATTTGCTCATAATTAATCTCCTATGATTTGTCTAGCTATATAAATTCCGGATGCCCCAGCTTGGGCTAATCCTCTAGTGAGTCCAGCGCCGTCTCCGCCTACATATAGGTTCTTGACGTTCTTGACTTCTAATGTGTTATTAATTTCTGGATGTGCCGAATAGTATTTGGCTTCTACTCCATATAGTAATGTGTGGTCTGTCGCGATACCCGGCGTGATATGGTCCAATGCCTCTATCATTTCTATTATACATTGCAATGTGCGATATGGCAAACAAAGACTCAAATCGCCTGGTATGGCTTCCTTAAGGGTTGGCTTAGTAAAACATTCCCTAATACGTTTTTCCGTGCTCCTACGGCCCTTTTTCAAATCTCCATACGATTGAACCAATACGGAACCACAAGCAAGTTGGTTAGCAAGTTCCGATATACGTTTGGCATATTCGTCTGGTTTATTGAATGGTTCTCTGAAATGGTGGGTTACCAATAATGCGAAGTTGGTGTTATCGCTATGTAGGCTTGGGTCCTTATATGCATGTCCGTTGACGTTAACCACACCTTCGTAGTTCTCCATTACGACTTGGCCGCCTGGATTAGAACAGAAGGTTCTCACTAATAAATCGTTAGATGCCCTGAAGATGAATTTGCCTTCGTAGAGGTTCTTGTTGATTTCCTCCATAATGACATTGGGGCATTCGACTCTTACTCCAAGGTCTACTCGGTTCTGCTTCATCGGGATATTGTAATCGTAGAACAGATCGTTAAGCCACTTAGAGCCTTGTCTGCCGACGCCCAACACTACGTTGTCTGCGTATAGCTTTTCGCCCGTATCCAGCACTACGCCTTTCGCCGCGCCATTTTCTAAGATAAGATCTTTGACGGAAGTCTTGAATCTCATCTCAATGGATTTCTCTAAGTCGTCATAAATTAGCTTCAGTATCTTTAGGTTCTCTTCTGTTCCCAAATGACGAACTTTGCTATGTAGAAGTTTTAATCCTGCTCCCATAGCCTTTTGCTCGATCCGTTTCACTTCGTCGGTATAAGGATCGGTAGTCTCCGCAGTCGCGCCGTAAGACAGATTGATCTTGTCTTCGTAATCGATGAATTCGATTAACTTATCTTCTCCTATGTAATCTCCTAGCCAACCGCCGTATTCCGTAGAAATGATGAACTTGCCGTCAGAGAACGCTCCTGCGCCGCCGAAGCCATTAGTGATAGAACATGCTGGATAGCACTCATTATGGCCATTCGGATTACGTGGACAATGCTCTATCTTATGCTCTAAGACAGGACAATGCCTTTGGGTGATAGAATGCCCTTTATCTATAAGTAAGACTTTAAGGTCTGGTTTCTTCTTAATTAGTTCATAAGCGCAAAAGTAACCGCAAGGTCCTGCGCCAACTATGATAACGTTATATTTTTCCATGTCAGATGAATTCCTCGTAACAGAGTCCGTTATTGCTAGTGTAATATACGTGCCTAAATCCAAGGTCCCTCAATGCACGAGAGCATGCTTTGCAAGGTCTTGCCATCGCGAACGATCCGTCGGCATGTTCCCTATACACTAGAATAGAGAGTTTCCTGTAATCAGGCAGATCATCGTAATATTGCTGGAGAAGTTTATGAATGCAGTTCATCTCCGCATGTGCCGAATGCTTATGCCACTTATGTGCATCGGGTGCCTTGAACCGATTGTAGTATCCTTGAAGAGGAATTTCTTTATCGGTGTTACAGGCAAAGCAATAGACTTTATGCTTACCGAAGATTACAGCCCCAAGATGATATTCCTTAACATCACTAAGTTTACTTACGGTCTTGGCGATCCGCAGGATATTCTTCAGCTTACCAGCAATGTCGAGTTGATATTCCATCTTACTTGCCCTCCTTGATTTTGACGATATAGCAATAGCATTCTCCATCGGTATCATACTCTTGTTCCCGAATTCGTTTCTTCGCTTCTTGCTTAGTGTCAAAGATACCCAGGCTTTCGGGGTAACCATCGTACTCGTCGATAACTTCGTATTTCATATTTATCTCCACAATAAAAGCCGAGGGTTAACTCGACTTCTGTTTTATTATACGGTATGTTGTAGGTTAATGTAAACGTTTTATTTAACTTTTTCTTCGAACAGCATTGATAGTATTAAACACTGTGCATCCAATCCAGCAGACTGTTGCTAATGTCCATAAGATACCACAGATTAATCCACCGTGTGTTCCTTCTAAATAATAATGAACGCTAAGATACGCAGATAGGAATACCATTACGATATTCAAGATGATGAGCATAATATCCATATTTCTATTCATAGATTTAATTCTCCTTCATATTTATATTATACCATAAAATAAAAAAGAATGCAATGTTTTTATACATTCTTTTTAATAGGTCTTACAGTTAAAAGGTTCTGGTCCAGGAATTCTGCAGCTGCTTCCGCTACTTTAGTGTGAAACCACTTCTGCCCCTCGATCGCCTCTTCTGATGAATTGGGTTTAACGAATTTTCGAATATCTTCGATGTCGATACTATTGTTCTTTTGTTCCATCATCTTTATCCAGATCCTCATAGGTCTCGTCAAATTCCACTAAACGATAGTCTAATCCAAGACGATGCGCAGCTGACTGAACGAGTACCTTATTGTCTGTGGCGACGATTTGAACGACTTTGCCTTTCTTATTTACCAACTCATAATACTTATATGTGATAGGTTCGCCTCTCAATGTCTTAATCATCATGTTGCTGAACGCATCTATTTGCTTACTATGATATTGGTTGTTGACGTTAATGCCTTTTACCTTTTCTAGTTCTTTACTCATCTAACCACTTCCTTACTGTTTCCTTATCGATGTTCTCGATTACCCATTGAGTCAATGCCTTCTTACCTTCTGTGTCTAACTCATGTCTTATATAATTATATGCTTGTTGCATTGCCACTGATATTGAACCATCGTCGTGTTCTTCGCGCTCTACATGCAATGGTATAGTTTCCAATGTCAATGCGCTCTTAAATTGGTTTAAGGTATTAATTCCTTTTTCTAATATGTTTAATGAACCTTCGACGAATAGTCTATCTATGTTTCCTAAGTCTAGGCTTTCTAATAGAAATCTTCTTAACTCTAATAATGTTTCTAACTCTGTCATTGTTATGATAACTCGACTTTCTGAGACGCCCAAATGGTCTCTAATGTATAATTGATTACATTCTTGCCATCAAGGTCTCCTGTGCCCTTTGTGACGAATTTAACTTGGTCTAAGCGTTTTAATAGCTCTCTACCCATTTTGGTGTCTAGAATGCTTATTACCGCTCGAAGCTCATTCTTATACCAATATAACTTTTCGGTAACGAATGCTACTTGGTCGATAGGAATGCCATCATACGGTGCGTAACCAAAGATGCCAAATAGTACGTTGTTCGCTAGAGCCTGCTTGATGTGGGGATCCGCCAAAGCTTTCTTTACTACTGCTTTAGAATACACTCTGCCTGTAATGGTTGGCTCCCCAATCTTAAGGACTGTAGTTTTAAATGTTTTCAATATATGTTCTTTCTTCATAATGTTAGTTCCACATATGGTAATAGATTACAGCATCTGGATCCTCGGCTAGGATTGCTTGCGCTTCTTTTAGTGATTTAATAAGCTCTCCCCATTTCCTTTTGCTGAGCCATGTTCCTTCCCATGAACGGAATTTAGGATCGTCATCAGTTTCATCATACTCGTCATCTTCACTAAATTTATGTTCTGCCAAGATGCGCGCAGCTTCTTCGAGGATATCGGCTATGTCTTCGGCGGACAAATAAAGATTACCAGTATCTTCATCTCTCTTGCCTCTCGCTGTTTCCCATATTAGTTGGTTTTGGTCATAACCCTTTCTGATGTATCCAAGCTCGATGTCTTCTGCCACTGCAGATGGAACGATTCCGAAAATCCCGCTGCAGACGCCTGTCGCAGGTTTCGCTTCCCTCTTAGTGGTCTTTGCCATTATCCATTGATCCATTCCCATGATAGTTCATCTCCTATTATATTGCTATGTTGTATACCATTATATTATACAGTTCAATATAAAATAAAAAGGACTTTGTTCAAGTCCTAATTTTCAGGTACAACGTCTACCGATAGAATGCCTTTCTCAAATGCTTTAGGATATGCTAATTTCAATTCGGCAGGAATAATGATAGAGTTTAATTTATCGATGCCTTTTCTAATAAGGTCCTTATGCCCTTTACGATGGACAATAATGGTATAACTCATATTACTTACCATCCTTATGTTGGAGTCTATAGATACGACCAGGAATTACATAACGTTGATTACATAAGTCACAGCATCTATCGTCGGCACCAAATTCTGGCTCTTCGATTTCCCCAAGATTATTTTTCCACATTGCTCCTTGAGGATTGTTTCCATAGCCTTCAAGATTGCAACCACAAATACAACATTTCATAAACTAATTCTCCTTACCTTCTACATATATTATACCATGACAACCATTGTTTGTAAATAATAAATTTAACATTTTGCCAAACCAATAGATTCATCAGATCAGATTAGCTTCCGAATTTCACTAACATAGTGGGATTTACCCGATCAGGCGGCATCCCTAACTTCATTTCATCATGTTTCCGAAGGAATGTAAATAGATAAAATAAAAAAGTTGGTTTAATTTACCAACCTTTAGAATACATCGAATGGGTTCCAAACTGGTTTCTCTTTCCACTCTTTGTCTGCCTTGATAGCAGCCGCTAATACATCTGGTTCAAAGTAAGTGGGGAAGTTCGGTTCAAACTCTGTGTATAAGAATACATGCGCTTGGCCTCGCTCTAATTTGGTTACAACCTCTAAGTTATTATCAGCGATGATTTTATCAATCTCTGCTTTGTTGGTTGAACGTGCGATGTTATAAGTTGTGCCAGCGCCAGTCTCACCATTGTTCTCTGCTACGTATTTAAGTTCGTAATACTTCATATTCAATTACTCCATTCCTAATCTCTTCTTTAGTTCTGCTTTAAACTTCTGTTCTTCGGCTGGTGTTAGATCGAACAACATCCAACTATCCACTACTGCATTGTATACAGATTCCTTTTCATCATCCGGAATGTCGGCTTCATCATCATCTTCATATCCAAATACACTATCATCATAGAAGTCTTTCACAGCTATAAGGGGAACACCCATATAATTAGTCTCGAATGCTTTGTCCAAGTAATGGTCATTGAAGGCTTCAACCCAGTCATCACAGATCGCTTCTTCACTATAAGTTAATCCAGAGAGGTCATGGCCATCCATGTCAGAGCTAGGTCCGATGCCTGGAACAAAAGTAAAAGCGTCTAAGAATAATACTGCCTTACCTGTGTCATGTCTAGTTAGTTCTCTCATGTTTTTCAGTCCTCAGATAATTTAGCAATTAAATAAAAAGAGCATCGATTAGATGCCCTTTCTTACTTCTCGAAGTTTGCCTTCATCGTAATATCTTGTTTCCAATGCTTTGAACTTTTTGTCAACAACTCTAATTTGACAAGTTCCACGAGGACAATACCAATCAGCATATTCCATCAAGTGGTCTTCTGCTTCTTGAAGTTTCTCTGCGATATAGACTGGACGAGGCGATGTGTATTCAGAAGGGTTCTCATAGATTACATAATATTTCTTTGAGGTGTTCTTCAAGTTCAACATCGTAAGTTTGTCTTTGCCTTGAAAGTTCAAACCAATGTTATACCAATACTCGCCATTCGCCGCAACTAAATGCAACATATAGAAACCATATTGATTTGGGGTATCTTCTAATTGCCAATCGAATGAACTGATGAAGTAGTCTTGCCAACCTTTGCTTTCTGCTGCATCTAAGACTTTCGCAGTCACATAACAGTTCTCAAATAAGAATTGTTTTTGAAGTTTGTTTAATTTCAACATTATTTGTTCCTCCTATGTTTAAATACAATTGCCAATGTAATTCCAACAATTGCCGGCATAACAACAAATGCCACAAGAGGAATTAAAATAAATAATCCAAGAGTTCCAATTGACATAACTATTTCTCCAATCTAAATGTATCTTTTTGTTCGTTCATCGCAAACTCATATGCTTTGTCGAACGTATCGAAGAAGAGTTCGTCGCTATCACAGAAGACTGTATAACCACCATTACCGTAGAGCATTGAGTCTCCGGTTAGTTCTTCCATTTTCTTAAAGTCTGTAATTGAAGTTCCATTAACATTGACGATTGCGCCAAATAAGTTAACTTCTTCAACATCATATTCTTTTCCATCTTTGTAATACTTTTCCATAATTAGTATTTCCTTTCTTAACTCTATTAATATTATATCACGAAAAAGAAAAGAAGTAAATAGTTTTATTTACCTCTTTGAATATCTTTCCAATAAATCTTCAATGGTAGTTTCATAACCAAGAAGTTCTTTTGAGTATTCTTTTTGTTTGTCAAATGAGACTTTAAACTCTTGCTGGTTTGCTAATTCTTGTAAGTCAGCATTCATGAAGAAGGTTTCATTTGCTTTGAGCAATTCGAACATTTCCGCTTCAACATCTTCAAGTTTGTGTTGGACTTCCAATACTTTCATCATTAGTCCGACTTCATCATTGGTGTAGCCAGGCTTTTGATTAATTGCCAACCACACTTTGCAAATAAGTTGTTTAGCTTTGAGCTCGAAGAATTTAATGATTAATTGTTTTTCGTTTTCGTTCATTGTTATTATCCTCTTTTCATATTAATATTATATCATGCCAAATATTACTTGTAAATAAAAAGTTGGTTTTTACACCAACTTATTTTTTAAGATTGAGAAGGAAGTTCTTGACGACTTCGTGTAAGAGTTCTTGTTTAGCGTCTTCCGGTGTGAAGTCATTAATCTTTTTAGAAGTGATACCAAGACTGATGCTCTGACCTCTAACGTTATGTCCGAAGACTTCAGCATAACCATCTTCTCTCATTGAAGCGGAATAACTTGTGAACTCGAACTTATTGCTGACTGCTTGAAGTTCTCTTGCTTTCTTTACTACCTTGAGTAAATCTGCTTTCATCTTCGCCGTAATCTCTTCGACCTTTTTGATTTGTCTTTCAGCATCTTCAAGAGTGACTGTCTCTAAATCGAACGCATCGTCACCACATACATCGCTGACTGTTGGCCAACAAACTACGAGGGCTAAATCTTTTCCTGCCCAATTCTGTTCGATGCTAATGTTTCCAAACACATCATACTCACTTCCATATTCTTTGATATAGAAGATTTCGTCATCTGGTTCAATGCCAGAGTGGTTTTCTTTCTTGAACCCAATTCTTTTCAAGAAGTCTTTGAATGGTTTGTTGAAGATTAATGTTTCCATTATAGATTACCTACTTTCTTATAGAAGTCATCGTCGAGATTAATTTTAACCCCAACCAATTGTAGAATACCAATGATACTTTCCAATGGAACTCTAACCGTTTCTGTTGAATAACTTGTTGACCAAGTTTCGGAATTGTTGTGTGCAACCAATGCTGGTACTTTAACATACAACTTTCCATATCTGTTTTCGATTTCAATGTTTGCCATAAATCTATTCTCTCTTTCTTTCTATTAATATTATATCATAACCCAAATATATTGTAAATAATTTTGTTTCATTTTTTTAAACTGTTTCAAAATTTCGAAACAGTCCTAACCTTTTGGCACAGTCCCTAATCACGGGGCGATCCCAACATCGTAGCTTTTAGTGGGATTTCACTAAATTCAGTTTACATGCATGCAGCTGCAGATCGTTCCGCAGGTCATTCCACAAGTTTACCTGTTGGTTTACAGATCGTTCCACAGATCGTGGATCGGATTTACTACTTCACTAAACTCACTAAATTTACCCGCGCGGGGGCATCCCATGATCGTTTCATCATGTCATCCGCCAAATGTAAATAATAAAAATAAAAAACCGAAGATTTTGTTTCTTCGGTTTCTTTTAATTATTGAGCAACTGATTTTCTTTTGTGTGGTGTGTAATACATTCCATGCATCACAACGTCGGCACAGAGTTGGTCGATTTCTTCTTTTGTTTGACAGTTATGAAGATTGACTCTAAATCTCTTTTTGGCATCGGCATTGATGAATGCTGGTTCAATGATTGCTTCGATGAATGCTCTCATTGTTTCAACATTTGTATTATTGTCTTTAACCAATAACTTAATGTTATTACAATTCTCACGAAGTTCTTTTGAATAACAACCATTAACTTTTGTTAAGTTCATCTTATGTCCTCCATCTATTATAATTATATCAAGTTTATAAAACTTTGTAAATAGTTATTTCGTTAATAATTCACGAATTCGATTAAAGACTTCCGGCAAGATTTCTTTATTCAACTTATCTTCAAGTTCTTTGTTCTTCACGATGTCGAGTCTGGCTCTGTCTGTATAGTGTGAGTATCCATGGTTGAAGACCGCAGCCGCTTCTTTAAGTTTGTAGAATGTGTGCATCAAGTCAACCAATTCCCAAATCTCATCTTTGGTTAAGACAGTATCTTTGAAATACTTCTTGAACATCTCATATCCATTTTCCGGACCTCTCAAGAAGAGACTGTCGAAGTGTTGGTGACTTTGAATATCCACAGATCGAGTTGGTTGTCTGTTATTAGTATAGGTGTGCAAATAGCCGAAGCCCCAATACCAACCGCAATCCCAACTTTCTTTCTCAAGCCAAACGTATTCTCCGTCTTGATTAATACCAATTAAATAATGTTCTCCAAATTTGTTAATTGTTTTTTTATTCAACATAACTAATTCCTTCTTTCTAATAATATTATAACGCAACTTTATAAATTTGTAAATAACTAAATTCATCAACATCGATCGGATCGGATTATTAAATTCACTATTCCACTATTATCGAAGCTTTCCCGATCGAGGGGGGGAATCGAATTCGGCAAATTGGCAAATCATCGATGTGAGTCGTGGGCGATCCCCAAAAGCTTTTATCCACTAAAATAGTGAAGCCGATCCGAATTTGCCGATCCTCCCCGAATCATTTTCGAGTTTTGGCAAAAGTAAAAGGGCTCAGCCTTTAAGCCAAACCCTTTCAAGAAAGGAACCACATGGAGAATGGAATTATAGGTTTCCGATTACGCATTGCTTATGAAGTTCTTCAGCAACGCTTTGAATTGATTGATGATATTTATGTCCTTGACCCATACCGATGGTGTCGTAGACTTTATCATTGCGGAAGAAGAATCTAATCCAATTCTCTCCAAACGCAACTTCAATATCATTTTCGCCACGAATTGTCGCATCGAAGATGTCAACGTTTCCATATTTAACTTCTTGATGTTTCGCAACTCTCTTTAAGAAAGATTTGTTCTTTCCCGTTGTTTTATTGATTAAGTCTTGTGTATTTAAATGCATACTCTCTTTACCTTCTTTCTAAATATATTATAACATATTATCGGAAGTTTGTAAACGAGATTTCAACTTTTTTCGCACCTTTTTTTAATTTCAAGGCTTCGAACATTTCATATAACATTCTCGCTTCCTTGACAAGATAACTTCTGTCGAACTCTGCATCTTTGAATTCGTTCATGTCTTTTGGCCACTTCTTACCGGTGTGTGCCATGAAAGTCATCTCTTGTGCTTTGCCATGAGTATCTTTCGTAACGGTGCAAACGACTTTGGTGTAGAGGTGTTCTTTTTCATAAACACAAACTCCTTGATAGTCGCTGTGCTCGCGTTCATGATAACCATGTTCTTTAAGTAATCTATCAAATCTGGTGGCAATCATTTTATTCATCCTCCTCATCATCTGGATTGTCTAATACTTCTTGAACTGATTTAAGTTCTGGTTCATCATATTCAAGGACAAACCACTTACCATCTTTGAACAAGTATGTATATTCTCCCCAACAATCTCTCGAATATGCTTGATATTCTTTGATGTCTTTGTGAGTATGTGCTGGACAATCTTCTCCGCGAGACTTGTAGGTGTCGCACATATCATCTGGATGAATTTCTTTCCATTTGGCGAAGTAATCACCTCTAGCAATCTCTGCCATTGATGGACTTTCCCATGCTCTTGGATTATCAACTGGTTCTGTTCCAATTGAACTCATGTCGCCAAGTTCTAATAGTTTTCTAATTTTTTCTTCTGTGGTGTAACAATTAACGAGGACGTCTCCAACACCTGATGGATAACCGTCGTGGTGACAATAGATGGAAGTAATAGTTCCGTCGTTATTTTGAATTCCAATTCTGCATCTTGTGCTCATTTTAGTTTCCTTCTTTCTTTTCTACAATTATTATATCATACGATTTCACGCTTGTAAACATTTTTATTTAATTTCTTTTAATTGATTTACATATTCACAAACTTCTTCAAATGTTCCTTCAACCAATAGTTCTTCGTCTAAGTATTGTAAGACCCATTTGATTTCGTCTAATGTTGGTTTTCTGTTTTGTTCCATGTGTATGTGCTCTCCTTATCTTCTAATAATATTATATCATGTATGTGCGCATTTGTAAACAGAAAGCTGCAGCTGTATCCAACATCGTACTGTTTTTAGTGCGATCTGATCCGCCGATCTGGCCAGCTGGGGCCATCCCTAACCCACTTGGCTTCACTAAAAAAGCTTTTAATGATCTATATATGTTATATATAGATCATTAATTTCCGATCCGGGCGATCCAGAATTCCGATGTTACAGTGAAATTTTACTGAATTTAGTGGAGGATTTCCGATCCGGATCGATCTGGATTTTATACGGTCTAGGAACATGGATACGACGGTTCTCGGGGCGGCATCCCAACGGTAAAAATTCCACTAAAAGCGTAAATTTACCGATCCCCAGACGACTCATCATGGTAATTCATCTGCATCTGGCCGATTCATCATCTGCAAAATTCCACTAAAAAGTGTTAAATTCCGATCCGGGGGATCCCCAAACTTGGGTATTTTCGGGTTAAATAAAGAAAAAGACCCAAGAATAATTTTCTTAGGTCTTCAGTTTAAGGACAATTTAAGGCTAACTGTTTTGATGACCGAGGTAATTAGCACACCTCGGCGAACTTAACTACCACGCTCTTTGGATGTAGAATGTGACACCGTTGTCGCAAATGTATGTCTTGTCGTGGTTGTCATCATATACTTTATTAATATGAAGACCATACTTACGGCATACGCTGTACATGTGCTCTGTAGCAGCCTCACGGCTACCGAAGATAGCATCATGGTGTTTACCTAATCCAACTACCGCGAAGGAATAGTTGTGTTCATTGGTATTATAACCAAACATGAATGTCTCCTCCTAATAATTCGTGGCGGTTTAACGTCATGCCAAGGACAGGAGGAAACGTTTCGTTTTGATATTATACGATTTGCGTTTATTATTTTAGCATATTATTTTGTCAAATCTCTGATTTTTTCAAATTGGACTGATTTGAGTTTGGCATCAGCTGCTTTCAAATCCAGATCGATGCGTACTGAATTTAGTGCGTTTCTGACGATAGCTAATGCATTAGCTTCATCATCTGCATTACATCTGTCCATCTCGGTGATTTCGTTATCGATGTCAGTTACCATATCTTCTAATGTCGCCGCATAGTATTCTAAAACGCGTCTGGTTGCACAGTTTCTGACATAGGTAGATAATTGCTCTTCAAATTCTTTCGCAGCCTCTGTGGGCTTGTTTTCACTTTTCATATTATCTCTCCTTAAAATCCTGATTTCGGATCGATTCCGATTTTTGGTTTTGGTGTAGTGCCAATGAATGTTCCATTAGCCTTACGGTAATCTTTCTCGTAGCAGTTCTTAGCCCAAGCGAAATCAGCCCAAGCATGAACAGTTGCGATTTCAATAATTTTTAATTTAACTGATTTGTCATCAGTATATGCATTTAAATTCTTTTGGAATACTTCCACAGCGGGTTTCGTAATGACAGTCTTGGCTTCCACCATGGCATTAATCCATACTTTTAGTGCTTCTAAAATATCCGCATCGGATTCCATGATTCCGGCGTTGAGGTTTCTGCGGATCATTTCCCTCTTCACTGCGGTTTGGTCATCGCGCTTTAGCTTCGCTCTCTTTTGGATATCCCTGATCGCAGCTGGGTCATCTTCTACCACTAGTGCATACATTTTCTGAATATCGATTCGAATCAAATTGGAATCGTTTGGGTCTCGACCGATAATGTCGAGTTTCTCCAACATCGAATCGCACAGCATCTGGTCATCTACACTAAGAGTAGTACGCTTTGCGATGTAGCTGCGATCCAATTCGAAGAATCCGCCATTCGCTAACATCTCGTCTTTCTTTTTGTTGATGACTCTGGCGTAGACATTTAAAAGTTCCGCCCAATAAACTGCGGTGTTTAAATTTAAAATGTTTGCGAGTTTGATATTAACTTGCAAATGATTGTATTGGCTCATTAAGTCTATATACATACTTTACACCTCGTAATACTATACAATGTGAAAACCTCCCAATTTGGAAGGTCTCACATTAGGCTCTGTTCCCAATAAGTGTTTTAGCGTCCTGTAAAGTCTTGTTAAGGAATTTGTATAACTTTGTGTTATTTGCTTTCCTAATGGCTTCTAAGGCTGCCTTAAACTCATCTGGGTTGATGCTATAAGCGTTAAGGAAGTACTCTTCGTAAGTCTCTGGTAATTTACCCAAGAGTTGGACAACTTTGAATGCCCAGAACTCGGATTGCGATGTTGTGTACTTGTATTCATTGCCTTCCTCATCGATCCCCTTCTTGGTTTGCTTAGTGACCTTTTGAGTGTCATTGAAAGCAATGGTATCCAAGATAATAGCCTCGACGATTTTTCTACGGTTCAAATACATTTGGACGATTTCCCTTGCGGCTGAATCACCATCGCGCATCTTAGCGGCTTCTTCAGTGGCTTCATCGATAAGGGTATCCCCCAAAGTGACCTTACCATCTTCATCCATTGGATTTTCCAAAGAAATGGTATTGTAGTTCGCTTTGTGCTTATCTAAATTGAATTCATAGTAATGTTGTTTGCGGATAGTCTCGATGCATTGGTTGATGCATTGCTGTGCATTAACAGTTTCATCAACTTGCCACTTACGGTATTTGCAAGCGTATTCGATTGCCTCGAAAAGCCATGCCATGAAGTCATTGTCATCAAGTCCAAGACCTGGGCACTTTTCTTTTAACTTTCCGATTACATACCAAAAGCGTAGCATAAGACCTGCGATGTACATGTTCTTACGAACTTCATCGTTCTTGTCACAAGCATCACAGTATCCGTCTAACATCTTAGCGATAATTTCTTTCGCTGGTTTAGCATCGTACTTAATGCCTTCCTCACGTTCCAATTGGTCTGCCGCAACTTTAAATTGGTTAAATGCGTATCTTAAAGACATGGTATCTTCTCCTTTCATTTTTTGAAATCAGTTCAATTTCAAATTTTTATTTCTTGATGAAATGATAACTGACTTTGTTGGTAAATCTGGTTCTGCCACCATTTAATCTGGCTTCGGCAATATCTTCTACTTTGAGTTCGCCACGATAAACCTTAGCAGCGAGGCTCTTGTCTAAGCGAACGAGTTTCTCTGCTTTGTTATCAGAGGTAATGCGCTCGAAAACGTAGTAGTAAGATTGACGACCCGGTTGTTTGGAAAGGGTTCTGTCCTTTTTACGTTTTCCTTGAGTGTAGGAAATGCCAACATGGGTGCAAATCCAACCATTGTCAAATTGTTTGTTTAGATATTTTGAAGTTCTCATGATTTTATATCTTCTCCTTTTTGCATTTTATTATATCATGAATTTTTTAATTTGTAAATAGTTTTTTTAAATTTTTTCTCTGACCTTGACATATTCATCAAATAGAGTTCCGACGTTCTCATCCATGTCTTCGCCTTCCACTTGAACAACAGTTTCTACTAAGACATTGAGATATGCGATTCGGGAATCCATTGTGGATTTGTCTGCGGTCTCTAAACCATCAACAAAGTTTCTAGCGAATTCAATCGCTTTTTCTGGATCGATGAATGACTGAACATACTTTTCTTTTACGAATTCGTCTTTGTCATCGTAACCAAGAACCCAAACTTGGTAATCTGCTGGCTTAAGTTCAAAGTTGCCTAAATCAGAGACCACTTCTTCTGGTTCATAATTTTCATTAACTTCGTGTCTGTGTTCCATAAACCTAGACCTCCTTATATTTCATAATAGCACAAAAAACCTACTTTGTAAATAGGCTTTTTGAATTTTTTTTAATTTTTTGTTTCAAGAGCTTGAATTAATAGGTCAGCTCCCTTGGAAGTAGTCTTATAGTAATACTTCCTATCACCAGCGCGTTGGTATCTTTCGAGTAACCCAGCTCTGCACATGTCACGGACTTGGTGCATTAGAGGTTGCTTTGTGTTAGGATAAATTAATTTGGCTGGAGCATAAGTTAAACAAAGCGCTAAGATTTTGATATACTTTCTGTTTTTGTTTGGCTTATTGAATTTGTTTCCAGTTTCAGCTCCGCCTTCTTCTCGCCATGAGAAGTAAGGTTTCTCAACAGTAACTTTTCTGTAACCATTAGGCATAAGTAATTTCTCCTCTCTTGTGAGCATTGGTCATTGAAACGAAAGTTTCTAAAAACCATTTTGCATCACGTTTGTAATCTCTGCGAGTTTGATTTGGTCTAAGACTAATTCCATTATCCCAGCACTCACCATCATTAGGGTACCATGGATAATTCAAATAGTCGAAGTCTGCGCAGTCGAAATCATTTCTAACTTTGACTGCCGCATTAACTGCCCAACCGCAAGTCCAACTTCCATTTTTACGTTGACCTTCGATTGATTTGATAATATCAGTATCTGCCATATCATAGCCGTCAGACCAACCAACATATAGTGCTAAGTCTTCGGAAAGGTTGAAATGGCAACAACCTTCACCTTGATTTTTAAAATAGTCAGCGCTCTTTTGTAAAAAATCTGCTACTTTTGCAATGTTTTCTTTTGTAACAATATTCTTTTTGTTCATAAGTATTCCTCACTCTCTACTTATATTATAAGGCAAAAAGGGTTTGTTGTAAACCCTTTTTTAAATTTTTTTATTCGTCTTCTAAATCGATTTCCTCGCCGTCTTCATCGATAGGAATAACTCCGGAATCTTCAACGGCACTAATAGCATCTTCCTTGCTAACGATATAGAGATTATCTTCGGAATGTAATGCACGAAGCGCTTTGTATTTGGCTTCTTGTTTGTTTTCTGCTTCAACAGCAACGACTGCTTCAATGTTATTTTGGCAATCTTCAATTTGAACGTAGTATTTCATGTTTTTACCTCCTAGTCATTAAAATCATTACGTTCGCCTAATAAATAGGCAAGGGCTTCTGGACGTTCGGACATGTCTGGCTCGTAATCAAAGTAAACCCATCTAAATTGTTCTTCTTTGGTTCCGACTTCTCCCATTGAGACTTTGACTCTGCCATCATCTTCAACAGTAATGTCATAGGCTTCGTCTCCGTCATTCATTAAGAAGACCTCTTCGCATCTCTTTTGAAATTCTTCTTGAGATAATTTACCTTGCTTACTCATATTCGACCTCCGCGATTTTGTAAATGGTTTCATTGGTGACATCGCCATTGTAATAGACATCAATGTAAGTATCGCTAATGCTTCCATCATAGTCATTCATTTCGCCTTGTTCAATAGAATAACCATCTTCTTCTTTCCATAAGTCTTGGAAGTCAGCCAAGTCAGTTTCCATAATTTGCTTACGAATTTCTTTGGCTTCCTCTAAAGTCTTATGAACAATTCCGCTTGCTAATGCGAAGTTCGCACAGTTGATGAATCCATCATCATCGCAGGTCGCGCCATCGACGCTTCCCGATAAAATTACATAACCTTTTTTCATAGTTTGTATTTCCTCACTCTCTAATATAATTATAACATAAAAAGCGTTTTTTGTAAACGCTTTTTGTAACTTTTTTATATTTTTTTAACCGGCTCCGGTGCAACCATTGAGAACCAATTTTGTCTTCAAGACTTTATAGCCGGTGAGTTCTACGTCAGTGCAAATCCTCATGCCATTGACTTTGATTTCCCAACGCTCTAATACTTGAGGTGAGATGTATTCCCAATTGTATTTGATTTTCTTTTCGATGATTTCGAAGGGGACTTCACTATCATAGTTAATAGTATCCTTACCCTCGTTGATGATCGTTCCATCGAGGTCATAATACTTATTGAGTTCGATTTTTTTGGTTTTGCCGGCGAATAATGTTCTTGTGCCTACAACTTCGGTATCAAGTTTAATGGTGTGTGTTTCCATTAGTCAGCATCCCCCTCATACATTTCACGAGCAAGGTTGTTGTCTTTAACATCGTCGGCCCAACGACATCCATATTGAAGTTTCCACTTCATCATTTCTTTTAAGTCATACTTTTCAGGTGTGACTAAGAATACGATGTGCAAATCATCAGGATAGGCATTGTCGCCAGTCAACCCATAAACTTCATTATAGGTTTTGCCTTCGCAATAAACGATTTCAACTTTGTCGTCGATTGCTTTGATTTGTTCTTCGAGACCTTCAAGAGCAAGGCCTTCCCAAGTTGGTGCACTCTTGCTAGCCAATGCATCAAGTTCTTCTTTTGTTTTAACTTCTTTAATCATGTTACTTTCCTCCACATTTTCTATAATTATTATAACATAATATTAAACTTTTGTAAATGATTTTTTAATATTGTTCGCCTTTTCTAATAGCACAATATTGTTCATGAAGTGGCATCCCATCATCCATTGGCTCTTCATCGATAGTGTCCATAATCATGAGGGGGTGGAAGTCATTGGCTCCCGAATCGCCGTCACACATCACTAAAAGTGAGAAAATGAATCCGTCAACAGCCTCTTCACTGTTCGTTGGATGTTGGTTAACCCAATACTTTTTAAGTTCAATTAATTGTTCAATAAACTCTTTTGCTTTTTCCATTTTATTTTCCTCCATAAATATTATAACATAAAACAAAATAAAAGTAAATAAAAAGTCCTAACTTTTCAGCTAGGACAGAAAGAGGAGGAACGTATTTATCCAAACAACTTTTCAAGTTGTTTCATTTTATTTGATTTCTCACGATGAATAGTTACCGAAGCTTTGCCTTCTTTGATTTGTTTAAGTAACTCTAAACCTTCTTTGAGTTCATCGAAAGTTCCATTGAAAGCCACATCGCCATATGTGCTTGAGCCTTCAGATAATTCGATACGAACTTTAAGGGCATCGTTTTGGTCATAATCTAAACAAGTAATGACTGACCCATCATAACTTTGTGCGGTTGATTTGAATCCAGAGTTTGCACTTCCTCCGCGAGTTGCAGCTCCACGGTTACCGCGAACCATTCCATAGAATTTTGACATAGTTTTGTACCTCTCTTTATTTTCTATAAATATTATAACGCTATTTATTCAGAATGTACACAGTTTTTTAATTCTTTTTGAATTTTTCTGTGTGCAGAGCAGAGGCGAGGATAACAGAAAGACTCTTCGAGGTGTACTTCTTCAAGCCTTCCCATTTTACGGAAGATATAATTATCAACAACTTCCGCCTCTTCTTTGGTCAATGTGATTGTGATCGTCTCATCCATATTAAAGCCTCACACATTTATAGTAATCACGAATATTGCAATTGAAGTATTGACCCATAGAGTTTGCATTCAAAAGTTTGTTATATTCTGAATATGGTACGTTTTCGTATTTGTATTTTCTATTTGGTACCAATGTGATGTAAAGGTCTTTGCCATCATAGCCGACCTCTTTAACCAATGAAGATTGAGTTTTAACTGTTTCCATTTTCTTCTTACCTCTTTTCTAATAATATTATAACATAAAAAACCGCTCTTGTAAACGGCTTTTTTAATTTTTTTAATCGATTTCCGAATCTGATACGATTTCGTAGGTCACAGAGTTGTTCAGCCATCCAGTTTCTTCACTAACAGCGTCGCAAACCATGTCATCCAGGTCACCAGGCTCACATTCGATTTCGAGTTCCATTGTTTGAGGCAAACTTTCTTTTACCTCTTTAATCTTTGCATTGATCGCATCATAGAACTCTTCACTATCTTCTTCGATAGAGGCATCCTCACAGACGCTCTCGCAAACATCTTCATCGCTAACATAATAATCAACAGCGGTGACTTTGATTTTGTATTGATGATATTGTGCCATTTTCGTTTCCTCCTATTTTACTAACTCAATGACGTTGTGAGGGAATCTAGAATCATAGCAGTTTCTGCACTCGACGCATTTTCTCTTACCACAATTAATTCCCTTATTGTGTTTGTCTTTCGTGACGGTAAAAGTGATAACCCTTTTGTGATACTTCTTGAAGATGTTCACGAAGGTTTCGTTTAGGGTGTAGTCCATGAAGGGGCTAGACAACACTAAAGTGATATTTTCAGGGAATCTCATTCCCGAACGGAAGTAGCTTAACACGATATTGAAATGCTTTGTGAATAAAGCAAACCTTGTGTGAGAACAAGCACGAGCCAAAGCAACGTAGTTTCTCAATTGAGTTTCGTTATTCAAATCTCCGAAGCTCTCAAATCTAACGATAGCAGTGTTGCAAAAGAACTTAGCAAGATTTTTGATTTCCTCTCTTGTCAAAAGTCTTGTAGTTAAGATGTTGGTGTTGTTAATCAACGCAGGCTCTAAATCTTTATACATTTTAAAGGTGCGGTCGACATAACAATACTTGCAAATGCAATTAGGATCAGTACTATTCATCATAGCTTTGCAATTTTCGTTCATGAGTTTGTCAGTACTGATAGAAGGGATGTATTCCATCTTACCGGTGTGAATTGAAACGTTAATTGTTTCATTTTCATTAATTCTAACTTTCATAGTTTTTCCTCTCTTTACTTTCTATAATAATTATAACATAAAAAGGCGCTTTTGTAAACGCCTTTTTTTCATTTTTTGAAAGTTTTTTATTACCAACTTGCTTCGTAGATAATATCCCAATAGACCCTAAAGTCTTTTTCTTGACTTTCCACGAAGTTAATAACTTTTTCAAGCAAGTCAGCGGTGTATTTGAGTCCTTCGAAATACCAATCATCATATTCAGTACTTCCGAAGAAGAACCCAGACTGCGTATGAAGCAATTCTGCCGCTTTGCTGTGGTCGGCTAAGACATCTTTGCAAAGTTGCAAGAGTTCTTTGGCTTTTTCAAGACTGACATAGATAGTTTGACATTCATCAACATCGTCGCCGCAGTTATGGACGAACCAATTGTGAATTGCGTTTTCTTTACGCCAATAACCAACTTGACAAGTGATAGTTTTGCTTAAAAAGTTGTGTTCTGCGATTTCATCTTCAAACGCTTTAAGTTCTTCAGGATAAAATCCTTCCTTTTTTTGTGCGAAGTTTTCGTCCCAACGACCAACGCTTTCGTGTTTTCTTAAGTAGAGATACATATCTAAACCCATAATTATTTCCTCCTTAGGTTTTTCTCTTATGATATTATTATATCACAGGTTTTATGATTTGTAAATACCTTTTTTAAATTTTTTAATCTAAATAAGGTTGATGTTCATACTTTCCGAAATGTGCGATTTCAGGATAACCAGTTTGATAACGGTCAATCTGCCAACGCTCTTTCTTCGGTGCCCAACTGAGTTCTAGTACATCGCCGTTTGGATCGGGTTCGATGCTCTCAGCGACGGTATCGTAAAAGAAAACACGTTGTCCTTCGAGGTCGGGCCTATCAAGATAAGGATTGCCGACGCAATGATACACAGGGGCAATAAGCTTACAGCTCTGCACTAAAAGCTTTCCGCCTCTTTGGCCGATCACCGTGTAAGGGGTCTTAACCATATCAACGTAATAGTTGCCGGTTCTTTGTTGAAGATAAAGTTGAGTTCCAACTTCAGGATAAAATTTTTCCATTATTCTTTTCCTCCATTAATTTCGACCCAACCACAGGAGTCGCAGTAATAGTGCTTGCCATCGAGTTCGACAACATCAGAGACTGATAATGAGTGTCCTCTGAAATCGATTGGATGGTTAATATTAAATTCGACGAACAAATCTTCTAACACAGCAAAAGGATTGTCGCCTTCTTTTTCTCCATGGTAGACTTCTTCATAGTCATCGATGTTGAATTTGTCTTTAGCCCATTTCCAACCATCAAATGCATAGTCGCAATCACGGAGGTTTTTGATTTGTAGAATTTTATATTTCATAATTCTTTCCTCACTCTCTATAAATATTATAACATAAAAAGAGGTTCTTGTAAACCTCTTTTTTGCATTATTTTTAAACTTTTTTACATCGCGAATCCACGATTGAAATCTGGTAAGTATTCAGTAGGGACTTCTTCGATGATAGCATCGATGTCTTGTTTCTTCCCGAATTTGAATCCGTAGTTTTCCACTAAATCCCAGATGAACGCAACGTTATCGATGATCTTTTTGTTCTTGCTTGTTGCTCTTTGCTCTAAAGCACCAGAGACTTCTTCGTCAAAGGTAATCTTTAATCCAAGACCCCATTGATAAGCAAACCCACCGGAAGTTTTCTTTTTGCTGTCGACAACGTATCTTTCAACATCGCCGAACATCGAGACGAATTGCTGTTCCATCCAGTCAGGCATCGCTGCTCTCAAGGACCTACAGTGTTTGGCCATCCAACCAATGACTTCGTAATGTGAGACCGGAGTATCAAATAGTTTCTTTGTGTTTTCAGGTTTTAACTTCTGAAGTTTGGCTAAAGCCTTTTCTTTTCTTGCTAAGAATTTGGCTTCTTCCTTTTGACGTTTCACTTCAGCGGCTTTCTCAGCACGAATTCGATTCTCTTCTTCGATTTCTTTCGCTCGAACTTCATCAAGTTCATCAAGTCTTGCTTCTACTGATGGTTGTACATCTTCGAATACTTTGTTAATCTTCTCTAGAACTCCAGGTTCGAATTCAAGAGAATTAACTTTTAGAACTGACTTAATCGAAAATGTTTTGTTTTCAACTTCCGGGAATGTGATAACGAAGTAAAGGTCAACTGGACCATTGGCATCGTACCTTGCACCATCAGTTAATTCTGGAATGTATGCATCTAGCACTTGGCCAGTCCCATACTTCTTGCTGACAACCGATGTACCAACAAACATCTTGAATAATTCTTTATTGGTGTCTTTTAAGAACGCATCGAAGTTCTTATAGTTTTCTTTTGAGTAAGTTTTCATAAATCCTCCTATTCCTCGCTCAACTTGTGTTTCTTATTACGTTTAAAACTGCCTTTACCCTTTTTAGGTTTAAAGACATGTGCACGAGTGTTCTTCTGAACCTCAAAATGCATCTCATTGCGCAAATGCAAATCATCTGGCTTGATTTTAATTGTAATAACTTTCTTCTTCATACTTATATTATACCATGAAAAAAGACGCTCGTAAACGTCTTTTTGAAATTATTCTGATTTAATCCATTTGATTTCAGGATTGCCCTTCCAACCCTTTTCCCAAACGAACCAAGCATATGCTACTGCAGAACCGTGGTCGAAGTCATCATTCTTATCTGATACTTGGCGGTTCATGAATACATAAATAACTTTAGGTGGATTTTCCTTAAACAGATTTTCGTAGCGTTTGTTCCCCTCTAAAAACAAAAGCCTCAAGAACATCGCAACCTTTCTACCAGGTTTAACCACTTCTAGTGCTTTACAAGCGAATTCGGTGGATAACCCATATGGAGGATTAGTAATGATATCTCCGTCAAAGGAACCTTCATAGTCTAAGAAGTTTAACTTCTCATCGCCAAACCCATAGTCAGCAATATCTGTAGTCTTAACATCGTAGCCTGCAGTTCTTAGTACATCAGCGATTAAATGGTGTCCAGCACATGGTTCCCAAACAAAGTCTGTGAAACTCTCTACTCTTAATAGTGCTTTCGTACTTCTAGGGTCTGTACCATAATAATCTAATTTGGAACGCTCTTCATCACAATGGTTCGATGCACCAACAACTTTCAATGTATTCTTTCCCATAGTTAAAATCCTCTTTTCATTAATATTATAACGTATTTTATTTCAGGTGTAAATTATTAATTTATTAATTTATTAAATTATTGATTTATTAATTTAATGATTTATTAATTTATTAATTTAATAAGGATATATGTGTACGCAGATATTCGAGCGCATCTGAAACCAACTCATTTTTGGGGTGCTCCCCAGGACTAGTCAAATACACTTTCACTATCCTGCCACGATACGTAAGCTTAACATCGCAATGATCTCCATTCTGAAATCTGGAAAGCTTTGCGCCATGGAATTCCGGATATTCCCTAAATCTAGTGATAGTGTCTAACTGATCGTCGATTAACGCAGCTGCATCGGATCTGTACATGTTGTTGTACTCCCCAAATTCCATTAATCCACTGCTTGTTAGTGCGAACATCTGATGCCCGATCGGATCCACGAAGAATTCCACGTGAACTCCTCGGTAATCCAATGTATCCAGGGGCTGTAACCCTTGTAAGGGGTTTTTAGTGAGATTAGTGGACATAGCTATAGCTCCCTGATGATCCTGAGTAACTCATTGGCAAGTGTTTCTGATATATGGTTTTGTACACCATCGACAACATAGTCTGCCAAATCCTTCTTGAGTTCCACTAATTCCTGTACTCTTTCATCGATCGTATCCTTACAGGTAAGAACTGTAATGAAAGCAGGCTTATCATTGGTAACTCTCCAAATACGGTCAGTGGATTGGGAGAACGATGCCCATGTCCATTGGGTGTCCAAACAGATCATGTAGTTACCTGCGTTTAGTGTAAATCCCGTACCCATCTTCTGGTGTGTTCCCACAAACAGTTTCGAATTCGGATCGTTTTGGAACTGATCCACGCGCTGTTGTACGATTTGTTCACTAAATTCGCCAGTACCCACCAAAGGGTTCCATGCCTGTAACATCGAAGCGATCTGGTTAACCGCTTCCACAAAGCCTGACAATATTACTACCTTCTCGCCTTGTTCGAGTAACTCCTCGGCGATCTCAACGCATCGCTCTACCTTACTAGACACTAAAGCCTGTGTGGTCAACACCCCAGGGCATGAGGTAGCCTGACGTAAACGAGTTGTTAAGGCTAAAAGGTTATTGGCATTAAGGTGTATCTTATCAGCCTCTGCTTTAACACCGTCTTTGATTGCTTCATAAAACTTACGATGTTGGTCTGAGAGTTCCACTACTTCATAAGTAATAGTCTTCGGTGGCATGTCATCACGTACTTGTTCGAGAGTTCTTCTGATCATACAGGAATTTAGTTCATCTCTTAGTGTTTCCAAATTCTTGTATCCGACGATCTGTTTTCCGCCGAATCCCCCGAATTCGCAGTATTGGGCTTTGAAGTTAGTGAGAGTGGAAAAGTCATTCTCAGTCCAGGCCAATGGCATGTAACATGAGATCGGGGAATTGATTAATAGTGTTCCAGTGGCTCCGACCTTAAATTCAGATCGTAGCTTTAACAAATTCGAACCTTGTTGACTGCTCTTAGTGGCGAACCTGTGGATCTCATCTACAGCTATCAACCCAAATTTGTTCTTGGATTTTTGGAAAGCTTCGATCACTTCATCATGTCTTAGTGTGGCAGCGTTGATGATCACGAAGAATTCTGAAATTGGTTCCTTTAACTCTTTCGCTCTCTCAGGCACCGGGGCGTAATGTAACGTTCCAGTTCTAGTGAACTTCTCGCCCAAGACGCGGCAGCTTTCGTTCGAAAACTTCTGAATTTCGTTCTTCCAGTTCTGTCTTAGTGCATCTACACCACAGATGATTAGCGCATGATCGATAAGACCTCTGTTCTTCAAGGTTTCGGCATACCAAATGATCTCATTGGTTTTACCTAATCCCATACTATCTAGTAAAAGCCACTTTGGGTGTTTTGGATCCAGCCCAAAGTTAATTCCTTCGATTTGGTGTTGGAAAGGCTTATAGCGAAAATGTCCAATTTCCGTTTCCGTCAATTTGAAATCAGGTTGATTTGAAACCGATTCATTTTCGACAGCTGGAATTAATTGGATGTCGTCTATAAATGTTAGTGTGTCCAATGCCTGGGTTAAACAGTCAATTGGTATCTCCCAACTAAAGTCTTTCTTGTGGTAATATCAGAGGGGTAGCGCCTTGATGGCATCCACTATCTCTGGTTTATACTGAAACGAGATCAGAAAGGAACTGATCCCGGAAAACTTTCTTGGGGGAACTAATTCTCGGATGTATATCATCTGAAACCTCCCCAATTTGGATTTAGTCTAATAGTGAAACGTATTCTTCCGTAAAGTCAAGGGCTTCTTCTTCCTTTTTGACTTTGTATGTTACGATTGGCTCTACTACGAATGGTTTGCCACATTCTTCGCAGATAAATGATTCAGTTTGTTCTGGTTCTTCGCCTTCTTGGTATTCATGATAGATGATTTTGCCAAGAGCATCTCTAACCACTGAATTTGGTTTGCCAATTATTTCTCCTGGGTAGAAGATGTCGGCTGGAGTGTATTCTCACCCACAGTGTGGACATTTGATTATTGGTCTTTTTGTGTTCTTAGGGTCCGCCATGTTGAAATCTCCTCAATTTGAAACTGCTGTAATTTGAAATTGATCCGTTTTCGCGCATATATGCATGTGTGTGCACGCATTCAGATCTAAAGCTATATATTAAGCTTAAGGCTTGAAGCTTATATATTATGCTTCAGGTTTAAAGCTTATGCTTATAGTATAAGCCTTATATAGCCTTATATATAGATCTTAGTAATTAAACTTAAATGTTATATATTA
>Ga0265298_10000759_pt1 | contig 47390 bp, 45 predicted proteins | sample AusTroGonzalo_MG_3_FD_193486 | JGI IMG/M metagenome (GOLD analysis project Ga0265298, IMG submission 193486) | Bovine rumen microbial communities from tropical cattle in Woodstock, Queensland, Australia - Gonzalo_01 | ecosystem: Host-associated > Mammals > Digestive system > Stomach > Rumen ...
CAGGCGGTCAGTCATCAAAGGCTACACCAGCCGGCGCTGTCGCTAAGTTCGCTGCATCAGGTAAGAAGGTCCGCAAGAAAGACCTCGGCATGATTGCCAAGAGCTACGGCTACGTCTATGTGGCACAGGTGGCAATGGGTTCATCACAGGCCCAGTACTTCAAGGCAATCAAGGAAGCTGAAGCATATCCAGGACCATCATTGGTCATCTGCTACGCTCCATGTATCAACCACGGCATTAAGATCGGTATGGGCCACTCACAGCAAGAAGAGAAGCTCGCCGTCGACTGCGGTTACTGGCACCTCTGGCGCTTCAACCCAACTGAGGAAGAAGCAGGCCAGAACGGTTTCCACCTCGACAGCAAAGAGCCTGACTGGAGCAAGTTCCAGCAGTTCATCATGGGTGAGGTCCGTTACAACTCACTGCTGAAGACCTTCCCAGAGGAAGCAAAAGAACTGTTCGCCAAGACCGAGCAGTTTGCTAAGCTCCGCTACGAAGGCTACAAGAAACTGAGTGAAGGGAAATAATTCCAGTAGGGATAACGCATGCGTTATCCGATAATAAAAACGGCGCGTCTGAAAAAGATGCGCCGTTTTTTTGTTTTGTATCAAAATTATTTTTATATTTGCTGTGATAAATAATGTGAAATTAAATTATATGCCTATGATATAAAAGCGTAATTCATTACGTGCATTTTAAAAACATATTGGAAAAAGCGAAAGGTGCCACGCTTTTTTATGCATGTGATTTTACAAGGTGCTAATAAAAATAATAATAACAAAATTTAACGCAAATGAAAAAACTGTTTCTATCATTAATCGTGCTGTTAATCGGATTTACAGCATATTCTCAAGACATAATCGTCACTAACGAGGGTAATAAAATTGAGGCCAAAGTCACCGAAGTTGAAGTTGAGGTTATCAAATACAAGAAATATGGCGACAATAACGGTCCGACATACACAATGAAAAAGACTGAAATAGCAACAATTCTTTATGAAAACGGAACTGTTGATGTCTTCAAAAAAGAGGCTCAGCCGCAACAAAAAACTAACAACATGTATGGGGACCCATATTACGGATACAATAATTACAACCCGTACTCAATCCCAGGAAAAAGTTTGCGTACAACAGGTATTGTCTTTATGAGTGTCGGTGGAGCCGCATTGATTGGTGGTGTGATTCTTGGAATAACTGATGAATCTTGGGCTTGGTTTACTCTGGTCCCCGCTGGCGCAGCTTTCTTGGGTTCAGGTGTCATCTTTACTGCAGTAGGACAATCAAGAATGAACAGATACATGTATTACCAACAGCAGAACCAAGTTTATTCGTTCTATGATATCGAGTTAAACAAAGACAGCAAAAAACCTGTAAAACTCGGGTTTGGTGTTAATGGCGTCGCTTTGAAATTCTAAACAGACACTTCAGAAATTGTTTCTAAATCAATAACCCGCCAGCAAATCTTACGGTATGCAATACAGGTACTGTTATTGCGGATGTTTTTCCATAGGCGAAGGCATGCCTTCGCCACACAATGATTCATATCCATCTCATCCTGTGGGGATAAGGCATGCCTTATCCCCTACGGGGAATCCAACCCATCATTAATTATATTCATCCCCTTTCCAATTTATTGGATTGTTTTCAATATATCTTTTCACATTATGATATGCATCAACATCCCTGATTATCTCATCATAAAATCCTGATTGCCACGCAAAAATGTATCCCATCCGCCGAAGATGTTTGGTCACTGATGCTTTATATCCTCCAACAATTGAAGAAATGCTATTTTTACCGGGATTTTGAAATCTTTTAACATCCATATTTTTTCTCGCCTCATAATCAATCGCCTCATCTTTATCATTTTTCAACATCAAAATACCATGAATGTGATTCGGCATCACAATAAAAGGCCCCAATTCAATATTTTCGGAATGATTGGGGATTTCATGCCACAAGACATCCGCAATTGCGCCTGGATTTGTCAAAATCATTTCACCATTTACAACATTTCCAAAATAACAATTTCTATCTTTTGTACATGTCGTAATGAAATAAACACCTGCCCATGAATAATCCCAATTGGGTAATTTTAATGAAATTCTGTTTTTGTATTCCATAAACAATGGTTTTTATGTTAAACATTTTAAAAATAACACCCACATAATGGCGAAGGCATGCCTTCGCCCTACGGGATACCGGATATTCAAATCGTCTCATCCTGTTAGGATAAGGCATGCCTTATCCCTTAATAGAAATAACAATTTTTCTTATCCTTATTCTATCAGTGCAAAAATACAAAAAATTCCCAAGATTTTCAATTTTCTCCATTTCTAATAATCTCCACCATCTCACCCGGTGTCACAACAAAATCAACTTTAGGGAAATGTTTGATATTGCCGGTTACAAGATATGAATCATCTTTGGATAAAGCAACTTCGTAAAAAACAATGTCGTTGGCATCTGCGAACACCTCTTTCGATTCAATTCTTTCACAAGAAATGCCTATGGTTTTGATTCTATCAATCACATCATCAACCAATTTGTGTTCAATGTTGAACTTTTCGCGCTTCAACACATTTTCATATTCCTTAATGATTTCGTCATTATAAAGCGGAATAATCACACCTCTTTCTGCAAGAAGATATTTCAAAATGCCGACAGGCGGTGAGGTCTTGTTGCGACTGATCAAACCGGAAACAAGAACGTTCGTGTCAATTACAATAAAATAATGTTTCATAAATCAACGACCTTCCCTTGCCAACCTTATCTCCTTATTAATTTCGTCGAGTGTCATATCAGGATAACGACCTGCCTCTGCCTGGCGTCTGATATCCAAAAACGCCTTTCTTCCCCTTTCATAATTTTCGTCCTTTTCCGACAACTCAATTTCAAACGGAATCCTACGCTGGCGGACAACCATGCGGACAAAAATATTGAAAGCTGTTGTGGCACTCATTCCAAAACCTTCGCAAAGCGTATCAAATCGCTCTTTCAAATCTGAATCCAAACGGATTGTGTATGCTGATTGTGACATATTGATGATATTTTGACTGCAAATATACATCTTTTTGTCTTTTATTGCAATCTTTTTGCACATTTTTTTAATTTTTTATTTCTAACCATTAAAATTTTTCCACAAAATTATCGTCAAAATTCCATACACAAACCACAACAATACATAAATCTGCATTGTCAGAATCATTTTTAACATAATTTGCATCAAAATAAAATAAATGTTAAAAAATATTAAAATTTTCATGCAGCAAATTCCCTATCTTTGCGTTATATGATAAATTAAAGTCATTTAACCATGAAAAAAACTTACTCCGTTATCAGAAGCATTCTCGCCATAATCGGCGGAATCACCATTATTGCTGCAATTATTGTTTGGATAAAAGCTCCAGAATACGATTGGTATTTAGGCAAAAACAACTACGGTTTGCTCGACGAACGCCTTGATTTGCTGCGCACTTCAGGCGAATATGCCGCCGACACCAATGTGTTTGAAATGAAAATCGTTCAGGATGAGGCAAGAGCACAGGAGATTCGCGAGTATTTCCAACTCGACACCCTCTACCCTGCCGACGCCACCACTTGGGAGAAAGCCGTCGCAATCGGAAAGTTCGTGTCATCAAATATCCCGCACGCAAACCAAAGACATTGGCCTGAGCACGTCAACGCAATCGGTCTTTGGGAATACACAAAAGAGGTCGAGCCGGCGTTCAATTGCCGTCTGCATAGCATTTTCGCATTCGAGCTGATGCTTGCCGCAGATATCCAGGCGAGATATATCACCTGCATGCCTCAAGACAAAAACGATATGGATTGTCACGTCGTCAATGAAGTATGGCTGCCGGAGCTCAACAAATGGGCTATGGTCGACACCGACATGGGCGGACATTATGTTACCGATGCAAAAGGCACGCCTCTGTCGCTCAAAGAGATGCGTGAGCATTACATCTCAGGCGAGAAGATGATTATTCATCCTGCCTTCGGAAAAGCTCAAAAAGACAACGATTACTACGCCTACATGGCGAAAAACACCTATTGGTTCTCCTGCTGGGGAACTCTTTCGTATTACCAGGAAGAATATGAAGTGAAAGGTGTAGACCGCAACAGCTACATTATCTTGGTGCCTTCAGGGTTTGAGCCATTCGACATCGGTGGCGGAAACACAATCACCACCAATGCTGAAAAGTTCTGGGATGCAGGCATTCAGTAACTACTGATTGCTTATCGTCTCGTACTTCTCGTAGGTGTCTTTGATCTCATCGTAATAGTCGGTGAGCACGAAGACATGGCCGAACATGCCCAATGTCAGAGGATAGACCTCACCTTCGTATGTGAATTTTCCGACGTTGCATACAAAATAATCTTCAAGGAAGAGCATGCTTTCAACCATGAACTTCAAGACCGACTTATAGACTTCTTCCTGCTGCATATACTGCATTGCCACCGCTTTGTCGATGCCGTAGTCTTCCAATATCTCGTCAAACTCGTCACCTTCAATGACTTTGTCCTCCAAAAACATTGCAAGTTGTTCAGTGGCGACTACATAATGCTTCTCAATGGGCGGCACGGTAACCTTCATCACGAGGACAAGGGCGACCAGCACAAAAATGACAATCCATATTTTCTTCATAGCTGTAAAATTTTCACAAAAGTACTATAATTTTTGTAAATTTGCAAAAAATTTTAATACCATGGCAGTAACAATAGCATACGTAGTCGGCGTCATCCTCGGAGTGGTGGCAGTCCTTGAAATCCTCAGTCAGCCAATCAACACCTTCAGCAAGATTATCATCAGCATTCTGGTGGTTATTACAAGCTGGGTGGGAATAGCCGTCTACTATCTCCTCCTGAGAGGCAATCTCACGAAATATTTCAGATAGTATGGACAAAAAAGAGCTCCGCGCCAACATTAAACTGCTTAAGAAACAGCACACTAAGGAACAGCTGCTTGAGCAGTCGGAGTTGATTTTGGCTAAATTAGAGCGGCATCCCGATTTTAGGAATGCCCGCATTGTGATGCTTTACAGCGCTTTGCCTGACGAAGTGCAGACCCAGGCCTTCCTCGAGAAATGGCGTCATGAAAAGAAAATCATTCTTCCCACAGTTGTAGGCGACGACATTATCCCAGTGGAACTTGCCGAAAACACAGGCTTTGCCGTCGGTGACTTCAATATTCTGGAGCCTCAAAACGAGCCTTACACCGGAGGTTATGACCTGATAGTGGTTCCAGGAGTAGCTTTCGACCGCAACGGCAACCGCATAGGACGAGGCCGTGGCTATTACGACAGGTTTCTCTGCAAACACTTGGATGTCAAACGAATAGGAATATGCTTCGACTTCCAACTTGTCGATAAGGTTCCAACGGAGCCGAATGATATTAGAATGGACGAGGTGATTTCGTTGTAGTCTTTAGTCATTAGTTGTTAGTCTTTAGTAATCTGACAAAATAAAAAGAGCTGCAAATGCAGCTCTTTTTGTATATTAGAACTAAATTCTAAAGACTAAAAACTAGAGACTAATTACCAAGCGAACAATGGACGATCTGCCATCATTTCGTTGACTTTGGCTTTCACTGCCTCGAGTTTCTTGGTGTCGTCGATGTGGCTGATGACGTCGTCAATCAAGTCAACGATTGGCTCCATCATGTCTTCCTTCAAACCACGTGTTGTGATAGCTGGAGTACCGACACGCAGACCTGAGGTCTGGAATGGTGAACGGCTGTCGAACGGAACCATGTTCTTGTTGACTGTGATGTCAGCCTGAACGAGGGTGTTCTCAACCATCTTACCTGTGATTTCCGGGAACTTCGAACGGAGGTCGATAAGCATCAGATGGTTGTCTGTGCCACCGCTGATGATGTTGTAACCTCTGTCGGTGAATGCCTTTGCCATAGCTGCTGCATTCTTCTTCACCTGGAGGATGTACTCGAAGTATTCATCTGACAAAGCCTCGCCGAAAGCGACTGCCTTTGATGCGATGACGTGCTCGAGCGGTCCGCCCTGTACGCCTGGGAACACTGCGCTGTTGAGCAATGCCGACATCATCTTGATTTCGCCCTTAGGTGTTGTGAGGCCCCATGGGTTCGGGAAGTCTTCACGCATCATGATCATACCGCCACGTGGTCCACGGAGGGTCTTGTGTGTGGTTGTTGTCACGATATGGCAATACTCGAGAGGATCGTTGAGGATGCCGCGGGCGATGAGACCTGCCGGGTGTGAAATGTCGGCCATCAAGATGGCGCCGACTGAGTCAGCGGCTTTACGCATGCGTGCGTAGTCCCAGTCACGTGAATATGCTGAAGCACCGGCGATGATGAGTTTCGGCTTGTACTGAGCCACTTTCTTCTCCATATCGTCGTAGTCGACCATACCGGTCTCTCTATTCACTTCGTATGCAACCGGTTTATAGAGAATACCTGATGAGTTGACCGGTGAACCGTGTGAGAGGTGTCCGCCGTGTGAGAGGTCGAGGCCCATGAATGTGTCGCCTGGCTGTAAGCAAGCGAGAAGCACTGCCATGTTGGCCTGTGCGCCTGAGTGAGGCTGCACGTTGACGAATTTTGCCTGGAAGAGTTCACCAGCGCGGTCGATAGCAATCTGCTCGGTCTGGTCAACAATCTGGCAACCGCCATAATAACGCTTTCCAGGATAACCTTCAGCGTATTTGTTTGTCATCACTGAGCCCATGGCTTTCAACACCTGGTCGCTGACGAAATTTTCAGAAGCGATAAGCTCGATGCCGTGCATCTGACGCTCTTTTTCCTTACGGATAAGGTTAAAAACCTTTGTATCTTTCTTCATGTTAAAAATATTTAGTTGATATTCAATTATTTACAAATTCTTTTCTTGGAAAAATATCTTTTATTTCAAACTTCAAAATTATAAATTTTTATTCAATTACCAACATTTTTAATTAAATTTGCAAATTCATTATCGGATATGTCGAATCTTGAGGATATAAAAAAGGTTATCGCACCGGAACTTGAGCGTTTTGAGGCATTTTATGCCGACGCCCTGCATTCCGACAACCCGCTTTTGGACAGAATCGGACGCCATACCTTGAAACACAAAGGCAAGCAGTTGCGTCCGGTTTTCGTCTTTTTGGCGGCCAAATGCTTCGGCCAAGTGAATGAGAGTGCCTATAGGGCAGCTACTTTCATTGAGTTGCTGCATTCCGCGACGCTCATACATGACGATGTGGTTGACGATGCCTCTGAGCGTCGCGGCTTCGCGTCCATCAATGCCATGTTTAAAAACAAAATAGCTGTGCTGGCAGGCGACTATCTCCTCTCAAAAGGCATGATGATAGCTTTGGAAAACCATGATTATCAGATGCTTGACCTGATTTCCGAAGCTGTGCGCAATATGAGTGAGGGCGAGATATTCCAACTCGATAAAGCCAAGAATTTCGACATCATGGAAGACGATTATTACCAAATCATAGAGAAAAAGACCGCCTCGATGATAGCCTCCTGCTGCGCCATCGGCTCCATCTCGGCGGGCGCCACCCCCGAACAGGTCGAGACTATGCGACAATTCGGCCTCAACGCCGGCAAAGCCTTCCAAATCCGTGACGATATATTTGATTATCAGCCGGATAATAATACCGGTAAGGGCTACGGCAACGACATCCGCGAGCACAAGATGACCCTGCCGCTCATCCACCTGCTCAAAGAAAGCTCAGCCTTGGAAAGAACATTGATAATTAACCGTATCCGTCTTAACGGCAAGCGCAGACGCACTGTCGACAGCATAATCTGCAAAGCAAACGAAAAAAACAGCCTCGCCTACTGCGAAGAGAAAATGAATCTCTTCATCCATCAGGCTGAGGATAACTTGAATACAATAGAAGATTCCGAGGCTAAAAACGCCCTGAAAGACCTGATGTTTTACTGCATAAAACGCAACAACTGATGACAACTCCGAATTATAGAGCCCTTATCGCCAACACAAGGCGCGCCATATCACTTCTGGCATTTCTAGTAATATGTATCACTGCCAAATCGCAGGCCTTCTATGGCGGCTTGGCCTTGGGCGGCGTCACTTCACAGGTGGAAGGCGACAACCGTGCCGGATGGGACAAACTCGGTTTTACAGCCGGAGCTTTTGTGGGTTTGCCTCTGAACAACACCTTTTCGGCACAGATGGAGCTGAAATATGTGCAGAAAGGCTCGCATTCCGACTCCGACAATCCCGTTCCGGGCGATCCTTATTCGTTAAAGCTGGACTATGTGGAACTGCCGGTGTTAGTCTCCATCAACCTCAGCGCCCTGTCCATCAACGGCAAGCCCTGCAAATGGATTTCATTCGAGCTTGGCGCCAGCCTCGACGTACTGGTGCGGCATAAAGAAAGCGTAAACGGAGTATCCGACGGTCTGCCAAACTATTGGAACCGGCTGTCGGCAAGCAGTCTCATCGGCATCAAATTCACCATAAAAGACAAGTACGAAATAGCAGCACGCTCAGTCAACTCCATCACTTCGGTGTACAAGGGCAACCTCAGCAACGAGAACTCGGTGCGCTTCGGCAGGCACGGAGCTTTTAACGACCTGCTTGAAATAGTATTATTCTACCGTTTTTAGAATTATCTCAAAACGGTGATTTTCCTCGTTTTAGGACCTTCCTTAGTTAGGATAATCACATAATACATACCATTCGGACAATCGGCCAGCTTCAGATTGACTCTGTCGACATTCACCTTAGCGTCATAAACCGTCTGTCCAAGGGCTGAAACCACGGTGACTCTCTGTGCATCCGCACATTCTATATTGATTTCATCCTTGGCAGGGTTAGGATAAACCGAAATCAGGGCATTATCCGTCTCCTCCACCCCATCATAATTCTTCATCAAAGGCTCAGACCACACTATACTCAAACCTCCATCAACGCTCACTCCGTATTTGTACAATCCGTCCGGAAGGCTAATCCAGTCATAGTCAACAAACTGAGCGTTTGGCACATCTTCAGCCACCACAGTCTGCTCGCCCGAATCACAATCCATGCGGTAGATAGTGAACGGATTGCCTACAGTGACATCGTCAATGTAAAACTCGTTCGCATACTCGCCCTCGGCAAGCTGGTTGGCATACATCCACTCTAGCAAGTGGTTGCCCGGGCTCAATGTCACAGTGTATTTTGTCCATGGCACAATGTCCTTAATGGTCTCGCCATACTGCAGATTGTCAATCAGGAAACCTCCACCGTTCAAAGGGAAGCAGTCTATCTTGGCATAGTAGCTCACAATAGTTGTGGTTGCCACGTTAACCGCGAGGGTGATGCTGCTTGTAGAGAACATAGCCTTGTTGGTGGAACGTACGCAATACGAGCCGCTGTGCGGTGTCTCCATTATCACTTCCCATGGACTTGAGGCGTCGTTTATCCACATTTGCTCGTACAGACCGCCCGACTCGAAACCGTCGTATATGCAATCCGGCTTGTTCCATGTCATAGCTACACTTGATTCGTTGACTACAGTAGCCTGAACCTCCATAGCCTTATCCACATGGGCATAGTTTGAGGGCAGTGTAAGCATACCGTTGTTCAGCTGAGCCTTAACGTAATATGTATATTTTCCGGCATATGTCAGATGGTCGGTGTAAACCGGCGATGTAAGGTTGTTCGCGACAGCCAAACCGTCACGATAGACATTGTACGACACTGCATTTTCAGCCTCTGTCCAGCTCAAAGACACATAATCTCCGTCTAAATTGGCTTGAAGATCGGTAGGTCCGTGATGATACAAGGCGTTGATAGCCGCCAGGGCGTCGATACGACCTGAACCTGTCATATTGTTTTTGACAGTGTTGCCAGCATTTGCTGCCGTCAATTCAATAATTGAATCAAGTTCAGCGGGCATAAGCTCCGGATTTGCGTCGAGCAGCAAAGCCAAAACGCCAGCCACACAAGGAGTCGCCATAGAAGTGCCGTCGTATGCCACATAACCTGTTACTGTCTGATAATTCAACGAAGTGACGTTCGCTCCCGGTGCCGAGATGTCGGGACGAATCAAACCTGGCTGAGAAGCGTCGCCATTCTCATATGGATAATCATTATAATCGCCAACGTGCGGGCCGGCCGCCCATGTCACAGGACCCACCGACGAGAAGCCGCAGTGTGTATCGTTTGCATCGGTCGCCCCCACACAAACTACGCCTGAAGTGCCACCAGATATCAGGTTCACCTGATCGGGATGCAGCCATGGCGGAGGGCAGTTGCCAGGACATTCCACATTGAAAGGCACAGCATAGGTGTATTGTGTATCACCGACGTTACCGGCAGCTACAGCCGCTATTATACCGGCGTCTTGCACTGAGATAAAGAGGTCACGATAAGTTGACGAAGGTCCCATTTCAGGATCGCCAAGAGACAAATTTATAATGTCAGCACCATGATTCATGGCAAAATGAACACCTGAAATCAGATCACTGTCGGTACCGTATCCTGACGAGTCCAGCACCTTGACTGCCATGATCTTGGCGCCTGGGGCTATACCAGTCTGTATGCCAGCGTTACCTTGTCCTGCAATGATACCTGCCACATGCGTTCCATGGCAGTAGTCATCCATAGGGTCGTCATCGAGATTACACATATCATATCCGTGATGAGGGAAATATTCACCGCCATCCCACATGCTGCCGGCAATGTCGACATGATTGTAATCTACACCGGAATCGACAACCGCCACTATCACACCGTCGCCGTTATATCCGGTCGAGCCGTTGTAGTTCCATACCGCCGGAGCGTTGACCTTGTCCACATGCCAAGCAATGTCTTTTGATTCGCCTGACTGCGACTCAACCATATCAGGAACCATCTTTTTCTTATCATCACGGTAAACATAAGCTACATCCTCCCGTTTTTCGAGCAGAGCTATCACATTTTCAGAAGCTTCACAACGGAAGCCGTTGAAACCCCAATACTGCTCTATACCGCTCACCTCATCCCTAAAACCTTGTAAAAACTCCATCACATCCTGCTGTGACGCGTAGCAAAAAGCCATCCTCTCACTGATGACAAAATCGCGTCGCTCAGCTTTGGTCATGTTCCTGGTCTGACGCGACAACTGAGTGTTGTCATACTTCTCTGACATCACGACAATCACCCTCTGCGACTGTCCAAAAGCAGTGCTTAAACACATTAAAAGCACCAAAAAAGCCAAAAATCTCTTCATGATATTTTAAAAAAATTAGATAATCTTGAAAATAACCTCGACACTCACATGACGGCTCTCTGTCTTTTCAGTCGAATAATACTCGTAGGTCGGTTGATTTATGGAATTGTCTGTCCGGTTCCAGTCAAACAAGTCATTCACATTTACCAATACCGACATACGGTTCTTGAAGAAGTCTATCTTCATTCCGCAATCTATGCCGTATGGCGTCTGAGTATACGAATAAAGAGCCTGTTTCTTGGAGTTGTAATAGGCCGAGGCGTACAACTCCAGACGTTTCCAAAGCTTGGTCCATATGTTCATGGTGAGGTTGTAACAGAACATATCGCTTTTCACCACCTCATCTTCCGACACCGGATACTCCAAGTGTGAATTGAAGAGATTGGCGTAAAACCTCGCGTTTAGCATGGCCGACGGACGATAAGTGAGGTTCAGCTCGCAACCTGCATCGCTGTATCCGCCAAGGTTGACAGGCTTGTTGTAGGTCACATAACGGCCGTAAATCTCGCTGTATTCCGAATACTGCACATCGTTGATGTAATTGGACGAGCCTTTGTAATAGGCGTTGATGCCGACCGAACCGAACTTTTCCCAGTATTTTGTCCATTCAGCCTTTACAACATGCGTAGACGCAGGCTTCAAATCGGGGTTGCCCACATCGAAAGAGTCTTCCTGATAGAGTATTCTCTTTGAGAATTTCCTGACAAAGGGATAATCGGTCTTATGAGTGTAGCCTATACTGAAATTATGCTGTTTTGCAGTGCTGTAAGTGACATAAAACGACGGATGAACTGTAAAGAAATACTTCTCAAAATCGTACCAATGCTCGTCAGGGAAATTGGCCGTCATCACAGTGTAGTCAAAGTCTATGCCCGGCTTTACGGTAAAACGTCCGAAACTATGTTGCAAGTTGATAAGAAGCTCGTTTTTGTCGGTGTAATAATTGCGGATTTCAGTCCTAAGGGTGTCGCGCACATATTGACCGTCAGCTATGGTGTCGAACAACAGCTTGTTACCGTCGGGTTTGTGAGTTTTCATCAAGGCGATGTATAGCTCGCCCTTTTCAGAATAAGGCAAAGTGTATTCAGCTTTGGCATTCCAGTGGAAATCGGAATAATCGTTGATCTCACGGGTTGTTCTGTCATCCACATCCCCCACATTGAAGTATCTTTTCGATATGGCTGTCGACTTTCCTGGCATCCACACTGTATTGAAGCTCAACGACAAAGCATGGCCTTTGTCATTAAAATCATGCTGATAGGTTATACCTTGGCGGGCATCCCAACCCCAATAGTCGTAATCCTTGTTTGTAATATATTGATACTCGTCCGCATCCTTACGATAAGTACTGTCGTAATACTTGGATTCTTGGTCATCTATCTGACCTGTCAGATAAAACTTTATGGAGTTTTTACTGTCAAACTTGTAATTAAACTGAAAATCGTAGTTCAGACCAAGTTTCAGATCCTGAGTATGCTTGTAATTGCGCTCAATGTTCAGAGTATCATCGTTATTGTCCTCGTCAAAAACGTATCCGTACGACTTTGTATTACTGTCTTCCTTGTTGTATGTACCTCTGACGTTGGCCGTAAAAGAGAATTTCTCCTTGTTGTAACTGTATGATACCCAGGGAGAATAATCGCCAATTGTATTGGCTCTGAAACCCAGGCTTAAAGCATGACTCTGATTCTTTTCTTCTTTAGTCATGATATTGATAATACCGGTATTACTGGCAGTGGTGTATCTGGCCGAAGGGTTGGCCATAACCATTATCTCCTTGATATCTGCCGCCGAAGTCTGCTGCAGGTAGTTTTTCCTGGCATCTTGACTAAAGTGGGAAGGTTGGTCGTTTATAAAAATCTCCACATGCGAGACTCCTCTCAAGGAAATTGCTCCATCCACTTCAACACGCACACCCGGCACATTTTGCAAGGCGTCCGATACCGTACCGCCCTGTATACTCTTGTCAAGCCACACCCTATAGACAACAGTCTCTCCTTCGGTTACAAAAATGTCTTGAGCTGCAACAATTTGAGTCACAGCGACCATCATGGTCAGAAACAAAAGTTTTACTAATACTTTCACAATTGTCTGTCTATTGAATCCTTATGGATAATTTCGAAAATCTCCTTTACCGAATCCACATTCAAACCCAACATTTTGCCTTTGTTTATATGATTCTCCTGTATCTGCTTCCATCTCTCCTTCTGAAGCACGGTCACCTTGTGTTTCTTCTTAAACTTTCCTATCTCCTCCGAAATGTTCATTCTTTTTGCCAGAAGATTCAGCAAATCGTCGTCTATCTTGTCTATATCCTTACGTAGACTCTGCAGTATCACTTCGTCTTTCTTATCGGCATTAGGCTGTCTGATCACCAATTCGTCGAGAGCCTTTCTCAGGCTTGCCGGAGTGATTTGCTGCTTGGCGTCAGTCAAAGCTTCTTCCGGTTTGTAATGAGACTCTATCATGAAACCGGAAGTGTCCAGATCAAGAGCTTTCTGTGCGGTTTCCTGCAACAGCTCACGGCATCCGCAAATATGGCTCACATCGGTTAAAATCGGGATGTCAGGTCTGAGACGGTTCAGCTCTATAGGAATTTCCCACAATGGCTCGTTGCGGTAAGGCGTCTCCTCGTAAGAGGCAAAACCGCGGTGTATGCCGCCCAGACAACTGATGCCGGCTGTGGCGAGGCGCTCGAAGGCGCCGAGCCATAATTTAAGATCCGGAGCCATGGGATTCTTGACGAAAACAGGTATGTCGGTGCCCCTGAGGCTGTCGGCAAGCTCCTGCACCGAGAACGGATTGACCACTGTGCGGGCTCCTATCCATATAATGTCGATGCCGTATTTCAGCGCAAGCTCCAGATGCTCTGGTATGGCCACCTCTGTCATAATCAAGAAACCGTATTTCTGCTTCGCCTCACGCATCCATTTCAAGCCCTCCTCGCCTATTCCCTCGAAAGCATCCGGACGTGTGCGTGGCTTCCATATGCCACCGCGCAACACCTTCACTTCCGGTATCAGGCTCAGTCCCTCCGCCGTTTTGAGCAGCTGTTCACGACTCTCCACGCTGCACGGGCCGCTCACCAGCAACAGCTTGTCGGGTTTCTTAAACCAACATCTTATGTCAAAAACCTCCGACATATTCAAATTTTTTGCAAATTTAAAAATAATATGCCACAATTCACCAAAAATTTGCTACTTTTGTGCTTTGAAATTTTAAAAGACAAAAATCGTGAAACGTACAGAGATTAAAGCTGCTCTCGCAATGCAAGAGCTTGACAATGAGATAAATGTAAAAGGCTGGGTGCGCAACAAACGCGGCAGCAAAAACGTCGCTTTCATAGCGCTCAACGACGGTTCTACCATCAACAACCTTCAGTTGGTCATCGATTTGGAGAAAATCCCGGAGGAGAGTCTGGCTCTGATGCATGCCGGTGCCTCGGTCTCGGCTATAGGCAAACTGGTGAAGTCGTCAGGTAGCGGACAGAACGTTGAGCTGGCAGTCAGCAGCATAGAGTTGCTCGGTCCGGCCAACCCGGATTTCTACCCGCTTCAGCCTAAGAAACACTCATTGGAGTTCCTGCGCGACATAGCTCATCTGCGTTTCCGCACCAACACCTTCGGAGCAGTGTTCCGCATCCGTCACGCCATGGTGTTCGCCATCCACAACTTCTTCAACAGCAAGGGCTTCTACAACATCCACACCCCGCTCATCACAGCTTCTGACGCTGAAGGCGCCGGTGAGATGTTCCAGGTGACAACCCTCGACCTCAACAACCTGCCGAGAACAGAAGAAGGCAAGATAGACTACAGCCAGGACTTCTTCGGAAAGTCGACCAACCTCACCGTTTCCGGTCAGCTTGAAGGCGAGTTGGCAGCCACAGCACTGTCCAAGATTTACACTTTCGGTCCTACTTTCCGTGCCGAAAACTCAAATACCACACGTCACCTCGCAGAGTTCTGGATGATAGAGCCTGAGATGGCATTCTACGACATACACGACAACATGGAGTTGGCTGAAGAGATGCTGAAGTATTTGATTCAGTACGCCCTCGACAACTGCATGGACGACCTTCTTTTCCTCAGCAAACGTCTCCAGGAAGAGGAAAAGAACAAGAAAGAAGAGGAAAAATCAATGGAACTCATCGAGAAGCTCCACTTCGTTCTCGAGCATCCGTTCCAGGTTTTGACATATACCGAGGCTATCGACATCCTCAAGAACTGCAACTACAACAAGAAAGGCAAGTTCCAGTATCCTATTACCGGCTGGGGCGTCGACCTGCAGTCAGAGCATGAGCGTTACCTCGTCGAGAAACACTTCAAGAAGCCTGTTATCCTCACCGACTACCCGATGGAGATCAAGGCTTTCTACATGAAACAGAACGAAGACGGCAAGACCGTCCGCGCCATGGACGTGCTCTTCCCTGGCATAGGCGAGATCATAGGCGGTTCAGAACGTGAGACCGACATGGACAAGCTGCTCAAGCGTATGCATGAAGTTGGAATCCCTGAGGCATCCATGGACTGGTACCTCGATTCACGCCGTTTCGGTTCGGTGCCACACTCAGGCTACGGCCTCGGCTTCGAGCGCCTGCTGCTCTTTGTTACCGGCATGAGCAACATCCGCGACGTGATTCCGTTCCCACGTACACCTAAGAATTGCCTCTATTAGTTTTCAGTGACGGGTTTGAAGTTTGGAGTTACAAGTTGTTTCACTTCAGACTTCAAACTTAAATCTTCAAGCTCCAAACTAAGATGAATCAAAGGTTAACTCAGACCCAGAAGCTTTTACAGAAGCTTTCACCTCAGCAGATTCTCATCATGAAGCTGCTGCAGATACCGACCATGGAGCTGAGCACCCGTATCAAAGAGGAGATTATGCAGAACCCCGCCCTCGAGGAAGGCGACAACGACGACTACGAGGACAATTTCAACGATAACGATAACGTTAACGATAACGTTAACGATAACGACGAAGTCGACACTTTCGACGACCAGCAAAGCGACGACGACCACTACGACCCCCTCGACGACTTTGACGATTACCTCAAAGACGACGACGAGGACGATGCGGCTTACAAATATGCCGCCCACAACAGCAGTCCCGACGACAAGCATTACGAGGCGCCCATCACCAACGAGACCACTTTCCAGGACACCCTTATGGAACAGCTCGGATTCCGCCGTCTCGACGAGAAAAAACGCAAGATAGGCGCTTACATCATTGGTAACCTCGACGACTCAGGCTACCTCTCACGTCCTATTTCGGGCATAGCCGACGACCTGCTTTTCACTCAGAACATAGACGCCACCGAAGACGAAATCCGCGAGGTACTCGAGATTATCCAGGACTTCGATCCTGCCGGCGTAGGCGCCGCCGACCTGCGGGAGTGCCTGCTCATACAGCTGCGCCGTATGCGGGCCGAGACTCCCAACAGCGACCTCGAAAACGCCATCACCATCATCGACAAATACTTCGACGAGTTCACCAAGAAGCATTACGACAAGCTTCAGTCCCGCAGCGGCATGTCGGACACCGACTTCAAAGCCGCCCTCGACATCATACTGTCGCTCAACCCCAAGCCGGGCGGCTCTATGGGCACCTCGGGTCATAACGACAATTACGTCATCCCCGACTTCACCGTCGTCAACAACGATGGCGAGCTCGATCTGCAGATCAACGGCCGCAACACGCCCGAACTGCATGTCAGCCGCGACTTCCTGAACATGCTCAAGTATTACACCCAAGGCAAGGACAATCGCGAAAAGCGTGAAGCCCTTGAGTTCATCAAGAGCAAAATCGACTCAGCCAACTGGTTTATCGACGCCCTCAAGCAGCGTAAAGACACCCTTTACGTCACCATGAAGGCCATAATGGATTACCAGCGAGAGTTCTTCCTCACCGGCGACGAAGGCAAGCTCAGACCTATGATTCTAAAGGATATTGCCGAAAAAGTAGGTCTCGACATCTCTACCATCTCCCGTGTAGCCAACAGCAAATATGTGCAGACGGCTTACGGCACCTTCCCGCTGAAATTTTTCTTCAGCGAAGGTCTGGTCAACGACGAGGGCGAGGAAGTGTCTACACGTGAAATCCGGAAGATAGTCCGCGAGAGCGTTGAAAACGAAGACAAGTCCAACCCTCTCACCGACGACGAGCTGACCGCCATTCTCAAACAGAAAGGCTACACCCTGGCTCGCCGCACCATAGCCAAATACCGCGAACAAATGGGCATACCGGTGGCTCGACTGCGCAAAGTGTTATGAAAACAGCCAAAGCCATCTCCATCATAGGTCATCCCATCTTCCATCCCACCTGGATGATGATTATCATGCTGCTTTCAGGCATCACACGTTTCATGCCCGCTAACGACTGGCTGTTCCTCTCCATCACTTTAGCCATGACCTGTCTGGTTCCGGGAGTGGTTATAGTAATGATGAAACGCTGGAAGGTGATATCGTCACTGGAGATGGAAAACCGTGACGACCGTCCGGGACCACTGTTCATCATGATACTGTTCCTCTATGCTGCCATCAGGTTTTTCAGTAAGATACAGATTCTGGTGTTTTTCAACTTCTACCTGACCAGTGTGTTGGCAGTCACTGCCTTGGCTTTCATCATATCCTTCTTTTGGAAAATCAGCCTGCACGCCATGGGATGGGGCAATCTGGCCGCCAGTCTCTTTGTGATGACCACAATGTCCATGCACACCTATCTGCCATATTTTATCGGCAGTATCATACTGACAGGCATAGTGCTTGCAGCCCGCCTTAAACTGAAATCCCACAGCAACGCCCAGATTTACGCGGGCCTCGCCATGGGATTTTTCTCGGTTATTATAATGTATTTCTTCCTTCTTATCTAGGAAACTGTCTTAGAAGGCTCTGATGCCTATACCTATCGACAGAGGCAGGATGTCAGGACCTTTTCCTTCTTTGAACGGACTGACAAACTGATATCCAACAAACAGGTTCACACACCTGTAACCGGCTCTGAAAGTGCCTGAGTATACTATGCTTTTCACTGAGTTGATGCTGCCGTACTTTATCTCCCAATCGTGTCCGTCTCCATACACATCGCCTATGCATTTCGACTTGCTGTACATCAGGAAGCTGACCCTTGCGCCAATGGAAATCTTGAACTTGTCAGCTATTCTGAAATTCACCTCCAACGGTATGTCCATGTAGTTGAAGTTGATTTTGCTCCTCTTGTACGACGATATTTCTGTAAACTGTATCACATCGGCATAAGGCTGGGCCAACCATGCGTTCTTCATGTAATAGTTATGTGATGTGACTCCCAAACCCAAAGAAGTGGTGTGTTTGGAATTGCCCATAGGGAAATTGTATGTGATATAGGCGCTAAAGCCCTGGTTGATGGCGCGCAGTTTGAAATTCTCGTAGCTGGCACCAGTGTTGATGTCGGTAAACAAGTCAAAACCCACTGTGATTTTTCCATTTGTCCTGTCTTTAATGAGCTGCGCATTAGCGACAACCGACATCATCAATGTCAAAACTATCAAAAAACACTTTTTCATATTATCCTTTAATCTATTATTCTAATCTAAACTCTGTTCTTAAGTTTCTGCCTCTTATCAAGCAGAACATCTATCTCCTCCTCTGTGAGCTCCGGGTTTTTCAGCTGAGCGTCTATGGCGTCAATCAGGGTTTGGTAATTTTCGCCTGTCTGCAGCGACTCGAAAGCCTTCTCCTTAATCTCCACCTCCTCGATGTGGTTCTGAACCAAAGGTTCGTCGGCTTCGTCACCCAACTGATCGCGCAGTTTCTTAATCAGCATGTCGATAAAATGCTGAGCCATGTCGTTGTCCATCATGCTGAACATCTCCACCGACATTTCGTCCTTCATCATATCGTATTGCGAAAGGTACATCTTCAGTTGTTCCAGCTGAGCCTTGTCTATGCCAGGCACATCGTCCGGCGGGTATTTTTCCATCACCTTCTTGAATAGCCTAAACAACTCGTTAACCTTATTTTTCAGTTCCTCATTCTCCATAACTCAAATATTATTCATCATAATAGATGTCCCGTCTGAAATCGTATATGGTATCGTTGTAATACAAACTGTCAAGCATCAAGGTGTCTATCTCAAGTATGTCTTCTTCGATGAAAACACGATTCTCCATATTGTCATTGTCTTTCAGCAACTCCTCGTAGTCCTCAATATGCGAGCACAAAGCTATGTAAGGCAGTTCTATGCGGTCTGCCGTGACGAAGGCGTTCTTGTATTGCTTCTTGATCTGCTGATACATGTTCTCGGCCTCCAGACGTGTGCGGAAATCGCCTATGCGCAGGCGGTAGTAAGGCTGGCCGAACACCAGGTAAATCGGCACCTCAGGATATTTCTTCTGGAAAACCTGCTTCACGCTGTCGGCATGTGCAGGGGCGTAGTTACCCAATTCCATGAAAATCTGCACGCGATAGCCGTCTATGGTGCTGTCGTTTACATGAATCTGGCGCTGTTTCATTATCAAAGTGTCGATTCTTGCGTCCTGGCTCAGGATCAAAAGACCCTTTTGCGCGATGCAAGTCGTTGATAACAAGCATGTTAATGCCAAAAGCAACAGTTTGTTCCTCAAAACACAAAAATTTTTGTAAAATTACGCAAAAGTTTTCAATTTAGTGTGTGATTTTTTGTAATTTTGTGAATAATTTTTAGATATGAATGAAAATCTCGATGCATACGGCACTTCGATGAGCAAGGCTGAAAAGGAGATAGAACAGGTCCTCAGGCCTGACGCTTTCGCCAGTTTTGCCGGGCAGGAGCAAGTTGTTGCCAATCTGAAGGTGTTTGTGCAGGCGGCAGCCCAGCGCGGCGAGTCGCTCGACCATGTCCTGCTGCACGGCCCTCCGGGCTTGGGCAAGACTACCCTTTCGCACATCATAGCCAACGAGCTTGGCGTTAACCTCAAGATGACCTCCGGTCCAGTGCTCGACAAGCCTGGCAATTTGGCCGGATTGCTCACCAGCCTTGAGAAAAACGACGTGCTTTTCATAGACGAGATACACCGTCTCAGCCCAGTGGTTGAGGAGTATCTCTACTCCGCTATGGAAGACTACCGCATCGACATCATGATTGAGTCTGGTCCAAACGCCCGCAGCGTCCAGATCCAGCTCAATCCTTTCACCCTCATAGGCGCCACCACACGCTCCGGACTGCTCACAGCCCCTTTGCGCTCGCGTTTCGGCATCAACATGAGGTTGGAATACTACGATTCGAAAACCCTCGCCAATATCATCAAACGTTCGGCTTCCATTCTGAAGGTGCCTATCGACGACGAGGCCGCCTTCGAGATCTCAAGACGCAGCCGCGGCACCCCGCGTATAGCCAACCTGCTGTTACGCCGTGTGCGCGATTTCGCTCAAATCAAGGGCGACGGCCGCATCACCATAGATATTGCAAAAATCGGCCTTAAGGCTCTCAATGTCGACCAGCACGGTCTGGACGACATGGACAACCGCATACTTCTGACCATAATCGAGAAATTCAAGGGCGGCCCTGTGGGTGTCAACACCATAGCCACAGCCGTAGGCGAAGAGGCCGGCACCATAGAAGAAGTGTGCGAACCTTTCCTCATCCAAGAAGGCTATCTCATGCGTACCCCACGCGGAAGAGTGGCCACCGACTTGGCATACAAACATTTAGGCTTATTTAAGGGCGCCGATCAAGGCAGCCTGTTTTAAGACAGCATAGGTTGTTTCAGATGACATAAAAAAGAATAAGGTTCCTTGGGAGGGAACCTTATTCCAAATTAACCATTTAAAACTTAATCCTATGAAAAATCAAAGCTTTACTCTCTTGCTTTGCTTGTTTTCATTGCAAAATTACACAGATTTTCTCTTCGTGCAACTTTTTTTTGAAAATTTTTCTTTCGTTTTGCAACCCTTTAATTTACTTCATATTGCAAAGGTTGCTATTATGCGTTTCGAACTAAAAAACAAGCACTTATGCATTTTTGACAAATAAAATTTACGCCTTTTCTTTGAAAAAACATGAAATTTTACGCCACTACGGTCTAAACCGCCGAAAACATTAGAAAAATCAGAGTCTGACTCTCTCGTGTTTGGTCTTTCTTTTCTTGCTTGCCCACAAGCCGTAAACCTCGCTCACATTACCTGCTGTAATGAAGGCGTTGATGTCGTTTTCGTTGATGTGGTTCATCAGCTTTGAGAACTCGTCTTTTGTCAAAAGAGCCTCAATTTCCACCTTTTTCTGGTTGCTGTAACCGCCCATCACGTCGTACATGGTAACGCCACGTTCAAGCTCGTTGATGATGAAGTCGCGCAGGTGACGATACTCAGGACTGATGATACAGACACGTTTTCTGTTGTTCAAGCCGGCTGTGAAGTAATCGACCACTATACCGTTGATCCATGTACCGATCAAACCTATGACTACAATGTTGAACGGGTTGATGGCGAAAGCTGTCAAACAGATGACTGTGCCAGCCACTGTCACCGAGGCGCCTATGTCAAAGTGCAAGTATTTGTTGACTATCTTTGCAAGTATGTCCAAACCGCCTGTCGAAGCGTTGATCTTGAACAGTGTAGCCTGTGCAAAGCTGAGTATGAGCACGAAGCAGACCAGGTCGAACCAAGGGTCACCCATCAACGATGAGATGCCGTCATGCAGAGCCACTGGCGAGTAACCGCTAGCTGATGTGGCGTCGAAGAAGGCGCTTTTCTCACCATACAATTTGGTGATTACCATCTGGTAAGGCAGGTATTTCTCGAAAAGGGCAGTGAATGGACCGAGAATCAATGCGGTATACACTGTCTTGATACCGAACTCCTTGCCTATCAGGAAATAAGCAAGCACCAGCAAAATGGCGTTGATGACGAAAATCATCACTGACACCTCCAAATGCACTCCGAACAAACTCTCAGAAACTGTAGCCAGAACGATAGACAAACCAGAAATCGTTCCGATGATGAGCTTGCTGGGTACTAAAAAGTAGTGAACACAAATGGCTGTTAAAATCATGCCAAAAGTCATGATCAGAAACTCAACCCAGAATTTCTTTGTAGCCACATAATTCAAAATGTCTTTTGATTTTACCATTGTTTATATTTTTTTATAAAAGTCGCACGTTTTCGGGCCGCAAAAGTACGACTTTTTCAGCAGATATCTACCTTTTTTGAAAAATTTTTATATCGCTGATTATCAATGGTTTAATCAAGCAAACTCTATTCTATGACGATTTCGTCGCAGAAAATCCAGGCTTTCTCGCCCGCACCCACATGCCAGTCGGGGCATTTTCCTATGGATTTGGCCACCATTCTGACGTAGCGGGCTTTCATTTTTTTGCGGATGTCAAGCTCCTGGATGACGGCGTCTTCGGCATCCTCGGCTATCTCGTTTTCGACCACTCCCACCGATTTGAACTTCTTGCCGTCGTTAGAGATGAAGAACTCCACCTCCGTAGGCATGAATATCCATGAGTCCTGGTCTTGCAGGAAGCTGCCGGCAAGACGTGTAATTTCAGTCTCCTCACCCAGGTCGACTGTGGCATCGAGGTCCACTCCGTAATAGCCCTGCCAGGCGCCTACTCTGAAATTGTCGTTGCCACGCTGGATGTCAATCAGAGTGATGTCACCGCCGGCCGCATACTGGTCGCTGTATGGGTGCTTCAATGTGACGCTGCGGCCGGCGTCAATCTTCTTGAACACTCCGGTAGCCACGGTTGACGAACGGTAGTCGACCACGGCCACGGCGTTTACCTCCGTGGTAGCGTGAATCACAAACGGTCCCTCATATTTCGAGGCACTGCGGATAACGCCTTCTGTGGGGTCGGCAATGTCGAAAGCATAGTAAATGGTTGCATTCTCATCTGGGTGAGTGATGGTCACCAGCAGGCTGTCGTAGAAAACATACTGGTCGACAGTGATTATTGGGGCTGTGACTATGACATTCCTGTCTATTCTCATCACCGGGCAGTCTTTCTCGTCGGTGGCCCAGGTGGTGTTGCGGTTGCTGGTCATCTGGAACTCAAGCTTGCCGCCATTGGCTATCTCGTTGTAGTAGATATAGCTGCGTTTCAGCTTCTTTCCGTTGAGTTTCACCGATTCGATGAAGCAGTTCTCCCTTGACAGATCCTTGGCGATTATGGTGAATTGCTTGCCATTTTCAAGATTCAGAGTCATCTGCTCGAAGTGAGGCACTCCTATCACGTAGTAGCCGCAGGCCGGAGTCACCGGGAAGAATCCCATGGCGCTCATCACATACCATGCCGACATCTGTCCGCAATCTTCGTTGCCGCAGAGGCCGTCGGTCTGGTCGGTGTAAAGCTCGTTCATGATCTGGTTGACCGTCTTCTGTGTCTTGGTAGGTTTGCCTATGAAGTTGAACAGGTATGCGATATGGTGTGAAGGCTCGTTGCCGTGAGCGTACTGTCCGATAAGTCCGGTGATATCCACCTGCTGACGTCCTGTGAGGTCTGAGGAGGTGTTGAACAGCTGGCTCAACATCTTGCCGTACTCATTAGGACCGCCCATCATATCGATGTGGGTGTTCACATCCTGAGGTACGAAGAAATTGTACTGCCAGGTGTTGGCTTCGGTAAGCATGAAGTTGACCTGACGTGGGTCGAAAGGTGTCACAAAACCGCCGTTTTTACGGCCACGGAAGAACTTGGTCTCAGGGTCGTAGAGGTTTTTGTAGTATTGGGCGCGGGCATAGAACTCGTTGGCTATGTCCTGCTTGCCCATCTTATCGGCCATCACGGCTATGCACCAGTCGTCGTAGGCGTATTCGAGTGTGGTTGACACCGACTCGCCGGCGGCGTCGGTGGCGATATAACCGTATTTCTTATAGTAGTCGAGACCGAAGAAGTCCTTGTTGGCACGGTCCACCATGGCAGCCAAGGCTTTCTCGGCGTCGAAACCGGTGATACCGTTGACGTAAGCGTCGGCAAACACCGGAATTGAGTGGTAGCCTATCATGCAGTGAGTCTCGTTGGCTGCCAGCTCCCATGTCGGAAGCAGACCGCCGGTTTCATAGTTGTCTATGAAGGTATTTATGATTTCAACCGAGCGTTTAGGCTGTATGATATTGAGCAAAGGATTCTCTGTGCGGAAGGTATCCCACTGCGAGAATACTGTGTAGCGCGGACTGGCCGACTGATGCACCTGCAGATCGTGACCACGATAGCGTCCGTCCACATCCGAATAGAGGTTAGGCACTATAAACGAATGATACAGAGCTGTGTAGAAGACGGTTTTGTCTTTCTCGTTGACGCTCTTCACATCTATGCGGCCCAGTTCTTCATTCCACTGGGCGTAGGTTTTGGCTGCCAAGGCTTCGAGGTCGAAGTCGGTAATCTCCGACTGCAGATTCTTCTTGGCACCTTCAATGTCGACTGCCGAGGTGGCTATGCGCATAAGCAGAGGTTGTCCGTCGTTCTCGAAGTCGAAAGCATAGACCAGACCGTCCTTGGTGTTGTCATATTTCTTGATAGGTTTGGAAAATTCCGCATAGAAATATATGTACTGGTCGCGAGCCCAGTAGCCGCTGCGGCGGAATCCGCTGATGGCGTTGTCGCCCTCAACCTTAGCCCAAGCCTCGTAAATCTTCTCGGCCGACAGTGTGGATTCCTTAAGGTCGAGCATTACCGTGGCATCGCCTCCCTGAGGGAAGGTGTAGCGGTGCATGGCGGCGCGCGTCCCGGCCGCTAACTCCACTTTGATATTGTAATCGTCCAGCAGCACGCTGTAAAATCCAGGGCGCGCCGCCTCATTTTCGTGACGGAATGCCGAACGGTAACAATCCGATGTGTACTGCCTCTTGCCCATGGTTGGCATGAAGCGGAAATCGCCGTAGTCGTTGCAGCCGGTGCCGCTCAAGTGAGTGTGGCTGAATCCGAGTATGTGGTCGTCGGTGTAATGATAGCCGGAGCAGCCGTCCCAATCGTCCATGCGGGTGTCAGGACTGAGCTGTATCATTCCGAAAGGAGCAGTGGCGCCAGGATAGGTGTGTCCATGGCCTCCGGTGCCTATGAAAGTGTTGACGTATTCGGCCGGCTCACGTCCGGAGTCGGCAATTTGAGGTTCTGATGAGCATGCCGCAAAAAACATCGCGACAACAAGTAATAAAGCTGATTTTTTCATATTATGTTATTTGATTTGTTTTAAAAACACTAAAAAACTTACCCGTTTTCGAGGCATAAAATTACTACATTTTCAATTACAACGGCTTGTTTTTGGATTTTTTTTAAAAAAAACATACACCTTATATTAAAAAAAGTAGTACTTTTGCGACGCATTAAAAAAATGGTGCATTTGAAATAGGAAATTAACTTAATTAATTACTAACTAAAATTTCACAAAATGAAAAAAGTATTATTACTTTCACTCGGCCTTGTTTTAGGCTTCGGTGCTTTCGCACAGAGACAGGTCATTAAGAATGACCTCGTTGAAGGCCATGCTTATGGCAAAGTCCAGGCTATCGGCAAGGACATGCCAACAGAGGCTTCAACATTTGCTCCACAGTCAGCTAAGAGCGTCGTAACTAACAGATACGAAGAGCTTGAAGACTACATCACAATGTGGACACACTACGACCTCCAGTCAAACCAGTATGTCGCTAACCGTATGTACCAGATGCCTAACGGTTCAGTGGCAGCAGTTGCTACAATGTCACACGAAGCTAACCAGACAGCTTCAGACCGTGGTACAGGTTACAACTTCTTCGACGGCAATGATTGGTACGATATGCCGGAAGAGCGCGTTGAGCCTTTCAAGACAGGTTGGCCTTCAATCGCCCGTTATGGTGCAACTGGTGAAATCCTCCTCGCACACGGTAACGGTCACATGCAGTGCTTCACAAGAGAAATCGCCGGTCAGGGTGAATGGGTTGAAAGAAATCCTCTCCCGGACTACCCGGAAGGTTATCCTTACACAACAGAATATCCAACATGGCCAAGAGTGGTCACATGCGGTGACAACAACACAACCATCATCGCTGTTGCAGCTCTTCAGCACTCAATCAGCTCAGACGAGACTGACATTCGCACAGTCTTGTTCCGTTCAGAAGACGCTACAAACTGGGAAGTGAGCTACGGTCCACTCGAGGCTTACGACTATCACATCGGTTTCTTCTCAGCTGACGACTATGCTTTGGCCGCTAACGGTCACAAAGTTGCCCTCCTCTACTCAGGCTGCATCACCAACAGCACATGGCTGTTCCAGTCAGAAGATGACGGTTTGACATGGGAAGCAACAAAAGTTTGGGAAGACCCATACGAAGGCAGAGACTTGGACGATCCTGATTTCTGGTACTCAGACACTCTGTTCAGACCAATGAACGGTTCAGTCGTTATCGACAACAGCGGTGTCACCCACGTAGCTCTCAACACATTTGAGATGGCTCGTCAGGAAGACGATGATCCAGGTTACTACACATATTGGATCGGCCGTGCAGTCGACGGTATCCTTTACTGGAACGACACTCAGGAAGCTCCTATCCAGTCACCTGACGGCAACCCACACCACGCAGCACGTCTCTGGTGGCCATCAGAAGAGTCAGGCTATGTCCACATGGAGAATGACTCAACAAAGTGGATCGGTATGATTCCTATGTTTGAAGGTGCAGAATGGAGCAATGACAACTACTACATGTCAGGTTCAGAATATGTCAGCAAGTTCTACGGCGCATCAGGTCATCCGGCTCTGTCATGCGATCCTAACGGCAACCTCGCCTGCGCATACTCATCACCAGACTGCGGTCGTGTTCTTTACAACAACCAGTACTACTACAGAAGCATTTTCGTGAGCTACCTTAACGCTGACGAAGGTTACTGGCACCAGATTGAAGACAGCTTCATGGAGACATTCGAGCTTTCAATGTCAGAAGGTGTGTTCACATGCGCAGTTCCTAACGTTGTCAACGAAGGTGAATACTGGTTCTCATATCAGGAAGACCCAGAAGTCGGTTTCTACTGGGGCAGCAACGCTTCACAGGCATCAGCTTCAGAAAACAACATCCACGTCCTTAAGGTCATTCCGGATCCGGCATTCTTAAACGTTCCTGCTACAGAGGCACAGAACATCATCAACGCCATCTATCCTAACCCAGCTACAGACTACGTAGTTGTCAACTCAGCTATGAACGCTGACGCTACAATCACATTCACCAACCTCGCCGGTCAGACAGTGAAGAGCTTCGAGAAGAACCTCACAGTCGGTGAGAACGGTATCAACATCGACCTCGAAAGCGGTGTTTACTTCGTGACAGTCAGCGCCAACGGCTTCAACAAGACAACTAAAGTTGTTGTTAAGTAAGCTTTAAGGTATGACAATAAAAAAGGCTTCGCGATTGCGAAGCCTTTTTTTTATTTGTCTTAAATCAGAACCACCATTTGCGGTGACGGAAAAAGAGAGTCATACCCACTCCCATCACCGTCATCACACCTACTATAACCCATAAGGCGGTTACCGAACCTTCAGGAATGAAGGGGAACACCACATTCATACCGAAAATACCGGTTATAAATGTCAAAGGCAGAATGATAGACGACATCAGGGTGAGAATCTTCATGATCTCGTTGGTCTTGTTGGTCTGCATTGAATCGAAAGTCTTCGACAAGCCTTCAATCAAGTCCTCATAGTCCTCGGTCATATCCCATACCTTCTGGTAGTAGTCGAGAATGTTGCCCCAGTAGTCTTCCATGTACTCCAGATCGCCGAAACCCCTGATCTGACCTGTTTCGAAGGAGTGGAACACCCTGAGCTGAGGTTTGAATATAGTGTTTATTGTGATAATGTTCTTTCGTGTGACACTGATTCTCTCGATAATCTTAACCTGCTTTGAGCCGAACAGCTCCCGGTTTATCAACTCCAGGTCCAAGCCCACTTTCTTGAGCAGATAAAGTGACTCCTTCATCAGCTTTTCGAATATGCGGTACAGCAGAATATCCGAAGTCTTGAGGTTTTTCTCGAGTTCTTCCACATCACGCTCCTGATACTCGCTGAACAGCTGGCTCACATACCAAGGCGATTTCTCAAGGGTTATGATATAGTCCTTGCCCCAGAAAAACTTCACCTCTTTGGTCTTGATGAACTTGTTCTGACGGTCAAAATTAGGATACTGAAGAATCAGGAAGTAATAATCGTCGTAGATATCTATTTTCGGACGTTGGTTCAACGATTTGCAGTCCTCAATATCAAGGGGGTGGAAATGGAATTTCTCTTTCAGAAATTTAAAGTCTTCTTCCGCCGGATTGGTCACATGACGCCATTTAAGCGAGCCGATTGTCAAAGTCTCAATCATGCTTTGTCCCCCTTTCTATTTTAAAAAAATTCTACATTCGATTACTGTTTACGATAAAAACGTGCAAAAATAGAACTTTTTTTCAAAAGAAGCAAGAAAAAAATGTCACTTCCACTCCATTGTGTTAATCAAATGCCTCACGTCGTCGGTTATAAAACCTATTACAGGCTGGAGAGAATCGTTGTTGGGATAGATATTGAAATACAATGAGCCACGTAAAAAATGGCTGGTACTGTCGGTCAGATAAAACTGCAAAGGCGAGGCCACGCCTTCCCCTTCGAGGAAGTAAACCAGGCCGTAAACATTCCTGTCGCGGTTTATGATGACGCTGTCGCGTATGCCTGTGGCTTTGGTGATATGCTTGGTTATCATCAGATAGGCATCCTCAAGATACTCGTGAAGGTTATGGTTAACTGTTTTGTACGACAGATGCACCGTACCCTTGAAAGTCGGGAACTCCACATTGGCCCAGTCACGTTCCTGAGGCGACAGATAATCGGGGGTTATGGTGGCATAGACCGGGTATTCGAAGGCGTAATGACGCATAGTGTCAAGCTTGACATACTGTTTTTCGGGCAAATCAATGCGGAAATAGCCACGCGGCTTAGGCTGCGGATGCCTATCGCCGCACGAAACCATGGCCAGCAGCAACAGCACAAGAGCCAAGCTAATCTTCAGCCTTTTCATTGTAGGTCACTTTGATTTCTATTATACGACGCTTGTCGGCTTTTTCAATTTTAAATACAAACTCCTTGTATGATGTGGAGAATCCCGCCGGAGGGATGCGGCTTTCCATCTCGAGTATGAGTCCGGCCAGAGTGTCCGACTCGCCTTTTATGTTTTCGAAATACAACTCATTGATTTCAAATACCTTGCAGAAGTCAACCAAACTTGTCTGGGCTTTGAAGATATAAGTCTTATCGTCAATTTTCTTGTAGTTCTGATTATCGGCCACCACGTCAAACTCGTCGCTTATGTCGCCCACTATCTCTTCGAGCACGTCCTCCATGGTCACCAGACCCGAGGTTCCGCCATATTCGTCAACCACTATGGCTATATGTATCTTCTTGGCGCGGAACTCCTGGAAGAGGTCATTTATCTTCTTGTTCTCAGGCACGAAGAAGGCGGGGCGGAGCAGGTTCTGCCATTTGAAGTCGGGGTCGTCCAAATGCGGCAAAAGGTCTTTCACGTAAAGTATTCCCTTTATGTCGTCAAGAGTGTCGCCGTAAACCGGAATTCTTGAGAAACCGTTCTCAATAATGGCATCAATCAGAGTGTCAAACTTCTTGGTGTATTTTATGGCGAAAAGGCCGACTCTCGGCTGCATAATGTCACTCACCTCTTTCTCGCCGAAGGTGGCTATGCCTTGCAGCATGGTACGCTCCTCAATTGGTGTCTCTTCGTCAGTAGTGATGTCGACAGCAGTAGTCAAGTCACTGATTGACAAAACATTGGCATTCTTTTTAGCCATGCGTTTGTCGATTATCGAAGTCGACTTAACCATAAGCGAACTGAGAGGTGTGAACACAGCCATCAGCACCTTTATGGTAGGAGCCAGAGAGGTGGCCAGCTGACGGGCTTTCTTGGCAGCCGTGATTTTAGGTATCATCTCGCCGAAAATCAACAGCAGCGAGGTCACCACTATCACATTGATAACAAAGGCCCAAACCGGATTGGCAGCCATATTGAACATCTTCGACATAATGAATGTCGAGAAGATGGTTATGGTAACATTTATTAAATTATTGGTTATCAATATAGTTGCCAAAAACTGTTTTGGCTTCTCACGCAACTCCAATACCAATTTGTCGGAACGGCGCGAAGAGTTCTCCAACTCGTTTATGTCGTTTGGCAAAAGTGAGAAAAAGGCGGTCTCACTCGCCGAAGCGAGAGCGGAAAACAGTAAAAGCACACACAAAATAACAAGGTACAATACAGTAGTCCATGTTATTCCAAGGAAAAACTGCGGTTCAGCAATAGGTATGTCCATGATAGATTAGAATGGAAGATCGTCGCCGTTATAATCCTGACTCGGCATTTGAGGCTCTGCAGGTGCCTGGTATTGCTGTTGCGGCTGGTATTGAGGCTGTTGCTGTTGATACTGGGACTGTTGATACTGAGGCTGTTGCGGACGGTTGCCGCCAAGGCTCATCATTTTGTCAACTATAATCTCTGTAATATGACGTGTAACATTCTGGTTGTCAACATATTGACGTGAACGGATACGGCCCTCCACGTACATCTGGTCGCCCTTCACATAATTGCGGCGCTTGTCAGCTATATCTTGTGCAAGAGTACCCCAGCTGACCAGATTGTGCCACTCGGTTTGCTCCTGCCAGTTGCCGTCGCGGTCACGATAACGCTCTGTGGTAGCGAGCGACACTGTCATTTTCTTTGTTCCATTGTCGAAATTAATCACTTCCGGGTCCTTGCCCAGATTGCCAATCAAGATAACTTTATTCAGACTTGCCATAACTAAAAAAATTTAATCACAAACACATTATAATTAATGACGCAAAATTACCAAAATTTTTGTATCATCAAGAGAATGAATGAAAAAAATTAATTTTTTTGTCCGTTGTAATAAAAATCTTATTATTTTTGCAGCCGAAAAAAAAGTAACTAACAATTAAAATATTATAAGTCATGACAAAAGCTGAAATCGTAGCGAAAATCGCTGAAAAAACTGGTGTTGAAAAAGGCAGCACTCAGGCAGTTGTTGAATCATTCATGGAGATCGTGAAGGAAGCCGTCAAGAATAACGAAGACGTTTATCTGAGAGGTTTCGGTAGCTTCAAGACCAAAGTGAGAGCTGAAAAAGTCGGTAGAAACATCAAAGCCGGTACACGCATTGTGATCCCGGAACATAAAATCCCTGCATTTAAACCTGCCAAATCATTCATCAACGATATTAAGTAATTTGTATTATGCCAAACGGTAAGAAGCACAAAAGACACAAAATGTCAACCCACAAACGCAAAAAACGTTTGAGAAAGGATAGGCATAAAAAGAAATAATCTGAGAGATTGATTTCTTACAGCACATAACACAGCATTGAGAAATCGATGTTGTGTTATTGCTTTTAAATTGAAATTAAAACCTTTGTAATATTATGGACAATACAACTACAGTTCCGACAGTCAACAGAGAGCTTGTCATCAGTTCTGATGTTTCAGAGGTTAATATTGTTTTGTTGGAAGACAAGCAGCTTGTTGAATTCCACAAAGAGCAGAGCAACAGTAATTTCGCTGTTGGCGATGTGTATTTAGGGCGCATCAAGAAAATTTTGCCCGGTTTGAACGCGGCTTTCGTCGACATAGGCAGTCAGAAAGACGCCTTTTTGCATTATCTGGACCTCGGTCCGCAGATAGCTTCGCTTATCAACTATTCTAAGCTGGCACAAGAAGGCAAGATGGCGCAGGCCTCCATGGCGAAGTTCAAGTTGAGCAACGACGTCGATAAGGCGGGCAAAATATCCGATTTCCTGCAGGCCGGCGACCAGATTCCGGTGCAGATTGCCAAAGAGCCCATCAACACTAAAGGACCGCGCATCTCAGCTGAGATTTCATTCGCCGGACGTTACATAGTGCTGGTACCATTCGCCAACCGAGTGTCAGTGTCGCAGAAGATACGCAGCAGCGAGGAACGCAGCCGCCTGAAAAAGCTCATTCAGAGCATCAGACCGAACAACTTCGGCGTCATTATCCGCACTGTGGCGGAAGGCAAGAAGGTGGAAGACCTTCAGGCCGACATGCAATACCTGTTGGGCAAATGGGAACAGATAACCGAGTCGTTATACGGAAGCAAGGCCCCGGCAAAGCTGGTGAGCGAACTTGACCGCACCTCGGCTATGCTGCGCGACCTGCTCAACGAGTCGTTTAACACAATTACCGTTGACAATCAGTCTCTTTACGACGAAATCAAGAGCTATATTGCCACCATCGCCCCTCAAAAAGCCGACATCGTCAAGCTGTACAAAGGCAAAGAACCCATCTTTGAGCATTACGGCGTAGCAAAACAGGTAAAGGGGTCGTTCGGCAGAATTGTCACAATCAGAAATGGTGTTTACCTCATCATTGAACACACCGAGGCCATGCACGTCATAGACGTCAACAGCGGTCATCGGCTCAACAAAGAAGCGTCTCAAGAAGACAACGCATTGGCTGTCAATCTGGAAGCGGCAGTGGAGATAGCAAGGCAACTGCGCCTGCGCGACATGGGCGGCATCATCATCGTAGACTTTATCGACATGCACGACGCGAAACATCGCAAACAGCTGTTCGAGAAGTTACAGGAAGAGATGGCAAAGGACCGCGCCAAGCACACCATACTCCCAGCCACAAAATTCGGGCTTATCCAGATCACACGTCAGCGTGTGCGCCCCGAAACAGAAGTCACCGTCCAGGAGAAATGCCCTGTTTGTGACGGCAAAGGCAAGATCAGACCGTCGATGATTTATATCGACGAGATTGAAAACAACCTCAAATACCTCTTGCTCGACCAAAACGAGAAAGAGGTGACAGTGCAGGTTCATCCATTCGTCTATGCCTACCTCACCAAGGGATTTATCTCCATCCGAAGGAAATGGATGTGGAAGTATCACAAGAAGATACACATTCAAGAAGTAAAATCGTTCCATATCCTTCAGAGCTGTTACCTCGACAGAAACGGTGAAGAAATCACTTTCTAACAGTAAGAAGATTGAAGTTTGGAGTTTGAAGTTATTATTTATCAACTTCAAACTTCTTTCTTTTTATCCCAATTTCATTATTATTAAAAAACTTCAGATTACAAACTATTGACTCCAAACTTTTTTGTATATTTGCAAGTTAAATCTATCTCTAATGAAGGAAATCGTGTTAAGCGGCATCAGGCCGACAGGAAACTTACATTTAGGTAACTATTTCGGTGCGGTGAAGAATTTCATCCGCCTTCAGGATAACTACAATTGCTATTTCTTTATAGCTGATTATCATTCACTTACAACTCACCCTCATCCGGATGACCTCCACGGCAGAGTGCGTCAGATTCTGGTTGAATACCTGGCGGCAGGCGTCGACCCTGAAAAGGCCACACTGTATGTTCAGAGCGACGTGCCGGAGGTGGTTGAACTCTACCTGTTCCTCAACATGAACGCCTACATTGGCGAGCTCGAGCGTGTCACCACCTTCAAGGAAAAGGTACGCAAACAGCCCGACAACGTCAATGCCGGACTGCTCACCTACCCTACCCTGATGGCAGCCGACATCCTCATCCACAGGTCACAATACGTGCCGGTGGGCAAGGACCAGGAGCAGAACCTCGAGAAAGCCCGCGACTTTGCAGGACGTTTCAACAACATCTACGGAGTTGAATACTTCCCTATTCCGCAGGCATTCAACTTTGGAAATCAATTGGTTAAGGTGCCAGGCCTGGACGGCAACGGCAAGATGGGCAAGAGTGAGGGCGAAGGTAACGCCATCTTCTTGGCCGAAGACGACGCCTCAATCCGCAAGAAAGTGATGCGCGCCAAGACCGACAGCGGCCCTACCGAGATAAATCAGGAGAAGCCCGAAGCCATAGCCAACCTGTTCCAGCTGATGAACATAGTGTCGAAACCCGAAACCGTCCAGTTCTTCGACGAGGCATACAACAACATGACCATCCGCTACGGCGACATGAAGAAGCAGTTGGCCGAAGACATGATTCAGTTTGTAACTCCAATACGTGAAAAGATTCGCGAGATAGACGCTAACGACGAGTATATTAATAAGGTAGCCCGCATGGGCGCAGAGAAAGCACGCGAAAGCGCTCGCAAAACCATAAAAGAAGTCAGAGAAATAATTGGTTTCAAACCATTTTAATTATTGGATTTGACAAACATAATATGATAGAGCACGAAAAAGTTCAGGAAAGAGCCGTTTTGGTGGCTGTAAGCACGCAGGGACAGAACCGTGAACGTACGGAAGAGTACCTCGACGAGCTGGAATTCCTGTTGGATACGGCCGGTGGAGTGTGCGTGGGACGTTTTGTGCAAACTTTGGAGCGCCCCAACAGCGTCACCTATCTCGGAACAGGCAAGCTCGAGGAGTTGAAGCAATACATCAAGGCCGAGGAAATCGACATGGCCATATTCGACGATGAGCTCAGCGCCACTCAAATCCGCAATCTGGAGAAGGAGCTGGAGTGCCGCATACTCGACCGCACCAACCTGATTCTCGACATTTTTGCAAAGAACGCCAAGACTGCATACGCCAAGACTCAAGTCGAACTTGCTCAGTATCAATACATGTTGCCGCGCTTGACCCGAATGTGGACTCACTTGGAGCGTCAGCGGGGCGGTATAGGCATGCGCGGTCCGGGTGAGACTCAGATTGAGACCGACCGTAAGATCATCCGCAACAAGATAGCCTCGCTAAAGGAAAAACTCCAGGAAATCGACATGCAGAAGTCGGTGCAACGCAAGAACCGCCAGCAGCTGGTGCGTGTGGCTCTGGTAGGATACACCAATGTGGGCAAGTCGACCATAATGAATATGCTCAGCAAGAGCGACGTGTTTGCCGAGAACAAGCTTTTCGCCACATTGGACACCACCGTGAGAAAAGTCGTTATCGAAAATCTGCCGTTTTTGCTTTCAGATACAGTGGGTTTCATCCGCAAGCTGCCGACACAGCTGGTCGAATCGTTCAAATCGACTCTCGACGAGGTGAGGGAATCAGACATACTGCTGCATGTGGTCGACATCTCACATCCAGACTTCGAATCGCAGATTGAGACCGTAACCCAGACCTTGGCCGACATAGGTGCCGGAGACAAGAAAACCATAATGGTTTTCAATAAGATAGACGCATATACCTACGAAGAGAAAGAAGCCGACGACCTCACTCCCGCGACCAAGAAAAACTATACTTTGGACGATTGGAAAAAGACTTGGATGGCCAAAGGCAAGCCATGCATCTTCATTTCGGCAGCCGAAAAAACTCATTATCAGGAGTTTAGAGACCTGCTTTATCAGGAGATACGCGACATGCACGCCATCAGATACCCTTACGACAACTTCCTTTACTAAGTTGCAACACAATGATTGTCAACACACATAGTCACATCTACGACGAGGCTTTCGACTCTGATCGCGAGCAAGTGTTTCAGCGCGCCCTCGAAGCCGGAGTGACCATGCTGCTGTTGCCAAACACCGACACCCGAAGCATAGGTCCGATGATGGATTTCTACGAAAAACATCCTGACAATGTGAGGGTTATGATGGGATTGCATCCCGAAGAGGTGAAGGAAGACTATAAGGAGAATCTGAAAATAATAGAAAATCATATTGAAGGCACCCCATTGGTAGGCATAGGCGAAATCGGTTTGGATTTCTATTGGGACGACACTTTCAAAAACCAACAGCTTGAGGTGCTTGCCGAGCAGTTACACTGGGCCAAAGACCTCGGACTGCCCGTTTCACTGCACACCCGAAATGCCTTCAAGGAGATGTTCAAGATTTTGGAGCACGAACAAGACGGCCGCCTCGCCGGAGTTATGCACTGTTTCAACGGCACTGCCGACGAAGCTCATGCCGCCCTCACTTTGGGCTTCCATCTCGGGCTCGGCGGCGTGATCACCTACAAAAACTGCGGGGTTAAAGACTTTTTGGCTGACATCCCCACAGACAGAATCGTACTCGAGACCGACGACCCTTATCTGCCTCCGGTTCCGTACCGCGGACAACGCAACGAACCGGCCTACATAGTCAAAACAGCTGAGAAAGTGGCTGAAATATACGGCTTGACAACCGAAGAAATTTGTAAAATAACAAGTAATAATGCAATGAGTTTGTTTAAATTGCAGGAGATTCCTCGACAAGCTCGGAATGACAAATAAAATATGAAAAAACCATCAATTTTAGTGCTTTACACCGGCGGCACCATAGGCATGATGAAAGACCCCAAGACCGGCAGTCTGGTACCTTTCGACTTCGGCAACATCTATGAGCACATGCCGATACTCAGAAATCTCGATTATGTCATTGATTTCTATTCATTTAAGAACTTGATTGACTCTTCGAACATGACACCGGAGTTCTGGATTGAGCTCGCCGAAAAGATAGAGGAAAACTACGAAAAATACGACGGCTTTGTAGTCTTGCACGGTTCCGACACCATGGCCTACAGCGCCTCGGCCTTGAGCTTTATGCTTGAGAACCTTGCAAAGCCTGTGGTTTTCACGGGTTCCCAACTTCCTATGGGCATGGTGCGCAGCGACGGACGCGAGAATTTCGTCACCTCGATCGAGATTGCGGCTTCAAAAGCCAACGGCATGACTTGCGTTCCTGAGGTTTGCATATTCTTTGAGAACCAGTTGCTCAGAGGAAACCGCTCCACCAAGTTCAATGCCGAGAACTTCAACGCTTTCTCGTCGGGTAACTACCCCACTCTGGCTGATGTGGGCATTAAAATCAAGTACAACAGAGAGTTCATAGCAAAGCCTGCCGAAGGCCGTCTGATAGTGCACAAGAAGTTCGACAGAAACGTGGGCATATTGAAGCTTTTCCCAGGCATAACACAAGATTTCGTAAAGCACGCCCTGAACACTCCTGGTCTGAAGGGCATCATCATGGAGACTTACGGATCGGGCAACGCCCCCACCTCCAAGTGGTTCCTCGACGAGTTGGCCGCAGCCATACAGAGAGGGCTCCTCATTTTCAACGTGACTCAGTGCAAGTCGGGTTCGGTTGAGATGGGCCGTTACGAGACCAGTTTGAATCTGGACAAGATAGGTGTAGTCAGCGGATACGACATCACAACCGAGTCGGCTTTGGCCAAGATGATGTATCTTATCGGAGAAGGCTACAGCCATGAGGAAATCAAGAAATATCTGCAAATGCCTTTGCGTGGGGAAATGACAATCTGATAAGCCTTATAATTTGTTGATTATAAAGAAATTATCAAGTGGCTATGTCTTTTTTCCAAAAAAAGTGAAATAATGTGTGAAAATTATTGTTCTTGCTAAAGAAAAATTTTGTAATTTTGACACGCAATTTTTGTGGAGTTGAAAAATCCCTGGGAGAGATGTCCGAGTGGTTTAAGGAGCACGCCTGGAAAGTGTGTGTACTTCAAAAGGGTACCGCGGGTTCGAATCCCGCTCTCTCCGCAGTAAAAGTATAAAAGTTATTGGTTATAAAGTTATTGAAAGACAATAAATTAGAAATCAATTAAATATTAACAAATCAAAAAGTAGTAATTCAAAATTCAAATCATGAAAAAATTAATTGCTTTATTGACAGTTGCTGGATTTTTGACATTTGGAATCAGCAACTCACTTCTTGCACAAGAAGAAAATGCGCAGACAAACGCAGCTCAGACTGAGCAGGTAGCAACCGCTACAGAGACAGCTGAGATGGCAACAATGGAGACAGCTGCAGAAGCTCCTACATTCCACGAGGTTTTGAAGAAACAGTTCATCGATGGTGGCTGGGGCTTCATGAGCGTGGTTTTGTTAGTGTTAGTCCTCGGTTTGGCAGTGTCAATCGAAAGAATCATCTATCTGACATTGAGCACAACAAACACTAAGAACCTCCTTGCAAATCTGGAGACAACTTTGAACAAAGAAGGCATCGAGAAAGCTAAAGACCTTTGCCGCGAGACACGTGGCCCGGTCGCCAGCATCTTCTACCAGGGCTTGATGCGTTACAACGAAGGCCTCGACGAGGTTGAGAAATCAATCGTTTCATACGGTTCAGTTATGACAGGTAACCTTGAAAGCGGCGTGAGCTGGATTTCATTGTTCATCGCATTGGGACCTATGTTGGGATTTATGGGTACTGTTGTCGGTATGATCGAAGCTTTCGACGCTATCGCTGCAGCAGGTGATATCAGCCCAACAGTTGTGGCAGGCGGTATGAAAGTCGCTTTGTTGACCACAGTGTTCGGTCTTATCACAGCTGTTATCCTCCAGATCTGCTTCAACTTCATCCTTAACAAGATCGAAGGTATCGTGAACGATATGGAAGATTCATCAATCACATTCATGGACATGCTCCACGCTTATTCAAAGAAAAACTAATTTAACAAAAGAAAAATCATGGTCGAGAAATTAACAAAATATTGCAAATATTTGCTTATAGCCTTGATGGTTCTCAATGTGCTGTTCGCAATCCTCGGTGTAGCCAGAGGTAAGGAGAGCGTGGGAATATTCATGGTGTTTGCATATTGCATGCTTGGATTGACTGTGGTTGCGATTTTGTTTGCACCTATTTATGGAATTATTATCAATCCAAAAAGCATAAAGACAATCGGATATGTCTTGGTTTTGGTTGCAGTTATCGCCCTTCTGGCATGGCTCATCTCAAAAGGCTCGACACTTTCGACAGAATATCTTGAATCAATGGGTGTGTCACGTGGACAGGAAGCATTTGTTGACTTCTTCATGATGTTCACATACATTGTAGTAGGCGGCACAATCGCAGCTGTAATCTATTCAGCAGTAGCAAAACTCATTAATAAATAATAAGGAAGGAAATTATCATGGCACGTCAGAAAAAGAAAGTTCCGGAAATCAACGCCAGTTCAATGGCTGATATCTCTTTCTTGCTGTTGATATTCTTCCTCGTTACCACTACGATGGACACAGACAGCGGTATCACCCGTCGTCTGCCCCCACCAGTAGAAAACCCAGACATGGATGTCAAAGTGAAAGAAAGAAACATTTTGAACGTCATGATCAATAAGTACGACAAATTGATGGTTAACGGTAAACCTTGCGACATTTCAGAGCTTAAGGACAAAACCAGAGATTTCATCACTCCAAAACCGAATGATGATAAAGCTCCTGAGGTCGAAGTCAAGGAAATCGACATGATTGGCAACTTCATGACCAACAAGGGTGTCGTATCACTTAAGAATGACCGCGGTACTTCATACATGATGTACATTGCAGTTCAAAATGAATTGGCGAAAGCTTTCAACGAACTCAGAGAGGAAGTCGCTATGACATACTTCAAACAGCACTACAACGACATGACCGACAAAGACAAAATCGATGCGGTCAACAAGGCTGTCCCTGTCCGTATTTCAGAGGCTGAACCTGAAGAAATCAAATAAAGGAGGTTATTATGGCAAAATTCAGAAAAGGTGGAAAGAAAGAAGTTCCGGCTATCTCAACCGGTTCAATGCCTGACATCATCTTCATGTTGATATTCTTCTTCATGGTTACAACTTCCATGCGTGAGACATCATTGAAAGTGAAAATGAAATTACCGGCCGCGACGGAAGTTCAGAAGCTTGAGAAGAAATCTCTCGTGAGCTTCATCTACATCGGACCTCCGACCAACGCCAAACTCTATGGTACAGAAGCTCGTATCCAGCTCAACGACCAGTATGCTCGTATCGACGACATCATCCCGTTCATCGAACAGGAGCGTCTCGACCGCGCTGAGGCCGACCGTCCACTGCTCACCACCTCTCTCAAAATCCATGAGGAAGTGAGAATGGGTTTGGTCACCGACGTTAAGCAGGAGTTGCGTAAATGCGGTGCATTCCGTATTAACTACTCTGTACGTAAAGGGGAATAAAGACCTTAGTCTTTAGACCTTAGACGTTAGATATTAGTAGAGGCGCACGGTTGTGCGTCTCTACTTTTTTTATATAGGGTCGACGTCTATGGAAACGTTGACCGCCTTGTAGTCGTTGTTCCGTTTGAAGGAATCCAATTCCGACTTGATGATTTCCTTGATTTTATTGGAATTCTCATTGCGGTCAAACTTAATGAGGATCTGTTTGATGTATTGATTCTTTATTCTCGACACCACCGGATACTCTGGACCGAGGAGGTTGTGCTTGAACACCGGACGCAGATGTTTTGCGAAGTATTCGGCCGCTTTGTTGAGCTTCTCATAGTCGACATGACGCAGTCTGATCAGTATCAGGCGGTAATAAGGCGGATAGCAGAACTGCCTGCGTATAGGCATCTGCTCTTCGTAGAAGCGTATAAAGTCGTGGTTGACAACGTTCATTATGACCGGATGTGTGGGCTGGTAGGTTTGTATGATTACCTGGCCCTTCTCCCCTTTCCGGCCGGCGCGTCCGCTAACCTGTTCCATAAGCTGGAAACTGCGCTCGTAAGCCCTGAAATCGGGGAATGAGAGCATATTGTCGGCATCAAGTATACCCACCGTCTTGACGCAGTCGAAATCGAGGCCCTTGGTGACCATTTGGGTGCCCACCAGCACGTCGGTCTCGCGGTTTTTGAACTGGTCGAGTATAAACTGGTAGGAGTTTTTCGACCTCGTGGTATCGAGGTCGAGGCGAGCGCAGCGAGCCTCGGGAATAAGAATCTTCAAGTCTTCCTCTACGCGCTCTGTGCCGAAGCCGTGCATCTTAAGGTCGGTACTGCGGCATGACGGGCATTCCGAGGGCACCGACATGGTGTAGCCGCAGTAGTGGCATTTCATTATGTTCTGAGCTTTATGGTATGTCATTGAGACATCGCAGTTGACGCACTGCGGCACCCAGTGGCATACGCCGCATTCCAAGCGCAGAGAGAAACCCCTTCGGTTTTGGAACAATATGACCTGGTTTTTATTGTCTAGGGTGTTTTTCATGGCGTCCACCAGCACGCTGCCGAAGTTGGCCTGCATTAGCTTGCGGCGGCGCTCCACCCGCATGTCGTCGACTATGATCTCGGGCATCTCCACCCCTCCGTAACGCTCCGTCAGCTCAACCAGATGGTAACGACCCTGTCGTGCGTTGTAGTAGCTCTCAAACGATGGCGTAGCCGAGCCGAGCACTATGTCGGCCCCGTGAAAGCGGGCCAAAACCATGCTCAGGTCGCGGGCATTGTAACGCGGAGCCGGGTCTATCTGCTTGAACGAAGTGTCGTGCTCCTCGTCCACTATAATCAGGCCGAGATTGGAAAACGGCAGTAGAATAGACGAGCGCGAACCTATGATAACCTGATATTTTTCACTATTTGTACGTTCAAAATCCATCACCTGCTCCCAAATCTCCACCCTTTCCATATCGCTGTAACGCGAATGATACACTCCCACCCTGTCGCCGAAATATTTCTTCAAACGATTTATGATCTGCTCGGTGAGAGCTATCTCAGGCAGCAGATAAAGCACCTGACGGCCCTTGTCTAGGGCTTCCTGAATGAGTTTGATGTATATCTCCGTCTTGCCGGACGATGTGACACCGTGCAGCAGCACCGGTTTGGTCTCGTTAAAACCCTGGTGTATGCCGTCAAAAGCGGCCTGTTGTTTCTCAGTCAACTGAATGGAATCCACATCGGTCAAGGCCTTGAAACTCTTTAGGCGGCTTACTTTTTTCATATAGGTGACAAACACCCCCTTATCGACCAAAGCCTTCAAAACAGCGCTGTTGGCATTGGCCTTATTCAACAGTTCCGACGCCAGCACATCGTTTTCATGACTGCCTCCGATCACAAAGAACGACATCAGCAGCTCCAGCTGTTTATAGGCCCTCTTGTTGAGGTTGTCCATCAGCTCGTGCATCTTTTCTTCATCCTTGTATTCCTCGGACAATCCCACATAACGCTCATATTTTGCCTTGAATTTCCGGTTAAGTTCCTCCTCCATCACTACAATCTTGCGTTCTATCATTGTCTTGATCAGAGGCATCACCTTTTTATAACCGATTATCTTGCTCACCTCGCTTATTGTAAGTTTGGGCTGAACCTGCAAGGCTTCTACTATGAGATACTCGAAGTCGTTGAGTGTCATGGTGTCCAACTCAAAATCCTCCGACAGTCTGATTTTCGACTCGCTCGAAAGCTTCATGGCAGAAGGCAAGGCCGCCTGCATCACCTCACCCTCGTAGCAGAGGTAGTAATCACAAATCCACTGCCACAGTTTAAACTGCATGGCGTTGACCACCGGATGATCGTCTAGTATGCCTAGTATGTATTTAACCTGCTCAAACTCAGGCACTTGCTCAGTCACCTCGCTCACCAACCCGGACATAATCTTCGCCTTGCCGAACTGCACCACCACGCGCTGCCCGACACACACACTGTCGTTGAGTTCCATAGGCACACGATAGGTGAACGTGCCCGGTACCGGCAACGGCAGAATCACTTTGACGAAGAGGGTCTTTCTTTCCATTTTTAATAAACCTGTATAATCAGCGTTCTCTGTGTGAGATTAATGAATAACAAAATTAGTGTTTTTTTTGAAATTTTTTATTATTTTTGAAAAATTAAATCTGATTATTATATGAGAGCCAAATTGCTGATAATCATATTGTTAATCATCGGAACCACGGTTTCGGCACAAACTCTGGAGCCGTTTTCCGACATGAATTACCGGGACGATGTACAGACAGTGCTGTTGCATCCAACCGATTTCGACCTCGACAAACCGGTGATTTACATTACCAACATGAAGGAACAGCTGCATCTGCAGTTCGACATTTTTGCAGACGAAGCCCCCTATCTTTATTACACTTTCATACATTGCGACAACCAGTGGCGGCCTACCGACCTGCCCAAAAACGATTATATCAACGGATTTTTCCAGGACGACATAGACGATTTCAAATTCTCGCTCAACACCTTTGTCAATTACGTGCATTACGACCTGCTCTTCCCTCAGGAAGACATGATGCCAAAGATTTCGGGCAACTACATCCTGATGGTGACAGGCGAGAATCCTGACGATGTCTATTTCACCCGCCGTTTCTATGTTGTGGAAGACCTGGCCATAATCAAAGCCACCATGCCCCGCTATCCTTTCGACCTCAACCTTGGCCCCAACAAACAGGAGGTCGACCTGGACATAGCCTTCCCCGACATGTTCAATACACGCGCCAGCCAGTACTGCAATGTAACCATTCAGCAGAACGGCCGCTGGGACAACGCTGTTTTCGGTTTGAAACCGACGTATACCTATCCCGAAAAACTCTCATATATCAACAATCCAAAAACTGTTTTTGAATCGGGAAATCAGTTTCTCCGCATCAACACCAGCAACTTCGAGAACCGTCCTGAAAAGACCAAGACGGTTTACCGCGAACAGGACTACTATGTGGTTACCCTTTACGACGATGCCATCCGCAACACTCACACCTATCTGGAGGATCAGGATTTGTTCGGCGAGAAATACGTTTATCTGGAACGGGAAGGCTATGACGCCACCAAGGAAGCCGACTACGCCATGGTCGATTTCTTCCTTAACTGGCCTCAGTATATGATTGGAAAGGATGTCTATATCATCGGAGCTATCACCGACTGGCGCATGGACGACAATGCCAAGATGAAGTACGACCCAGACAGGCGCGGATACAGCAAAGGACTGTTGCTTAAACAGGGCTACTACGACTATATGTATGCCGTACACGACAACGAAACAGGCATCACCTCAGTGGCGCCTATCAACGGAGATTTCTGGGAAACCACAAACATGTACCATATTTTTGTATACCTTTTCGACCCGATTGAGAATTACGACAAACTGATAGGGTATGCCATAATAAGGTCACATTAGTTTGGAAGTGACAAGTTTATGAAGCGATTGACAATTACAATACTGGTATTGCTGATTATAGTTTCCTGCGGGAGAACACCGCGGAAAATCGAGTATTCCGGCATTACTCAGGGCTCCTACTTCGCCATCACTTATTATGATGAGGCAGGCAGGACATTTGAGGCTGAAATAGACTCCATTTTCAAAGAAGTGGACAATTCCGTTTCACTTTGGAACGAGAATTCCATCATTCGCAAGGTGAATCGCAACGAAGATGTGGTTGTAAATCAAATCTTTAAAGACAATTTCGAGTGGGCTCGCAAGGCCTCCGAGTTTTCGGACGGCGCCTTTGACGCAACCATTGGCCCATTGGTTTCAGCCTGGGGGTTCCATTACAAAAAAGAACTTGAGATGACACCCCAGATGGTTGACTCCATCCGTCAGCTTGTAGATTACCGGAAAATCCAAATAATTGACGACAAAGTGGTCAAGGCCAACCCCAACATGACTCTCGATTTCAATGCCGTGGCACAAGGCTACACAGCCGATATCATAGGTGAATATTTGGAAACCAAAGGTATAGAAAATTATCTGGTCAATGTTGGCGGTGAGATTATGGTGAAAGGCACCAAACCTCATGGCCAAATGTGGACCATAGGCATTGAAAAGCCGGCAGAGAACTTCGATTCCGAGCAGTCGGTTCAGATGAAACTTCAGCTGAAGGACAAAGGCATAGTCACATCCGGCAACTACCGCAAATACATCGAAAAAGACGGTGTGCGCTATTCCCACAGCATAGACCCTAAAACAGGCTATCCGGTCGAGCAAAACCTGCTCAGCGTCACCATAATAGCCGACAACGCCTCCTGGGCCGACTGCCTTGCCACCGTCTGCATGATAGTGGGTAAAGAGAAAGCCTCGCAGCTGCTTGCTTCACAAGACGGCCTTGAGGCTTATTTTATCTATGTCAAGGATGGGAAAATCCAGACTGAACACTATTCCAAATAAGCGTTAGTTTTACCCAACCCTATATAGGTCCGCATTCAATTACATTGACAAATGTTTGGTTATCACTCATCAACGCCGATAGTTAGCTTTTCCCCAACTTGGCTGTCTTTCTTCTCTTTCAAGTTGCCTTTTGAGGCATATAACAGCATTTTTGAGCAATCATCGGCATAGACTGTGATATACCCGCTCCACCAGTATAGATAATTTTCGGCATAGTAATAATACGTACCTTCCTCCAAATCCCAATATGTTGCGCAACCTGATGCGCCACATGATGAAGGTGTGCTGTAATAATAGTTCGTTATAGTCTTATCAATGCCATTCAATGTAACAGTTATGACATATTCGGTTGAATAATCTGTCCAGAACATACAGTCGCCAGTGCTGGGTTCTACATAAATGGATTTTGAATAATTATCTTGTTTGTTTCCAGACACCGAATAGGCTGTCATTGAAACCGTCTTATATCCCGATGAATAATAGGTATGTGTAGGATTGGTTTCATTCGATTCCGATCCATCGCCAAATGACCAATAGTACTTGTATGCATTTTGGGATTCATTCTGAAAATAAACCGTTTGTCCGACATCAACCGACGATGGCGCATCAAAATATGCAGTTGGCTGAGGTTCTTCTTTTGAGTCTTTGTTACAAGAAGTGCTCATCAAAAGGCTAAATACGAAAAAAATAGATAACAGTAAAGACACTTTCTTCATAATAACTTTGCAAGGTTATATGCCATATTGCTCTTCGGCTTTGGTAATTAAATAATTAATGTCAGTAGTGTTTTTGAGGTGTAAAGTTATTGAATATCAATTAACCCCCATAAAAACCGATGTAGCCAAAATGTTACATATAACATTTTGGCTACACTTTTAGCGACATACGCCAAATTCTTGACTTTAGCTATTCCTTAAACACATAACCTACGGTGAAGTAGAAAGAATTGCAGTTTAAATTTTTGTCCCAATCCTTTATCCCCATGTTCTGGCGATCGTAGCCGATACCAAATGTAAATTGCTTATAAGCCAAACCTGCACCAATTTTAAACATAAATCCGCCTTTGGTGTTTTGCTCAGATGACGTCCAGCCGTTATACTCCATCTTGTATTTGCCGCCAAGATGTATTGAATAACCCAAATCCAAGACCAAGAATGGAGCTATCTCGTCAGATATCGGGTAAAAACCTTTAACCTCTAAAAACAACGGCAACATAAAATTGTTAATTGTCAGCTTTGCACCATCTTCATCTTTGCCCTGGTGCATGTATTTCAAACCAGCGCCCACACCTGCAAATAGATAATCATTGAATTTGATTCCATACGTTCCAGTAACATAAGGGCCTATCATAGTGCCTTTAACTTTGTTTCCATCATACTTGGAGCCACCAATTGACATTCCGATGTTCACCTCTCCACGGTATGTGAAACCGGCACCCGCTGCTGAATTGGATTTTTTTGCTGCGTTAGTGAATTGAGCGTTAACACTTACTATTGCAAACAAAATTGCAGCTGCTGTTAATAAAAACTTTTTCATTTGTATAATTTTCATACTATTAACCATCTGATTCGTAAATCTCTTTTACTAATCTCCAAGTACTACACCTATACTTACGAAGAAACCTCCATGACTTATCTCAACGGAACTGCCATAATCTTCGTATTTAGCCTTCTGACTATCATAGCCAAGGCTTAACATGAAGCTGCTAATCTGTATACCGGCGCCAAACTTCATTGCCAATCCTCCTTTGAAATAGGAGTCAAAGTCCATCCCATAGAACTTTGAGCTAACTGCTATTCCATAACCAATATCAAACAAAAGGAATGGACTAATCGCATCCGTCGCAGGGTAGTACACCTTTATATCAGCAAATATGGGAATTAACGAAGCTGAGATACTTCCTCCGCTATCGGAATATGTGATATACTTAAAGCCTGCGCCTGCACCAATAGAGAAATAATCACCTATTTTCGCTCCGGCCATAAAACTGCCATATGGAGCATACCCAGTGTTGGGACTCTTCTCATCAAGAATTTTAATCTTACCAAAGGTCAAGCCTACGTTAAACTCACCTCTAAACCTAATGTCAGTGGAGATGTTGTTGGAAGAACTCTTGCCGCGGTTGTTGTTGCCAGAGTTTGTAAACTGTGCAGATGCTGTACCGCATACAAACAGCGCTGCGATAAACGCAATGAATTTTAATCTTTTCATAATGGATATTTTTATATTAAATAATCATTTATTCATCAAAAATGAAGTTCATACGCCATATGTTGGCTGTACCGGTTGAACTGCCGCGTTGGGATATGAAGTAGATATACTTACCGTCCTGACTCCATACAGGGCTTATGTCATCTGCAGCATGGTATGTAAGTTGTGTAAACTCTGTCCCGTCTATGCGGCATACGAAGATATCAGTATTTCTGTACACAAAGTTTTGACCCTCAATTGAGCTA
>Ga0265298_10000760_pt1 | contig 47389 bp, 40 predicted proteins | sample AusTroGonzalo_MG_3_FD_193486 | JGI IMG/M metagenome (GOLD analysis project Ga0265298, IMG submission 193486) | Bovine rumen microbial communities from tropical cattle in Woodstock, Queensland, Australia - Gonzalo_01 | ecosystem: Host-associated > Mammals > Digestive system > Stomach > Rumen ...
CGGAAGACTACGACATCGTGTTCCTCGGTGGTGGTTGCTCACTTTTGTTCTGCATGCTCCCGATGAACTTCTTGGACCAGAACGCTACTGCCGACTACGCTTTGACGGGCGTTTGGGCAAACAAGGCATACAAGGAAGCAAAGCAGTTCGGTAACGCTCTTGCTGCTTGCGACACCAAGTCCGAAACTTACAGCCGCATCGACAAGAACCTCAAGCTTTCCGATAACGCTTCTTACCTCCACGTTACCGCAAACAACACCATTTACGGTACCGAATGGCACAACTTCCCGAAGCCGAAGTCCGGCTTCCTCATGGCTGACGTGAGCTCCGACTTCCTCGCTCGTAAGATCAACGTTTCTGACTTCGGTGTCGTTTATGGCGGCGCTCAGAAGAACATCAGCTGCGCTGGCGTGACTGTTACGATCATCAAGAAGGGCCTTCTCGGCAAGGTGAACCGCACCATCCCGACGATGCTCAACTTCCAGACCCACATCGATGCTCAGAACATGTTCAACACACCTCCTGTTTTCGCAGTCTACGTGATGAACCGCACCCTCAAGTGGCTCAAGGAATTCGGTGGCGTGGACGCTATCGAAAAGGTGAACCGCTCCAAGGCTGCTCTCCTTTACAGCGCTCTCGACAACTCCAAGGTGTTCGTCGGTACGGCTGCCAAGGAAGACCGTTCTATCATGAACGTTCCGTTCGTGTTCAACAAGGACGTCGTTGCAGCTGACAAGGCTGACGATCTCGCTAAGGAATTCCTTGAATTCGCTAAGGCTCGTGGCCTCCAGCAGCTCAAGGGTCACCGTTCTGTCGGCGGCTTCCGCGCTTCTATCTACAACGCTATGCCGGTCGAAGGCGTTCAGGCCCTCGTCGACTGCCTCGGCGACTTCGAAAAGAAGGTGCTCGGCTAATTAACCGCGCAACGCATTTGAGAAAGCCTCGGCCTAGTGCCGAGGCTTTCTCGTTTAAAGAAAAGGCCCGACAGCAAACGCCGCCGGACGCATAAAAGAAGAACCTCCTCATTATTCGTGAGGAGGTCCTATTTTTTGTGTTAGGAGTACGCCATTACGGCGCCTTGGAGGAGGATTTCGTGGCACGTATATCCCCGTGCCGGGTATTTTGCAAGACCTAACAACCAAACATGGTATTGCAAAACTAACGAGATAAGTTTAGGACCTTCTGTTCTCAAAATTACTAACCCATGTACACCCAAAGGCTTTCGCTTTCTCGTTTTTACGTTCATAAAGATACTCTTTTAAATCGCGAATGTCAATATAAAACGCGAATTTTTACAATATTTACGCAAAACAGTGTGAGAATTATCACTATTAAATGTTCTCAAAAATTTAAGAGACTTTTACAAATCAGACTTTAAGAAAAATCGACCAAAAAAGCCACTTTTTCTACCAATAAAAAAGTCCCAGACCTTACAGTCCAAGACTCACGCACGACCCATAAAAAAAAGCCCACACAACGGCGGGCAAAAAAGCAAAGCAATCTGTTCAAACCTAGAAGCGACTAAACGTCGTTCAGCGACTTCTTTCCTGTGAATTTATTCATAACATCAGGAACGATATCCATCACCTTAGAAACGAGCGAACTATCCTTGGTGATAGGCATAATGCGAACATCATCTCCCTTGATGACTAGGAACGCCACCGGTTCAACCGAAGCGCCACCGCCAGACGCAGACGTATCGCCTTTCCCCTGATGGCCGCCAAAGCCAAAGCCAAGAGAAACGCGGCTCACCGGCACTACAGTCGATTCACCCGCCTGAATAGGTTCGCCAATTACAGTCTCCGCCTTCGTGATGAAACGGAGCTTTTCCATAAGAGTTTCAGCAAGTTTTTCAATAGCCATGGTGTTAATATAATAAAGTAGGAAGTTGGAAGTAGGCGGTAGGAAGTGGTTTTCTGCAGAAAGAGTGGTTAGCGGCTACGAGGTATGAGGTCGGGGCTACGCCCCTTTGAGCAGTGAGCTTAAATAATCACGGCGAAGCCGCCTTTACCTCAGAGCCTTGCAAAGCAAGGCGAGCCCATAGCCCATAGCTCTAATACCTAGCGCCGTAGACGCGGTCACTGGCGGTAAAGAACTTACGTTCCAGGTCCTGCCAATCAAGATAACCCCACGCCGCCACAACGCGACCACCCGGGAGCCTCGTTGCCATGCCGTTCACACCTTTACCCGCTTCAAAATAAAGCGTCGAGTTTTCACGATAAATGCCTTTCGGCTCCACGATGTTCAACTGGCGGCCCCAAGCGATAAAATCATTTTCTTCCACTTGTTCCCAACTGCGGGCCACGTTCCACTGCAAATCAGCATCTCGGTAGCTCTGGGCAAGCACAGGGAAATACGCTTTGACTCCAATAAAATACTTGGTCTGGATCGACGTGCGGCCCGGTTCGCGCTGTTCAAACGGGAGGCTCAAAAATTCTTGCGGAAAACCGCCATGGCGAGAATTCGAGAACTGCCGCACATAGCTTTCCAAATCGCTGCGCTCGTAACGACGGAAACTATCGTGTTTAAAAATGAAGATTCGTGCCGCAGAGCGGATACTTTGTTCCAAAAAAGCACCTCGCAAAATCGGCAGAATTCCCTGAAAACGCCCACTGTTCATGTAGTAGTCCAACGCATAAACGTCACTCTTAAACTCTAGAATCGAAACGTCTAGCGTATCACCCAGCATCACCGGATAACGCAAATCTATTTTCTTTTCAAGCGCCTTGATATCGTAGTCCGAGCCTTCGCTTATATGGATTTCGTCCATCGGCCAAATATCTTTATAGCACATCAACGTGTAATCGATATTTTCTTCGACCTTCTGTTCGCATGCGCTCAGAACGAACAAAGCAGCGCAAGCACCTGCGATTATAGACCTAGACAACACCGAAGAAACTAAGCGATTCATACTCTTCAAATTTAGCATACATCATCAACGTTTGCGAAGTTCGGCGTAATTGCAATACTCATAAAGCGGACACTTGGCACAACGCGAAGTTTGTTCACGGCAAATAAAGCCATCCGTTCCATTTTCGAGAAAAAATTGCAAAGAGTGGGACGCAACATAAGGGTTTTCGGGAGATAAAGCCACAAAATATTCGTTCGCCATTCTTTGTTTTTCTTGCGGTTCGAGTTCTGAAAAGTTGGATTCTTTCGCAGGCCCGAGCATGGCAAGGAAGCGGCGAGCGCCCATCGTCAGCGGGAGCGGCGGCATTTTACCAGCGAGGCACGAAAGGCCAAGGCCGAGCGGAGCTGGCGCTATCAATCGATAAATCGCGGCACATGCTTTCGGACGCGGATTCGAACGCCCCATAAAATAAATTTCGCCCAAATCACGCCACATACCTTCGGGAGTACGCTCACGCGCCCAAGCTACAAGATCGGGATGGTGACGGACAAAAAGACCTACGCTCAAAAAAATCCCAGAGACATGTTCGAACATCGACCAATTGCGGCTATTGAAAGTTTGTTCAACAACACCTTCAATTTCAGATACCTTGGGCACAGGAAGCGTCCAAAGTTTATCGCCCGGGAAACATTCATAAAGCTTCACAAGAAGCCGTATGATATCAGGATAAGAGCGGTCCTGGAACAAGGCTGTCCCGAGCAAAGTCCACGCAATTTGCTCATTGGGCGTAGGCATTTTATGCGCCACGTAAACGATGGGATCGGCACATTTTAAAAACAGTGCCACAAAATCTTTTGAAGCCTTAAAAAGCGAAGGCTCGTCGTGAATGAACCGTTTTACAGAAACCATCGCGACTCAATCCGCAAACACGCAAACGCCTAGAGAGCTTCGCCCACCTTCACCGCCTGTCCAAGACGAGACTTGAACAAGTCCGGATGGCGTTCGCGAATCTTCTTATCGACTACGAGAATCACGGTACTGCCCATTTCAAAGCGGCCAAGTTCATCGCCACGTTCAAACGGATACTGCTGATTCGGAATCCAGTCTACACGTTTTTTATCGCGCGGGAGCTTGCCTGCATTTGTCAAAAGTGAATCGTTGTACACAACGCCAATACGACCGACGTTCGTTGCACCCACCTTGACTACGAGAACTTCGGAACCATCGGCCAAACGCAGCTGGCTCGTGAGGCGTTCGTTTATGCAGAAAAGACCTTCGACACGTTCGACGCTCCCGACATTCACCGGCCAGAGCGTGCCCGGGCAGTAGCTCGAAAGCACGAGGTCGCCCTTGACGGGGCTGTGGATGCGATGGTAGTTGAACGGGGCCAAGTAAATCGTCGCAAAGGCGCCGCCCTTAAAGCGTTCGGCAAGTTCTTCGCTACGCAAAAGACTCTTGAGCGTGTAAGTTTTCCCCTTCGCCTGGATCAAGTTCTGTTCGTCGCCATCGAACGTGCCCGTCTGCGACAGAACGCCATCGACCGGGCTTACGATTTCGGCATCGGCAACGGGGCGCATGCCCGGCTTGAGCCTGCGGATAAAAAGTTCACCAATGTTCCTGTAATGGCTCAGCGGGTATTCGGACTCGGCCATATCAAGCTTGTAATAGCTTGCAAAAGCGTTACGAGCGAACTTGCTCAAGAACGGGATACGCAAACGCGTAAAGGCACCGAAAATGCGGCTTGCGGCATTCTTCGGCAAAAGCTTCATAAAAACGTAAAATGCAGAATTCATAAAAAGAAAGATAGTTATTAAAAGTTACTAGTTACTAGTTAATAGAGATTCTTGTAGAAAAAATCTAGTAACTCAGAACTTAAAACTGTCGCAAAGCGACCCTAGTGGTTTTCGAAGTTTGCGACATCGGCAGAGAACATGCGCGAAAGTCTTGAGGCAAACGGAGTTGCCCATTCTTTTTCAGGCGCCACGCGAGTTGTGGTTGCGGCGGTGAATTTCGAGTACGCAAGGCAAACGAGTTCGCCATAACGAGCATCCCACATGCTCCAAACGATTTGCCACTTGAATCCGCCTTTTTTGCCCAAATCAGGATCCATCGTAACCTCCATGAGGAGCGGGATTGTCAAATAGCGAAGTTCGTAACGACTTGCAATTTTATTCAGCAAATCCTTGAGTTCAAAGGGCAACTGACGAGTCAATGTCTGTTCAACGCCATCGCGTTCTTCCCACGGCGTCACGTCATCAAGGCGTTTTCCTTCGACAAACTTCATCTTAAGTAGCTTTGCAGACAAAGTATCCATATACGCAGAATCCGATTCAGGGACGCGCATTCCCGGGAGCATAAGTTCACGCGTCATTTTCGGGAAAGCCTGAACAAACAGGGAATCTTCAACACGAGCAAGGTCAAAATCAAGCGCATCTGCACTAAAACTGTGGCACATTTTGCATTCTTCGGGGCGGTTTGCAGTCACCTTGAGCGCTGGGAAAACACCAACAACTGCATTCGAATCGATGCGGCTGAACGCCACAGGATTCCATTCGCGGTAAAACTTTTCATCGGTAATTTTGAGTTCGATTTCGCCCTGCGTACCGCATTCCGTGCAAGGAGCATCAGCCATGCCATCGGCCGAGCCTTCCGATGCAGAGTCTCGCGAGCCCGCGCAAGAAGCGAAGAACGCAACGGATAAAAAAGCAAGCACGCACCACGGCATCAAAAACGAAAGTCGACTAAGTTTCATAAAATCCTCCGTGCGCAAATTGAATCGCACGACTTCAACAAAAATATATTACAAATTTGAAAAGAGAAGGCTTCGTCACAAAGTTCTGTTAATCCAGCATTATTGTGAACGGGCCATCATTAACGAGGCTTACTTGCATGTCTGCGCCGAACTTTCCCGTTTCGACCACAGCAATCTCTTTTTTGCATTGTTCGATGATGTACTCGTAAAGTTCGTTGGCAAGAGTCGGGTTGCCTGCTCCGTTGAACGTCGGGCGGTTGCCCTTATTGCAATTGGCGTAAAGCGTAAATTGCGAGACGAGCAAAAGCGAGCCACCGACATCCTTGATGGAGAGATTCGTTTTGCCATTTTCATCGGCAAAAATACGGAGCGCAAGCATTTTCTTGATGAAGCGGTCGGCAATTTCACGGGTATCGCCCTCGCCTACTCCGATTAAAACAAGAAAACCTTTGTTATCAATTTTTCCGACGGTCTGCCCGTCAATATCGACTTGAGCTTTTGTAACACGTTGTATGAGAAATTTCATAGTTTACCATTTGTTTTTCTCGTCATCCTGATGCAGATAGCAGAAGGATCCAGAAACTTTTCATCACTGCACTGGATTCTTCGTAGCTTCGCTACTCAGAATGACGGTATTTTTACTCGTTAAAAATTTTCTGAATTTCGACAGGATCGCGCGTTAAGGTCAAAGCAAGGCGCAAAAGCACGGCGGCTTTGGCTGGGGGCAAATCGTAAGCGGCAATAGTCCCTTTCACTAGAAGTTGTTCAGGCACAATGCAACCGCGATTGATTCTTGTTGAAATAACCACAGGGATTTTTTTTGCAACAACTTCCGTAATTGCCGCCGCCCACGACTGCGAAAATTCACCCGCACCAGCGCCAGCAATGACAAGCCCAGCCGAACGTTCCGCGGCAAAGCGAATCAAGGACGCATCGGCATCGGCGTTGAAGTAAAGGACAGATACTTTCGGGAGAGAGAGCAGGGATGTGATGTCGAATGTAGGCCCAAGAATCCGCGCAGTCCCTACTTCGGCAAAGGCGTCAAGATCGTTGGCATGGATTTTTTGCACAGAGCGAGCGTCCATGAGCTTGCCCGCGAAAGCGACATAAACAGGCATATTTTTTGCAGTCGCTTCGACGCGTTCGCTCAAATCCACGGCGCTTTTGACAGAGAATAGCAAGTTCGCAGGGCCGTCTGGTTTCGCAGCTGTCGCAGGGCGCATCGAGCCTGTCAGCACCACCGGTTTCGCGGCACTTCGCTCATTTGCTCCAAGCGTCAAGCTCAAGAAAAATGCGGTTTCTTCCATCGTATCGGTCCCGTGCATAATCACGAAACCATCGACACATTCATGCGATGTTCCAAAGCCTTCAACAGCTAATTCCTTAATCCGTTCCGCAAGCGTTATCCAAATTTCAGAAGTGATATCATCCGAATTGATATTGCAGACTTGCTCCACAAAAATATTCGCCACATGTTTCAATTCAGGAACAGCATCAATCAACGTTTGCGCTTCAATCGAGCCGGACTTATAACCAATATCTTTACCTTGTTCGCCAGCACCTGCAATGGTCCCACCCGTTGCAAGAATTACAATATTTTTCATCGCACCGACTCCAACAATTCTTTTGACGTTGTTCCAAAATACTTTTTCAAGGCGTCATCAGCACCCAATTTGCGGATTTCTTGCACGCACTTAGCAAACTTGCGGAACCCATCTTCTCCGCCACGAGCTAAAAGTTCCTCGACCATTCTTTGAGAATACCAATAAAGTTTCAATGCCGCATCCGTATTATGCTGATTCACAAATGGTTCAGTCAACGATTTAAGGCTCGGAGCGGCACCCATCGGACGTTCTGCCCCCGTACGCGACGCATCAATCACCTGAGCAATTCCCTCGTTCATCCATAGCGGGACCGATTTGCTCTTACGGCTCATGATATAGACAAACGCATGAGTTAATTCATGGAATAATATCGGACGATAAACTTCACGGTATGCCATCATGTTCGCGGGGACACGCAATTTCCCATCAAATACAGCGGCAACCCAATTGGGTCGCTGCCCCATGCCTTGATAATCAGGAGCTTCATAAAGAACAAGGCTAATCTTATTTTCAGGTACAAATTCAAACAAACTACTAATCGAATCGTGTGCAACTTCCAAAACGGCAAGTGCTTCCATCACATCTTTTCTTGTGGGGTTGCCATCAAATTCCAAACGGAAATGCATCGATTTTTCAACACCCAGTTTTTCAAATTCCTCTTCTAGACGATTCGATTTTTCGACAAGGTAATCTAAATCCTTGTGCTTAAAATTCAAAGTTTCGATGTAGCTTACGCATTCCTTGTAACGTTCTTGCTCAAAGAGAATCCCCGCCATGTGCAACTGCAAATTCGTATCGTTTGGTGCGGTTTTCAAAAGTTCCCGGACATTGCGTTCGGCACATTTCCACTCCCCCATCCCAAGACACGCATTCGTTTCGGCAATCATAGCTTCGTACTTTTCGAATTCAGCCCGTTTTTTCAAAAAGGCCGTCAAAAAGACGCACGCCACAACAAGACCCAGCAAAAGGAGTATTTTTTTCACAATCTTTATTCCATTTAATCGATATCACAATTCTAGTAATTATTTCTTCAATGGATTTTCTACCAACTACCCTCTAAACCACTACTTACTAATTCCTCACCTTTCACTTTTATCCGCATTTTAAAGTATATTTACTTTAGGTTTGGTTATGGCAGAAATCTTTGATTACGATGACTACCGGGACATGATCAAGGATTACTACTTGGAGCACAAAAAGCACAACTCCTTGTATTCCTTCAGCACTCTCGGCAAAACACTTGGCTTGGATTCAAGCCATGCTTATTATATCGTCCAGAAAAAGCGCAATCTTCCCGTCCACGCGGTTCCCGCAGCAAAAAAAATGCTCGGGCTCGACGGACGCGGTGCAGCCTATTTCGACTTGCTGATTGTCGCCTCTCGCACGAAGTCCGAAAAGACTAAAGCGGAAATCTTGCAAAAGGCATTCCAGCTTCGCGATGTCAAGCGCCATTTGCTCAAGGATAACGAACTCAAGTATTTAAGCGCTTGGTGGACCATCGTCGTAAGAGCACTCATCGAAGTGAAGCACGGTAACGTGGACATTCCGGAAATCGCAAACAGCGTGATTCCACCCATCACCGAAGAGCAAGCGCAAGAGAGCATCGAAATCTTGAAGTCGCTCGGCTTTATCCAACCGATAAACAATAACAGCAAAGTTCGTCTCGCCGACCCGCACATCACGGTTCAAGGCGCCGAAAAAGCCGAAGCCATCCGCAGCTTCCATTCCAAGGTCATGCAGTTTGGCATCCGCTCGCTGAACGAAATTCCGCCAGAGAACCGAGACATTTCGACCATCACCATGGCTGTCGATGCCAAGGGATTCGAAGACCTCAAAAAAATGCTCAAGGAATTCCGTAAAGAAATTCAGATTCGAGTCGATAAATGTTTCGTCCCCGATCGCGTCATGCAGCTGAACCTCGCATTATTCCCCGTCGCACTCAATAAGAAGAAGGAAAAATAAAATGAAAAATTTTAACAAACTTCTTTATTTTGTACCCTTTGGGCTCCTCGCTGCTTGCGGAACAGGCAACGATTCTGCAGGGAATACGACGGAAATCGAAAACGCCATCGCCATCCGAATTTTTAACGAAGGCACTCCGGCGGCCAATGTCCGCTACCAGGTGCTCCCGTCTTGGTACGTCGCAGATACGACAGAATCAAGCCCCGTAACCTACACCTACGAAGGCAAGACCGACACAAACGGCTGGGTGCATATCGACGGCCACCAAAACGGTTCCTATACAATCAACTTTACCAAGGGCGATTCTTCCATCGTCTTGCAGTACACGCTGAACAACCTGAACCACGAGTACACGCTCGACAGCGCCTCACTCGAAGCCGTTGGAGCGGTCAAGGGTCTCGTTGATTTGCCGGACTCCGCCAACTACGCCTGGGTCGCTATCCAGGGCACCAACGAAATTGTCAAGACCGATTCTCTGGGTCAGTTCGTCATCCGTAAGGCGCCTTGCGGAAACCTCACCGTAAGCGCTTGGGACGCTCAGGACTTGAACGCCATTGGTCAAACAACGACAACCGTTACGACGAACGACACCATAGACCTTGGTCTCATCGAAAACCCGAACAAAGTCGTTCCCGAAAATGCAATACGCTTTATGCCTTCCGAACTGATTTCGGATTGGATGCGTCCGCTCAGTTTCCCGACTGTGCTTGTGTTGCGATTGACCGAAGACAACTTCGACTTTTCTAAAGCAGCCAAGGACGGAAGCGATATTCGCCTTTACGATGGCCGCGGCGACCTCATCCCGTTTGAAATCGACGGTTGGGATACAACCCTCAACAGCGCAACGCTCAACATCCGCGTTGAAACAGCGGCCGATACCGTAAGACCATGGATGCTCACCTGGGGCGACAAGGACGCAGCAAAACTCAAGGACGTCAAGGTCTGGAAAGGCCTCAGCGATTCGCTCGTGAGTGCGCTCAATAGCGTTACGGTCATGGACTTTGAAAGCGGCACGAAATACAACGCGCTCCCGGCACCGTTAAAAAACAAGTACGATTGGTACATCCAGCCGCACGACAGCGCAACGGTCAAAAACGATCTCGCCAAGACACCTACGAACGGTATTGAAAAAGCCGACAGTTCCATTTTCGGGAAGAACGTGCTCCATGTGCAGTACCAAGCCAACAAGTTGGGACGCTACGTTGTTATCGGCACCCGCATTGCAGAACACCAGCACGACTTGAGCAAGCTCGATTCTGTAGAAGTTTGGCTCAAGGGTGATGGCGACTTCGAAATTGTGCTTGAAACCATCGTCGAATCCGACACGAACTACAAGACTTCGTACAAAGGAAGCGTAAATAAGGAATGGACTCGCGTCGCGGTCTCACCTAAAGACTTCACCAACGCCGATGGCAAAAGCTACCATGGTTGGGATATCACGCGCAACAAGATCACGCGCTTCACGATTTTCGTCTACAACGGCTCCGACGTGTGGATTGATAATGTGAAGATGTACGGGATTAATCTTGACGATTTAATTTAAGAAGTTACATCGCCCTTCGCGCTAGTTACTAGAAGATTCTTACTTGATAAAGTCTAGTAACTAGGAACTTAGAACTATTAACTGCTGCGAAGCAGCCTAACAAAAAAGGCCGTTTGGGATTGAAAACTCTGTTCGGCCAAGGTCACTTTAGTATTATCATGAAGAAGAGTGATCCGAGTCTCCACCCGATACAGAAGCATCAATTCTCCAACACTAATTGATACTATCGAATTCAATCCCAAATCGGCAATGTATTGGATACCCGTAAATTACGTTTATTTGGGGCTTTTTGCCCAAAAACGCCAAATTCGTTCATTGACAAAATGTCAAATAATTAGCAATGCCGCCCAAACGGGCAATTCCGAAAACAAACATTTACAATTAATTTTTCGCAAAATTGCAGCATTTTAGCTGTTTTTGCGCATGCAGAACAAGCACCAGGGAGCCTAGAACTTCGTGTGCTTTACGTAGTAGAAGTATAGTCCCACAAGAACAGAGATGGTTACCACCCAGCTTATCGGGTAAATCACCATGAGAGACGCAAACGATTTGTACTGGGGAAACACAAAGAATACCCAGAGAATACGGATTCCGCACACACCCGCAACGCAAGTAAGCGCCGGAGCAAGGGAGCGCCCCATGCCCGAAAGCGCACTCGAAAAAACGTCCAAGAAGACATTGATAAACAGAAGCCCTACCACCACGTACATGCGGATAGAACCGATTTCAATAATTTCGGAATCAGACGTAAACACGGACAGCAAGGGATGGGCGAAAATACAGCAAAGCGCGCTCAGCACAATCGTCGAAACGCACCCCAGCAAGAGCGTCCAGCGGACAGCGCTACGGCAACGGGGCATGTTTTTCGCGCCGTAATTTTGCCCTACAAATGTCACGCAAGCTTGCGAGAATGAATTGAGCCAGTAATACACAATGAATTCATAATTGAGCGCCGCCGCAGAAGCTGCCACCGTCGAAGAGCCTAAGCTATTGATGGCAGACTGCAAGCACACATTGCTAAACGAGAACACAACGCCGCGAAGCCCCGAGGGTAAACCCACGCGCATAATACGGCTCAAGAAAAGCGGCGTCACACGAAGCTTCCAGAATTCGAGTTTGAACGGTCCCACTTCATGGAGCAAGAAATAGAACAACGTAAGGCCGCTAATGGCATTGGCAAAAACAGTCGCAATCGCAACGCCCGAAACGCCAAGGCCAAAGCCCGCCACGAGAATCAAGTTCAAGACGACGTTCACGGCACCTGCCACCATCAGCACGTAAAGGGGGCGCTTTGTATCGCCCTTGCCTCGCAAAATGGCGGCGATAAAGTTGAACAGCATAACAAACGGCATGCCGGCAAAATAAATTTGCAGGTAACGCACCGCCATGTCTAAAATGTCCGAAGGCGTCGAAACCGCCGAAAGTATCGGCCTTGCAAAAAAGATTCCAACGAACGAAAGCAAAATGCCGCTAAAGAACGACACCATCACCGACGTGTGGACGCTGCGGGTCACCGAACGGTAGCTACGTTCCCCGATGGAATTCGCGACCACCACATTCACCCCGACAGAAATGCCCACGAACAGATTGATAAGCAAATTGATGACGAACGTGTTCGCCCCGACGGCAGCAAGGGCCTTGTCGCCTGCAAACTGGCCCACCACGGCGACATCGGCGGCATTAAATAGCTGTTGCAAAATACTAGTCGCGGCCAACGGAATGGCAAATCTCAGGATTTTTCTCCCGAGAGGGCCGTTCAACATATCCATGTTCGTCTTTAACGAATCCGTTGCCATACAACACCTAAAAACGGGCGTAAATTTAGATTTTCGTAAGCTTCACTCCAAGGGCATTTTTCTACCTTTACGCCGAAAAAACAGGTGACAAAAGTCGCTATAGAATAAAGCGATTGCAAACACCACAAAATGAGTCGGCGGAAAATCCCGCCACAAATCGGAGATTATCATGGGTTTTAAATGCGGCATCGTAGGCCTCCCCAATGTAGGCAAGAGCACCATCTTTAACGCAATCACCAACGCAGGCGCAGAATCCGCAAACTATCCGTTCTGCACCATCGACCCGAACGTCGGCATGGTGAGCGTCCCAGATGCTCGTCTCGATGAACTTGTGAAGGTCTATAACCCGAAATCCATCGTTCCGGCCGTTACAGAATTCGTCGACATTGCAGGTCTTGTAAAGGGCGCTTCCAAGGGCGAAGGTCTCGGCAACCAGTTCCTCACCCACATCCGCGAATGCGAAGCTATCATGGAAGTGGTGCGCTGCTTTGACGACGAAAACATCATCCACGTGAACGGTTCCGTGGACCCGATCCGCGATGTCGAAGTCATCGAAACGGAACTCATCCTCAAGGACTTGGACTCTGTCGAAAAGCGCCTTGCTACCGAAGCCAAGTCTGCACGTACCGGTAACGCCGAAGCCAAGGCTCGCCTCGCCGCTTGCGAACTCTTGAAGAAGAGCATGGAAGAAGGCCACGCCGCCCGCACCGTGATGCACGACAGCGAAGAAATGGAACTCATCGTGAAAGACCTCGGCCTCCTCACCGCAAAGCCGCTCTTCTACTGTGCCAACGTCAAGGAAGACGACATTCTCACGGGTAACGCTTATGTAGACCAGCTCAAGGAATACGCTTCCAAGCACGGTCACGACGTGATCGTCATCAGCGGCAAGATCGAAGAAGAACTCTCCGCCATGGAACCGGCCGACAAAGCTGACTTCCTCAAGGAACTCGGCATGGAAGAATCCGGACTTGATTCCGTTGTTCGCAAGGGTTACGAAATCCTCGGCCTCCGCACGTTCTTTACCGCTGGCGAAAAGGAATGCCGCGCCTGGACGTTCCACGCAGGTTTCAAGGCCCCGCAGTGCGCAGGCGTCATCCACACGGACTTCGAACGCGGATTCATTCGCGCTGAAACCTTGAGCTATGCCGACTTCCTCAAGCACGGCAGCTGGAACGCCGCCAAGGAAGCAGGGCTTGTCCGCACTGAAGGTAAGGAATACCTCGTGCAGGATGGCGACATCATGTACTTCTTGTTCAACGTTTAATGGCGCCGGTGGCGCAGTAGGCCGTTAACTGGACTACTAAAACAAAACTTGTCGTGCCCCACTTGATGTCTTTGACTACTTGCAGCTATGCTGCTTAGTAGTCATGATCCGCGTATGGGGAGGGCATCGCCTTTTTATATGGGAGGGTGATTCCCGCTCGGTGGCGGGAATGACATTGTAAAAAAGGCCGCGATTTCTCGCGACCTTTTTTAGCTTTCTTCAATAGAAATTTTAATTAGTTGAATTCGTCATCATAACCGTCGTTGTCGCCTTCCACATCGACATCAACACCATCATCGTCATCGAAACCGGACGCGCTCAACAAACTGGATTTGGCTTCCATATCCAGAATCTCCATAAAGGGAGCGACGTATTTTTTCTTTTCTTTTTCGATATTCATAACAGCACTCTACTTGATGACGACTTTCTTTCTGTTATTAAAATAGGTCCCCTTTGCTGTCGGCTTGTGTTGCAATAGACGGCCTTTCATATCGAACCAGCGATTATCATCCTTAACAAATTCACCCGTACGGGTATTAATTGTTCCAATATACGTAGTACCACCAGTGCTATCAGAAATAACATGAACAGCGACTGTTTCGGGCAAATCATCCAAGCTAGCAACTTCTGTAGACTTTGCTAGGCCTCTCACCCGCGATGGAGTTTCAGACAAAGTGCATTTCAGATAAGCACGGTAGGGTCTGATATAGGCGCAGCTCTTTTCACTGCAAGCAGCCTTCTTGAAATCGCCCACCTTCGTGTCTTCCTTAGCCTTGGCGGCAAAGCCATAAATACCCTTAGGATTTTTGAACTCAACACGTTCATAAGTACCAATAACAGTCCAATCATAACCATCTTCAGAAAAAGTACTGCGACGGCTACCACTTGTCGTATTAATTGTTACATGGTCGGGCTGGGAATTGAACATACTAAACGAAATTACGGTATCTTTCTGTTCATTCATGATGACATAGGGCGTATTCGCCTTGATTGTATTCGCATAAGCCGCATTTCGAACATAAGCCTTAAACGGGCCCTGGCCACCATCTTGAACAACCCTTACAAATTCAAACGCACTAAGACCAGATAATTTCCAAGTCGGCACTTCAAAAGGAAGCATCATAGTCGAAGGAACGCCCTGTTTAAATACACGGCTATAATAAACAGAATCAACGTCGATATCCTCAGAAATCACAGGAACTTCATCGGAACTATCATCGATGTAAGCCACAACTTTATCCGACTTAGGCTCCCAACTATTACGCTTAACCCCACTGTGAACCATCTTAATCGTAATAGAGCCATACTTACCGATAATTTCTTCATCGGCTGCATTGGACACTCCCGCCAAAGCGAGAGCCATTGCAATAATAGAGAGTAGTTTGAACTTTTTCATTATTTTCCCCCAAACTTAGAGCCTAACAAAAAGAACAGAGAAGCTAAAGAAAAACGTTTATAGTCTTCCTGCTTTTGGCAATAAGATTCCTTTTTGTAATAACCGTAATGCCCAGGTTCATATTCGCAATGGTTCATCACAATTGCGCCAGCCTTTCCGGAATAGCGGGAAACCTTGGATACAGCTTCCTTAATATCATCCATGTTATGTCTGCCGTAATGCAGCACGTACAACAAGTAATCCGCCAGCGGGCAAATAAGTTCTGCGTCAGTCACCATGCTTAACGGCGGAGTATCGATGACAACCAAGTCGAATTTCTGGCGAGCTTCTTTAAGCAAGTTGCTCATCGCATCGCTACGAAGCAAACTGCAAGCGCTCATTCTTGTTTTGCCAGCACCAACCACGTACATGTTTTCATTGTACTTTTGCTGGGCTGCAGATTCCAAAGAAGCTCTTCCAACGAGCACATCAACAAGTCCAATTTTTGCATTGCTCTGAATTGTCCCGCGACGCATATCGGCATCGATCAACAAAACCTTCTTGCCATTTGCAGCGGCAATTGCAGCCAGGTTCTGCGAAACAAAGCTCTTGCCAACACCCGAAACAAGTCCCATCACGAGAATTACGGAATGGTCCATTTGCGGGAAGGTAAAGTTAATAGCCGTCATCATGGACTGGAACGATTCCGTCACTTGGTCGTCCGTCTTGGTCAGCACAAAAGGAGTGCCATGGAATGTTTTACGCCTACTGAGCAGCCTGTTTCGGGACTGCGGAATCTTCACGAGCACGTTCATTTTCGTTTCGCGTTCAATATCAGAAGCGCTGCGCACGCCGTTCTTGAGCATGTACATCAAGAACACGTAAAGCAGACCCAGCATAAATCCAGCTGCAGCGGCATACATCATGATGTTCATTCTCTTCGGTTTCGACGGGGACGATTCGACTTGAGCCAAGTCCACAATGCGAACGTTACCGACTTCGCCAACACGCACCACGCGCAACTGCTGGATATTGTTGAGCATGTTCGTATAGATTTCGTTATTGACAGCCACTTCTTCTTGCAAGCGGGCAACTTCTTGCTGGGTCAAAGGCATCTTTTCGGCGCTTTTCTTGAGCGAAGCCAATTCAGAGCGCAGCTTGTTCTGCTGCTTCACAAGCGTCACGACGCTCGGATGTTCCGGCTTGAACAGACGCAAAGCAGCCTGCTTTTTCTGTTCAAGTTCAGTAATTTGCCTTTTAAGTTCAGATTCCTTCGTGATATGGGCTCTGGTTTCGCCGGTCATGTCGATGGAACCAATCTTATAGCGGTAATCAGCCAAAACCTTTTCGGCACTGTCAAGCTTAGCCTTTACACCCGGCAACTGGCTTTCCAAAAAGCCAAGCGTCTTTTCAGCTTCGGCAGTACGCATTTCAATATTCTGGCGCAAATACGTTTTTGCAACCGTGTTCAAAATCGATGCAGCACGATCTGGATAGCGGTGGCTGTAACGCACCGAAATAATACCGGTCTTTTTGCCTTTTTCGCTAACACTTAATGCACCCGACAAGCCTCGACCCGCTCTCAGCGGAGAACCTTGAATCAAAGCGAATTTCTGGCCTTCTTTTGCCAACATGAAATTCACGCGAATAACCAACGAATCACCGGCGTATTTTGCAGTATGGACTTCGCCAACCTTGCCATCGAGAATCTTCTTGCCATCAGGCGCAATCACGGAATAACCATCTTCGCCATCAGCCACGGCAGTCCATTTTTCCGTACGCAATTTTACTGGAATGCGCAGGGAATCCAAATCCATACGGCCTTCCTGATGCATAAGGCGATCAAAGAAGCCAACGGGTCTCGCAATTAAATGAAGGTGTTCTTCTTCAGCGACACTCGAAAGAACCATACGGCTCTTGATGAGTTCAATTTCGGCATCGGCAGGGCTTGCCAATTCAAGAACTTCGCCCATTTCGCCCATAGCCTTAGTCGATTTGCTGCTATTGCCCTTCACGTTCACCTGGAGAAGGACATCACTGGAATACAAGGGACGCTGCCATAAGGCAACAAAGCCCCCAATCGTGGACGCAACAAGCAAAAACAGAATGATTGCAAGTTTATTTTTCCATAAGACTACAAGAGCCTCTTGCAAGGTTATGGAGTTATCCATCCGCATTGGCGGAACAGAAATGAAATTCGATGTGGCAACTTTTTCTTGTTCTAACATAGTACTAAAAAAGATCCCCTTTAAGGTTTCGCTTCATTTAATGTTACGCACCAAAGCAACCAATTTACCAGAAATCACCGTTTTGCAACTGCAATTTAGGTAAACCCCATACACATGCAAAAATTTAAAATTTCATATAAAAAAAAGAATCCCCTCAAATCATACCTTATTTTTTCAATTTTGTTTCAATTTTCATACATTTGACAAGAATCACAAGCAAAGAAAAGAAGCGCTATTTGTTAAAAAAATCGTATTCTAAAAAACAGAAAAATATCACATAGCAAAAAAAGCCCTGCAATGCAATGCAGGGCTTTCTATCTCAATTTCTAGTAAGTTATTTCTTCTTTTTGCGTGCGCGCCTAGCAAGAACCGCAGGCCGCACAAGTGTTGCGATGTTCATCGCCGTCCCAATCAAAATCAGGAAACTAGCACAGTACAGTCCAACACCGCCTTCGACTTTCAATAGCGGAATCCCAAGCGTATCGCTCAACTGTGAAAGTTTCATCAGCAGCGACCACAGAGAAATCATCGATAAAAGCCCCATCAACGCCGATGCCAGCGGTACAATCCAAGCAAATGCAGCAGCAAGAACGATGGCTGCAACTATTCCGTACAAATGAGGGACCGGTTCCATTTTCGGGTAATTCGGCATCTGCGTTTTGAAATGATCCAAAATTTTCGGATTTTCCTTGACCATGCGGTTCATTTGACCAAGCGCCGAATTCGCCAGAGACTCATCCAAGTTAACACCCGATGCAATCTGGTAGAACGTCATTTGAGCAATCGGCTTGCTATCGTCTTTCGCCGAGCACGATACGTTTGCCAAAGGCATCAGTAACGCAAGAAGCACCAGCAGGTACGGAAGCGCCGTCAGCTTTTTGAAAACACTTTTTTCCTTATTGGAATTGCTACTCATGTTCATTTTTCCTGAAGAATTCTTTCAAGCGGGAACACGCAACGGAACCCAATGAAATCAGACCAATAGCGAGGATCTTCATCATCGCGTACCGTCATATTTAGCTTTTTGGCGTTATCTTTCCAAGAACCACCCTTCAAAACTTTGGACGTTCCCAAATACGAGCCCGTCGGGTTTGAATCTTCAATCGAGAATGTGATCGCAAAATAATTGTCGCGAGTCCATTCGGCAACGTTACCCGACATGTCATAAAGTCCCCATGCGTTCGGAGATTTGGTCGCCACATCATGCGGACCATAAGCATTATCTTTCTTGCCTTTCTTCATGGAATTTTCGGCGTAAACGGAATATTTGGACACGTTTGCAGCATCATCCGTTTTCCAAAGAACGCCGTCATTGCTTCCAGCGCGGCCAGCAAATTCCCACTGGGCTTCGGTCGGCAAATCTCCACCCAAGACCTTGCAAGCGTACTGAGCATGTTCCCAAGTGATATTCTGAACCGGCTTATTAGCGCCCTTGAATGCAGACTTATCCGGATTGCGCTTTACGGAATCCAAGCGGCCAATAATCTTCTGATAAAATTCCTGCGTCACTTCGGTCGTATGGATTGCAAACGGAGACATTGAAACGACCTTGCCTCGATAGCGGAACGAGCCGGAGTCAATAATTGCAACGGTTCCACGAGTGGCATGTTCGATAATCTTGCGATTCTCTTCCGTCTTTACCGTATCTTTCTCAATAACAGAAGAAGACGAACTTACAATCGCAGATGACGATGATTCAGGGCCTTTAGACCTGAGCCATTCAAACACTTCCTTTTCCATTGCAATGTGTTTCGGCAATACAAAATCGCCCTTGCCAACATAGAGAGAATCGCCCACACGGAAAGCAATTTTGGTATAGCGATACTGGTAACGGCCAACAAGAGTCCCTTCCTTGAACACCCACACAGGCTTGTTGTTCACAAGGAACAACGTTGTCACAATAGTTGTATCGCCTTGGGCAATCAATGTTACAAGAGAATCCATCGAGAATCCTTCGACCACGCCCTTCCAAGTTACTTCAACACGGGCACGATCTGCACCAAAACGCATGCACAGCGAATCCACCTTTGCAGCCGCCTTCTTATTGGAATCTACAGCTGTTGTATCGATTGGCTTCATGATTTTTTCAATTGCCACAGGCATCATATTAATTTCAATCGGAAGAGCTTGGAGACTATCGAGTTTTGCACGGAATGCCTTATAAAGGCTGCTGACTTCACCCAGTTTTTTATTGCGCCAAAGCGTCTGGGCTTCTTTGCGCTTGAGTTTGTAGTGAGAAACGTAACTGCGATAGACCGAGCCCGAATCAGCAAGTCCAAGAGAATCTGCAGACTTGATTGCCGGATAGAACTTCGAGAATTCCATCGTGTCTACTCGGTTCACATTTTTATCAACCGCAACAGAGAATGTATCGTAAAGGGCTTCTGTTTCCTCAAGCGTTTTAAGAGCAAGCACGTCATCAAGCGTGATAGACAATTTCACCGGTGCGCTAGAACTAGACGGAACAACACTTGAACTAGATACCGCACTAGAATCAGAAATCGCAGTTAAACTCGACGTAGAATCACTTGCAACAGGCAAAGTACTAAAGTTTGAAGCAGATTCGATGACACTCGAACTAGATTCTACAATCACAGAATCAGGATTCGGGAATTTCACGTTAAACGTGAGCACCTCGCCCGGTTTGAGCACCGCGGCATCTACATACGGCAGCTGGTCCGGAGCACCGAACGAAAAAACGTAGACTCCTCTTTCCGCCGGATAAACAGTCCTTGATCCCGCCTTTATCTTTGAATTCAACGACAAGATTTCCAAGTTCTTTTCGTCAGACTGGATTTGCACTATTCCCGGATGGACGCTTTCGTTCAAAACCTGCCACTTGCCATTTTTCATGAACAGAAGTTTCGAAACACGCGGCGAATAAACGTACTCGGCATCAAAATAGATATCGGCTTCGTCCTGGAAAGCTTTATACTGGCGGGAAGCGTAAAAACGAAGGCCAGCCACTTCGCGCACACCTAGATGATTTTCTTTTAGGTTAAAGGCATGAAGTTTCTTGTATTCTTCCGGTTTTGCATCACCAGAGAACCAATAATATTCCTTAGCAGATTTTTTATAGCGAAGGTAGAGAGTATTGGATTGCAACGGGAATACAGGTTCCTGGGAGATTGCCAGAGATTTATCCAATGCAATAGCTTTCTTGGAAGCATTTTCCAGAAGGTTTCCCTCCAAGACATTACCGACTTTAAAATTTTCCGGAGTCAATTTAAAGTTGCGATCATCATCGGCCATCGTAAGCGCCGGGACCAGCAACAAAAGCGGAAGCAATCGGGAAAATGTCATAAGCTCTCCTGTCTTATTTAGGAACCTTCTTGTTTAGAAAAATAATTTCTTCTAAGAAAAGTGGTTCTAAGATTTTGGTGAATTAACACCCATTTCGAGCAAATAACCACCCTTTGCACCACCTACAGGCCCCAATTCAACCTTCCAGTCCGCCAAACGAATGATATCCGGATGGTGTTCGATGACTATGACCGTATCACCACGTGCCGAAAGCCTACGCAAGAGGTTCCAAAGGATTTGAATATCCTTCAAATGGAGCCCTGTTGTCGGTTCGTCAAGCAGGTAAACCATTTCGGTTGCCGGGCGGCGGCAAAGTTCCGCAGCAAGCTTTAAGCGCTGGGATTCGCCACCCGAAAGCGTTGTCACGGGTTGACCGAGTTTTACGTACGGGAGGCCCACATCGCGGAGGCATTCGAGCTTCGGCAAAATCTTCGGCTGGTCCTTGAAGAACTCGCAAGCTTCGACAATGCGCATGTCGAGCACATCAGCAATGTTCTTGCCCTTGAACGTGACCGTAAGTGTTTCTTGGTTGTAACGCTTACCGCCGCAGACTTCGCAAGTTTCCCAGATGTCCGAGAGGAAGTGCATTTCGACGGCGACGGCGCCACGGCCCTCGCAAGCAGGGCAACGGCCTCGCGCCAAGTTATAGCTAAAGCGGCCGTAGTCAAAGCCCTTCATTTTAGACTGTTCAAGCTTGGAGAACAGCTTGCGGATATCGTCAAACACGCCCGTAAAGCTTGCTGGCGTACTGCGTGGAGTCCCGGAAATCGGGCTCTGGTCCACAAGCAAGACTTCGCCGCTCTGCTTTTTGCGGCCACGGGCCTGAAACTGCTTTTTGAGCGCCGGGAAAACCTCATCCACAACGAGAGAACTCTTGCCCGAACCCGAAACGCCACAGACAACGCTTACCGCATGCTTTGGGAATTTTACAGACAAATTCTTTAAATTATTTGTCTTAAGATTTTTGAATTCATAGAATTCCGTATCGTCCGTAATCTGCACCGGCTCCAGCTGGTTTGCCACCGGAGTAGAATACGTGAGGAACTTGACCGTTTCGCTACGCGGGAAGCGCTGTAACGCATAAGGTTTTGCAAGTTCTGCTGGACTACCTTCGGCAACGACTTCGCCACCGAAATCACCCGCACCCGGCCCCATATCGATAATGTGGTCCGCGGCCTGCATCATCTTGATGTCGTGTTCCACGACCACAAGCGTATTGCCAAGGTCGCGCAGGCGGTAAAGCGTATCCAAGAGCTTTGCGGTATCGCTTTCGTGGAGGCCGACAGTCGGTTCGTCCAGTACATACAAAACGCCTTCGAGACCGCTACCGATTTGGCTTGCCAAGCGGATACGCTGCGATTCACCGCCCGAAAGCGTGTCGCCCGCGCGGTCGAGGCCGATGTAGCCAAGGCCCACGCTAATCAAGAAGTCCAAGCGCCCGATGATTTCGCGAAGGAGCGGAGATGCTACAGTCGTCTTGCTTTGGATTGTTGCGGAAGTTGCGTTTTCTTCATTCGCAAAGTCGACTTTCGCAAACCAGTCACGCGCTTCGGCAATGCTCATGTGGTTGATATCCATGATGTTCTTGCCAAGGATGCGCACGGCAAGATATTCCGGCTTCAAGCGTTCGCCATGGCAATCCGGGCATTCTTCGCCATCTTTAAAATGGCCAAGGCCAAGGCATGTTTCGCAGGCGCCCCAGTGCGTGTTGAAACTGAAATGCTTCGGGTTGAGCGCAGAATCCATGTACCAGCCGCAATCCGGGCAGCCGGGCTTTTCGCTGGCAGAGAGGCGTTCTTCGCCATCGCAATCGACATACAAGATGCCGTTACCGTCGCGGTAACCGCGTTCAAACGCTTCGACGAGGCGGGCGCGATTTTCTTCCTTAACGACAACGGAATCGACAACGGCAAGCAACTGCTTTTCGCGAATCGGGATTTTCGGCAGCGGAAGTTCCACGAGCTTTTTGCCGAGATAAACTTTGCGGTATCCCTTTTCGGTCAAAATCTTGGAAAGCTTGATTTCGTCCTTGATTTCGAACGGGGCAAGTACCGTCACCATCTTGTTGAGGTCACGATCAAACGCCAGTTGCATCAAGTCGCCAGCGGCATAAGAGCTGACCGGCTTTCCGCATTTTAAGCAGTGAGCCGTACCTACGCGAGCCCACAAAATGCGGAAGTAGTCGTAAATTTCGGTGAGTGTCGCGACCGTACTGCGAGGGCTCTTGCTTGCGCTCTTTTGGTCAATGGCAATCGCGGGCGCCAAGCCCGAAATAGAATCGATGCTACCGCGGTCGGGGCGGCCCAAGAAGCGGCGAGCGTACGTGCTGAGCGTTTCGACAAAGCGGCGCTGGCCTTCACTAAAGAGAGTATGGAACGCGAGGCTCGACTTGCCCGAGCCCGAAACACCCGTAATTACCGTAAGCTTGTGGCGCGGAATCGTGACATCGATATTCTTGAGGTTGTGCTTGCGCGCACCGTGAACTTCGATATCAAGCGAGTAATCTTCGCCCTTTTCGTCCGTGCGTTCAAAATGCTTATTTTCGCCATGCTTTTTCGCCAAGACTGGAGCCAAGTAGCGCCCCGTCTCCGACTTTTTGCACTTGGCAATTTGTTCGGGTGTTCCCGTGGCGATAATGCGGCCGCCGTTCACGCCCGCATCCGGGCCAAGGTCAATAATCCAGTCCGCGCACTTGATCACATCAAGGTTGTGTTCAATCACCACGACGCTGTTGCCGAGACTGCGCAAGCGGTTCAAGCATTCCAGCAATCGGCGGATATCTTCAAAATGCAAACCGGTTGTCGGTTCATCAAGCAAGTAAAGCGTCTTGCCCGTGCCGGGGCGGCGCAGTTCCGAAGCAATCTTCACACGTTGCGCTTCACCACCGGAGAGCGTTGTCGAGGGCTGACCGAGCGTGAGGTAGCCGAGGCCCACTTCGCAAAGCAACTTGAGCGGTTCTGCAATTTTCGGAATGTCCTTGAAAAATTCAGCCGCTTCGCTGATGCTCATGTCGAGCACTTCGGAGATGTTCTTGCCCTTGAAATAAACTTCACGAGTCGCTTCGTTAAAGCGCTTACCATCGCACACATCGCAAGTCACTTGCACGCTCGGCAAAATGTGCATGTCGATGACCTTCACACCAGCGCCTTCGCAAGCGTCACAGCGGCCCCCCTTCACGTTAAAGCTAAAGCGGCTCTTCGTGTAGCCACGCACCTTGCTTTCTTCCATGCCGGCGAACAAATCGCGGATATCGTCCCAGATTTTCGTATAAGTGGCAGGGTTACTGCGCGGGGTGCGTCCAATTGGCGTTTGGTCGATTTCAATGACCTTGTCGATGTTTTCGAGACCTTCCAAATGGTCGAACTTTCCGACCGGTTCTTCGGAATTGTAGAACACGCGAGCGAGTTCACGGCGCAAAATCTGATTGATAAGTGTACTCTTGCCAGAGCCCGAAACGCCAGTAACAACAGTAAAAGCGCCGCCGAGCGGGATTTCGACATCGACGTTCTTGAGGTTATTTTCGCAAGCACCGCAAATCTTGAGTTTGGGCGTCTTTGCATCAATTTTCATGCGCTGCGCCGGGATTTCAATCGACTTGCGACCGCTCAAGTAAGCGCCCGTAAGCGAAGACTTGTTCTTTTCAAGTTCGTCGACAGTGCCAGCCGCCAAAATGCGACCGCCTTCGACACCCGCACCCGGGCCCACGTCAATCACGCAGTCTGCATGGCGCATCGTATCCTCGTCGTGTTCCACGATGAGGAGGCTGTTGCCTTGGGCTCGCAAGCGTTCGAGCATTTCAAGCAATTTATCGTTATCGCGCGGATGGAGGCCGATACTCGGTTCGTCCAAAACATACAGCACACCCTGCAAGCCTGCACCCACAGCGCTTGCGAGCCTGATACGCTGCGCCTCGCCACCGCTCAATGTCGAAGCCTTGCGGCTAATATCCAAGTAGCCAAGGCCCACTGCCTTCAAGAATCCAAGGCGCCCACGGATTTCCTTCAGCACTTCGCGACCGATGCGCTGTTCCTTCGGCGAAAGCTTAAGCTTGTTAAAAAACTCGACAGACTTTTCGACGGACCATTCCGTCATTTCACAAATGTTATGGCCGTGGAAATCGACAGCGGCGGCAATGCGGTTGATTCGCGTGCCATGGCATTCCGGGCAAACGCCAATCTGCATGTACTTTCGGAAGTGGTAAATATGCCACATGTCCCAAAGTTCCTGCATAATCGTCACCACGCCGCGTTCGCTCCCGCTTGGAGTCCCATACAGCACGGCATCCTGTTGCGCTTTCTTGAGTTTATTCCACGGCGTATCGAGAGAAAAGTGCATCTCATTTGCAATCGTGCGCAAATTACGCCAGCCGAAATCGCTAAAGATAATGCAGCCGTCATCTTTCTTTTGCGGAGCCAAGCAGCCCTGCTTTAAAGACAAGCTCGGATCCGGCACAATCAAGTTCACATCAAATTCGCAACTTTCGCCAAGACCGCGGCAAGCCGGGCATTGGCCCTTCGGGTCGTTAAAGCTGAAGAATCGCGGTTCGAGTTCCGGAATAGAAATTCCGCACTTCGGGCAAGCAAGCTGCGTGCCCTGCAAGCGATATTCTTCCTTCGCGCTCCCGGCGCCATCCGAATTCGCAGCATTAGAACCGCCCGCGGCTTCCGGCGACGAAAGCAAGAACGACACGAGCTTTCCGTCCGTGAGCTTCAAGGCGCCTTCAATCGCCTCACGCAAACGGCTCATGTTCTTGCGTTCAAGCGTCAAGCGGTCAATCACCACTTCAATCGTGTGCTTCTCGTAACGCACCAACAGCGGCACGTCTTCAAGCCTGTAAATCGTCCCGTCCACACGCACACGGACAAATCCATTTTCCTTGAGCTCCGCGAGTTCCTTGCGGTATTCGCCCTTGCGCTCCTGCACAATCGGCGCCATCACCAAAATCTTTTTATTCTCGTCACTGGCGTACAAGTTATCGACAATCTGATCGACCGACTGCGCCTGAATCACCTTACCGCACTTGGGGCAATGCGGCACGCCCAAACGCGCAAACATCAAACGATAATGGTCCAAAATTTCGACGACCGTACCCACCGTACTGCGCGGGTTTCGGTTCACCGTTTTTTGGTCAATCGAAATCGTCGGCGAAATGCCGCGAACGCTTTCCACATCCGGGTGCTTCATACGCCCAATAAACTGGCGCGCGTATGCCGAAAGCGACTCCACAAAACGCCGCTGCCCTTCCTGGAACACCGTATCAAACGCAAGACTCGACTTGCCCGAGCCCGAAACGCCCGTCACCACGACAATCGAGTCGCGGGGAATCGTCAAATCAACATGGCGTAAATTATGTTCATGAGCATCGCGGATTTCAATGGATTTCGTCATGCTCCCAAATATAGGAAAAGACCGTCAAACTGTCTAAAAAATAGTGAACATTTGGATAGAATACAAATTATTAAGTTCAGACTTCCAACAGAGGTCCTTCCACTTGCCAAACCATAAAGCTTTAACTATATTCACCCCGCTAACAAATTAGCTATGGGGATATAGCTCAGTTGGTAGAGCGACAGGTTCGCAATCTGTAGGTCATGGGTTCGACTCCCACTATCTCCATTAAAAAAGGCAAGCGTCCGCTTGCCTCTTTTGTTTTTCCCATTACACCAATTTTTTACAATCTACTCGACAAACCACTAAGTTCTGCCAACTGCGGCTCCGCCGCTTCTCTCGTCTATAGCTCGCGAATGCGGGCGTTCTTTCGTCTTTCGTCTAACTCAAATATCCCATTTCACGCCAAGTTTAAGTTTTGTAACTCTGGAGACTTCATTATAAAATTTCCTGTAAAGTTCCGGCGTATCATACCGCTTATAGCTGTGTTCCAGTCCCAAATAATAATTCATCTTCCAATATTTCCAAGAAGCTGTTAAACCCCACAATCCTGAAATTTTTCTGATTTTTCCGTATTCGGAATCAGGCGGGTCCAACGGGAAACCGTAAAACAAGTTCATTTTCGCTTCAAGCGTTATGCGATTCTTAAACTTGTACGAAATTCGAGAACGGAATAACGGTCCAAACCATTTTCCCGTACCATCCTGGATAATCCTCCCAGTTGCGGTATCCCCTGTAATAGAGTCGACAGCCATCCAATCTTTCCAAAAATAAATAGAATCCCCATCGACCTTAGCCCCCAAATAAACCGTTCCATTCAAGCCTTCGTTCACGTTTCTATGCCAAGCGCCATACAAGGCAAACGACATCGGCCCCGATGTTTGGTAATACGCCCAGCCCACAATGCCCACACGCTGTTTTTCAAAACGGAACAAATCCTTTTCTACAAAGCCAAAAAAATCCGATGACAGATTTTCACCCTCGATATTGAAATCATAGCCAACATCAAAAAGTAATCCACGCCCAAACAACGTATATTCGAGCCCAAGAACAAGGCTCCAATCGTTTGTATCAAGCATTGTCATTTTTTCGTTGTTCAAGAAGTAATCGCCTTGCACCGATGCGGCAAACGTATGCGACCACGATTCCATCATGTAATCCACATACGGATTCACGTTCAAGAAAAAATCCCCACCGATTTCGCTTTCATCCATGCCCGTTGCTTTATAGCGCATACCATAAAAGCCAAGCTCCCCAGCAACGTGAAATTCCCAAGAGCTTCCAAATTCAATCGAATCCGCCGATTCATCTGTCGATTTGCCCAAAGCAACCTTGTAATCGCGAATAATGCCTAGAAGCTCTTCGGTATATTTACCTGGCAATGCGGCAGCTTCCTCAAACGCTTGGAGAGCCGCTTCAATATTGCCCGCTTCTTCATATTTCATCGCGCGATAATAAGCTTCCTCCTGCGTCTCGGCAAAGAGCGCAGTCGCAAACACAAACAGAATTAGACAAAATAAAGGCTTCATTTACTTTTTCGGAACGGGCCCCTTCTCCCAATCATGCGGATTCGGCATTTCACCCCACGGTTTCTTTTCTACCGGGCAAGGCATAAATGGACGCATAGGTTCCAAGCGCCCCGGACCCATCATCGGATTTTTCCAAGTATCTTTTATCAGATCCTTTTCATCCTTGTTCTTTTCATGACGCAATTCGTCCTTCGGTTTTTCCGCAGGCTTTTCGATATTCTTTTCGTGAGGCAAACCCTGAACGGGCGGCGTTACAGCAAAATCAAGCTGTTCTTTCTTTTCGGCTGCGGAATTTGTCCTCAAATCCTTGAGAATCTGTTCACGGGCAATGCGTCGTTCTTCGCGCATTTTCTGCCAGTCCACATTCTCTTTTTCGGACATTTTCGGAACTTTGTCAAAGCTCTCTCGAGCTTCAACAGGCGTCGGAACGCTTGCTTCCGGGCGCGATTCAAAATCATGAGCCATGGCTGTCGCAGCCATCACTGCAGACGCCATTACGATTTTTTTCATGATCACACTCCTTAAATTAATCATTTTACCAAGCACCCTATACCTTAAAGTCTTCTTTCTTCAAATTCAAACGTTCCATGATTTCACGCAAGACCTTGCGGTCGATTCCAAGAATCGTCGCAGCGAGCGTGAGGTTTGCCTTCGTATCCTTGAGCGCGCGCGATATGACCTCGCGTTCGACCACTTCACGGGCTTCCTTGAGCGTGCGCGGCGAGGCCTTTGCCTGCACCTGCATATCGTCAAGGCCCAAGTCCTTGGGCTGAATCACGCCATGTACAGCCTGAACCAAGCCTTTCTGGATACGGTTTTCAAGTTCGCGCACATTGCCCGGCCAATGGTAACCGAGCAAAGCCTTTTCGGCATTGCGGCTCAGGTGGTATTTTCCACGACCGTATTCAGCGCAATAACGTTGTATAAAGTTTTCCGCCAAAAGCACCACATCCTGACCGCGATCGCGCAACGGCGGAAGTTCAAGCGGCAACACCTGAATGCGGAAATACAAATCTTCGCGGAAGCGCTTTTCACGGACCGCTTCCTCCAAATCCACATGTGTCGCACTGATAACGCGTACGTTCACCGGGATTTCGCGATTGTCGCCCACACGCGTAATGTGTTTTTCTTGCAACACGCGCAAAAGTTTCACCTGCATATTGAGCGGAAGTTCACCGATTTCATCGAGGAAAATCGTACCGCCATCAGCTTCTTCGAAAAAGCCCTTCTTATTCTCGATAGCGCCCGTAAACGAACCCTTTGCATGCCCGAACATCAACGATTCCATCAAGTGTTCCGGAATAGCACCGCAGTTTACCGCAATGAACGGCTTTTCGGCACGCGGGCTATGCTTGTGGATGTAACGCGCCATCACCTCCTTGCCCGTTCCCGTCTCTCCTCGGATAATCACCGGAAGCGGTAGCGGCGAAAGCTTATCCGCCATCGCAATGACATCGACCATAGGCTTGGAAGAATAGACAATTCCGTCTTTACGAATAACATTCTTGAGAGTATCCAGCGATTCCTTGTCGCGCAAACGGTCGTAAGCGGCAAAAGCAAACTTTTCACAAACCGCCACAAACGAATCAAAGAGATCACTATCTTCTTCGGTAAACGGTTCCTTGCGCGCCGCACGCTGCAAATAGAGATACCCCGCCTCGGAATCAGGCGTTCTAAACGGCGAAACCATAATGCTCGTAAGCTGGTTCTGCACAATCGACTTGGACAAATCCGCCGATTCATCGTCGAGTTGGTTCCATACAACAGCACGTTTTTCATTTTTTGCAAGCTTGATTGCCGAAATAGAAATGGAAACATTTTCAGGATTCGAAAAATGAAGCGGTTCTTCACCACCGATATCCAATACAGCGGCATCCGCGTGCAAAACATCCTTAGCCACATCCAAAATCTTCGGGAAAAGAGCCTCCGGACGTTCTTCGTCCAGAAGCGTCTTGACCACATCAAGCATCTTTTCCGTGGCAAGCATGGATTCCGATTTCATAACAAAGCCCTATAGTTAGCGCCATTATTCAGCGGCAGGTACAGGGAGTTCCAAAAGCAAACTATCCACCTTTAAATTCGGCGTTTTTTCGCTTTCAGTCGATGTCTCCATGCTCCTCGACCGCTTCAACAGCTGGTCCCCCGTTGCATCGATACCGAAACGCATTGTTCCACCCGAAAGCAACAGAACTATCAAAGCTAATATAAGTACCAAAACGCCCAAAACGGCCCATTTTAGCCAATTATTTTTCTTACAAACAACAAACGGAAGCCCACGTTCCAAGTGGTTTGGAACTTTTCGTACCACATTCAGATTGTCATCCGAGCAATTAATGGATTTGGCATATTGGGTAACGCTATTGGCCAACGCAATTTCACCATGCGCCACTTTATCAAGCGCAATTTCTAGCAGTTCATCAAGTTCATCGAGGTCCTCAACGCGTTCCGACGGGTCGGAACGGAGAAGCCCTGTCCACAGGGCTTCTAGCGCCTTTAATTGAACCGCCCCTTCCGAGCTATCAAAGGCGCCCGTTGAGTAAAGCTTTTCTGCAAGGTTCAAATTTTCTGCATTCGTCATCTGTTCAGCATACGATTCGTAACCATCGGCAACAACTAGATCTTCGCCCGCAATCCAGCGGTACAGCAAAAGGCCTAAGCTGAACAAATCGCTTTTTTCGCCAGCGGGCTTGCCTTGAAAACGTTCCGGAGCAGCATAAGCAAGTGCACCCGGGCCCACAATTCCACAGTCAATCAGGACCGTACGCAATCCAGATCCAATGAGTTTTGCACGTTCACCGGCAGCATGCGCACTTCCATCTACCGCAAAAATCACATTTGCAGGGCTCAAATCCCCATGAGACACGTCCATCTTACGCATCGCAGCAAGCGTTGCCACAACTTGACGAAGTGCAACCAGCGCAACAGCCACCGGCATACGCCCAAGTTTATCCGAAACAACGCCATCGATATAATCGTAAATCAAGTACGGCGTTTCATTGCGCCTACCCCACTCTTGTATGCGGTACAGCCCAGAGCAGTGTACTTTGTACGTACTTTCAATAACATTTTCATCAAACGAAAATCCTTCATTATACCACTTGAGCACAAGAAGCTTACCGTCAACATTTAAAAGATAGACAAGCGCTTCACCACCTTGATGCAGCAAGCAGGCTCCCGAAACAGAGTCCAAAAGCGATTTTTCGGATTTTCTCATAGTTCCGCCACTATCATAAACTCGCTACAGCTTGCCCGAATAGACCATCGCCTTGAGCGAATCTTCAGCAATGCGCGTCCATTTGGCAAGCACAGCATCCTGGGGCAACGCCTCGTGCCCCATCGACCAGATATCCCATGCCGATTCGTAGTCGTGAACATTCCAATAAAGATTTCCGAGATTCACGTAAGCGGATGCAAACTTCGGTTCCTTGGTCACGATGTACGCATAAATTTTCTTGGCCTCGTCAACATCGCCCTGACCAGCCAAAATCAAAGCCTTGAGGTTATAGCTAAAGTAATTTTCCGGATCCAGTTGGATGGATTGGTCCAAAAGAGTCATCACTTTGGCCTGAGCGTTCTCGGCAAGCTTTGCACGAGCAAGATAGAAAAGCGAAGTCGAATACATAGGATTGGATTTTCCACTCGTATCGACTACAGACAAAATCTTAAATTCTCGGACCGCGTGTTCCCAGGATTCAAGCGAGCGGACCTTCAATCGTTCCTTGTCCTCGGCAATCGCATAATACGCTATCGCAAGGCCATATCGGGCATCCCTATTTGCAGGTGCAATGTCCAGGACATTCGAAAAATTCTTAACAGCACGGTCATAATCGCCTATGCGCAATGCCTCGTCCCCACAAGCCAAATCGCTTCCGTTACATGCACAAAGGACTGCCGCGACAAAAACCGCGAACACAAGCTCCAAAGCACCAACGAAACTGCAATGAACAACCCTGCCTAACATGGTAGTAAGTATATATAAATTTTTAGTGAATAGTAAACAGTGGTTAGTGGTTGGTGGTTAGTAGACAGTGGTTAGTGAAGCTGAACGAGAACGTCATTGCGAGGAGTGAAACGACGAAGCAATCCACCTCAACGTGCCATCCTGAGCCGTCATCCTCGACCTGTCATCCTCGCGTACGCGAGGAACCATCATTTCCTGAGCAGCTTTGGGGAGGGGAACCATTATATTTTTAACCATCAACTACAAAAAACAAAATACCCGACACTGAGGCCGGGCAACATGTAAAATAAAATACGTTTATCGATTACTTTTCGATTTCGTACTGGGCAACGAGGTTGCCTTCAGCATCGAGAGCACGAACGACGTTTTCGTCACGCTGGAGAGTGAGGTTCGTGGTTTCGCCCTTAGAAGTGGTGTACTGCACAGAGAGAGAACCATCTTCGTTCTTCACAGCAGCAACAGAGTTGCCCTTTTCGTCCTTCTCGTAATAGGAGTCATCGGCTGCGAGCGGATTGGAACCCGTCCAGAATTCAACAGTGTTGAGAACGAGGAAGTCTACAAGACCGATACTAATTTCATAAACCGGGACAACCCACATCAAGAAATGGACGCAGGAATTGAGCCACTTGTTGCCCAAAGTGCCGTTCCAACGGAGAAGCTTCTTGGTGAGACCATAGCTACCATGGCAGCCAGAAAGAACGAGAACTCCAGCGCAAAGAAGGGCAATGATTGCTTTTTTCATAGTTATAAACTCCTTATATTTAAGTGTTTTTTGTTTTACCGAAAATATAAGAAACAAATAAAAAAATTGCTAGAGTATATCAAAAACACGTTTTTAATTTACATTTCGCGTCCAACCCTGTGAGCAAATTCACATGAGGAGAAAACACCCTCAATCGCTTCAAGTGGTGCGGTTTCACCCAACGAAAGTCGTCATATCCATATATATGGACAAAATTCTTGCAAAGTTCCACCGCATATCCAAGAATCCGTCCCCCTTCGCCATAGCCAAAATCAACAGCCCCCAAAGGGCGCAAACTCCGTAAATTTGCCGTTAAACGTTCAAAAAAGCCCCTTTCCAAGGCGTCTTCGGCAGTTTCACCCTCCTCCAAAATCTCGGTCGGGAGCTCCCAAAAGCCCGGAAAAGCCATATCAGCCCCCCTTTTGCACATCAAAACGCGCCCATTACGCCTAACAACCCCACAAACAGCAAGCATTTTCACCCCTCCTAGGAAACACGCTATAACATTTTACTTGATTTTCTTTTATTTTTTTAATAAATCTACAAATATCATACAAAGATGATACATTATATGTTTTGGAAATAAGGAGGTGAACAATGAGGAGATTAACAAAACTCGTCAGCATTGTCACTGCAATTGCAGTTTCATCCATTTTCGCAGCAAAAGCACCCGCAGCAAAGGCGCTCCCCAAGCAACAGGTATTGAATGTATGGATCATGCCCAACGGGGCATCCCCGCAAGAAAAACTCGAACAGAGGCTTAATCTTTTCACCAAAAAAACAGGCATCAAGACCGCCGTTACCGTCTTGGACTGGGGTGAAGCCTGGAACCGCATTTCAACAACGCTATCCTCCGGGAAGGACGCTCCAGACGTTCTCCAGCTCGGAACAACATGGATTCCGTACTTTGCATCCCGTGGCGAAATCAAGGCATTGAACCCGTGGCTCTCCTCCATCGATTCCAACAGATTCGTCCCGGTCAGCTGGAACACAACCCGCATTGATTCGGACACGACCGTTTACTCTGTTCCATGGTTTATCGACATACGCCCGATTCTTGCCAACAAGCGCATCCTCAAGAAAAACAACATCCAGCCCAACGATATCGCAACGTTCGAAGGATTCGTGAGCGCCATCCGCAAGGTGAACAACAGCCACGAAACGCTTGACGACGGCACCAAGGTACGCGCATTCGCATTCCCGGGCAAAAGCGACTGGAACATTCCGCACAACTTCGCCCCTTGGGTCTGGAGCAATGGCGGAAACTTCATCGAAAAAGACCAGAACGGCAAATGGAAAGCGGCCATCCTTACGCCAAAAACCATTTACGGTATCGCCAAGTACTTGAGTTTTGTGCTCGACACGCTCGTAAGCACAGATGCCTTGCAAATGAACACAGCCCAGATTGTGCAACACTTCAACGCCGGTGAACTCGCCTTCATCGTAAACACATCAGAAGTGATTATGCAAACGCGTATTGAAGGCGCCAAAGGCGGGCTGATCAATACAGGAATTGGTCGCGACAGCATCATGGCACTGCCCATTCCGACAGGCACAGAAGGTTCAATCAGCTTTATCGGAGGCAGCAACCTCGCCATTCCGGTGGGCAACAACAGACCCGAAGCTTTGGATCTTTTGCTGTTTCTCACCAATGACGACAACCTGAGCGCCTACACACAGCAAATAGGCATGCTCCCCGCCTCAAAGAAAGTGCTCAAGAAATGGTCCAAGGATAATGACTACAAAACGCTCGTGACCATGCTCGAATCAGGTAAGACTTACACAGCCATCCCAGAATGGGGTGACATCGAACAAATTCTCGTTTCGATGTTCAGCGCGATTTGGGACCATCTTGAAATTCCGGCGCTTTACTCTGAAGAAAAAATTTATCAAATTCTCTCGAATTACTCGAATGAAATCAACAAGCGCTTGAATTACAGGAGTTCAAGCGACTTGACATTCGCAGAATTCCGCTCCACTTGGCACAAGGCGCTTGGAATCAAGGATAGCACGGTCAAAAACCGCCATATCACCGAGCACCCCAAACCAGACGAAGCCATCGATTCTGGCTTTAGCAGGACTCCGTGGATTTTTGCAATTGCCGTGCTTTTAGGTTTCGTTTTTGCCTTTACCCGCAAAAAGAAGCGCTAACCAAAACCAGAACTGTTAATTATATTTTAAATAACATACATCAAGAACCGTTATGAGTCTCAAAATTTCTAGCATCACGAACAGCATCATAATCAAGAGTTTGTTGCTCTTGATTATTTCCATGCTCATCATCGTGACGGTAGGAACTTCAATTTTTACGCAAAGACAGATGAGAACAACGCTGAAGCTGAGTTACGACAATAACGAAACCCAGCTACAGCAACTAGCCAATACTGCAAACAACGAAATGGAGCAGTTTGCAAGCCGCCTTTCATTGCTCGCCAAGACATCCGAAATCCAAAGCATGGACAAACTCATAGCGGCGGGCTACCTCAAGAGCTACAATATTTCTTCGTTGTTCATTTCTGGAGAATCCATTTCGCTTTTCGACAGAAACTACAACCTTATCTGCAACAATTCCATGCTCGGTTCGGCAAAGATAAGCTACCCTATCGAATTCAACAGGATTTCTCCGCACAGGCCGACCATTTCGCCATGGTACCGCGATTCTGACGGTACTCCCAAGCGTGCATTTGGCGTTGTCGTTACGGACCGAGCTATCGGTGATGGTCGACTGGTTTCGAACTTTTCGATCCGTCGTCTATGGAAATACTTCTCGGAATACAAGGTTGGACAGAACGGCATTTTGATAGCCTGCAACAGCCAGGGTGAAATTCTCTACCACCCCGACATGAGGACTTGGCTCGACGGCGTCCATAAAATATCAGAGCTTGGACTTGGCTCCATGAACATCAAGCAAGACAACGACAACAACATCAGATTTCTTACGCTTGAAAACGGCAAGTCCTACCTCATCAACAAAACATTCAATCCGACTTACGATCTTGGTCTTATCGCGCTCCAGCCCAAAGCGGAAATCGACACCATGGTTTCGTCAGTTCGCCACATCAGCCGAATCATCTTGTACAGTTCCATCATTGCCATTTTGCTCGTTTCATTGTGGCAGATTCTGATTGTCTGTAAGCCGCTCAACAACTTGATTGACCACATTTCGCAAATTACAGAAGGGAACCTCAACATCGAGGATTTCAAGGCAAAAAGCAGCCAAGATGAAATTGGAAGACTTGCCATCGTCTTCAACCAAATGCACGCAACTATCAAGCGACAGATTCAAGAATTGAACGAGCATAGGGAATTGCTCGAAAAAGAAGTCAAGGAACGCACTTACGAACTCGAACAAGCTAACAAGAAACTGGATCTCATTTCGAGAACTGATGAACTGACGCAGTTGCCGAACCGCCGCGACATGCATAGAACCATTGAAAAAGAAGTCGATCGTGCGAACCGCTTTAGGAAACCGTTCAGCATCATATTCATTGATATAGACCACTTCAAGGACGTCAACGACACCTACGGACATGCCGCAGGCGATGCTGTGCTCAAGTCTGTCGCAAGTACAATCCGCAATTTACTTCGCAAGTATGACGTTCTCGCGCGTTACGGCGGAGAAGAATTCTTGACGCTTCTGCCCGAAACAGAATTGAACGATGCCGCCCTTGTCGCAGAACGTTTCCGCAGGCACATTGAAAAACAGACCATTTTCTTTGGCGGTCAGGAAATCAAGGTTACCATTACGCTTGGCGTTGCCCAGTTCGACAGCAACCAGGGCGCAGAGCGCTGCATCCAGCTCGCCGACAAGGCTCTTTACGAAGGCAAAGAACACGGCAGAAACAAGGTCATCCTTTGGAACGACGATCACGCCATTGAAAGCACCGAATTCACGCAAGCGTAAAAACAAATTTCTTTACACATCCTGGGAATCATCCCGTCATACACTTTTAAAACAAATGCGACTACACAGATAATCTGTGTAGTCTTTTTTGTAGTCACACAAGATGTGCGGAAACTACGATTCATACCTCAAGGCAAATGACAAGGCTCTAGAAATCAACAGCTCCGATACCTACGCCATGGGTGGGCGCGCTCTAGCCTTGTTCCGTCTCGGGCATAAGGACGAAAGCTTACAAATTATGCAGAAGGCAGTAGCTCTGTCTGGAGGTCAAGATCCGAACCTGCTGCAGGATCTCAACTACATTACATGCAATATGGCTGTAAAAACCGCCTAAGCCAATAAGTAAGCTGCTAGAACAATCATTATTAAGCAAGTCGACGGTTTCCCCATCGGCTTTTTTGCATCAATCCTATAAAATTCTATTTTTACATGCATGAACATCGACTTCAATCGTAGACTTTCTATCGCCCCGATGCTTGATTGCACGGACCGCCACGAACGTTATTTTTTGCGTTTGCTTTCTAAGCATATTTTGCTCTATAGCGAAATGGTCGTGTCCACAGGGCTTTTGCACTGCGAAAACAAGGACTTGTTCCTCGGTCACGAGCCGTTTGAACACCCTGCGGTTTTGCAACTCGGCGGTAGCAATCCGGCCGATCTAGCCGCCGCATCAAAGCTCGTCGAGGCCGCAGGCTTCAGCGAAGTCAACTTGAATTGTGGCTGCCCATCGGACCGCGTGCAGAACGGAAATTTTGGAGCATGCCTCATGAAAGAAAAGAACGTTGTCGCCGATTGTTTCAAGGCCATGCAGGATGCCGTCTCGATTCCGGTTTCAATCAAGTGCCGCATTGGCGTTGACGATTTGGACAGTTGGGAATTTTTTACGGACTTCATCCAAACCGTGCACGATGCCGGTTGCAAAATTTTCATTGTGCATGCCCGCAAGGCCTGGCTCAAAGGTCTCTCGCCGAAAGAAAACCGCGAAGTGCCGCCGCTCCATTACGAGTTCGTCCATCGTCTCAAGGCCGAAATGCCAGAACTCAACTTGAGCATCAACGGCGGCATCAAGACTCTCGACCAAGTGGAAGAACAGCTCAAAGATTTGGATGGAGTAATGGTCGGTCGTGAAGCCTACGAGAATCCATGGTTTTTGCACGATGCCGACGAACGCATTTTCAACGATGTACGTTCTGTAAGTGAAGACCCCGCCGAAATCATCTCCGGGAAAGCACGCCCCGCCACACGCAAAGCGCTTCTCGAAGCATACCTCCCTTACGTCGAGAAGCAGACCGCCGAAGGCTGCCCGGCCACGATTCTTGTGAAGCACCTTTACGGATTATTCGCAGGACTCCCGGGAGCACGCAAATTCCGCGCTATGCTCAGTAACGAAAGCCCTCGCGCCCATGCTTATGGAGGCGCCGCTGCACTCATTCGCAAAGCGATGGAATGCGTGAGTGAGGGTTGAGGTGTGAGCACGGCACAAAGTGCCTTTGACGCTTTCAGCGTCCGCAGCTGCACTCAGCCATAAAATTATGCAAGCATAATTTTGCGACATTCGTTTGGCATGCTTTTGAGGACGCTTCGCTTTGAGCAAAGTCGTCAATATTCCTTTAAAAATTTCGCCCCCATACCTCAAAGGGAGAGTCGTTAGACTCGACCGACCTCATACCTCATAGCCAAATACACTCGTCTATTTTCTCCCACAACCCCTTGACAAACGAGAATTTTTTTTCTCTATTTGGTGGCGTATTTTTATGTTTAACCTTTAACGGAGATACAACATGCCTTGCGGAAAGAAAAGAAAGCGCAGGAAGATTGCGACTCACAAGCGTAAAAAACGCCGTCGTCGTGACCGTCACAAAAAGAAACTTCGCTAATATCCGTTAGCATTTTCTTGTGATTTCCTGTAAGACGGAGTGTAAAAACTCCGTTTTTTTCGTTTTTCATTTTGTAATGCCTAGAAAAGCGCTCGGAAATCACGAAAAACAATAAGAACCGGATGATTTTTTAATCAATTGGTAAAACAGGGTTTCGCCCAAAGGAATAGAAATGATAGATCGCAACAAACACTTCCTCCGCCTCATGGATTGGAGCGAAGAACGCATTCTCGAAACCGTCGCCATCGCCTCGCAGCTCAAGAAAGAAGTCCACGCGGGCAAGGTTTCTGACCGTCTTCACGGCCAGAATATCGGCATGTTCTTCGAAAAACCGTCTCTGCGAACTATTACGACTTTCCAGGTGGGCATGAACCAGCTCGGCGGCCACGCCGTGCTCCTCTCTCCGGATTCTATCGGTCTTGGCAAGCGCGAAAGCGTCAAGGACGTCGCCCGCTGCCTCAGCCGCTGGGTGAACGCCATCGTCGTGCGTTGCTTCAAGCAGCAGCTCGTCGAAGAACTCGCTGAATTCGGCTCGATTCCAGTCGTGAACGCTTTGACCGACGACTATCATCCGTGCCAGGCCATCGCTTTTGCCCAGATGATCAACGAAAACCTCGGCGGTTTCAAGAATGCCGATGGCAAGCCGAAGACTGTCGCCTTCATCGGTGACGGCAACAACGTTGCGAACTCCTTCCTCGCGCTCGCCGCCAAGGTCGGCATGAACTTCACGCTCGCCTGCCCGAAGGGCTTTGAACAGCCATCCAAGGTTGTCGAAGAAGCTTTGCCGCTCTTGAAGAAGCACGGCTGCCAGTACCGCGTGTTCAACGATCCGAAGGATGCCGTCAAGGACGCCGACATTCTCTATAGCGACGTTTGGGTCTCCATGGGTCAGGAAGGCGAAAAGGCTACGAAGCAGTCTCACTTCTTGCCGTTCCAGATCAACGACGAACTCCTGAAGCTCGCTCCGGCCCACTGCAAGGTTTCTCACTGCCTCCCGGCTCACCGCGGCGAAGAAATCACGGACTCCGTGATGGACAACCTCGACGTGAACATGAGCTTCGAAGAAGCCGAGAATCGCTTGCATGCACACAAGGCTGTGCTGTGGCAGGTCATGAAGCCGACTAGCGAATTCGGCAAGTAAGACTCCGCAAAAAACTATCGCAGCAAGAACATATGACGTTTTTTGCTGCGCCCGACAACGCCTCCTTAATAGGAGGCGTTTCTGGTTGCAGGCAGAATTCAGCAACTAGCTTTTGTATATTTTCGTCCATGGAAACCTATATTTTTCAGCATGTTGAATTTGAAGGTCCCGGAGCAATCCTCTCCTACCTTCAGGCTAAGGGACACAACGTCCATATTGTACGTCTTTACGCCGGAGATCCCATTCCTCATGAAGACGACGTAGACTTCGCCATTCTAATGGGCGGGCCCATGAGCGTCCTGGAAGAAACGGAATATCCCTACATCGTCCGCGAGAAGGAACTTTGCTGTGACATGGTGCAGTTGGGCAAGCCCATGTTGGGAATCTGCCTGGGAGCCCAGATGATTGCCAGCGCCTTCGGTGCAGCCATCAGAAAAAATCCCGAAAAGGAAATCGGCTGGTTCCCCGTTACTTTCACAGGTGATGTGGCTGAGGAAATGGATTTGCCGGACAGTCTTTCCGTTTTCCATTGGCATGGCGAGACCTTCGACATTCCCGACTTGCCAGGCATTGCAGAACCTTTCGCCTTTAGCGAGGCTTGCAAGAATCAGGCATTCAAGATTGGCAGCGGAATCGCATTGCAGTTCCATCTGGAAGCGACACCCGAATCCATGGAAAGCATGTTGAAAAACGGAGACGACGAAATCAAGGCTGGCATTGCCGCTGGTTTTGACTACGTTCAAGATTCAAAGGACATCCGCAAGGAAAGCGAAACCACAATAGGCCCCGCCAACGAATTGCTGGTAAAAATTTTGGATTACCTGCTGGAAAAATAGAAGGCACGGAGTATCAAAGATGAACGAAATCATCAAGGTTATAAGCAAGCAGCACAACAGCAAGATGTGCATGATTTGCGGACTGGATAACGAATATGGCGTACGCGCCCCTTTCTACAACATGGAAGACGGCAGCGTTATGACTTTGTTCAACTACCGTGAGCAGCACCAGAGCTACCCCGGACGCGTGCACGGCGGCCTCATTACCGCCATGCTGGACGAAATGGGCTTACGCGCCGTGTGGGCAAAAAACGGTGGCGACGAAAACGTCTGGGGCGTAACCATGTCATTAGAGACGAAGTTCCGCAAGCCCGTGCCTTATGGAGTGCAGCTCATTGGCAAGGGCGAAATCGTAAAAGTTTCCTCCCGCTTTTTCGTGACTCACGCCAGCATCATGGATATGGACGGAACAGTACTTGCCGATGGCGACATCAACTACATCCATCTGGATCCCACCAAGATTTCCGCAGACGTTGTGATTCACGAAGAAATGCCTTACCTCATCGAAGACGGGGTAAAGGAAATCGGCTGGTAGGGGCGAGGCGCGAGGTTCGAGGACAGCTTTTTCTATATTTGCCCCCCGCAGAAAGCCGATCCTGAAACAAGTTCAGGATGACATTCAATGTCTAAGGAGTTTTTATGTCTTTCGTTCAAGAATTGAAAAACAAGATTTTAAATGATGGTTACGAAACGACACGCGAAGACGCGATCAAGCTTTTAAGCGTAGACCTCGAAGAACTCACGCAAGCCGCCGACGAAATTCGCGAAAAGTTCCACGGCGATGATTTTGATTTTTGCGCTATCGTGAACGCTCGCAGCGGGCGTTGCTCCGAGAACTGCAAGTACTGCGCACAGAGCAGCTACTACCACACGGGCGCTCCTGAATACAAACTCATGCCCGAAGAAGAAATTCTCGCCGATGCCAAGAAGAAAGAAGCGGCTGGCATCCCCCGCTATTCCATTGTCACGTCGGGACGCACGCTCAGCAATGCTGATGTAGAACAAATTAGCAGTACGATTCGCCGCCTCAAGAAAGAAACGAAACTTTCCGTTTGCCTTTCGGCTGGACTTTTGAAGCGCGAGCAGTTTGACAAACTCAAGGAAGCGGGGCTCACGCGTTTCCACAACAACTTGGAAACATATCGCCGTCACTTTGCGGATGTCTGCACCACGCACACTTACGACGACAAGATTGGCGCTTTGCAGAACGCTCTTGCCGCAGGCCTTGAAATTTGCAGCGGCGGCATCATGGGTCTTGGCGAAACAATGGAAGACCGCATTGACATGTGCATAGACTTGCGCAAGCTTGGGGTCAAATCCACTCCAATTAATGTGCTAAATGCGATTCCGGGCACTCCGTTCGAAAATCTCCCGAAACTTACCAACGATGAATTTTGCCGCATCGTAGCGATTTACCGATTCATCAACCCGCACGCATTCTTGCGCCTTGCAGGTGGACGTGGCGTACTTGGCGACGACGGCAAAAAAGCTTTCAAGAGCGGAGCAAACGCAACCATCACAGACGACATGCTCACTACGGCGGGCGTTAGCAGTTGCAAGGATTTCGAGCTTGTGAAAGAGCTCGGCTTCAAGCCGCACGGATTTATCGAGTAGAGCCTACTTTAAGGTTCGACCATGCCCATGAAAGCATGGTCGTGGCACTCGCCTTTTAACGTTGTGGTCGATGCCTTAATATTTATGTAAATTTGACACGATGGGTTTAAAAAATCGTGTTTTTACAGGAATTGTCTTAATTTGCAGTTTGATTCTTTCGAGCTGCGCTTTTCCTGTGCGCCCTGGATACGACCGAAGGAGCGGTTCTTACAAGCGTTACAGAGTTCCGAAAAAAGAAATCGTTAAAGCCGACACCGCCACAGTAAACTCGCAAGAGGAATTGGTTCAAGAAGAAATTCTTGCGGCAGCTTCAAAAAATACAAGCGGAGCATCAAGCGAAACAAACTCTAGCCAAACGAGCTTGCAAGATTCTACCGTTAAAAGAGAAAAGGCCCAAACACCCAATTTAGCATTGCGCGACTCTAGTGCAAATAAAGAAAGTACAGGCCAAATTTCAAAGCAAGACAGCGCACAAACGCGAAACAGCGACACAACAAAAACTGCCGGTAACACTACAACCCAATCGCCCAGCAAGCCCACCGAAAAAACGGCAGATAAAGTTGTTGCCAAGAAATCCGATAAAACAGCAAAGAAAACAACAAAGCCTGCAGCAAAGCCAACGAACCTTGAAAAGTACGCAAAGGAATGGCTTGGAGCAAAATACGTTTACGGAGCGGCAAGCAAGCGCAAAACGGACTGTTCTGGCTACGTGATGCAAGTCTACAAAGGTTTTTACGGAATTTCGCTTGACCACAGCGCCCAACACATATACGATGACGGACGCGGATACTCCATCAAGCGCAAAAAATTGCAAGAGGGCGACCTTGTATTTTTCGGAAACTTCTGGAAAATCAGTCACGTTGGAATTTACTTAAAAGGAAACCGATTCATTCACGCAAGCACAAGCAAAGGCGTGGTAATCACCCCCATGAACGACAACTACTGGGCGTCTAAATACAAGGGCGCAAGGCGATTTAAATGAGGTTCGGCCTTTGGCCTAGAGGTTTGAGGCATGAGGTCGCTTCGCTCTGAGATTCATAGTTGTTAGTCATTAGTCAATGGTTATTGGTTGTTTGTCATTGGTCAATGGTTATTGGCTATTATATATTCCAAAAGATCTGAGAGAATCGTCATGCTGAGCCGGAACAGCGAAGCATCCAGCAAAGTCATGAAAAGTGACTGATTCTTCGTCCCTTTAGGACTCAGGAAGACGTATTCCTAACCACCAATCACCAACCACTAATCACTAATCACTTTTTACTTTTTATATTTCGCACTATGAAGAAAATCGCATTTCAAGGCCGTCGCGGAGCCTACAGTGAAAGTGCCGCATATCATCTTTTCGGTAACGATATCGAAGTCGTGCCGATGGACACCTTCGAACAAATTTTCCAGGGCATCGAGACAGGCGTTGTCGATGGCGGCGCCATTCCTATCGAGAACTCGACCGCCGGTTCCATTTACGACAACTACGACTTGCTTTACAAGTGGCGTCACCCGATTGTTGCCGAAGTCAAGTTGCAGATTGAACATACGCTTTGTGCATTGCCGGGCACAAAGATCGAAGACCTCACCGAAGTGCTGAGCCATCCGCAGGGTCTCGCGCAGTGCAGCCGCTTTTTCGGCCAGCACCCGAACATCAAGAGCACTGCTTTTTACGATACCGCAGGCAGTGCCGAAGAAATCGCCAAGCGCGGCGACAAGCACATTGGCGCTATCGCAAGCGCTTACGCCGCCAAGTTCTATGGCCTTGACATTCTCAAGCAAGGGCTCGAAAACTTGCCGGGCGTAAACTTCACGCGTTTCTACGCGATCCAAAAGACCGCAATTGAATTGCCAGAATTTTCGAAATCGAATAACGCTCCTGCCATCAAGACTACGCTCTTGTTCATGTTGAGCGATTCGGGAAAGTCTGGCGCATTGTACGAAGCGCTCGGTTGCTTTGCCAAGCGCAACTTGAACCTCACCCGCATCGAGAGCCGTCCGCATCCGGACCGTCCGTGGGAATACATTTTCCATCTTTCGTTCGAAGGAAATCCGAAGGACCCGAATGTCGTCGAGGCGCTGAAGGAACTGCAGCAATACACAGACTTTATCTACAGACTCGGAAGTTTCCGCGAAGGAACAACGGAGAAGCTGAGTTATTGAGAGGAAATTAGGTTACAGGTCATAGGTATTAGGAAATGAATCACGAGCTTCGCTCGTCTTTATAAATGTGGCGAAGCCACGATATATTACACCTAACACCTAACCCCTAAAACCTTATACCTTACACATCTAATCACGGACTACCATGGCCTACACACGTACAGACAGAAAACCTGAAGAATATCGCAATCTCAAGATGACCACGGGCTTTATTTCGAGCGCCGACGGTTCCGTACTCATCGAAATGGGACGCACACGCGTCATCTGCAACGCAACACTCCTCCCGAAAGTCCCAGACTGGCTTGCCGGTCGTGGCACGGGCTGGATTACGGCTGAATACAGCTTGCTCCCGCAGAGCACGGGCAAGCGCGTGGAACGCGAACGCAAGGGCGCGAGTGGCCGTACGCAGGAAATCCAGCGCTTGGTAGGCCGCTCGCTGCGCGGCGCAGCCGACCTTGCAGCCCTCGGCGAGAACGCCATCGTGGTCGACTGCGACGTGATCGAAGCCGACGGTGGCACGCGTACCGCAAGCATTATCGGCGGCTTCGTAGCCCTTGCAATTGCGGTCAAGAAAATCAAAGAACGCCTTGGCATCACGCAGCAGATTCTAAAGCATGGCATCACCGCCATTTCTGTGGGCGTCGTGAGCGGCAATCCGCTTTGCGACCTCTGCTATGTCGAAGACTCTGCCGCCGACGTCGACATGAACGTTGTAATGCAGGATGCGAAGAACTTCATCGAAGTGCAAGGCACCGGCGAGCATGCAAGCTTTGACCGCGCCATGCTCAACACGCTCCTCGACCTCGGCGAAAACGCCTGCAAGGACATTTACAAAAAGCAGATGGAACTCATCGGCGGCGAACTGCCGTAATTTTATTTTCCGCTTATACACAAAGACAAAGAGCCATCCTTACGGATGACTCTTTGCATTTTATAGACCTAAAGAATCTTTAAACAATATTAGAGTTCAAGAAGGTTGTAGCCCAAAACGACACGACCGCCATTGTTATAGTATCTTCTGATTCTAATAGTCAAGTTACTTGTGCTTCTCGTTGTGAATTCAACCATTTCAAAGGGATTGTCATACGAAGTCGACGATCCAAGACTATTGCCATCCTGCAAAACTTCAATATCGAGGTCAAAAGGAAGCGCTCCACTATGGAAGACATAATCACCGCTAACAAGCCAAGCAATTGCTACGCGATATTTTTTATTCGCCTTGATATTTTGTTCATTGAATTCGATTTTCTCGTTTACAAAATAATCACCATTATTTCCATACCAGAAACGAGAATGGTTCTTTCCAATCAACTGAGACGCATCAAGGTAATTCACAGCAGAACCAGCATTATCCTGGTCATGCGACGCATTCGAAATCGGCTTTGTGCTGGAAGTCAGCAAAAGAGCCTTGACAACTTCCGGATGCCAACGATAGAACGGGTATTTTTCAAGCAACAAGGCCACCGTAGCAGTCGTATAAGTGGATGCAGAAGCAGTCCCCACAAAATAATACCTCAATTGCGGAGCGTCTACCCCAATGAGACCTTTTATAATAGGATTAGGATCCGGGAAATAGAAATCGGCAACGTTTGCAATTTCAGGCTTAGCATACGTCATTCCTGATTGAGGATGCACACCGTTCTTCCAGCTAGAAGACTTATAATACGTGCCACCATTACGAACAGCACCAACAGTAATGGCATTCAAGCTCAACGCCAATTCATTCATCTGACCAAGAGGTGCGGCGTAGTCTCCAGCACCCGCAAATTGAATTTGCCTGGTATTATAAACAATATCATCGAGGACGCTTGCTCTTACTCCATAGTAGTTGTTCTGAGTACCAGTAGCCATAGCAGTAAAGCTCACGTTACCGACATGCATTTGCGGTTGCGTATAGAATCCATCAACAGGGATAGCAAGCTGATTATCCTCTCCATAATCTTCACTACAATTATCCGAATAAGAATGAATCGTAGCCCCGGGAGCAACTGTATTTAGACCGCGAGCCATATTTGTCGCACTAACCACAGAATGACCATTATACGACGCAGGATCACAATCTGCTCCATAAATCAATTTATTCGATGGGACAATGCCCTTAGTAGGCGCAGCTTTTTCAAGGAAATAAATCCCTATACCATTTCCCTGAGCACCCGTACCGTAAAGAGCGTCAACGTGAGAAACATTTTGAGCAACATAAGAGAATGGCGAAACCGTTATATTTTCAGTACCACCATAATAGCCGTTCATATAAACGGTACCTATGTCACAAACATTTTGGTTATTACAAGGGTTCGAAGGAACATTATAAGAGTAGACGTAATTATGGTTTCCTTCAACAGGGTAATAAAAAGTATGACCACCTCTAATATAGCCTTCTCGAACAGCATCATTATGTTCAATATCATTTATCCTTGACAAGTAAGTCGATTCATTCATCGTTTCACCGTTAAGGATGTATTTTTTAGATCCACTAAAAGCCCTGTAGCTATATTCACCCGAAACCGGCTGAACAGTATTTTCCCTTGGATAAGGATAACTAGATGATCTAGCCAAGGATTTCGGCTTTTTGGGCGATTCCTTATTCAGTTCAGCATCACGATTTGTCTGCTTTGCAACATTCTTCACATAAGCGTCCGGCATTTTGCGCATATCTGAAATATGACGGCCGAGAACGTCAACCTTAGCAGATGTATTTTCAGCTGCGGCCTGAGCACTCATAGCGCAAGCGCCGCAAACCAGCAATGACATTATTTTCCCATTCATTAGTTTATTCACCTTTATATTAAGTAATATATAAATACAAAGAAGTAATAATTTAAGTACAAACTTCTTTATAACAATTTTGTTCAAAACTGCGGTAATGGAATATATAAATTAAATTCTTTTTTAAACAAAAGACAAAAACATATTTTTTACTTATTTTTTATTTATTTGCAATTTTCACATTTATACATAAAAAAGTGTATAAAATATTCAAAACAAATAAACTACAATAAATTTCATTAATTATATTCGTAATCGACAATTCATTCTTCAAGAAACGCACAATGTACAACACTGCGTGTTTGGAATTATTTTCTGTTGATTGTATTAATTCAAACAATTTATTTCAATCCGCCATAAGTTTAGACACAAAAAAGCCCGCCGCAATCGCGACGGGCTCTTCTTTTATCAACTCACTTTATTTAGATTTAGCTTTTCGCATGACAATATCGCCATATTCCATCTTCTTTACATAGCCAGTCAAATCGCAGGCACCATTGACATCGTACTTGCCGACTGCGGCGATATTGAATTTTACATCTTTCTTTTCAGTGCTTTTCGCTTTAAACCTAATTTCGCTGATACTCTTTATATTATCTCCAGCATTAAATTCATCCCAAGTAACGCACTTTTCGACAAATTCTTCAGACTTGGCAAGCGGAATGCTATAAGTCTCTTTTTACTAGTGCCAAGCTCTAAATACATATCATCGTCTGATGCATACGTCACACAGAGACCACCCCAATAACTGATATCTCCAGACCTAAACTCACCCCAAGCACCATCGACTTTATCCCAACCA
>Ga0265298_10000761_pt1 | contig 47376 bp, 44 predicted proteins | sample AusTroGonzalo_MG_3_FD_193486 | JGI IMG/M metagenome (GOLD analysis project Ga0265298, IMG submission 193486) | Bovine rumen microbial communities from tropical cattle in Woodstock, Queensland, Australia - Gonzalo_01 | ecosystem: Host-associated > Mammals > Digestive system > Stomach > Rumen ...
GTGACGGGCTTGTCGGGGAACACGCGGATCCACAGCTTGCCCTTGCGCTTCATTTCACGGTTGATCGCGACGCGGCACGCCTCGATCTGGGTCGCGGTGAGAAGGCCGCGGGTCAGCGCCTTCAGACCGAACTCGCCGTACGCGAGCTCGGTTCCCGAAGTGGCGTAACCCGAACGGTTGCCCTTCGACACCTTGCGGTACTTCACTCTCTTGGGCATCAGCGGCATGGCTTAGCTCCTCTCCTTGCGGTCACCGCGCTCGCGGCGTCCCTCGCGGCGGTCGCTGCGGGGCGCACGGGCCTGGAAACCCTCTTTCTTGCAGATCCAAACCTTGATGCCGATCTTGCCGGCGGTCGTGTTGGCCTCCGCGAAACCGTAGTCGATGTTGGCCCTGAGCGTGTGCAGCGGAACCTTGCCCTCGCGTGACCACTCGACGCGAGCGATCTCGGCGCCGTTGATACGGCCGCCTGCGTGGACCTTGATTCCGTCGACGCCCATGTCCATCGCGACCTTCATCGCGCGCTTCATCGCGCGCTTGAGGGCGATGCGGCGCTCGAGCTGCTGGGCGATGCCCTCGGCGACGAGCTGCGCGTCGGCGTCCGCTCCCTGGACCTCCTTGATCTCGAGGTAGACTTCCTTCTTGGTCATCTTCTCGAGCTCGGCGCGGACGGCCTCGACGTCACCGCCCTTGCGGCCGATGATCACGCCGGGACGCGCGCTGAACAGGGTGACGCGCACGCGGTTGGCGTAGCGCTCGATGAGAATCTTCGAGAGACCGGCCTCGGCCAGCTTCGCCTTGACGGCGTCGCGGATCTTCTGGTCCTCGATGAGGTATGCGCCGAACATCTTCTTGGGCGCGAACCAGCGGCTGCCCCAGGCGTGGTTGACGCCGACGCGGAAGCCTATCGGATTGACTTTCTGTCCCATTACTTTGCCTCCTTCGTGGCGTCGCTGAGCACGACCTTGCAGTGGCACATGCGGCGGGCGATCGGATGCGCGGAGCCGCGGGCCGTGGGCCAGTAGCGGCGCATGCGAACGGACTCGTCGAGCACGCAGAGCTTGACCGTCATCTGCTCGGCGTCCTTGACGCCGTTGTTGTTCCTGGCGTTGGCGATGGCCGAAAGCAAGGTCTTCTTGATGATCTCAGCCGCCTTCTTGGGCGAGAACTCGACGATCTTGAGCGCTTCGGCGGCCTTGAGCCCCTGGCAGGCGCGGCACAGAGGACGGCCCTTGAAGGCCGACATGCGCGCATTGCGGGTAATTGCAACTACTTCCATTGCCTATTTCCCCTTACTTCTTCTCGACCTTGGCGGCCGAATTGCCGTGCGACTTGAACGTACGCGTCGGAGCGAATTCGCCGAGCCTGTGGCCGACCATGTTTTCGGTGATGAAAATCGGCATGTGCTGCCGTCCGTTGTGGATGGCGAACGTGAGCCCGACGAACTCGGGGAGCACCATCGAACGACGGCTCCACGTCTTGATCGGCTGCTTCTTACCGCTCGCCTGCATCTTCTCGACCTTGCGGAGGAGGCTGTCCTCCACGTACGGTCCCTTCTTGAGAGAACGCGACATGTGTTATTTCCTCCTCTTGACGATGATCTTGTCGGACGCCTTGCGCTTCGCGCGGGTCTTGCCGCCCTTGGCGAGCTGGCCCCACGGAGAACGCGGATGCGAACCGCCGGACGTGCGGCCTTCGCCGCCGCCCATCGGGTGGTCGACAGGGTTCATGGCGACACCGCGGACCGTCGGACGGATTCCGAGGTAGCGCTTGCGGCCCGCCTTGCCGAGCTTGACCGAGCCCCAGTCCTTGTTGCCGACCGAGCCGACGCAAGCGAGGCAGCGGCCGTCGAACATGCGGACTTCGCCGGACGGCATCTTGAGCGTGACGACGTTGCCGTCGCGCGCCATGATCTGGCAAGAGTTGCCCGCGCTGCGGCCGACCTTCGCTCCCTGGCCGGGAACGAGCTCGATCGCGTGCACGAACATGCCGAGCGGTATCTGCACGAGCGGCAGGCAGTTGCCGACCGTCGCCTCGGCCTTGGGTCCGTTCATTACCTTCATTCCGGGCTTGAGGCCTTCCGGAGCGAGCACGTAGCTGAGCTCGCCGTCGGCGTACTCCAGAAGCGCGAGATAGGCGCTGCGCGTAGGATCGTATGCGATGTCCTTGACGGTCGCCTCGACGCCCTGCTTGACGCGCTTGAAGTCCACGATGCGCATGCGCTGCTTGGCGCCGCCGCCATGATGGCGCGTGGAGATGTGGCCCTGGTTGTCGCGGCCGGCCGTCTTGCGGACGGCCTTGGTGAGCCTCTTGACCGGGCGCTTCTCGGTGATCTCCTCGAACGTCGGGCTTACGCGGAAGCGCATTCCCTGCGAACGAGGCTTGTAGGATTTAAGTGCCATTGCTTGGTTCTCCCTTATGCGAGCTCGATGCGTTCGCCGGCCTTGACGGTGACGTACGCCTTCTTCCATGTCGACTCGACTGTCGTGCGGCGGGTGCCGCGGATGTACCTGACGCCACCCTTCACGTTGACGGTGCGAACCGCGAGAACGTGAACGCCGAACGCCTTCTCGACCTCGGCCGCGATCTGCGGCTTGCGGGCGTCGGGCGCGACCTTGACGAGGTAGCGGTTCTCGGCCGAAAGGCGAGAGCCCTTCTCGGTGATGAGCACGTCGAGGAGGATTCCGTTCGACTTTTCCTTGAGTTCTGCTCTAGTCATTGTCGGTCTCCTTACTTGGCGATGCGCGCGAGAAGCGCGTCGAAACCGGCCTTGTCGCAGACGAGCTTGCGGTTCGCGAGAACCGTGTAGACGTCGAGCGCCTGGGCGGTCGAATAGTCGATGCGGGGCAGGTTGGAGGTGACGAGCACCACGGTGTCGTCGACATCCTTCTGGACGATGCAGGCCGTGCGGTCCACGCCGAGCGTCTTGAGGAACGCAGCCATCAGCTTCGTCTTGGGCGCCTCGAACTTGAACTCGTCGACGACGATCACGTCGCCGGCCACGAGCTTGTCGGAGAGGGCGCGCGCGAACGCGAGCTTCATGACCTTCTTGTTGACCTTCTGCTCGTAGCAGCGCGGCTTCGGGCCGTGCGCCACACCACCGCCGCGCCACACAGGGCTCTGGCGGAAGCCTGCGCGGGCGTTGCCCGTGCCCTTCTGCTTCCACGGCTTCTTGTTGGAGCCGGAGACCTCGCCCTTGCCCTTTGTCGAGGCGGTGCCTGCGCGGAGGGCGTTGCGGATGGCCGTCACGGCGTCCTTGACCGCCTGCTCGCCCTTGTCGAGCGTAAGCAGGGACTGGTCGACGTTGACTTCAATCTTCTCCATGGTTTACTTCGCCCCCTTCTTCGCCTTGGCGGCGATTGCGTTGTTCTTGAGGGACTTGCGGACGATCACGATGCCGTTGCGGCAGCCGGGGATCGAACCCTTGACGAGGATCGCATTGTCCTCGGGACGGACCTGGACGACCTCGAGGTTCGGGATCGTGCGGTTGACGTCGCCCATGTGGCCGGGCATCTTCTTGCCCTTCTCGATCCAGCCGGGGAGGTCGCGAGCCGCGAGACCGCCCGTGCGGCGCTTGGAGTGGCCGCCGTGGGTCATGTTGCCGCCCGCGAAGTTGTAGCGCTTGAGGACGCCCGCGAAGCCGCGGCCCTTCGTCACGCCGGTGACATCGACGTACTGCACGCCCTCGAAGTTCTTGACCGTCAGCACGTCGCCGACCTTGACCTCTTCGCCGACCTCGGGAGCGAACTCCTTGAGAACGCGGACGCCGGTCGTGAGACCGCCGGTCTTGGTGAGGTGGCCGCTCTCGGCCTTGGTCATGCGGTTGCGCGCGCTGCGGCCGCCGTGGGCCTCCTTGTCGGCCTCGGGATCCTTCCAGAGCTTCTGGACGCCGAAACCGATCTGGGCTGCGACATAGCCGTCGCGCTCAAGGGACTTGACCTGAACCACGGGGCAGGGGCCGACCTCAATGACGGTAACGCAAGTGCGCTTGCCGTCGGCGTCGAACACCTGGGTCATTCCGATCTTCTTGCCTATCAAACCTTCCATGTCGACCTCCTATCAGACCTTGATGGTGATGTCGACGCCGGCAGGGAGGTTGAGCTTCTTGAGCTCGTCGATCGTCTGCGCGGTCGGGTTGACGATGTCGAGAAGGCGCTTGTGCGTGCGCATCTCGAACTGATCCATGGACTTCTTGTCGACGTTCGGCGAACGGTTCACCGTGAAACGCTCGACGCGGGTAGGCAGCGGGATCGGGCCCACCACCTGCGCACCCGTTCCCCTCGCGGTGTCGATGATACCACCGACAGCCTGGTCAAGCACACGGTGATCGTATGCCTGGAGGCGGATGCGTACTCTCTGCTGTTGCATTCTTGTTTCCTTATTTCTTTTATGTTCCGGCTCGCGGCCTCGCGACCGCTCACCCCTTCGTTGACTGGCCCTCGACGGTCGCGACATCCGCGCTCACGGCTTGGCCGTGTTGGCGCGGGAGACCCGTTGAGGCGTCTCGCTCGCGACTGGGTTTCAGACCAGTTTCCCCGCAAAAACAAGGGCTCGCGGCATGTCCGTAGCCGCGAGCTTGTCACTCTGCGGCCACGACGCGACGGGTACGACTCGCCCGTATCGCAGCCTTCTCCTTGCGAAGATTTGCGTATTGTATCATAATTCTGCCCACTAGCGCAAGGGGGTCAGGTTAAAAATGTTGCCGCGAAGCGGGCGCCGGTCAGAACGGATATACAAAGCCATATAGTGCGGCAACGCAAGCCGTTTGCCGGAGACTCCGACATTGCCGCCGGTAAGCTTTATTCCGTAGGGAACAGCGTCTTCTCCTACAAGCGTATCAAACGACTTTGACCGCCCTGATGCCGCCTTGACCTCGATTGGCACGACTCCATCATCCGTCTCGACAATGAACTCAACTTCCCTCTCGTCATTGCGGTAATAGCGGACGGCAAAGCCATTGCGCTCGAGCATTCCCGCGACAAGGTTTTCGAATATCCCGCCCTTTACGCTCCCTTTGAGATCGCCGGAAAGCAGTTCGCGCTTGACCAGGCTGCCGTACATCGACGAAAGGAGTCCGACGTCCGACATGTACAGCTTGAACCATTCCTCCTTTACGTAGCCCGCCAATCCTGGCAAGGCCACATTTACGCACTCCGCCATGGTCGCTATCTTGGCGTCCTTGAGCCATTCCACACTGGCGAGGTACTTGCGCGCGGTTCCGCGATCCTCCACCTCCGCATACTTGAACTTGCGGTTTTCCTTGGCAAGTATCCTCGGAATCGCACGGAAGCAGTTCTCGACCTTGGGGATGTCCGTCTTGTCGGCATATTTGTGAATGTCGGCGATATAGTCTTCGACAAGGCTTTCCTGAAGGGTCTGCACTTCACCGTAATGTCCGCGCTCCACAAACGCGCTAACGACTGAAGGCATTCCACCGACCACGGCATACTCACGCAAGAGCCTGTGGAACCGTTCGTTTATCGCCTCCGGAACAGGCGTCCTGTCGCGAAAGCAATTGCGGATGACCGTCTGCGCCTCGCCACCAAATCCACGCGCCTCAAGATACTCTCCGAACGAAAGAGAATGCATGACGACCTGTCTCTCGAATCCGACGGGCACAGATCTGGGAACCTTGTTTGACTTCGTCTTTTTATATTTGATGCCCAGCAACGAGCCGGATGCTATGATATCAAACGTTCCATCGATTGCAAGCGGCTTGAACGCCGTCCGCGCATTGGGGCAATCCTGTATTTCGTCAAGGAAAAGCAATGTCCTTCCGGGCACGATCTTAACATCGCCCAAAAATGCCGTAAGACGCTCGCGGATTGATCTGGCGTCCAATGCGCCATCGAAAATCGCAGTGTGATCCGGCGTAAGGGCGAAATTGATTTCGATGAAGCTTTCGTAATTCTCGCGGCCAAACTTCTCGATGATATATGTCTTGCCAATCTGGCGAGCACCATTCACCAAAAGGCATTGCTGACGCTTTGTCTTTTTCCACTCGACAAGGAAATCGTAAAACTCTCTTTTAAGCTCCACCATAGAAGACCTTTTATATTTACAGCAAAATTATAGCATTTATCGCGGCTTATCGTCAACTAGCATCTTTTAGGATATTTATGGATGCAAAATATGCATCATTTCCGGACTTTACAACAAGCTCTTTTACATCATTTCCCAGGCGGGCGCCGGCTTTCAGACGCAAATGAAGACTATGCCGGGATTGGGCGAGCGTTTGTAAAAGACGGGTATCCGGCTCGCCTCCGGGAAGGCGAGATATTGCGGCGAGAACATGTCCCCCGCATATTCGCCGTCGAGAAAGCCCCGGATGTGATTCTGCCGCAGATATCTGCGACAGGCGTCAAGGACGGCATTCTTTATCATGGCAGTTCCGCCGGACGAGCCGTAGCCAGTGACGACGGCGAAGACGGGCGATCTGCCGCCCCGCGCAAAAGAGACGATCCTCTCCAGCTGCGCAAGCGCATCGTCAACACATGCGCCACGCGGATGAAGATCATACTCCTCTATATCCTGCCGCCTTCCCATGCGGGCATTATACCAAATTTCCGTTCATGATGACGGAGCATTGTGTCAGCGCCACTTTTGATTTTGGGGCTGACACTTTTTAAAATGGCACTGCCACTTTCAAAAATGGCACCGCCACTTTTCAAAATGGCACCGCCACTTTTCGAAATGGCGGTGACGAGGGTTCCCCGGCATCCCACCCTCCAGACCTTCATCTTCCTCTTGCTTTTTCACCATGCAGAAAAAACATTTCACCATGGTGATTTCTTCGGTCGCGACGTCGGCTCAGTCAAAGGCCGGCTTTATCAGTGCGCACGGCTTTAGACGTGCGTTCAGTGTCAATTCGCCGTTTTCGACACCTTGATGCGGTAGAATACCGCGTCGCCGTCAGGTTTTTCGGGCTTGGCTATGTTGACTGTCGAGCTTGTCGCCATGGTAGCCCCTCCTGACTTGGTCTTTTCGGCATTATTCGGGAAGTCAATCTCGTTCGACGCCTCCATCGAATAATACAGGCCGGGCTTGGCGGATTCAACGGTAGCCTCTGCCGACGAATCATCGGACATGGCAGCCTCCAACACAGCCTCAGCAGACTTCTGATTGTCGCCTTCTGTCGTTTCGGAGAACACCGCTTCCTTATTCAGCGTCGCACTACCTACATTGACAACCCCTTCAACCACATTTGGAATTGAAAGATAGTCTGTTATATCATGTGAACCGCCATCACTATCGACATTCACAACCTTTATTGTCGCGCCATTTGGCTTCACTGTATCGACAGTCGGCGCAACCTCGACTGTAACCTTATCGGCGACAACCCCTTCAGGAATCGTGACAACAACCTCAGTATTGTTTTCGCTCGGCTTAATAATAAATCCACTTTCAGAATCACCTTCTACCGTCGCGTCAGCATCCCCTTCAATTACAGGGCCGCTTGGCGTCCATACGACCTCGTCCAGCCATGCGCAATCCTCGCCTTCGCTTGTATCAGCCCAATCGTCCTTGCGGTATTCCCATCTTAACGTATGGCTCCCACTCCCTACGACATCGAACGCCACATTGGTCCAGCCAATCTCACCGCCCATCCAAGCCTGCTCGACATCATCTATCGAGAAAGATACGTAATCTATCTTGAAAGTGCGGTATGCCTCGCTCGAAACCTTCCACCAGAAGCCTATCCGTCCTGCGCCCTCGACCTCCGTCTCAAGCGTCGAAACCTCGCCGTCGCCGATTGCACCGCTTCGCAGGGACGCAATTCCGTCATGGCTGATTGTTTTGTCGCCTTCCCATTGCATATTGCCGCTTGATGAAAACTCCAGCGTCGGGGAGTTCACATAGTCGCCCAGCGATTCAAGCTTCGGAGTCCAGACTGCCGCCGTTATCCAGCCGCAATCCTCGCCATTGGAACCTTCCTCGTCCTTTGAGTAGGCCCACGTAAGCGTGTGCGCCCCGGACGTTTCGACCTCGAACTCAACATAAGCCCAATCCTTTTCGCCGTTTATCCAAGGTTCCTGCGCCACTCCGTCTATCGCGAACTCCAGATTGTCCAACTTCCAGTCCCTGAACGACTCGCAACTCACCTTCCACCAGAACCCGACCTTCCCCGCCCCGTAGACGTTCGCAACAAGGACGCTCTTCTGGTTGTGGGCTATGCTTCCGCTCCGCCAGACAGTCGCGTAGCGCAAGGTTTCGCCGTCCTTCTCGACAGTAACGCCCTCGTATCTCAGCTCCCACTTCGCGTCGCCGCTGAAATGGAAGTCCAGGTTCGATGGATCGGGCAGCACATCGCTCTCCTTCCAGACGGCATACAGCTCCACCCAGCCATTCGCGACGGCCGTCAGGTTTGATACCGACTCGCAGTCAGCATACACCACTGCGTCTGTCTCTTCCTCAAGCCCTACGGCATCAACGGCGTTTGTGGCCCAGCCGATGAACTCATACCCCGAGCGCGCAAAGAGGTTCTTACGCAATTCCTGTTCAACCCCGTACACAAAGCCCTGCTCATCCATGTCGCCGTCGCCGCCGTTTGCATTGTACCGCACCGAGTAGAGGTTCGCCGTCCACTGCGCGACAAGCGTGTGGTCGGCTTTTTCGTTTATTTCGGTCTCCGGCTCTATCTTGTAGCCGTTGTAGAGCCAGCCGCCAAAGGAGTAGCCGCTCCTGACGGGCGTAGGCAGAACACCGTAAACCGACTGTTCTACATAAGTGACGAAATCGTTGACCACGGTTCCGCCATTTGGATCGAGGAACACCCAGTGCCCCTTAGTCCAGTGCGCGTAAAGGTGAGTATAAACGCCCTCTATGAATATCGTGTCGGCAGTCACACGAAGTCCGCCAATCGGCTGCGTCCACCAGCCGGCAAAAGTGTAACCTGTCTGCACTGGCTCTGGAGGCAGCGTTATCAGCCTTTCGGAGTATTGGTAAGTGTCCTGCACCCCTAGTGTTCCGCCGTTCGCATCAAATTGGCAAAGGTAGGTCGGCACATTCCACCATGCTATGGAGCGACGATAGCTCCCGACCAGCGGCCAGGCCTGCGGAAGCGAGTGCGAACCAGGAATCCCGTCCCAACCTGTCGAATTCTGCTCGACGTATGTCACAAGCACGTTTATGACATTGCCGCCACCATAGTCGACAGTCTTGTCTGGCGTGTTCATGTACAGCAGTTTTCCTTCATTCGCAAGCGCGGGACAGTTCCCCAAGAAATGGACATCCTGCAACGAACTGAAACCGCTGAACAGTCCATCAACTATCTCGCCGTCACCCTCCTTGACCGTCGCCTCTCTTATGCTGCGGTAGTTGGAGAATATTTCGCGGGCAGGTCTAACATCGCCGCGAAGCCCGACACGAATAATGGAGCTATCGCCGCCGAACGCGTTTACGCCAATATTCGTCACTGTCGAAGGAATATCCACCTCGCTAATCCGCCAGTCGCCGTAAAACGCCTCTTCGCCGAGCGACTCGACGCCATACGCTATCTGCGCGGCGGTGAACCCGGTGCAGTTCTTGAACGCCCTGTCGCCAACTCGTTTCACACTTCCCGGCACTATTACGTTTCCGATGTAGGAGCAGCCCATGAACGCCTCATTGCCGATTTCCTCAAGACTCGGAGGAAGCGTCATCCGCTGAAGCTCGGTGCAATGCTTGAACGCATTCGTCCCTATTGTCGTCAAAACAGACTCGGCGGTGAAGTTCAACTCTTCCAGCGCCTTACAGCCATCAAGCGCACAGTCTACTACGCGCTTTACTGAATCCAGTTCAGGTATCTCGCGTGGGCAATCGCCCTTGTATCCAAAGAGCACTCCCTGCACAACCCAATAGCCGTCCGGCTGGCATTCAAAGAGCCGCCCGACCGTACGCAAATCGTTGTCGCCCAGTTCGGTCTCGGACGAAAGGAATGCCAGCGATTCAAGAGCGTCGCAGCCGTCGAAGAAACCTGTAGGAAGGCACTCGACCTCTGCGCCAATGACTATGTTCGTTATCCTGAAGTAATCATCAGGATAAAGCTCCTTTACCGAAGACGCCACAGAATCCACCGTTATGTCCCACACCTTCCATTGCGCGACATATTCCACATTATGGTCCGGAACCTTCGCATCAGGGCTTGGCAACCAGCCCTCAAATGTACAGCCAACCCTTGAAACTACAGGCGGCACAATCTCTGAATCGTAATTCTGCATTGCGCTCAATCCGCCGACTCCTCCGTTAGCATCAAACGTAACGGAGTACTGATTAACCTCCCACTGTGCAGTGTATGTAACATTGCTCGCAGGAACAATTTCTGCGACTTCAGGCAACCAGCCCGCAAAAGTATGGCCGATGCGAGAAACACTTGGCGCAACTATCGGCGAATTGTAGTCCTGCTCGCAACTCGTCCCACCTTCGCCGCCCTTAGCATCGAATGTAACGGTATATTTGTTAATTTCCCACTGCGCAGTGTATGTAACATTGCTCGCAGGAACAGTTTCTGCAACTTCAGGCGACCAGCCCGCAAAAGTATAGCCTATGCGCGAAACACTTGGCGCAACTATCGGCGAATTGTAATCCTGTTCGCAACTTGTCCCTCCTTCGCCACCGTTCCCATCGAAAGTAACAGCATAGGCGTTAACCTCCCACTGCGCTGTATATGTGATGTCTTCATCCGGCACAGTCGCGGCGACATCCTTGTCCCAGCCCTTAAATGTGTAACCAATGCGCGAAACTTCAGGCGCAACAATCATAGTGCCGTAATCCATCTTTTCGCTCCATCCACCTTCGCCGCCATTTGCGTCGAATGTAACTTGATATTCGTTTGGCACCCAAACTGCATAAAGGTTCACGGTTTCTTCCGCGGTCTCTGTCAGATTTGTCACAAGTGCCATGTCGCCATACTCGGCTTCGCCGTCCGCGACTGTCGCCCAACCGGCAAATGTATAGCCAACGCGGGTAAATACGTTGGACGAAAGCCAATCTGGTATGCCAAGCCAGAACGATTCATCAACCATCGCCCCTTCGCCGCCATTTGACTCAAAGTGAACTATATACTTGCCCTTGTAAACAACAGTTTTATAGACCTCGTCCTGTGCAACGCCGTCGATGTACGTAGTGTAGGTGAGATCATGGCGTCCGTCGCCTGTCAGCGTGTACGTGAACTCGCCTGCACCTGTAGTATTTGTAACTATGGTGCCATTGTCCTCGATGACGACTGTCGCGTCCTCATCGCCCCCAATCCATGAGGCGTCCCAGGCAACCACGGCAACTTCCACAGGCGGAGCAATGCGCGAATCTAAGTCGACTGCCACACTCTCAGCGGTGCAAAGAATCGTACCACCCTCAGCATTCAATGACCTTCCTGCTATGCGGAAGCCATTGCAGGCAAGTTGACTGTTGGGGTAATGATACCACCGCTCGGACGAAGTACATAGCCCTTCTATCCAATAGCCGCCACGTCTTATTCGGTAGGTTCCTTTTTCTGGACCGGCCGGATCTGCTCCCACGAACAAGGCTTCATTCCACCAGTCTAGGCACCATTCCAAAACATTGCCATGCATATCGTAGAGACCCCATGCGTTCGACAGATATGAACCCACCGTAGTATGTTGTGAATATCCACCCTTCCCATCAGATGTGTTACCGCTGTACCGTCCAAGCATCTTCAAATCATCAACTGAATCTCCGCCATTGTTGTATTCGCTCGTCGTTCCTGCACGGCAGGCGTATTCCCACTGTGCCTCAGTCGGCAAATCAAACTCCTCAATACCAGTCTTTGCACGCAACCTACCCATAAAGCTATCGGCATCAACTTCGGATGAGGCTGGCCATTGCGCACCTTTAGACGAACCTCGTATCATATTATATGACACCTGTTCAACGGGCCGCATGTCACCCTTATATTGCGAAGGGTTGGTTCCCATAACCAGTTCATACTGTTTCTGAGTAACCTCAAAGACGCCGATGTAGAATGGCTTTGTTATCGCCGCGTCATGCGTTGGAATCGGTTCTGGCTCAATTCGGCGAAGCACAAGTTTAGTCGTCTTATACTCGTCCGACCATCCCCCAGAAGGCACATCTGCAACGTACGATACTGGATAACTTTCTGCATCTGCCCCAGCCGAGAGGTTAATGATACAGTATAGCGGATTATCCACATACGCAACACTAAAAACCACATCATCGGATTTGATTTCGAGTCCTTGCGCGTTCAAGTCCCAAATGACATGGTGAGCGCCCGTCTCAAGACCAGTATCGCCTGACAGCGCACACATGTCGGCCACATACGTCTCGCCAGTTGTGTTGTCCGTTGCTGTGATTTGCAACACTGGCTGATTGTCTGGCGCAAAGCCAGCCGCCACATCGCCCGTCAAAGTGTAGGTGATGTCCACCTTCCCATTCCACGGATACCGCTGCTTGGCAACAACATCTGACACAACCGGTTCAGCAAAGGCAAACATTGCCATTATTGCCATAGTGGGCGCCATTAACTTCTTGATGATCATTTTAAGCCTCCTTAAGTTAAGATGACAAATACCGTTCGACCATGTTTGCACTTTGCTTTTACTGTTGCTCGCCAAACAGAGGAAATTTAAACCTTAAATGAAACCGCCGTGCGTTCATACACCCAGCAGAACTCATTGCTTGGCCCTTCTTCGCCACGCTTGAACTCGTAAACACCCATGAACTTGTAGTCGGTAGCTTTATTACCATCGTGAAACTTGGCGAACACATAGCGACGAGGATGTTTCGGAAGTCTCAAAAAGGTTTGCAACACTGCCGTGTTTGTGCAGACCTCTCGTATCTCGCTTCCATCATCGGCCATAGTGTTAAGCCACAACCTAGCACCTGCTGCATTCTTGTCTTTAAATACGTGAGGAAACCATATAAGTGTGTTCTCGTCCAATCTAGCAGTAGCCTTCATGTGGAACAAAATTCCCTTATTGAAGACACCATTCAGCACATCGAGATGCGTTCTATAAGATTTGTCTTCTGCGACAGTAATCGTTTTTGACTGATTATCCTGTAGTTCTTCCTTTTCTGATGATCGGGCCTTTTCTGGTTTAAATATTTTCGAGTAATCTATATCGTTGCACAGCGCACCAATACTGTCAAACTTATTCTTGCCGTATTGAAGCAAGGGAAAATAAGGACTTGAGGAAACCTTAATATTTTGCTTGAAATGGAAAGCCCTCAATCCATCGATTATCATCGGGTTTTGCAATGCACGATCAACATAACAAGCAAACGAAAGGAACTCGTTGTCGTCAATTACTTTGGTATTTTTAAGATAGCAAACATATGAAATGAATGTCAGGAATTCACATTCTTCGGATTCGTCTTTTACATCGTCGCTATACTGCTGACTGTCATCAGACATCTCTTCAATACTTCTGAGATACGTACCATATTCTGTGTCCTTGAACCGCTGGATAAGTCGCTCAAGAAAATCTGCTCGTTGGACTCTTTGCCCCTTTTGCCATTGATTCCACGCCACGCAGAAAGCGGTAACGCAACCGATCCAACCAATGATAGAAATACACCAATCATTCATACAGTTACTCATATGGCACTCCTTCTTCCGCGTCGGTTTTGATTGGCCTGTCACCCTCGGCGCAGAAAGAAGAGTGGCGTGCCTTACATTCTCACGTCTCATGCAAGGCATCGCCAAACGCCCATCGAAAACATGATCAGAAGACACGCCACATGGTTACCCACGTAGCGCAACCTTCGTATCTCGCTTTTCGATTCTAAACTTTGGCGAAGTTTTGCATGAAGCATACGATACGCTGTTGCGTACGCTGCACGGGTTAGGTTGCCCACCCCATGCACTCACTCCACTCCGCTTCACCCGAAGCGTGGGAGCCACGGCCGGCCTACAGACCCGACCGGTATGTCAAAGAACACCTATATATTACCATATCGCCGCTCGTGCGGCAAGGGCGAAGTTTTGGTGAGCGTTCATGCACTCGCACGACCCCTCCACAACTATTTAGAGACAGCACTTTCGCCGCCCACAATAATACTACTCGTTTGAGCAGGCCCGAAAAGAAAAAATATTTTAGCCTCACGCGCGCGTACGCGTAAGCGCCCGCGCCCACCCGCGCCCGTTGGTATGTTATTTATTATAATATACGGGTAGCCCTTAAAGGGCTACCCTTTACATAACAATAATTTGGGACTACCACACCCCTAGGGGTAAGGTGCGCTTACCCCTAGGCATGAGAGGCTGCCATCCCTAGGGGTGAGAGGTCGTTACCCCTAGGGGTATGCGGCGGGCGAACAGGCCGCACTCTCCTGCGGCTCTCAGCCAAATGTGCGTGCATTTCTTTGGCGCTGACGCGCAACCACGAAAACGGTGCGGCGAGTCAATCGCTGCCGCGATTTGAAGCCGCCTGTTTGCCCGTTGGCGTCAAAACTGGTTTTGGCCAACGCCAAACAGCCGCCTTCAGCCTGTCTGCTTGACTCGACACCCCGACACGAAACGCCGCGTTCGCGGCACACAAAATTACACGAAAGCTCCGCACTTTACTGTAGCCACTCATTAGCCAAACAGCGCATTTCCCGCTAAATCGGGCATAAGAATGAAACGAGCAGGCAACTTTCGTGTCTTTCCGTGTAGCGCGAAGGCGCTTTTCGTGTCCGGGAATGACGGCAGGCCGCAAGGCTCAGCGCGGTGAAGCGGCGCAGACCGAGGCGCGAGCCTCAGGGCACTGCGACGGTTCGCCGCGCTGAATCGCGCCAGCGATTTCCGTCATGACCGGCTTTCGTGGTCGCGCGCAAGCGCAAAATCATCGCACGTCATGCGCAAAAAGACCATAGGGCGAGACAACAAATTCGGTACTGGGAGCTTTCGGATTCAGTCCAAAAGTGCGTGCACTTTTAGTCGAAAGTCCACGCACTTTTTCTTGCCTTGCCGCGAGCACATCAAGCGCGGCGAAAGAGGTTGAGATGGTTGGAAATGGTGGCAGCCTAACTAAGGCAAGTGAGAAAGTATGTCCTTGGCTGGAATCTGGAGTTTGGAGAATGCAAAAAGTGAATGGCCAAGGTCTTTCAACGATGCACCGATATGGTAGACAGTCTCTTCGTCTATGATGATGAACCGGTCGTGTGCGCCGCTGTACGGCTTGACGGCTATCGGCGCATACTGTTCGTTGTAGCGGTTAATGTCCAGTTGGAGCTTGCGTCCGATCTTCTTGGTGTAGATTGTCGCCTTTACGCCGTCGCCGCGTCCGCCGAGCATGGTCAGGACCGTTTCGTCCAGCCAGTTGTCTATCAGAACCAGCGACTTCTTCGCGCTTTTGATTATCTTCATCGCCGTCGCGTATGCATCGCAAATCTGCCCCTCGAACAATACGCCCTCCACTGGCGGCAAGGCGGTCTTTACAAATACAGAGACATCATTCTCTAGCCGCTCTATGCGACGCGAATGCCTGGCAAATCCTTCCTCAACCCTGCGCTCAAGACTGGCGAGTCGCGCATTTTCAGAGGCACTCATAAGGAGACGATCTCGCAATATTCGCGTTGCCCATTGCCGAAAGCGCGTTCCTATAATAGACTTAACTCGGTATCCAACAGAAATAACCACATCCAAGCTGTAATATGCAACCGGCTTGTCAGAAAAAGGAATATGCAAAAAATGCATATTGCTTTCGCGATCGACCTCCCCTTCGCCAAACACATTGCTTATATGTCGAGCGATTACCGACTGATTCCTTTGGAATAACTGCACCATTTGGGACTGCGACAACCAGACGGTCTCGTTTTCCAAGCGAACATCCAGCCGAATGGTGTCATTCGGCTGATACACAACTATCTGGTTCTTATCTTCCACGCTAGATTCCCTAAACGACCGCTTTGCAGCGTTGATGTCCCGCAGATTTCGCCCCGCAAGAACAGCGATATAATACCATATCGCCACGCTTACTGCAAGCGTGGCGAGAGATTTTGACTGGACCAATTCCATCTGGTCATTTCTTCTTTGCCCGCCGTTTCTGCTTTCTACCGCCACCATTCTGCTCCATCTCAATCGCAATCGCAAGTTCGCGGCGCAATTGCTCCCTGTCGGGAAGATACAACTGATAGCGGCTGACGAATATCCGGTTAGTTATTCCCTCTGTTGCAAATTGCACGACAAGATCATCTTTCTTAGCTCCAAGCACTATGCCTATCGGCGGATTGTCTGACGGAGTACCCTCTTCCGACTTGAAGTAATTGAGGTACATGTTCATCTGCCCCACATCACCATAAAAGCCTATTTCCAGTTCATCAGAACACTTGAGGATTTCAAGATAGTGGCTCCAACTCAATTTGCATGACAGTGTCGTGCAATTCGGAAAGTTCCGATAGGGCTTTCTCATGTACTGGAGATTGTTTCTGTTGAACCCCTTGCCGTGCGCAAGTGTCAAGTCCCTCGCCAATGTTGAAAGGAGGCGACTCCCGTACTTGGCCCGATCGGCTCCATGCTGTTCATATTCCACTATGTATAGTCCAGTGCGCCAATATGTGTCCACAAGCGTCGTATTGGCTGTTGTTGCGATCTTTTTCCTAGCACGTTCAATCAACGAGCCTATAGCCCCGACCAATTCGAAGTATGTGCAACCGTCAACAACCTCTGGAGTAATAAGCTTTTGATTCCTGCATAACCTCTCCGTTAAATAGTTTCTTCAATGCACGGCTCCGCTCCGCCTTTCAGCGTGGGAGCCACGGCCGGCCTACAGACCCGACCGGTATGTCAAAGAACAAATTCCCTTTACGGGATCGGCCACGGAAAAGAGCAACGAATCTCCAAAAGTTGTCGCTCCAGTTCCGAGAAATCACTTTGTATGGCATCCCATACTACAACGTCATCCACCTTCATGTACTCATGCGTGATGAAGTTTCGCATGTCTGCGGCTTCGCGCCATGGCACATTTGGGTACTTTGCTTTAGCCTCATCTGAAACCATATTTGCCGCTTCACCGACTATCGTTACATATCTTTCGGCAGCGGCCATCTTATCGTCATTTCCTAGGAATTGTTCAAGTGTCAACCCAGCAACAGACGCTTTGGCTTTGCGAATCGCGTCAAGCATATGCTCGATTCTGGCAAGATCCTTGTTCATACAGCAACCAAATCCTTTCTTGCTTCAAATGCGAACATTGAACCATCATCAAGACATCTACGAGACACCAGATCCACCTTCCGATCAAGAAAATCAGAGAGCGAGTTCTTCAGGCGGCTTAGCGTGAATAGAGATGCGCCATCATCCAACGCTACGATAAAATCCACATCGCTGTCGGGGCGCTCCTCTTTGCGGGCGCAAGAACCGAAGACCCAAAGCTTTTCGGCCTTGTGCTTCCTGGCGATAGCATAAATCTCATCGCGCTTCGCCCGTATCTCATCCAACATACACATGCGTCGTTTCCTTGACTCAAGCATTATACCAAAACTCCCGCTCGGCTGACAAGCGGCAAAACCCACTAAAACTGCCGCCTGCGACTTCTCGGCAAAAGCCCCTTGCCTAATGCGCGGCATATTTAGTATAATACACCACAATTTTATTGGTTCAATATGCCAGTAGCAAAGAGCGTACAGAAATTGACTGCGTATACGCCCGGCGAACAGCCGAAGGCGAAGGATGTCGTCAAGCTCAACACCAACGAAAACCCCTATCCGCCTTCCCCGAAATGCGCCGAGGTGCTGTCCGGCTTCGACCTTGACAGGCTGCGGCGCTATCCCGACCCTGAATTCTCCGAGCTGCGGGCCGCAATCGCCAAGATGACCGGCGCCAAGGCGGAAAACATCTTCATAGGCAACGGTTCGGACGAGATACTTGCCCTTTCCGCGAAGGCTTTCGTCGAAAACGACGAGATCATCGGGTCACTCGACCCCTCCTACTCGCTCTACAAGACTCTGGCGGCGATACGCGACGTCGAATGGCGCGGTTTCGATGACCTGTGCGACGTCAAGGGCAAAGCCGCGAGAAAGCTGGCGCTTTTCCTGCTTACCAATCCCAACGCGCCGACCGGCGTGCTCAAGCCGTGCGCCGAGGTTGCGGCGTTCGCGAAGCGCTTCAAGGGCGTGCTGCTGGTTGACGAGGCTTACGCCGACTTCTCTCGCGAGAACTGCATGTCCCTTGCGACGGCTGACGGCAACAGGAACGTGATCGTGATGCGAACCTTCTCCAAGAGTTTCTCGCTGGCGGGGTTGCGCGTCGGCTACTGCGTCGGGCCGAAGCCGCTCATAGACGCGCTCTACAAGGTGAAGGATTCCTACAACGTGGACGCCGTCGCCCAGGCGGTCGCGCTCGCGGCGGTCAAGGACGCCAAATGGATGCGCGCGAACGCCAGAAAGGTCGTCGCGACCAGAAGGCGCTTTGTCGCGGAGCTTGAAAAGCGCGGGTGGGACGTCCTGCCCAGCGAATCAAACTTCATCTTCGCGAAACCGGCCCACGCAAAGGCGGCGGACATATTCGAACGGCTCAGGGGCAGACACATATACGTAAGGTACTTTAGCGGCCCGAAGACGGCGGACCGTCTTCGGGTTACGATAGGAACCGATGGGCAGATGGCGAAGCTACTCGCCGCGCTCGACGAGTTCGACAGGCAGAAAAACTGAAACTCAACTTAAACCCTTAATCGAATCATGGAACTTCTCAACTCTCTCTATCCCGTCCTGCCGCAGGACGTCAACTGTCCGACACACCCCGTCTCCGCGATGGACTACATGCCCGTCGAGCAGCTCCGGGCGCTTCAGCTCCACCGCCTCAAATGGACGGTCGAGTACGCATACGAACGCGTGCCGCTCTTCCGCAAGCGCTGCGAAGAGCGCGGCGTCAGGCCGGAGCATATAAAGACGCTCGCCGACATCAAGCTGCTGCCCTTCTCCAAGAAGATCGACCTTCGCGACGAATACCCGATGGGGCTGCGCGGAGCGCCGATGGACGAGATAGTGCGCTTCCACTGCTCCAGCGGCACGACCGGCAAGCCGATCTGCATCCCCAACACCCTCGGCGATGTGGCGGTATGGCAGAACGGCGCGATGCGCTGCCTGGCGATGTACGGAATCCGCGCCGGCGACGTGCTACAGGTCAGCTACGGCTACGGGCTGTTCACTGGCGGTCTCGGCCTGCACTACGGCGGTGAGGGAATGGGCTGCGCGGTGCTTCCGACCGGCGGCGGCAACACCGAGCGCCAGGTCATGCTGATGCGCGACCTGGGGGTCAACGCCATCGCCTGCACACCAAGCTACTTCCTGCGCATAATGGACGAAGCCAAGAGGCAGGGCGTGGATTTCCGCCGCGACACGAAGCTCCGCCACGGCATATTCGGCGCCGAACCCTGGACGACCGAGATGCGCGACACGATCGAGCGCGAAACGGGAATCATCGCCCATGACATCTACGGGCTGACCGAGATCGCGGGTCCCGGCGTCGCGGGCGACTGCCAGTACAGGACGGGCCTGCACATCTGGGAGGACCACTTCTATCCCGAGATCATCGACCCCGAGACGCTCGAGCCCCTGCCGGACGGCGAGGTCGGCGAGCTCGTCTTCACGACTATTTCACGCACCGGCACGCCGATGATCCGCTACCGTACGCGCGACCTCACGAGGCTGCACACAGAAAAGTGCGCCTGCGGCAGGACGATGAGGGTGATGGATCGCATCTCGGCGCGTTCCGACGACATGCTGATCATCCACGGCGTGAACGTCTTCCCCGGCCAGATCGAGGCGGGACTGCTGCGCGTTCCGGAGGTTGCACCGCACTACCAGATCATACTTTCCTCGACAGACACGCTCGACCTCTTCGAGATCAAGGTGGAGGTCAACGCCGACGCGTTCTCCGATTCCGTCAGAAAGATGGAGGAGCTCAGAAAGCGTGTGTTCGACGCGGTGAAGTCCATAATCGGACTTTCGGCGAAGATCATCCTCGTCGAGCCCGGATCGCTGCCGAGAAGCGAAGGCAAGATCAAGCGCGTCATCGACAACCGCAGGAAGTAAGGCCGGAGCCAGAGTTGAAGAACTTCTTCAAAAGCGTAAGACGGCACATCGCAAAGCTCGACGCCGGGCAGCTGAGGGAGCAGTACAACCTCATCTCGGACGAGGCGGAGTTCTTCGACCTCATACTCGGAACGCTCGACCGCGGCATACTCGTGCTGGACGAACGCGGCGACCTGAAGTTCTCCAACGCGGCGGTCAAGACGCTTCTGGGCATGGAGCCCGCGCAGGCCGTGGCCGCTCTTGAGATACCGCTTGGCAAGGCTTCCAGGCGCGAGATGGCCGTCACCTATCCGGAGGCCCGGACGCTTGAGATGCAGACGTTTCCGATGAAGGGACGCACCCTCGCGCTCCTGCGCGACACGACCGCCGAGAAGGAGCGGTCCGAAGAGGAGCTTCGCGCCGGTGCGACGCAGGCCGTGCGCGATCTCGCCGCAGGGGTGGCGCACGAGATCGGCAACCCCCTGAACGCAATCGCCCTGAACCTGCAGCTGCTACAGCGGCAGAACAAGGGCGACGAGACGGTAAAGGAGTGTCTGCACCAGGTGGCGAGGCTCGACGGGATAATCCGCGGATTCCTCGCGGCACTTCGGCCCACAAAGCCGAATCTGATGCCCGGGTCTGTGGCCGAGCCGCTGACGGCCTGCCTCAGCACTCTCAAGCGGCAGTTCGAAGACAGGCGCATTTCCGTCACACTTGACATACCGACCGCCCTTCCGACGGTCGCGCTGGACCGCAATCAGATGGAGCAGGTCTTCTTCAACCTTCTGAAGAATTCGCTGGAGGCGATGAAGGACGAAGGCGAAATCTCGATAACCGTGGGATGCGATGACAACGACGTTTGCGTGACCATAAGGGATTCTGGCGAGGGAATGTCCGCCGAGCAGCTCGCGCACCTCTTCGAGCCATACCGCACGACGAAGGCGGGAGGCTCCGGACTGGGGCTCATGGTGACATCCCGAATAGTGCACGACCACGGCGGAACGATCGACGCCGAATCCGCGCCGGGCGAAGGAACGTCGTTCTCCGTCAGGCTGCCCAGGATCGAGCGGCGAATAAGGGAGCTGAAGTGATGGCCAGGCCCAAGATACTCATAGTGGACGACGAAAGGCCGACGCGCGACGTGATGGCTCGCGCGCTGTCGGACAAGTACGAATGCATCACGGCTGCGGATGCGGAGCAGGCGATGAAGGCTGTCGCGGAGAATCCCGACCTGGCGCTGATCATATCCGACGTAAGGATGCCCGGCGAGGACGGCGTTTCGCTGATCAGGCGCGCAAAGGCGGCGAACCCGTCGCTGGCGTGCATGCTGCTGACCGCATACGGCACGGTTGATCTCGCGGTAGCCGCGATGAAGGATGGTGCGGACGACTTTCTGACGAAGCCTATAACCGATCTCGACCAGCTGGAGCTCCGCGTTGCAAAGGCGATAAAGACCGTCGGGCTTGAGCGCGAGGTGGCGTCGCTCAAGGAGAAGCTCGCCGGCGAGCTGGAGAGCTTCACCGGAAAGTCTCCTGCGATGGAGCGCGTCTACCAGATGATACGGAAGGTCGCGCCGACGAATGCGAACGTGCTCATCGAAGGGCCTAGCGGTTCCGGCAAGGAGCTTGCGGCGCGGGCGATACACAACCTGTCGAAGCGGGCGAAGGGTCCATTCGTCGCGCTGGAGTGCTCCGCGTTCGAAGGCGATCTTTTGCGGTCCGAGCTGTTCGGCTATGTCGCCGGAACGTTCACCGGCGCACTGAAGGAAGGCAAGATCGGCTGCTTCGAGGCGGCGGACGGAGGAACGATCTTCCTTGACGAGATCGGCGAGATAGACATGGCGACGCAAATCGCCCTTCTCAGAACCCTTGAGTCGCGCAAGGTGAGGCGCCTCGGCGACACGCTGGAAAGGCCGGTTGACTTCCGGCTGGTGGCGGCGACAAACCGCGACCTCGCCAAGATGGTGGCCGAGGGCAAGTTCCGCGAAGACCTCTACTACAGGCTGAACGTCATCGACCTCAAGACCCCGGCGCTGAAGGACCACAAGGAGGACATCGCCCTTCTCGTGTCGAGGTTCCTCAAGGAGTTCTCGTCAGAGAACGGAGGCACGGTGACCGGCATTGACGCGCACGCGATGAAGGCGCTTGAGGACTACTCCTGGCCGGGCAACGTGAGGCAGCTGAGGAACATCGTGGAGAAGATGGTAGTGCTGTCGGGCGGCGGCAGGCTCACGCTTGACGACGTGCCGGTTGAGATTCTCGAAGGCGGGGCGGACACGCCGCGTCAGGTCGAACCTGCCGGAGAGCCGGTCGAAGCGGGTGCAAGAACCAATGTCGCCGCGACGGGGATGTCGCTCGCCGACTCCGAGAAGGAGAAGATACTTTCCGTCCTCGAATCGGTCAAGGGCAACAAGTCCAAGGCCGCCGAACTGCTTGGCATTTCGAGACGTACGATACACCGGAAGCTGAACGAATGGAAGATTCGGACATAAGGAACGAAATCCTGAAGGTCCCGACGCTCAAGCTGATATCGGAGATCGGATCGGGCGGAATGGCGACTGTATGGAAGGCGTGGGACATTTCGAGGCAGAAGCTCGTCGCCGTGAAGATACTCAACAGCGAGTTCTCGTCCAGCGGAGAGGACGTCAGGTCGTTCCGCGAAGAGGAGCGGCGCATGGAAGAGCTGCACCATCCCAACATAGTCGAGGCGTATGACTTCGATTCGGGCAACGGACGCTGGTTTCTGCTCATGGAATTCGTCGACGGCTACTCCTTCTCCGAACTGCTGCAGCGCAAGGGCAGCATATGCGAGTCTGACTGCCTGCTCATATGCGAATCCGTCGCATCGGCCCTCGACTACGCGTGGAACGACCACGGCCTGGTGCACTGCGATATAAAGCCCGAGAACATCCTGATAAACTCACAGGGCGTGATCAAGCTGACCGACCTCGGCATCTCGCACCGCTTCGAAAACCGCGAAGGCGCGAAGGCGGATTCCGGACAGGTCCTCGGCACCCCGGCATACATTTCGCCCGAGCAGATATACGACAGCGTTGAACTTGACTGCCGCACCGACATCTACTCCCTGGGCGCGACCCTCTACCACCTTTCGACGGGCAGCTTGCTTTTTCCCGGACTGAACCAGGACTATTCCCTGAGAGCGCACTGCGACGACTCGATGCAGGCTCCCGATCCGCGCAGCCTAAACCCCGGGCTGAGCGAAGGCTTTGCGCAGCTTCTCGAAGTGATGCTCGTGAAGAACCGCGGCGCGAGGCTTCAGAACTGGGGCGACGTGATGGCTGCATGCAAAGATGTGGAGAACGGTGTCGCATTCAAGCCCCGCACGTCGGTGGGCGTCTCGTCCGTCAGGCTTGCGGTTGACATTTCGCACTCCAGATGATAAACTTCATCTCAAACTTCCAACAACCGATTTCCTACAAAACAAGGAACGAACAAAACATGAACAGAGCAATCAAGAAAGTCGTCGCCCGCGAAATCATCGACTCGCGCGGCAATCCTACCGTCGAAGTCGATGTCGTCCTCGAGGACGGCACTCTTGGCCGCGCCGCGGTTCCGTCCGGCGCATCCACCGGCGTCAACGAGGCTCTCGAGCTTCGCGACGGCGATCCCAAGCGCTACCTCGGCAAGGGTGTCAGCAAGGCCGTCGACAACGTCAACAAGGTGATCGCCCCCAAGCTCGTCGGCCTCTGCGCGTGCGACCAGCGCGGCATCGACAAGCTCATGCTCAAGCTTGACGGCACTGCGACGAAGTCCAAGCTCGGTGCCAACGCGATTCTCGGCGTCTCGCTCGCCGTCGCCAAGGCTGCCGCCGCGTCATTCGGCCTGCCGCTCTACCGCTACATCGGCGGCACGAACACCTACACCCTGCCCGTTCCGATGATGAACATCATCAACGGCGGCGCCCACTCCGACGCCCCGATCGCGTTCCAGGAGTTCATGATCCGCCCCGTCGGTGCGAAGAGCTTCAAGGAAGGCCTGCGCTGCGGCGCCGAGGTGTTCCACAACCTCAAGAAGGTCCTCAAGGATCGCGGCCTCTCCACGGCCGTCGGCGATGAGGGTGGCTTCGCTCCCGCGCTCGACTCCATCGAGGACGCCCTCGACTGCATCATCGCGGCCATCAAGAAGGCCGGCTACAAGCCTGGCAAGGACGTGACGATCGCCATGGACTGCGCCTCCAGCGAGTTCTACAAGGACGGCATCTACGACTACACCTGGAAGGAAGGCAAGAAGGGCAAGAAGCTCAAATCCGCCGATCAGGTCAAGTATCTTGAGGAGCTCGTCAAGAAGTATCCGATCGACTCCATCGAAGACGGCATGGCCGAAGGCGACTGGGACGGCTGGGTGGCCCTCACGAAGGCCATCGGCGACAAGTGCCAGCTCGTCGGCGACGACCTCTTCGTCACGAACGTCAAGTACCTTGAAAAGGGAATCAAGCTCGGCGCCGCCAACTCGATCCTCATCAAGGTCAACCAGATCGGCTCGCTCTCCGAGACGCTCGACGCCATCGAGATGGCCCACCGCGCAGGCTACACGTCCGTCACCTCGCACCGCTCCGGCGAGACCGAGGATGCGACGATCGCCGACATCGCAGTCGCCACGAACTCCGGCCAGATCAAGACCGGTTCGATGAGCCGCACCGACCGCATCGCGAAGTACAACCAGCTCCTCCGCATCGAGGAGCAGCTTGGCGCGAAGGCCGTCTACGGCTACAAGAAGGTCCGCTAACAAGCGGTTGCCTAGAGGCGAAAATCAGGCGCGGCCAATCGGTCGCGCCTGATTTGTCTTATCGGGCCAGATGCCGTGCTATGGCGGAAGCGGCCCGTACAAGCGAATCGCGGTCGTGCTCGCTTGAAACCGCCACCCTAAGCCGTGCGGCGCCCTTCGCCACCGTCGGATGGCGTATCGCCGAGACGATGAAGCCGTCCGCCTCAAGCCCGGCCGAAATCTCGACGGCCCGCCGCTCGTCGCCGACCACTATGGGAACAATGGCGGACTCCGTCTTTGCACGGATTCCGTTCCTAGCCAGTTCACCGATGAAAAGACGCACATTCGCGGCCAGCCGCGCAACACGCTCCGGCTCGGCTTCGAGCACCGACAGCGCTGCATCGGCCCCGGCCATCGCCGCAGCGCATGGCGCAGTATTGAAGATGAAGGGACGGGACTTCTGCCGCAGATAGTCGATCAGGACGGACGATCCGCAGACGTATCCGCCCTGGGCGCCAAGCGACTTGGATAGAGTGCCCATCATAACGTCAGGCTTGCGGCAGCCGAAATGCTCGACGAGTCCGCGTCCCGTGGCGCCGGCGACTCCGATCGAGTGCGCTTCATCGACCATAGAAAAGGCATCGTTTAGGCGGCATATGTCGAGAAACTCCGGCAGGGGCAGCATGTCGCCATCCATCGAGAACACACCGTCCGAAACGACAAGACGGCGACGGTAGCCCCTGCAGCGCGAAATGCGGCGGGAGAGATCGTCCATGTCGAGATGGCGGTATACAACCACGTCGGCTCCGCTCATCCGGCAGCCGTCTATTATGGAGGCATGGTTCAGTTCGTCCGACAGGATTGTGTCACCTTTGCCGACCAGCGCGGTGATCGCGCCTACGTTCGCCATATAGCCTGTCGAGTAGACGATTGCCGCTTCCGCGCCCTTGAAGTCTGCGATGTGTCGCTCCAGCGCAACGTGCGGAGACTGGGTTCCGGTGACGAGGCGCGAAGCGCCCGTGCCCGCACCCCATTCAAGGGCGGCCTTCGAGGCGGCCGACTTGACGCGCGGATCGTTTGCGAGACCCAGATAGTCGTTTGACGAAAGGTTGACCGCACTGGATCCGCCGAAACAACGGATGGTGCGCCAGAGCCCAGCGGTCTTGACGGCCTCCAGTTCGTTCGCAAGCCCCTCGAAGCGCTGCTCGGCGACGGGGCGGGCCAGAGGCGGAACATCCGTCACGAGCACGGACCGCCTTTCGAGAAATCGCAGCGTCTCGGGCACGTCCTCTCGCCTGCCGCGGTAGAGGAATATCCTGCCTCCGCTCGGATCGCCCTTCTCCTTCAGCACGGTTATCCGGCGGTATCCGAGGGACTTCGTCGCGACATATCCCGTAACGTAGTCAGGATCGTCTGACATGCATATCTCGCCGACTATGCCGGGTGCGTTCTGGACCTTCGTGGCCAGAACGACCGCCTCGGCGTAGTGATCCTTGACGCCTGCGGCAGAGGCGAGGGAGTCTGCGGCGTCCATGTATGTCGCCCTGACACCGCGCTCGCGGTCAGGCTCCAGCCGCTCAAGCGTGTCGGCGTCCAGCAGCATCGCCCCGCGCATGGAATACGTCTCACGGAAGAGGTCCCGTATCTCTGCGGTGCGCGAAAAGCCCGCGTCACGCAGAAGCTCGTCCACCCGGCGCCATCCCTCTTCAGGTGTCGAGACAACGTCCGTCGAAACAGGTAGCGCACGGAGCAGCAAGGGCTCGCCGCCAGGTTCGACCTTCACGTTTATGAAATCCGGCGCACCCTTTTCATGGGACAGCGCACGGCTGACGAGAGAGGCGACAGTCTTAGGCACGTCGCGGCGGGCTACGATGCGCTCGGCCCCCGATATGTGGGAGCCGTCGAGAGATGCGCGCATCTTCACGCACGAAAGGCCATCGGCGCCTTTCATCTCTCGGACCTCAACGCAGGATCAAGCCGGTCGCGGAGCCAATCCGCCAGATGGTTGAAGACGAGCACCAGCACGAATATCGCAAGGGTCGTGAACGCCATCTCCCACCAGATGCCCTGCCACAGCCTGAGACGCGCGTTGTTTATCATAACGCCCCACGAAGGCTCGCCCTGCACTCCGATCCCCAGAAAGGAGATGAACACCTCGGTCGAGACGGCAGACGGAAAGCGGATCGAGAACTGTATGAGTATTATGTGGGCGATGTTCGGCAGGATGTGGCGGAACATTATGCGGGCATTGGAGTAGCCCAGTATCTTGGCGGCCTGCACATACGCGCGCTCGCGGTGCTTCATCGTCTCTGCTCGGATCGTGCGGCACACGCCGACCCATGTCGTGAGGCCTATACCCAGATAGATGCCGAGAAGCCCTTGTCCTACGACCAGCGATATCGCGAGTATGAAGAGAAGCCCCGGCATTGAGGCGACAGTCGCGCAGAGCCAGACGATGATCGAATCGACCTTGCCGCCGAAATATCCGCCGAGCAGCCCGAGAAAGACTCCGAGCGGAATCGCAATGAGCGAAGTCATTATGCCGACGTGAAACGCGATGCGCGTACCCTGCACCAGGCGAAGCGCCACGGATCGCCCCAGATTGTCCGTGCCGAGCCAGTGGGCTGAGGACGGCGGCAAGTAGCGCTCTTCGAGATGCACGGTGTTGTATTCCGGCGTGACATCCCTCGCCCGTGCGACGCGATACTGCACCTCGCCGTACACTGCGGCGGCGAAATACAGCACGAGCGCCGCGAGACAGAGCTTTACCGAAAACTTCAACCGCGCCACTCTTTCGGAAGCGCGTCCATCACCGTTTCCACGACCTGCTCGAGCGTGAGGTCGCTGGAATCGATCTCAATGGCTCCGTCCGCCTTCTTGAGGGGCGCATACTTGCGCGTAGAGTCTATCGCGTCGCGGGCGAGCAGCGAAGCCTTGACCGCCTCGGCAGACTGGTTGGCGATGCCCTTCTCGACCTCCTCCTTCTGGCGACGGCGCGCACGCGCTTCGGCCGACGCGGTAAGATAGAAGCGGGCTGGAGAATCGGGAAACACCGCAGTGGTTATATCGCGTCCCTCTACGACGAGGTTGCCGTATTGCGTCATGCCCTGAAGAAGCGCTGTTATCCTGTCGCGCACGGGCTTCTCCCGGGCGACCTTCGAGGCGTGGGCATTTATCTCCGGCGTGCGGATGCGGTCGCCGGGGGCCTCGCCGCCGACATAGTAGGCGATGTGGCCGGATTCCGGTCGGCACTCGATTTCGACCTTGTCCGCAAACGCGCCTATCGCCTCGGGTGAATCGGTGTCAACTCCGTTCGCGAGACACTGCCATGTCATTATGCGGTAAAGTGCGCCGGAATCCACATGCAGATATCCAAGGCGCTCGCCCACTATGCGCGAGACGCTGCTCTTGCCTGCGCCGCTGGGTCCGTCTATAGCTATAACGTTCGCCATTCAAGCCTCCTTGTGCTCAATGCGTTTCCTGGATTATGACTAGGGTGGTGTAGGCCAGGAACACCAGAAACCACAACAATCCCTCGAACCGGTTGAAGCTGCCGTTCTCGCGCGGACGTCGCCAGTTGACGCCGAAGACCGTTATCGCGAGCGAAAGCGCAAGCGTCATCGGAAGGTCGCGAGAGAGTATGTAGCCGGAGAATCCCTTGGCCGGCGAGATGCTCGTCGCCAGCCCCACGACGGCAAGCATGTTGAAGAAGTTCGAGCCCACTATGTTGCCGAGCACGAACTCGTGCTTGCCGCGACGGGCGGACGCTATCGCGGCGGCGAGCTCTGGCAGCGAGGTGCCGACCGCGACGATGGTAAGGCCAATCATCAGATCGGAGACTCCAACCGCACGGGCGAAATCCACCGCGCCCCACACGAGCATGTGCGAAGAACCGACCAGCACGGCGAGGCCGACCACCAGCTTGACGCAGGCTATCGCAAGCCTCATGCGCCCTATGCGCCTGTAGCGCGGATCGGCTATCATGCGGGCCGTAGGCGGGCGCCCTTTTTCTTGCGGTTCGGCATCCGGGGCCGATCCGCTCGTCTTCTGGTCGAACCAGCAGTACAGCGGCAGAAGCACGGCGAACATCCCGAGAAGCATCAGCGCCTCACCGCGCGAACCCACCCCGTCCCTCAGAACGAACATGGATCCCAGCGAGATGGCCGCAAGGGCCGGGCCGGCGACTAACGCAGTCATTGGCTTTACGGCAAGCGGACGAATCATGGACGCTATGCCGAGGATCGCCGCTATGTTGAAGACGCAGCTTCCGTAGGCGTTGCCCAGCGAGAGGTTGGAGTGGTCGGAGAGTCCGGACATCACGCTGACGCACAGCTCTGGCGCGCTGGTGCCGAAGCCGATTATCACCATTCCGATGACAAAAGGCGAAATGCCGAGAGCCTTGGCGACCGACGACGCTCCGTCCACGAAGGTGTCGCTGGACCACGCCAGGGCTACGAACCCGCCGGCCATCATGGCTATCGAAAGCCAGAATGGAATATCCGTATACATCACCTTGTGATCGCCTTGCGGGCGGCGGCGAGATCCGGGAACTCGCCGCCGGCTACCATCTGCACGATCAGGTTGCCGATGGCGGTGCCCTCAGTCGGGCCGGCGATGACCTCAAGCCCGGTCGCCTCGGCCGTCAGCTCGTTGAGATAGCCGTCCTTGCTTCCTCCGCCGACAATATTGAGCGAAGTGTACGCCTTGCCGGTGAGCTTCGAGAGCGCCGCTATCGAGTCGGCATAGCATTTCGCGAGCGACTTGTAGACGCACTGCACAAGCTCGCCTACTGTGGCTGGCGCCGCACCGCGCTCTGCGGCGGACGCGATCACCTCACCGATCATGGACGCGGGATTCATGAAGCGCTGGTCGTTCACGTCCACGGTCACGCCAAAGCCGCTTGCGCGGGCGAGGCGCTCCAGTTCAGCGAACGAATACTCCTTGCCGGCCTCGTAGTCCGAAAGCTTCGCAAGCGCGGACTTCGCAGCGTCGCCCTCCCTGCCCTCGACATAGGAGACGCCGTTAAGCTCCCGGCGGATGGACTGCACCATCCAAAGACCCATTATGTTCTTCAGGTAGCGGTAGCGACCCCACGCTCCACCCTCGTTCGTGAAGTTCGCGGCGCACGATTCTGGCGTTGTTATCGCGCGGTCGTTCTCGACTCCGAGAAGCGACCACGTTCCGCTCGAGAGGTATACCGCCCTGTCGTCGCGGGCGGGAACCGCGAGATACGCCGAGCCCGTGTCGTGCATGGCGGGCAGCACCACCTTGACGCCCCGATACTCTCCGACGGTCGCGCCGGGCATCTCGATCTTTCCGAAGATTCGCGTCGGCAGACCGAGCCGCCCGATGAGATCGAAGTCCCAATCCTTCCTCTCAGCATCAAGAAGCGAGGTCGTGGACGAGTCGGTGTACTCGTGGACGATCTTTCCCGTCAGCCTGTAGTTCAGGTATTCGGGGACGGTCAGAAAATGCGCCGCACGCTCCAGCTGCTCCGGATGCTCCTTCTTCAATGCCCACAGCTGGTAGATCGTGTTGTAGCCGGCCTTCTGGATTCCTGTCCGGGAATACAGCTCGGCGAACGTCATCACCGACGCCTCGATCTCCTCGGGAGCCCCGGCCGTGCGCGAATCGCGGTACGCGACGGCGTCTCCGACCAGTTCGCCCTTCTCGTCAAGCAGCATGAAATCGACGCCCCATGTATCAATCCCGATGGAAGCGACCTGCGTCTTCGCCAGCGTGGCGTCTATGCCGGCCTTAACGCTCTCCACCAGCCGCTCAATGTCCCAGCAGTCGTGCCCGTCGCGCCGAACCTGCGAGTTGACGAAGCGGTACGTCTCCTCAAGAACTATGCGCCCGTTCTCGACGCGCCCGAGTATGTGGCGCCCGGAACTTGCACCGATGTCTACAGCAAGAAAGCTTTTCATGCCTCGATCCTACTCTTCCACCGTGGACTGAATCGCGGCCGCGAGCACGGACGTTTCGCCGGGGGCCAAGGTACCGGTCGCCTTTGGCCAGGCCGTAACCGGCTCGACGCAGACGAACTTGCGCCAATCGTCGGCCGCGCAGTCGGAAAGCTTCGCCGCAGGGCCGGGATTCCACACCACGGCATTGTCGCTGCCGGTCGAAACCATCGCGATTGCGCGGCGCAGCCCGGAATCCAGCAGCGCGAACTCGTGCTTCGGGGCAGGCTTCAGGGTGAACACGTGATCGGCCTCGGAGTTCATCGCAAGGTCGCCGGAAAGCACATGGTCCGTCATGTCGCGGGCATCCACGTAGGCGCATCCGTCAAGTCCTCGCACCGCAACCTGGTCGCGCTCGCGGACGAGGAAGTATGGATGGAACCCGGCGGTGAAGCCGAACGGCGCGTCGCCTGTGTTCTTCGTCGTGAGCTTCAGGTTGAGCTTCATCGAGACGGACACCTTGTACTCAAGGTCGAAGTCGTACGGCCAGAGCGCCTTGGTGTCGGGCGAAGACTTCAGCCCGAGGGTGATCTCCGTCATGTCTTCGGAATACTGCGTACCCCTGACCTCGAAGAGCATCACGCGGGCGAAGCCGTGTGCGGACATCCCCTCTATCGCAAGCTTGCCGAACTGGGGCCAGCAGACGGGCAGTCCGCCATGCAGCGACTCGCCCCTGTTGTAGTCCCGCTTCTCGGGGCGGAACAGCACGGGGCTGTGGCCCGTCGGCCTGTAGGACAGCACATTCGCGCCCATTAGCGCGATCTCCGCCGTTCCGAACTTGTTGGCCAGCACTACTTCGGGGTAGCCCGCGAAGCCTGTCCTGAAAACCATCCTGCCCGGCGCACCGTAGCGCCTGTTGAGATCGTCCAATGTCATCTTCTCAGCCCTTCTTGGTCAGATTGAATTCGCACATCACAGTCGTTCCGTTCGGAATCTTCGACTGTATGTCGAACATGTCCGCAACGCGCTTGGAGTTCGCGAGACCCATGCCCGCGCCGAATCCCATCGAGCGTATCCAGTCGTTCGCAGTCGAGGTTCCGTCCTGGCACGCCCACTCCACATCCTTGATTCCCGGACCGCGGTCCTTCGCGATGACGGTCGCCTTCTCCGTGTCGAGTATGAACGTGATGGAGCCGCCGAGCGAATGGATGCAGATGTTTATCTCGAGCTCGTATGCGGCGACCGCAACGCGGCGGACGATCTTGTTGTCGATTCCCGCGTCCTTGAGCATCTTCTTTATCTCGTTCGCCGCCTTGCCAGCGTTGGAGAGGTCGTTGCGCGTCACCATGAACTGGCGCATCGAGTAGTATGGCAGCGCACCTTCGCTCTTCGCCGGAGCATCCGGCGCGGCAATGGCCTTGCCCTCCAGCTTGGCGATCTCGTTCGTCAGCTCGTGCATTAGGACGCGCGTGACGTCGCGCTGTGAAACGATGCCCACGAGGTCGCGGTCCTTGTTGAGGACCGGAAAGCGGCCGAACGTGTAGTTCTGGAAGAACTTTATCGCGAACGCAAGCGGCATGTCGGCCTCGAGCACGACGAGATTTGTCGCCATGTGCTGCTGGCAGGTGTCGTTTATCCAGCCGCCCTCGAGCGCCTTTATTATGTCGTTCACCGATATGATACCAAACAGTCGCCTGCCCTCGGCGACCGGCACGCCTGATATGTTGTTGAGCTTCATCAGGCGCTGCGCCTCGGCCATGGTGTCGGCACGGGACACCGCGATTATGTTGTGGCCCCGCATCACGTCACGCACCCTGAGGCGCTGCAGAAGCTCCATTATGACCAGCGGGCTGTCGTCGCCCCCCGGCAGGCCGGGCCCCGACACCTTGCGCACCTGGTCGTGCGCGGCGAGTATCTCGTCGTCGCTCTTCGACTCCCCGCCGGTCAGTATCTTCGGGCTGTAGCCTTCTGCCATGGCGCCCGTCCTACTTGTTCTCGGCTTCCAGGAAGTCGTGGATCCTGACGCAACTCTCGTATTTGGAGAGCGGCGAGGACACAAGCGGTATGCCAAGCGTATCCGCGACCTGGCACATCGTCTGCGGCAGCGGCTTGGCGTTGTGCACAACGACGCACATCGCCCCGACGATATTCGCCGTGCGAATCGCCTGGTCGGAGGCAAGGGAGGTCAGAAGCAACATGTCCTCGCCGTCGTTCAGCAGCACGTCGCTCATAAGGTCGTTCGCGACTACCGCACCAACCGTGCGATCGGAGTCGCCGCCGGCGACCAGTGTTCCGTCAAGTGTCTTTACGATATCCGAAATATTCATGATGGAAAGATTATATCATATTTGGTAGAATAGCGGGCGTGAAATTTGACCTGCACATACACTCTTGCCTAAGCCCTTGCGCAAATCTGGAGATGTCTCCCGGCGAGATCGTCGGCAGGGCCCTTGCCGCCGGCATGGGCGGAATCGCCATAACGGACCACAACTCGGCGATGAACGCGCCCGCGATGGCTGCTATGGCCAGGCGCGCGGGGCTCGCGTGCCTTTTCGGCATGGAGGTGCAGACCGCCGAAGAGACGCATACGCTCGCTCTGTTCGACACCGTAGAGCAGGCGCTCGAAATGACGGAATGGGTCTACGCCGCGATGCCGAAGCGCGTCAACGATCCCGATACCTTCGGCGACCAGCCGATACTTTCGGTCGAAGGCGACGGGGACGAGATAGTGGATCTCGAGTGGCGCATACTTGCGATGGGGTGCAGGCGCACGATTCCCGAGACCGCCGCTAAGACGCACGAGCTTGGCGGGCTCTACATCGCCGCCCATATCGACCGCCCGAACTATTCGGTCGTGTCCGCGCTCGGATCCATCCCCTCTGCGCCCGACGGAACGCCTTATTTCGACGCCGTCGAGTTCTCCAGAACAGCAAACGCCGACGAATGGATGCCCAGGGCCGAGGGCTATGCGGTGACGAGAAGCTCCGACGCTCACAACCTCGACGATGTCGCGAAGGTTTGGACCGAGGCGGACATCGAGCGTTTCACCGTCGCCGATCTGAAGCGGGCGTTCGCATACAGGCTCACGAAACCGTCGCCAAGACTTACAAGATTCTGAAAAGGAGCATTCCCATGACCATATCAGAGGTAGCGGAGAAAGTAAACGGAACGATTGCAATCGACAAGCCGGGGGCGACTGTCAACTTCGCCTATGCGAGCGACCTCCTGTCGGATGTCATGGGGCATTGCGGAGACGAGTCGGTGCTTATAACCATCCAGAATCACCTGAACACGATCGCCGTATGCACGCTCGCCGGAATCGAGATCATTGTGATCTGCCACAACAGGCCAGTCCCCGACGACATGGCCGAGGCCGCCAGGCGCGAAGAGGTGGCGATAGTGACGACGCCCATGTCGCAGTTCGAGGCGTCCGTCGCCCTCTCGTCCCTTCCTCCTTCGACGAAGTGACGCCTGAGCGGACCTTAATCAGACCTCCATCTCTTCCTGCTGCACGTCCGTGATATCAAACTGCGGCATGCCGTCGCCCAGCTCCGCATCGGAGGCGTTCCTTACGACCATCGTGGCCGTCACCTTGACCATGCTGAACAAAGGCGACGTCAGGTTGGGCAGCAGCGTCGGCGCGAACGTTCCGTTGGCCGTGAAAATACCGTTGATCCTGTTCTGAATATACGAAGTCCTCTTAATCGTCACATCGCCGTTCTCGGCGATCGTGATGTCGTAGTTGTCGTTCGAGTGTCTGCCGGACGCGATGCTCGTGCCGTAGGTGAGGCCCTTGTCGCGGGCTAGGCCGAGCGTCGAACCCTCCGGATTGCCCGTCCTGATGATCTGATCCATCGCGCCGCCAAGGCCAAGCGCCATGCCGCACGTAAACGAGACGAGCTGGCGCATCTTCTTATGGTTGGCGTCGAACCTCGTTTCAAAGAACTCCACCAAATCCCTGCGAGCGTGGTTGTCGACCATGAAGAACTCAGTCTCCCTTCCGATCTCCGCCTTGGGTATTTCCTGCCCATTGAATTTGATATACCCGGGATTGTACTCGCGCACCGTCTGCGGCACGGTGCCCAGCACGAGGCTCGTCACTTCGCCTGGATTGTTGTTCGCGCGCGAACGCTGCAGGTCGTTGAGTATCTCCTGCTTTATGGCGTTCTTGACCGTCGTGGCCTTCTGCGCGGTGCCAAGGTCGAATCCGATGTCGAAGAGCTTCGCCAGCTCGGGATTCGCCTTGAAGTGTTCGACGACGAACTTGGCGCGGGTGTCGTCGCCCTGCGGCACCGAACCGGAAGAGCGGATCGCCTCCGCGAAGAACGATGTCTCGAAATTCCTGACGAAGCTGGCGAGGGCCTTGTCCGCCTTGGGGCCGGGCCCGAAGGTTGTGTCGAAGAGCGTCTTCATCTCGGCCTTCTGGTTGTCGCTGAAGCGCAGTTTGGCGTCGCCGTTCTGCGAAAGGTATTTGCAGAAGGAGTCGATCTTGCCTGGATTGCCGAACGGATCGTCTTCAATGAACCTGGGCAGGTCGTCGAGGATTCCCTGCGGTATCGCGACGGGCTTGCCGGTCGTCTTCGCAGCCGTTTCAACGGCGGTCGCAAGCTTCGTCTTCATCTCAGGCACGATGTCGTTGACGAGCGCCTCCTTGTAGGTGTCCTTGACCTCATCATACGCAGCGCCGATTTCCTTGAAGTGGCTCGCGAGGTAGGTGGAGAGCTCTTGAAGCGCCTTGTTCTTCGGGGCGGCGTCGGTGATCTGCTTCGTCACCGACTGCATGACAGTCGAGATGTCGCCGAGCGTATTGTCATTGAACATCAGGTTGAATACCTCTGCGCGGTCCGTCAGGTCGCCGGTCGAGAGCCTGTTCGCCAGCTGCGCCATCTTTTCGGAGAGGGCGTTCAGCTTCGTGCGGATCTGGGCGAAGACATCGGGCATGTTCGACGGAGGATTCGCCGCGGAGAGCATGTCCTCGGCGTCGTCAAGCGCATGGGCGTACTTGTACGAGAGGTTCTCGGCGACGGTCGCGAGCTGGGCGGTCGTGGCCTTGGAGCCGCACTGCCTGGCGACCTCGAGGTTTCTAGCGTCGTCCATCGCGACATGCTCGAGCCTGTCGACGCCGCGGCAGAACGACTGGGCGTCCTTCATGTAGAGCGAACCGGCGTTCATCGCGCGATTGGCTGCGCTGCCCTTCGTTATGACCTGGTTGAGCGCCTCCTCGAGCGAAATGCCCTTGCCCTGCGAGAGAAGGTTCGCCGCGGTGTTGATCTTGCCGAAATCAAGCCGTGTGTAGCCGGCGTCGACCGCCCTCCTCTTGAGGATGCCTTGAGGATCGTTCGTCTCGCTGAAGCAGTTGTCGCGGTGAAGGTTCTCGATCGCCGTCTTCACCGCCATGATACGGCGGGCCGTGAGAGGCTTGCCCTTTCCGTAGTCCTTTAGCCGCATCGCCGTCTTGACGCCGTCTGGAATGTTCTGCTCGCCGCCGAACATGTCGATGATCGTCTTCTTGAAGAGATCGCGCACCGCATTGTTGGTGTCCTTGCGCGCCTGGAAGCGTATCTTGCCGATCCAGTCGCCGGACGACTTGGCGATGTTGCGCTCTTCCAGCGGAGTACCGGCGCCAACCTCGACGGCGCCCCTTGTGGCGATTGCCGTCCTCTTGTCGGCCGCAAACTGCGCCTGCGCGAACTCGACAAATTTGTTGAACTGGTTGCTTACTGCGTTTAGCATGGCTTTACTCCTTTAGATGCCTTCACCTTGTGTACACGCTCCGCCGCAAAAAGTTACATTCGAGAACATCGCCGTGCTTTCATAGTTTCGTCACGGCAACCACATTTGTTGTCGAATCGTGCTGCAGCTTAATTTCGCATGCTCGCGAGCAAGCGCCCGATCGAATTGGCAATGTTGCTCGATTCGCGAGGATCTATGTAGCCGTCTGCCAAAAACGAGTCCAGCTTTGTTATCATCATCGAAAACTCGTCGCCGCGCTGATGCTCCTCCAGCCAGCGCTTGACGACGCGGGCTTCCGAGGCATCAATCACGGAATCCTGCAGAATACCTTTCGTGAGCAACCAAAACTCAGCACGTTCCTCTTCTCTCGTCATCATGCTCAAATCTCCTTTCTTATCGATAAATCCACCTATCGCCAATTATACCACATTTCACCCACCCGCCGCAATGGCGGGCTGGACCTCGAAGATTGACGTCGGTTGACATGCCCATAGCGCCGTGCTAAACTATCAAATCGCCAGATGAGCAAAACAGACAACCATCCTCCCATAGACTTTCGGGCGCGTCTTGCGCACCTGATGCTGCCAATCTTTTTCGATATCGCCCTCGTCATGCTCGTTGGCGCTGTCGATACTGTGATGCTTTCGCATTGCGGCGACGAACCTGTGGCGGCGGTAGGCATGGTGAATCAGCTCGTAAACCTCGTGTTCCTGGTCTACCAGTTCCTCTCCATCGGCGCCGGCATCCTCTGCGCACAGTATTTCGGCGCCGGGCAGCGCCAACGACTCGTCCAGACCGTCGCGATTGCGCTTTCGCTGAATCTGCTTGTCGGGTTGGCCGCGAGCGCAATGCTCCACTTCAACGCCGAGGCCCTGCTTTTGGCGATGGGCCTGAGAGCCGACACCTTGCCGCCCGGCGTGACCTATCTTCAGATTGTCGGCGCGCTTGCCATGTTCCCCGCCCTTTCGCTCACCTTGAGTGCGTCGATGCGTTCGTCCGGCAAAGTCGTCGAACCAATGGCCATAAATATTCTGGCGAATGTGCTGAACGCCGTCGGCAACTACATCCTGATCTTCGGGAAGTTCGGCTTTCCCGCAATGGGCGTCGCGGGAGCCGCCTGGGCGACGGCTTTTGCGCGGACGGTCCAGTTTCTGCTTCTCGCCGCCGTGCACACCGTTCGCCACATACCGTCATACCCTCTGTCTTTCTTCAAGCCGTTTCCCTGGCGGGAGTTGAAGAACCTTCTTACCGTAGGCGCACCGGCGGTCGCCGAGGAGCTTTCGTACTGCCTGAGCCAGGTAGCTGTAATATATTTCATCAACAAAATCTCCACGGAAGCCCTCGCAACAAAGACGTACTGCTCAAACCTGATAATGTTCGTCTTTCTATTCTGCATAGCGACAACTCAGGGTGGAGACATCCTTGTTGGACACCTCATCGGACAGAAGCGCTACCGCGTCGCATATCTGCTGGGATCGTTCTTCCTGCGCCGCTCGATGCTCATAACGCTCGTATGCTCGGCGGCTCTCGCCATTGCCGGACCTTTCATTCTGCCGCTGCTCACAAGCAACCCGACGATAATACGGACAGGCGTGATCATCCTTGCAATGGACGTAATACTGGAGATCGGACGCGTCAAGAACATCTTCGCCTGCGGAACCCTCCGCGCCGCCGGCGATGTGGTCTATCCTGTTGTGGTGGGCGTCACAATCCAGTGGTCGGTCGGCGTTGGCATCGCCTGTCTTCTGGGCCTACCCCTCAAACTTGGCCTTATCGGAGTCTGGATCGGCTTCCTTCTAGACGAAAACATTCGCGGCATGATCCTCACCCGCCGCTGGCATTCGCTAAAATGGTTCGGTAAATCCTTCACCTGACCGTCCCTTACCCACCGCAAAAGCGTCAGTGCCAAAGAAGCACGTTGTCGCCATGCCCACTGACACCATTGATTGAAACGACACCATCGCAGAAGAAATACCTGTCTGCGGCAACAAGCCCTTTTCCCGCCACCTGTCGCTGCTCGTCGAAGGCGGAGTGGTCGCGCTGGACGACAAGCGGCAGTATTGCGTCGCCAAGCCCAAGGACACATTGCGAAGCACCCTTTTCAAAATGGCAACCGGCGTCTAACCGGCATTCGCATTACCCCCGCACTTTATAAAATGGGGTGGTGGGTGTTGCCCGCGTCAATTGAATCGACACCGTCGATCCTTGGCGGCGCTTGATCACATTGTACGCAGGCGCTGAAAAGCCTTTATAATTTGAATAACGCCCCTTGCCCACATGTTCCAAGGTCGAAAATTTCGACCTTGGAACGCTAGACCCACCGTCATCGAGTTCAAACGTATAATCGACAGGAGACTTCTCGGTGTTGCAGCTTCAGCCCAACAGCCTTAAGGGTTCCCGTACGCACCTCCGTCACCACGGAGTTCAATCCCAGAGAGCGCAAATATGCTACCATAAGGCCACGCTCACCGACTATCCCAAATGCGCGGCTAATCGGGCACGTAAGAGGCCGACCACTGCAGCACTCCTCCACAGGTCGTTCACAGCATGCTATTCAATCCCGCCTGGAATAAAACGCCTGCTCTATCGAATCGCGCTTCCTGCCAACAAAATCTTTTAAACCCTTTACAAGCTCTCTGGCCAGCAGATACTTGTCACCTCTCCACCGCTCACCGAATAGATAATATACTTTCGCCGGCAAATCTGCATTGCGGCTCGCAAGAACATTTGTAATTTTACCAAACTCAACCATGCCGCCCGACACACCTAACTCAACAAGAAGATTAGGAAGCTTGTCAGTCGCAAATCCACTAGTAAAGACTTTGCCCTCAAAAATCTGAAAATGAAATGGGGTCCTATGCCTTCGGGCAAACGATTTTAACATTCTTGCGAACTCGCATAACAAATTCTTCTGTCCATAGATACAGGCATTGGCTAATATCTGCTTGGTTTCATCCGTGCCTGGCGCACATCTTTTACGCGCATCCTCGGCATCCTTCGCCAATTTCGCAACAGTCTTATCATTGATTTCTGCGATACCATTTTTCATTAATATCTTCATCAATGCTTCGAACACATATTTCAATCGCCGTAAGTCTTCAACAGTAGAATTATTATCCGCCCAGCTTGCCTTGCTAAACAAAGCACAGAATTCTGCCTCTGATTTCCACAATGGAAGATACCGTTCATCTCTACTCAGGTACTTTCTCGCCGAATCATCATCGACATTCTTCATCAAAAAAAGAAGATCGTCATCACAGAGATATCGCAATCTTAAGCCTCCCGATTTAGGAAGCTTCACTCCTCGATTCATCAAGGCGGCTTCACAAAAGATAGTCTTCCCCCTCAACTTCTTTGCATATTTTTCATTTACGGCAACAAACGCCCTGTTAAGAAGGTGCATCTCATAATTGATTGCCGGATGTTTCTGCACCCATTTCTTTTCCGCATCATGGGCGTAAATCACATTCTCCAGTACACTAACAGCGCTCTTGGTAAATGCCAACACGCACTTGCCGTCAACAAGACGGATCCTAACGCCACCCAACAACCTCTGATAATCAACACTTACCGTCTTAAATCCAGTTGCAAAGGCATCACGGATTAAATAATCAAGACGATCAACGTCAATCGTAAGCGAATGCAACAACGAAATTAAACAGTTGAGATAGGAATTATCAACCCCATCAGCGTTATTCCCATTCGCAGGAAGTTTATAGCCAGTAATCGCCCTAGCAAAGAACCCTCGCTCAGCATCACTTTTGAAGAGGTTCTTATATGTCACGAGCCCAATAACCACGCTCATCAATTCATGAGGAGCCGCAACCTCATCATTCTTTTTATACTCCTCGGCGAACGACTGATCCTTCAACAATCCAGCTATACGCCTATGCAAGCTTCTCGGCTGTCCATTCTCAGACGCAGAAACATAGAACTCTTCACCAGTATGAGAAAATGGTGCATGTCCAACATCGTGCAAAAGACACGCAAGACGATAAACTTCCAGATATCGTTTATACACCTCCCGCTGCCCTCCGAACAGTTCCTCAAGGCCAGCAAAAGAAGATGTCTCCACTATTCGAGCGACAAAATCACCTAGATGGTAAACGCCAAGGGAATGAACAAATCGATTATGAGTCGCCGATGGATAAAGCGGCTCATAACTCGTCTGAATAATATGGCGCAAACGTTGGAACGCCTGCGTGTCGACGACCGAATGAACCAAGTCGGAAGGAACTCCAATATATCCGTAAACCGGATCCTTAAACGACTTGTCATCCATCAATCATGCAGCCTCAAAGAATTTGCGGAGAATCGCATCATCCGATAAAACGATTTGAACAGAAGAAGGAATCTGACCAATGAAACGCTTAACAATGTCACTAACTTGGATGCCTTCTTTCAATTGAATCCCAGCATAACCTTGCGCATCTGTCTTGCGCTCAAAGAAATCCGAATAATCTCGAAACAGCATACTGTTGGATTCACGGTCATAAATAAGCGTAGCCTCTTCACCTTGAGAAGTCAGCTTCTTTACAACAGCCATCCCATAATCTAGCAACACTGAAAAACGAATAAATTTCTGGGATTCAGAGACAGTCTGCCTTTGTGAAAGAATGCAAATCAATGCATTTGCCGCAAGATCCTCTATGCCTATGTACATGCACATAGCATTATCCTTTTTTGAAAAGTTCTTTTTCGTTGAAAAAATGTTAGTCAATTGTAGCATTTTATTGCTTCAGTGTAAATAGGCAATCGACAATAAAAAAATGCCATGTGTAGATATATTTATAAAACTTGCTTAAATTCGCCATGTATGCGTTATTAAGACTTTTGCTATTTCAGTCATCCAGATAACCTCTGGCGTACACCACCGCATGATGGGTGCGACCGCTCCTTCCGCGCAAGCCTACATTAAAGGCAATTACATCTTGCCGCGCAACACCTTCTCCACCAGCCGCGCACTTGCCCTCCATCTTGTCCGCCATAGCGCAAAGCGCGCAGGTGGATCGTCTTTCTGTGGCATCGCCATTTGTACAACGTCTATTGTGTCACAACGGATAGACACCGTGGTCACTTCCCCAAGACCTTATCCATTTCGCGACTGTATTTATCGTAAAAGGCATTGAGTGCCGACACCCTGTCACTGTGTGATGGAATCAATTTTAGAGTTCTGGAGAACACTGCACGATATGGAATGTCCGCATGCGTGATTTCGGCAGGAACACCTTTGCTTCTCCGTTCCGCAATCTCCATACCAACTCTATTGAACTGTTCCTCCGTTGCAACGCACACGTCAAAAAAGTATTTCTTATTGCTAGTCTCATCACTTTCATCAGAATCAGGGAATTGTTCCTTGAGTTCCTTGTAATACTCATTCCATTGCTCTGTCTTCAATTTATAATATGCCTGATAATCCAACCCTTCCATGATTTTGTTTTCGAAATCTTCAAAGGCAAACGGATCAAACTCGTCGGGAATAAAACAAGGGAACCCGCAAAGTTCTTCCTGGCATTTCGGAACAGGAATATCGGCTTCATAAAGATAGTTCGCCAACCATGAAATGTAGACATAGTATTCGACCTTGCCTTCAGTACTTGCCAGAAGCGAGCCATCACTGCGGATAGGCACTTTCCAGTCTACATACGCACGCGGTGGAGGAAAAGGATTCATTGATTTCGGTCTCCCAGTATTTTGTGCATCAAATGTATAAAAAAGGCCCACCCCCCTATAATCAAGGAGGAATAGCTTTTTCTCTGTGGCATCGCCATTTGTGCACCCTTCTACTGTGTCACAGGGGACCCTGTTAAGTCCGACGGCAAAAGATTATAAAGATTACTTGCTGTTTCCCTATAATCGCATCGCACTCTAGACAAACACTTATAAGCTACATCAACCGGCAAGCCACACCTAACGAGAACCATCACGCCCATATAAGTCCAAAACCAAAATACGGTAAACATGTACAACCTGAACTCATTGGCAAGACCAAAGCCACCAAAGCCATGAGCATATCCATTCCTATGACCTTTAACATATTTAATCAGCGCGTCAACTTGTCCTGGCTTAAAATACGGATAGACGGTGCCAACTTCATCCCATACCACTCTAAAACGCTGATCCAGTGTGATATGAACTTTCCCATATTTTTCCAACCATTTTTGCACCTTCTTGTCACGACCTTCTCCTAACAATTTAATCATAGCTTCAGACTCTACTCTCTCATCTTTTACAACAAGTTTATTCTCAATAGTGAATAACTTACCTTGTAGTCCTTCAAACATAAAACACAAATTCGGCAAGACAGAGCGCGAGAACGACGAAGATTCTGACTGTAAATATACAAGGTGTACAATTTCTGAAGTTGCCGTATCACTTAATTTCAAGTATGACGCAAAGCATGAAGTAAGATGCTCTTTAATCATGTGATATGGATATCTAACATTTTCCGCATCAACTTTTTTTAACGCCATTAGATTTACACCACGGCGCCAGAGTCGCCGAAGTTCTATATGATCTCCATAGGGCCTCCCATCACTCACAGATCCCACACAATCTAAAATAACAACATGTCGACCAATTAACGTGCCCAAGAAACCATAACAAGCACCATACCAATACTCAAATGAATTGGCTACGCCGTAAAAAGGCATGTCGCCTTTTTTGGAGTCAATCTGTACGCCTCCAATATAACGAATGGTCGATAAATCTTTGTTAGCTTTATCTGATCTCACAACAACATAAATAACAACATCGTCATTCTCGAACAATAGAACAGGGTCTGGCGCAACAAACGACATGGACTCCTGCATTCCCGTTATCGATGACGCCCGAGTACATTTAGCATCAAGCCATTCGATTATTCCATTAATCGCTACAAACACACTATCGAATCTTACAGATGCTTTAGCGTCGTATTTACGCTGCCCTATCCATGCATCCAGAAAAGTAAGATGTGCTACAGAAGTCTCTGCCTCCACATTCCAATTAGTAGATGAATTAGAACTATCAGATACTACTTCAAATGCCGAAATATATTCCGTCTGATCCGTAATGCCAACCATGCAACGTGCACCTTGCCCTATCAAATCTGAGCGTTGCTCATAGCATGTATCAAACAAACGGATCTCCGATTCTACCCCTGCTCGAAAACACATCCGCCCATAAACTCTGACCTCTTGCTTTGATGGATTCCACCATTTACACATGCGCTCAACCGGGTCACCCACATTATCGAGCGATATGACATTTGTATCAAAAGATATACGACTCACCTTTTTGCCATTATCTTCATTCTCATTTTCCTGCAAATGCTCTTCCATAAACTATCAAGCACCATTATGCAATAATATCTTTCAACTTTATGCCATTCTCATTCTTCCAGAAGGCTGGGCCGGCAACCGAGAAGCCGCACACGAACTTAGCCGCAGCAGAGGAAGACTTGAACACGAGATTCCGCTTGAGCTTGCCGTCTGGCATGAACAATCCTGAATTTTCACGCCTGGATTTCAAATCGCCTTTAAGCAGTGTCGTCGCCTCTTTTTCGGTGCGAATCATGCTACCAGCCAGCAAGGTATATTGCTCTCGTCCATCCCAAATCAAATTTGCCTCGCCACTTTTGGTTCGTCCATGAAAAGTCATGCCTTCCATAGTCGTCTCCTGACTAATCTCCACCTCACCGCTGAAACCAAATACCTTTGCGCATAAGTTAATGCCCTCGTATATATCGTCAAGAACAGACATTACGCTTTCATCCGGAGAGCCGCCAGGCGGCTCGTTGCCGTTACGCAACTCTAGTGCAGGGTTATCCTTGGCGCTTACATACAGTGCATTTTCAAGATACTTTAAGCCTGTCTCATCTATGCGCCTTGAATTGGTCGCGTCAATAAAGACAAAGGCCATCGTCCACCAATCCCGTGTGCGCTTCTCGGTTCTGTCATGTTCCGACAATCGGTTGTAAATGGGATCTCCACATTTCCTAGGTGCCGCCTGTCCAATATAAACCGGAATCCCTTTAGCCGTTGGCTTGCCGATTAGCATATATATACCTGGGTTCTGCAAATCATCATACGAGCTTCCTTCAAGCTCTTTGATTTCCTTGATCCTGTCGCGCGGAATCCGGTAGGCGACAATTGCAGCCTTGTCATACGCACATCTGGCAATCCCCTTCGGATCACCACTCGGGAAACTGAACTTAAAAAACTTTGGCTTACTCATAACTTTTCCATTTATTCAACTAGACGATTCAGGTCTATTGCAAATCCCATTTTCTTTAGTTCAGCACACAACGAGAACTCCCAGTTAGCCGTATCGGTGTAAACTACGCCGCCAAGATCTGATGGCATCTCAATTCCCTTATCCGCGAGTATGATGACATTTGTCCTGCCAAGTTTACCTATAAAGTATCCCGCCTCAAACACAACATTCTGACGAGCACGCATAGTGCATGTCTCGTCTTTGTCGTTCACACATTTATCATCGGCTGTAAAAAGACAAATTGCAGCACCGACATCGCAATTCTTTTCAATCTTTTCAATGACAGTCGCTCCGCAATTTGGTTGCTCACTAAGAATAACGGCCGTTAAACCTTGCTTCTCCACTATCCGAGCAACCGAATGCTTCAATTCACCATCGTGTCCATGAACGATAAAAATCTTACTCCGATTTAGGCATACCTTCGTTGGAGATATATTGTCATTATGCACTTCCCCATCTTTCATTTCCTCCAAGTATGTTTGAAATATCGCCTTTACTCGTTTTAAATCATTAACACAAGCCCTATTAAATGCAGAATCCGGCGTTGATGACGAAAAACAGTTGAGCGTAAAATGGAAACTCTTGAACCTTGCTACTTCATGGCTCTTAGGGCCATATGCCTTTAGTAAAAACCTTATGCTCTGCTCCTTCCACGCACAGAATTGAGGATCACCAGAATCAACATACCGTTCAATCAACGGATCAATCTGCTGGATTAAATTCTCCAATTTCTCTTTGTTAGACATTGATTATACTCCTTACGATTACTACCATACCAACCCTCACTTCAGCCGCTCGCACAACGGCAGGAGTTCTTCAAGTTTGGCGACTATGCGCTTCTGCTCGGCAAGGGGCGGGAGAGGAATGAGCCACTGCAATGTTTTCCCTAAGCTCAAAAAGGTTTGATTAGTAGACCCATTCGCGTTTTTCTCAATCTCCTCCCGTCGTAGTTGCAAATAATAGTAGAAAAATTGTGATTGCGCTTTATCTTTAAGCCTAAACACAAACAAGTGCCCATCAGTTAGCAACTTGAAAGGCAATTGCCCCACAATACCAGATCGCCCCAATGTGCCGTTCCCAAGTGTGTTCAGCAAAACATCATTTTCTCTCAAAAAATAGCGGGGCGACATACCAGACCAGAAATCATTGGTTGTGTATTTCACTTGGGAAAAATCAAGGCCTTTTTGCTGATTAGCAGCCTGTCCGATAATCCTGTATGGAGTTTCACTCTTCACATAGACCGGCGATTTCCCGCTAAAAACATCAATACAACAATCCCCCAACCTTACCCACTTCCAACTTTCGGGAATGTCAAAGGGGATTTCGTCGGGGTTGATTTCAGGGAGAGACTTATCTTTCTTGATTTTGCCGGATTTGATGAGGCGCTGCTTTTCAGATTGGATTTGGCGATAGAGTTCTTCGCCGGTACCTTCTTCGGGGCGTTGCTCGACGAGCCTGCCCTGAATGGCCAGCTGCAATATGCTTGCCTTTAGCTCCTGCGGGGTCACTTAACGACCTCCCAATGCCCGCCCTTGTCAGGGCCGACGCGGCGGATTAGGTTGGCATCTTTCAGCTTGCGGATGTTCTTCTTCACACCAGCAATTGAAAGCCCCGTGGCATTGGCAATCTCCGCCATTGTAATGTCGGACATTGACTTCATGATTGACAGGATTTTCTGGTCACTTTTCTGGCTACTTTTCTGGCTACTTTTCTCGCCGGTAGCCCCATACGCCTTGCCCTTGGCCTTGAGCGTCCGCAGAATCTTGTCGAGCATGAAATCAATAAACGGCCCGCACTCGCCGGCGGCTGTGGAGGCGCGAATGGCCTGGTAGTATTCCTGCTGGTGCGCCCAGACGATGTTCTCGACCGGAGCACCGTAGAATTCGTTGCGCCAGGAACCGAGAAGCGCGGTCTGCCAGAGCCGCCCCGTGCGCCCGTTGCCGTCTGGGAACGGATGGATGAACTCGAACTCGTAGTGAAACACGCAGCTTTTGATCAGTACCGGATCTTCGCTGTCGGAAAGCCACGCGAAAAGGTCTTTCACGAGCGAGTGGACATTGGCGAATGGCGGTGCCATGTGGACGACATTTCCGGCGCCATCCATCACGCCGACATTGCAGTTCCGGAACTTTCCGGGGCGGTCGACTAGCCCTTGCGTCATCAAGCCGTGCGCTTTCAGGAGGTCGTCGACGGAATACGGGTTGAACGACTCTATCGCCTCATAGGCCGCGTGGGCACCCTTGACCTCGTCGATTTCGCGCTGCGGCCCCGCGATGCACTTACCGGCGAGGATGTCCGTTATCTGCGCCTCGGTCAGCGTGTTGCCCTCGATGGCCGTGGTGCCGCGAATCGTGCGGATGTGGTTGATCTTGCGAAGCCGGACGCCATCAGGACCTTCGAGGATGATCCTATACCGTTCGATGGCAGCGGCGATTTCGGCAATCAGGTTCATCGCCCTGCCGCTTACCTTGTACGAGGGAATGTATTTTCTTGCGCTCACTTCGCATCTCGTTTCCCTTGGATCATTTTTAACGTCATTATTATACCAAAAAAAACAACCGCGGTCAGAGTGAGGATTTGAATGTTTAGTTGCGCGTCACGTCCACATCGTCATCGTCGCCGCCGTAGGGCGGGGGCGAGACGTGCGCATGGTAGTCGCGGTAGTCCCAGTTCGACTCCATCCGCAGCCACGCTTCGCGTATGTGCGCGCGCGTGGACTGTGTACACGGTAGACAGTCAAGTAGTCGGTCGGGGTTTATAGATAAACCCAATAGTAGCCAGTCCACGCCCGCGCGTGTGCGTATGCGCGAGGG
>Ga0265298_10000762_pt1 | contig 47372 bp, 32 predicted proteins | sample AusTroGonzalo_MG_3_FD_193486 | JGI IMG/M metagenome (GOLD analysis project Ga0265298, IMG submission 193486) | Bovine rumen microbial communities from tropical cattle in Woodstock, Queensland, Australia - Gonzalo_01 | ecosystem: Host-associated > Mammals > Digestive system > Stomach > Rumen ...
CCATCGTGGACCACATTTTTCGAGCCGCAGAAAAAGCATTTTTTTAAGCATATCAATGATAATCTTCACAAATATAAGAAGATCAATTGATTGCAACGTTTTTATCACCCGAAATGTCCATTAACCCGCAAAAAAGCAATTAATTGTTGCCTACCTTTGCCCGGTGATCCAAAATTACGTTGTTGCGGCGCGGCTCCTGCCGCGACACAGTCGAGGACGCCGTTTTGACTGTGTCGCGGCTTCTCGCAAAAAGAGCCGCCTTCTTGCAAAGACGGCTCCAGCCGGGCTTCGTGCAGTATGTCATGTCAGCCGCTCAGGATTATCAGCAACAGCGCCAGGGTCACCGGCGACTGCGCCAGGATCATCGGCGGTGTCGCCAGTGGCCCCGAACGAACTCCTTGCGGCCGTTCCGCCTGCGCCAATACGCGCGGACGAAAACGCGTGTGCCACACGTACACTGTTGTACGTAGAAGCAGATCGTGATCTTTACGTTCATTATGTTATTGATAATCTGGATGGTGTAAACGAAAGAATGGATTCCCTCAAGTACCAGCCCAACTAATCAAATGAAGAGCACCTTCACCCGTAAGGCTCCGGTGCTCTATTTCCATCCGGATTGATCAAAGCTTGCCTTGATCTTCAATAACAGTAGCAAAGATAATCACATTTCTCAAACAATCGGCTGCAAAAAAGCAATTTATCGCGGATGCGACGCTACTCCTGCCGCCACTCTTGCCGCGACACAGTCGGGGACGGCGTTTTGCCTGTGTCGCATAACCATCTGGGGCGTTTTCGGCCGGAATACTGCCGCGACACAGACGAGAAGGATGATCTGACTGTGTCGCAGCAGGGAAATGAAATTGCAATAATTCGCGAATGAATGAAAAAAGGTTACGGCTCTTCTACAATCTCCCAGCCGGAAGGAATGCCGTTTTGGCTCCTTGGCCAGGAGGTTATGCCACTCTTCTTGACAAAAGTACCGGTGGATTTGACGCTCTTCATCCAGTCAATAGTGGAATTATTCGTATTGATTCTTGTTTCCGCCAGACACTTGACAGAGCTCAAGAGACTGCAACCATTGAACATCTGGTAATAACAAGACGCAACCAAGTCCTTCGCCGGAAGATCCGGTGCTTGTGTTAATTTTGTACAACCACTGAACATGGCCTGGTAGCAACTGGTCGCCAGGGTCGTCGCCGGAAGATCCGGTGCCTGTGTTAATTGTGTGCACTCATGGAACATCTGTTGATAACAAGCCGTGGCCAGGGTCATCGCCGGAAGAAGGTTTTGATCAACGGAAGACAGTTTCGTGCATTTCCTGAACAATTCACGATAGCAGTCATCAGCCAGCGTTGCTGCCGGCAGTTGGATCGAACTCACATCCTCCAGGTTGGTGCATTGACGGAACATGTTGTAGCAACACCGGTAAGCGGTGCTTTCCACTGTAAATACCGGAGCTTTGGTCAGGCTCGTGCAATTGCGGAACATCTGCATATAGCACTTGCTGGCCATCGTGGTCGCGGGGAGAATCAGATCAGCATCACGGTCGATATCAATATAGGTGAGCGCCGTACTTGATCCTTTGGAGAAAGCCCCCTGGAAAGCGCTTTCGGAGAGATTCTCCTTGTCTGCGAGCAGGCTCATGATATTGCCGGAGATAAACACCTTGCTAGTGGCGGTAAAGATGGGGTTATTCCCAGGTGTACCATACTGATCTCCGCTGTCATTCTTATAATTGGGACTATTCCCTCGTATCCACGCCACTTGACCGTTGGTCATCGGGAAAGGAGAATCGTAATGTACCCAGTTCACGCCTTCGTCCAAGCTATACTCTATGCCGTCATAATTAAACGTGATCGTGGTAGTTGAGGTAGCCCTGATCTTGAAATAATCACCGGTGGAAACCGTCCAGCCGACAGGGATGCCGCTGGGGTCGTTTTCCGTCCACGATGCTACCTTGTTCTTGACGAAGACACCGGTGTTAGCTACGGAGGCCAGCCAGTAGGTCGTATATCCCTCTCCCAGGTTGGTCTTGGCGGAGCAGTCCACTTTCGACAGGTTCGAGCAGCCGGAGAACATCCCCGCATAGCAGCCCGTAACCAGCGTTTCGGCAAGCAGTTTCGGCGCCGCGGTCAGGCTTGTGCAGCCCTGGAACATGGCATTATAGCAATTCTCAGCCAGGGTCGTCGCCGGCAGGGCTGGGGGTGTCTTCAGGGCGGTGCAGCCAGAGAACATTTCCTGGCAGCAGCCTGCCGTCAGGGTCGTGGGAATTTTCAGCGCAGCGGCGGAAACCAGCGTCGTAGCATCCTTGAAGAGACCTGACCAGTCGGTACCCAGGCTTTCCACCTTGCCGCCCACGTTGAAGGAGCCTGTGGAAGAGATCGCGCCGTCGGTGCGGCTGCCCCGGAAGCGCACCATGTCGCCCGCTGCGACCGGAATGGCGGAAGAATACGGAGCCCATTCACCCCAGTTCAGCGAATACTCGAGAGCCGATGACCCCGTATACTTGACACTGCCCGCCGACAGCGCATCGACATAGAGCTCGTCCCAAGGGCTGTCCACCCAGTATGTAGGCGGAATGCCGCTCGCACTGCCGACCGGGAGACTCGTCATCCAGTCCGCGCGGTGGAACGTGCCCGCGTCGGCCACCCCGGTAACCCAGCCGCTGAGACAGTTCAAAGCGGAGATGTTCTCGGCAAGCATCGAGATTTCATTCATGCTGGAGCAACCGGAGAACATGCCGATATAGCATTCGCTGATCAGATTCCTGGCAGGAAGAACCGGCGACACAGTGAGACTGCTGCAATCCTTAAACATGAAGGCATAGCATCGGCTGGCCAGCTGAAGGGCCGGCAGGGCCGGCGCCGACGCAAGCGATGTGCAGCCGGAGAACATGGACTCGTAGCATTTGTTCGACAAAGTGGTCGCCGGGAGGGCCGGCGCCGATTCGAGCGAGGTGCAACCGCTGAACATGGATTCATAGGCCGATGCTGTCAGGTCGGTCATCGGCAGAATCAGTTCCGAAGCATCTTTCAAATACACCTCATCACTGAAGAACTGCTTCAGCTTGACACCCGTCGTCGTACTTCCCTGATCATCCGCCCCCTCTCCGTCAAAGAAATCACCCATGAACAGCGAGGCGATGCTGCCGCCCACTTTGTAGTGCCCACCTCCTTTGTGAACTACCTTCTGGCTGCTCCAATCGAGCTTATTGCCCGAGAAATACACCCTGTCTCCTTCCTTGAGGCCGATTTCGGGTTTCTCGTTGTTCGATTCCCAGGGGTTGTCGTTGATCATGTAGCTCACATTCTTGTCGTTGAACTGAATGGTGCATCCCTCCTCGTCCAGGGCCTCGACATAGAAATACTTGAGCAGCGGCGCAGGCGGATTATCAAAAGACGTCTGCGATTTTACAAAAAACTCGTTCGCCACCCAGATGGTCGTAGCGCTCTCGCGCCGGGTCGCCTCGAAGAAACAGGTATCCCTGCGCCACTGGGTCCCGTTGATTTCCACGAGCTCGTTGCTCCCGTATTTGTCCCACGTCAGCGTGCGCTTGAACTGGATGGTCCTCTTCCCGCTATACCGGGCATGGTCGGAAATCGACGTGCCGTACGTCACAGGGAGATTGAATCCCTCATGGGTGTTGTCGGGCGTCAGGGTGATGTCTTCCGGCTCGACGGTAAATTCGAGCGGGAACATAGACTCCACGAGCCCGTCGGGAATGGTGATGTACAGTTCCTGTTTTTCTTTGATGCCCTTCGCCAGTTCCGGCAACTTGCATTGGAGGGCCATCTGCTGCAAAGGAAGCAGCGTGATGATGATATCCCTGTACAGTTCGCCGCCGTCATACGTACCCTTGATGCGCAGTTTCTGCGAACGAACCTCATTTCCCGGGTCGTAGGTGGAGAAAGTGATGGTTCTCCAGCCTTTTTCTTCCTCGGTCCCCTGCGTGGTGGGCGAGCCGATGTGGACAGACTTGATGACCGGATCCTGCCCGCTGTTTTCCATGGGCCGGATCTCATAGCTCACAGGACCGATGGTTCCCTGCATCACATCGGCAAAAAACTTCACGCTCAATACGTTGTTGTCCACCTGCCTGCGGATGAAACTCTGCGACATCCAGGGCTGGACCACCAGGCGAGCCTGACCGTCGGAAATGTCGTTCAAGTGGCTGGTCGAAACATCGGCCGACACGTCGGCACTGCCTGCCGCAGCGGCGGCGGCTTCCGGCGAATCGTGCCCGCGGGAGAGAATCGCCTTGATGCGGATCCTGTATTTGAAATTCCGGAAGATCGGGAAGTACTGATCTCCTTCCATCAGGTCGATCTTATAATAATAGTCATGTCCGGGATCCTCCGTGTCTTCCGGGTGCTCGAAGAAGGTTCCGTACACGATGATGAACGACGGCGGAATCGTTTCGGAAGCCTTGGGGCGTTCATACAGGTAGACATCGCCGTTTGCCGGCGACACGACACCCCTGTAACCTTCCTCCAGATATCCTGTCTCAAATTCGGCGGCAGGCGGGACCGTACCGTCAAAAGTAGCGTCAGCGGGAAGACAACCCGGATAACCCAGGTTCTCGTTGAGTTGCGTAAAGCTCTGGTTCTGATAATTCTCTACGTATGTCCAATCCCATCCGATTACCGGATCCTGGTACTGGTAGGCCGGGGCTACCGACCCCTTGGAAGGAACATTGATCACCGCATAGCTCTTGGGGGTGAACTGACTGCCTTCATCCGACACCAGTTCGATCTTCGCCCAGTTGCGGATCAGGGCGATATCCGAGAACGCAGCATTGGCCCTGTCCTGGTCGTTCAATATGTTTTTGCCGATTTCTTTCCTTTGCCAGAAGGCCTGTTCTCCCCGCTGGGACAGCAAGGAGGGCATGATGGAATCTTCATAGCCGAATTCAAGCCGGTCTGGGCCGTTGCCGATGAAATGGACGATACGAGACTTGCTGGAACTGGTCAAGGTCGCCGTGTATGAATAAACAGGCATGTCGACCGTATGCGTCTGGCCCTGATCATCCTGATACGTATATGGCTTAGTACCGGTGGGCGCATCCGATTTCTCCGCCTTGACATATTCTTTCAAGAAACCGCTGCTGCCGAACACGGCCAGGTAGAGCGTATTCAAGGTTCCCTCTTCCGTAAGGGCGCGCGTAGCCGGCGTCAGTTTGACATCCGACACCGTAAAGGTGACCGTCACCTTGTCCGCTTCCGACGTTCCGTCAAAATCCGGATCATCGGGCAGTTCCCGGACGCAGGACAGCGCCAGGACCGCGAAAAGAAGAATATGCCAGAAACGTTTCATCGCGGTTTGTCCCCCCATACAAACATATTCCTGAGTTCACGCCCGGAAGCACGATACACCCGTACCCTCCATTCGTCGTACTCAGTCTGGTCGTCGCCCCAATACCAGGTATCGTAGACACACCGCAGGAGCGCGTAGTCGCCACTGACCTTTTTCACCTTCTTGTTATTAATCTGGATTCTCCCGTTCGCCGACCAGTAATAACCTTTATCGTTGAATACCGGGGTTATCGTCCCATTGACAGACAACTGGGCGACAAAACTGACCTCAGCCAGCGTCGGAAGCCGCCAGCGCCCGGCCGGGAAACCGTCCTCCTGGTAGGCGGCACAGCGATACTTGGCATATTCAAACGAGATATCACTCAGCCCTCCTTCACCGCCATATTCTATGCCACCGAACTTGGAGCAGATGCGAAATCCGGGAGAAACCATGTTCAAGGTACGGTCGGATTCTTCGGTCGGATAATACCACTTGAGCGTCCGGTATGCTTCACCGTAGATGGCCGGCGCTTGCGCAAAGCCAGCCTGCGGAATATTCAGCAGCGCTCCTTCCGGGGGAACGTACTCGTATTCCGGAATCTCCTGGACGGAGCGGCGGGGGTCTCCGATGACGAAATGATATTCCTTTTCCTGATTGTTCTCTGTAATGGTCAGCTTCGCATCGTCCGGCAGCACGGAGATGCCGATCCTGTACAATTCGTTGCTGCCGCCCGTATACCAGACGGTTCGCCATTGATACTCTTTCTTTTCTTCAGTCGACGGCAACTTGAAGAACGGATCCGTGCTCGAACTTTTGACGACACGTATCTGCGCCTGGCCCGGCACGAATGTGAACGCGTTCTCATATCCGGGCAAATTATACTTGTATGCACCGCCGTCCACAAAGACATATCCCCAATAGGTCAAACCCAAATCATATTTATTGTTCTCCTCCGTGATATTGGGATGGCCAGGGATAGAGTATACGTCTATATCAGAGTTGTACAGCCGGTCTATATAAATGCCCGGGTACTGCGTGATGGTGATCCGCTTGCTATAACCCGGATTGTCGTAATGATGGACCGTGAATGATATCGTGTACGGGGAATAATCAAATTCGGGCTGCGTGTACCGGTTGTCCAGCGTATGGCGGAACTCGATGGCTGTACCGGCATCGTTGATTTTAAGCCATTTCTCCGTGCTTGCCGTGCTGGAATAATCCAAATACCGGTCTCCATGGTCGGATTTCCTTCCTACCACGGTGCCGCTCCCCACCGTGGCGCCATGATCTTTCAGTCCATAGTACGGCCGCGTCGCGACGACATCCGTAATCTCGACCTGGTGACTGGAAATGACAGGGATATCCAGTTCATTCAGGTTGTTGAGCGTCCAAGTGGTATCTACCGACAGGTAACGGGCTTTACCCACTTCCGCCTGCATGATCTTCATCTCCTTCTCCTGCCAGTACATGATGTAGCAGGTACCCGTTATCTCCAGCGGATTCTCGTCGGTCAGCGCACCCAACAGCGAGACATTGATATCCATGTGATACAGCGTGTTCTCCGTGAACCGGTCCAGCTCCCGTGGAAACACGATCTTGTAGTAGCACTGTTTCTGCGTAGGAAAGATGTGGATGTCCTGTTCCGGATCCGTGGACTCGTATTCTTCGCGATACCAGGGAACGACCAGCTTGAGATAGGGTTCGCGGTCCTTGTTGTTCGAACTGCCCTCTCCTTCCACCCACGTCTGGGGATACATGTACATGGGATAGGTATCATAGTACCACCGGGGATCCTGCTCCGTCCCCCTGTTTTCCTTACCGACATACGGAGTCAGGACAGCAGGGTCAACCCGGTTGTTCATCCAGGCGAACCGCTTGCGGTTTTCCTGCCCGACCGATTTTCCGTAATAAAAATACTTCTCCGGATCGTCGTCTTCATCCACTCCGCCCAGTTTCACTTTCTTGACCGCATCCATCATGTAGATTTCCATGCCTTCGAGCATCGGGACCCAGACCTCATGGGGGTTCAGTTCCACCGATTCGGCTACATGGACCGAAACGGTCAGCTTGCTGGCAAGGCGCTTCAGCAGGAGGGTCCCGCTGGCCAACGGTTCGCTGTCGCGATCGATCGGCAGGACGACCGAACCCGCCATCAGGAAGCGGTCCATCTTGTGTTTGTTGGGGGTGTCGAAATCCGCCTTGGATATATGGGCCGCCAAATCTGAAAGCCGCAGGTTGTCAGCCAACGTCTCCGGACAATTGGCCACGGCATAGACGGTAATCTCCGTAACCTCGCTTGGCGGCGCGACGCTCACGCGGAAATTATCCTGGTCGTTTTTTCCGGAAACCATCCGGACATGGGTAAGCGGGACAACATCAAGATCGTTATCGCCCGGATACAGGTACAGGTCCACCCAGGAAATCAGGTTTTCATTATAGGCGGCGTCCCCCAAAACCGTCGCCTTCGTCAAGCCGGCGGCGTCGACAGATACTTTCAGGTCGATGCCATACGAAGGACGTGTGGGCAGTTCCTGCACACACCCGGCCAGCGCGATGGCAACCATCCAGCAAAAGATATGAAGGACACGTCTCATGGCATCAAGGATTGCTCGTTATAGCCTTTGCCGGCGTACTGAAGTAATAGTTTTCATCGAGGACTTCCGAATCGGCATTGATGGTGCGCGTACCGCCGTTTCCGTCGTCAACTTGAACGGAGAATGAAAGATACATGCTCTTTTTGGCCGAAGGATCTTTTTCCACATTCGGTTTCCTCTTCACTTTGACCGTGATCTCTCCCGGCGTGTCCCCAGCCTGCGTATACTCATCCCGTGCCCGGATTACGGTCTCCCGGGGAGACACCTCGAACAGGGCATTCATCTCCTCTTCCGTCGTACCGGCTACCGGCACCGGCGTGATGACCAGTTTCCCTCCCACGGGCGCATAGATGATCAGGCGGCCTTCCACATCCGTATCATCGTCGACAGTCACGACCCCGTTGCTAACCGTTCCTTTCGTAATCTGGAACCGTCCATCCTGGTCCACGACGACCGGGTCCACAGTCTGCACTTCACCCGAGGGGCCTTCGTCCCAGGGGAGAACCTGCACGGTCACTTCGAGGTGATTGCCGACGAAATAAGCATACACCGTCCATGAGTGATTCCGCTCGAACGTCGTGTTCTCCAGACCTTCCATGGAAAATGCAGCCGACTTTTCCTCGTTACCCATGGAATAGTAAATCTTGCCCTTGATGGGAAGGTCGCTTTCACGCAAATACATCACCCTTTCCACCGCATGTCTGTTCGCAATTTCTCCCCGCAGGAAATTTTCATAATACTGCGCCGACATGCCCATCATGGCCTGGCTGTCGCTGCGAAGGGCCCTGGGATCTGCAATCTTCGGAATCTCTCCGCTCTTCAGCAGGGCATGATCATAGTCGTTCCCGCCCCAGGAAACTCGCTGGTATTCAGGCGATGCGGGCCATGGATCCGGCGTCGACGGCTCACGCGGGAAAAGATACGTCTCTTTCCGGATAACCCCCTGGCTCTCGCTGCCCGCCTGATCGTAGTCAAACAGTTCGATGCGATGGATTGCATTCGCCGCAGCCAACCCGGTGGCCTGTGCGAACACAAACCGCATCCGCGACACGGCACGGGTGATGTCAACCTTCGGCCAAACGATGCCCTGCTCTGCCAGATACTCCACCGACGGGAACGTGTGGTCCTCCAAGAAAGCGATGTCAAACCCCTCCCGCCAGTTGTCGAAAAAGCCGGACATGGGCAGGCCGAAATCAGGCGCCGTGACGGGCCTGGTCGTACTGAAGCCATCGGCATCGGATATCATCTTGGCCCGGATCTCGCCGCGGGTCAGCCCTGCGTCAAGAGGACCTCCGACAGTATGCCCATTCCCCAACACATAGAAGTCCAGCTTCTGGGGATGGCGCTTCACAGAGGCCATCGTAATATTCATGAGGACGGTCAAAGATTTTGCGGTACCGTCGTCACTCTCCCAGTCGCTATAATCCAGGTTATCGACCATCAGATACGCACGCGGCGGTTCGTCGTCCCAGCTCGCGTAAGGGGTCGGGTCATCGGCAGATCCCGGATGGGAGAATGCCCATATCTGCAACTGGTGGAGCGCCGATTCCGCGGAACTCCCGGCAACCGGACCCGTCTCAGTGCCCTTGGTGGCCGCAATTCCGGACGGAAGATAGATTCGGATGGGAATCGAGAGCGTCTCTTTTGTGCTCGATTCGAGCGGCTCCACACAACCCGTCCCGGCCATCGACAGCGCGACGATGGCAAACAACAGGAGAATCGTATGGAGACGTTGTTTCATCACAGGTTAGGTTGATAAGTAGGGCCTTCCGTCCAGTCGATCGTCACATTGACACCGACCACCGTCGAGTCGGATGCCGGCGGATTCGGTTCTTCCGGTTTGGGATCGATGCCGGGACCCACCCACCAGGGCTCGTGCTCGGGAATGGCCGTAAAGCTGCCGTCGGCACAGATCCATCCTTTGATAATCAGCAGTTGGCCCGGACGGACCGGACGGCCGATCAGCACTTCGCTGCGCGTCACCGTGCCGTCTTCCAATCCAATATATATGTATATGGTCCATATCCGCGCATCGCCGTTCGCATTCACCGTCGAGATGGGCCTGGTCGGAAAACCGACGCCACATGCCATGAGCGGCGTCTTGACCCAACGCGTCCAATAGCTCTCATAGGACCAGCTATCTTTCTCGGCAGCCATATCCACGTCACTGCCCGTGTAGGGTGTGGCGTCGATGATATCAGCCTTGGTGATGATTCCCCGGTCGAAGGAATAGACGCTGTCCACCACCCGGAACGAATCGGCCATGCCCTCGAACTCGACCCGGAAACTCCGCACATCGCAGGAATCGCGGTTGAGGACCAGCGCAGCCGCAGAATTGGCCATGCTGAAGCTGACTTGGAACTGCTGGTCCTCATCGTCCCGCACCAGAATCGAGCGCCGGGCACTGAATAAACCCGATGGATGCGAATCGAACGGTTGCGCACCTTCCTGAACCATGGAAAACTTCGATTTCTCCGCCTCATTCTTCACGGAGACCATCGGGACGGCCGACACGTTGGCGACACCGCCCACCCGATAATCCGACGCCGGCACCCGCAGCACGAATACCTTCTGCCCTGCATCCATTACTTCAGATTGGCTGAAAGTCATCTTGCCACGCTGACGCTGGTCGTAGAACACCATGTCGACTTCGTGCACCTCGTCGATAAAGACATGGGAAAGATAGTCTTCCAGCGCGGTGCGCAGCGGACGGTCATGCAGCGAACCGAGCATGCCGTCCAATTCTTCATCCAGGTTGCTTTCCAGATTCACGATACAGATCATCTGCATCTCCTCCGGACAGTCGTCCTGCTTCTCGTCGATCAGGGCGCAACCGCCCATGGCCGTCGCCAGAAAGGCGACCAGCAGGGAGAAGAAAGCCGGTATCCGGAGGGGGTGCCGCATGAAAAGGAGGGTGTCAGTTGCCGCGTCCGGTCTGTCCTAACTGCACAATGTATGTAACGCCTTCTGTCCAGTCAATATCGACCTGCAGGCCCAGGTTCAGCCTGGCGGAGCGCAAGTCGGGCACGGTAACGAAAGCTTTTTTCAGCGCCTCGGGACCCAGGATGAAGTTGGCTTTTGTCACATAGTCGCCCATGAAAACACGAAGAATGTTTTTCGTATCTCCTTTATGGTGGGTGGTGACTCCTTCTTCGACAACATCTGCATCATAATACGGAGGCAGCATGCTATTCGACTTGAATCCGCTGAAGGACTGGCCATCCGGACTCAGCCTTGCAAGAAGGTAGAACGTTCCTCCGTCGCGGACAATGTTCTCCGCACCCCAGAAATCCGTGTTCAGGCGATTGACGAATTCCAGGGCGACCAAAACATCCGTTTGAGCAGTTCCATCACTGATATCCTTGTCATAATTGTCGAACAGGATGGTATAATTGTGGTCGGCCAGCGGACCGACTTTCGGCAATTCCACTCCCCATGTCGGCACATACACGGTTGTAGTCCCGCCATTGCCATCGTCCACGCTCTGAGCCTGCTGCCTGTAAGCGACCTTGTCGTAAATGATTGTGTTAAAACCAACTCCTGTTCGATCCAACTTATGGTACATCCAGTTGACCTTGTCGGGCTGGCCGCCGATCAGGATACCCGTCCATTCCAGTTTGTTCGTCGTACCCAAGGTGATCTCCTTATCCTCTTCGGTTGGATTGAAATGTCTGTTGTTATCCTTCAGCGTTACAGCCGTTCCGGTACTGGTAGCATCAGCACTTCCCACGATAACGGTCGCGTCCAGCAAAGCCATGCCGTATTGTACGGGGTATTTCACCGCAACGCCACGCGTCTGGCTGGTGACATGGGTTCCATCTACCCATTCTGCCGTTCCGCCATCTGGTATGGAAGCTTGTCTCCAATCCAGCCAGGCTGTCTTACCCGCTTCCGTATTCGACCATACTGGATAAGACTGGTCCGTAATGCCGGCGGAATTACTGGTGCGAAGCGGAGAATTGCAGTAATAACAAAGTTCCGGAGGATAAGCGAAAGAAGTGCCTCCCGTTCCCAAGTCTTCATTATCAGAATACGAGAATGTGTAGAAACCGTCACCTCCGGCCTCCGGGGCTGCGCTTATTAACGTGACAGCCCCCAAAGGCAGATTGAAACCCACCGGGAAATCCGACATGTTATACGGGAAGGAGGCAGGAAATGATGGCAACGTTGCATGATAGGTGGCGACAAGCAGGGCATGGATTGCCGATGCTCCTCTATACGTCAATACATCTGTATTGGTAGACGGATCTACTTCATGGACAAAGAATTGATCAAGAATGCCTTTGATGATTTTACACATTTCCTTGGCGGCAATTTCCACATTGTAATACGGCGTTGCCGTACTGCCGGCTTTTACTATCGAGTATATGTCCGCCAACTGACGCTCCAGCGAGTGGCCCGAGCCCGAACGTTTTTCTGCATCACTGATTGTCACAAAGACACTGTAGGCATTCCCCAGCATCCTCTCCAGCTCCTGCAGGCCCGTCGTATTGTCTACGGGCGAAACGCCCGTCCTAAGAGCAGACATATAGTCTTTCCAGTAAATTATCTTGCTGGTAAGATCTAACGATAAAGAGCCATCCGTTATTTCTTCTTTCACCGTATTCGCCCAATACGAAGAGGTGTCATTAAAACCGACACGGATGAGGCCATTCAACAACGCGACATTAACTGCCTCGATAACGTTGAATGCGTTCAAACTCGAAGATTCCAGTCTTCTTTTAGCCTGGGAATAAATCTTTCCAGGATACTCAACGACATCTCCCAGACTTCCATCTAAAGAGCCGTACTCCAGTTCTCCGAAGACTTCGCTCATGTTCAAGCCCACATAGTCTGGATTATCTTCATCCTTGGCCGCTTTTCCATAAAACAGCACGTTATTGACGCCTTCCGTCAAAGAAAGCTGAAGGACACGGTTACCCGCCAGGCTTCCCGAAGGGATGACGTCCGAGGAAAGCGCCTTAGGCAAGCGGAACATGTTGGTGCTCCGCAGATCCTCAGGCACCGTGACAAGCTTCTTGCCATCCAGATAGGTTTCGCCTTCCTTCAAAGCAAACGCATACAGCGTGGCGTCATCGACGCCGCGGAACCTCTTGTTCACCTGCGTAATCGTAGAAGACATCTTCGTCTCCGGCGACGTAGCGCCGTCTGCGGCGGCGATGTTGAGCACGAATTGCGTATTGACGGTCTTCGTGACGGGATCGAAATTCGGGTTGACTTCCTGTTGTTCGACACAGGCGCTCAGACCCAGGACCGCGAAGGCCCCCAAAACAAATAAAATCCTCTTTTTCATTTTTGTAATGGATGTGTTTGATTAATAATTATTTAGTTTATTGTTTCTTTTCAATGCTATATACCACGTTCACGCCGAGTTTCGGCAGGAGCGTCCATCCGCTACGGGCACCGAGCGGCTTGCCGCAGGTCTCGCATTCGTAGGCCTGGTGCTTGAACCAGCCGCCGGTCAGGCCCAGCTCCGCCTCCAGGCGCCAGCGGGCGCTCAGCCGGAAGGCGTAGCCATAGAAGAGCCCTGCGCCGAAGAGGTCGCCCTGCACGCGCTGGTCGCGGATGTCCGGATACAGCCCGAAGGGGAGCTTCAGGGCCCCGACATTGTAGTGCAGGTACAGGCCGTCTAGGCCGACGTAATGCCCGTTGCTCACGGAGCGGGGATACCAGCGGAATTCCGGTACGATGGACATGTGCCGCCACTTGGTGGGATTCTCTTCATTCTTGTCCCACAGCAGGAACCGGTTCCAGGATTTGAAGCCGAACGCCAGGCCCAGGCTGAAGTTCCGCCCGAGGCCGAATTCCACCCCCAGGTTCGGGGTGCCGGTGGCGTCGTACAACACGTTGTTGCGGATGGAAAAAGCGGCCGCTGGATTGTGCGGACGGTACACGACCCGGTCCGACGGCTTCGGCAGGTCGAAGGGCACGATCTCCTGCGCCATCACTTCAGTAACGGCCAGCAGAACACAGAGAAGACAGGTCACACGCTTCACTACAGTCGGCTGCTATTTATACTAAATTATGCAAAATTACAAAATATCCCGATTATATTGTTCATTTTTTTGTGGTTCTTTATACCTTTACCGTATAATTCGATAAAAACAAACCCCTTTTCATATGAAACGATGGCTCTTTCTCGCCCTGCTGGCCGTTCTTGCCGCGCCAGCCCTTTCCGCACAGGAAACCCCGCGCTGGTTGCGCCACAACGCCATCTCGCCTGACGGCCAGCAGCTTGCATTTACCTACAAAGGCGACCTGTTCGTCGTCCCTGCTACGGGCGGACGCGCGAAGCAGCTCACCAGCAACCCGGCCTACGAATCCGACCCGGTGTGGTCGCCGGACGGCAAGCTGCTTTATTTCAGCTCCTACCGGGAAGAAAGCAAAGATATCTTCGTCCTGCCGGCGGAAGGCGGCACGCCGCGCCGCGTGACCGATTATCCCGGTTCCGAGACGCCGAAGGCCGTGCTGCCCGACGGGCGCATCGCCTTCACGGCTGCTCTCCAGAGCGACGTTCGCTTCGGCGGCATCAACGGAAACCCGCAGGTGTGGGCCGTGGACGGGAATGGCGGACGCCCCGCGCTGCTGACCTCCGTCACCATGCCGGAATTCAGCGTCCGAAGCGACGGCGCCATCCTTTACGAGGATTACAAGGGTTATGAGGATCCCTTCCGCAAGCACCACACCTCGTCCGTGACGCGCGACATCTGGCTCTGCAAGGACGGGGCTTTCACGCAGCTGACCCGGCACGCGGGCGAAGACCGCCAGCCCGTTTTCGCGGCCGACGGCGATACCTTCTATTATTTAAGCGAACAGGGCGGCAAGACCATCAACCTGTTCCGCAGCAGCGTCAGCCATCCCGACCGGCCCGTCCAGCTCACCCATTTTGAGAAAGACCCCGTGCGCTACCTCTCCGTGGCGCAGGACGGCACGCTGGCCTTCTCGCAGAACGGCGACCTCTACACCCTGAAAGAGGGGCAGCAGCCCCGCAAGGTCGAGATCACCGTTGTGCGCGACGAGAACGAACGAGACCGCATCAAGATGAACTATACGGGCGGGGCGACCTCCATGGACCTCTCCCCCGACGGCAAGGAGGTCGCCGTGGTCATCCGGGGCGACGTGTTCGTGGTCTCCACGGAATACGGCACCACACGCCGCATCACCAACACCCCCGAGCAGGAACGGGGCGTCAGCTTCTCAAAAGACGGGCGCGAGCTCTACTACGCCGCGGAGCGTGGCGGATGCTGGGGCGTCTGGCGCACGGTCCTGACCGAAAAGAACGACCATCTCTTCACCTACGCCGTCAACACGAAGGAAGAATGCTTCTCCGAGCCCGGCGAGACCAGTTTCCAGCCGGAAGTCTCGCCCGACGGCAAGTGGGTGGCCTATCTGCGCGACCGCACGGAGCTTGTGGTCAAACCCACGAAGGGCGGCAAGGTCAAGTCGCTCCTCAAAGACATCAACTACTCCTACAGCGACGGCGACTTGAGCTTTGAATGGAGCCCCGACAGTGAATACCTGCTCAGCACCTATATGGCCGACGGCGGCTGGAACAATGTCGACGTAGCCCTTATCGAGATCGACAACGGACAGGTGACCAACCTGACCCGAAGCGGCTACTCCGACGGCGGCTTCCACTGGGCCCTCGGCGGCAAGGCCATGGTATGGAAATCCGACAAGAACGGTTACCGCAGCCACGGCAGCTGGGGTTCCGAAGACGACATCTACATCATGTTCTTCGACGGGCGGGAGAAGACCCGGTTCCTGCAGGACAAGGAGGACGAGGAAGTCGAGAAGATGCTCAGCGGCAAGAGCGAGAAGCAGCTGGCCAAAGAAGAGAAGAAGGATTCCCTGGCACTGGAACATCCCAAGAAACTGGAGCTCCAGCTGGAAGGACGGGAGAACCGCATCCGCCGGCTCACCGGGCCCTCCGCCTTCATCGGGGACCACTACCTCTCGAAAGACGGGCGCAAGCTCTACTATGTGGCACCGCTTGAAAGCGGCGAGGGCCTCTGCGAAAAAGATCTCCAAGAGGGCAGCGTGCGGGTGCTCGCGCGCGGCGTCTCGGGCGGCATTGTCCCCTCGCCCGACGGCAGCGAACTCTTCCTCTTCTCTGGACGCGGCATCACGCGGGTGAACCTCGCCAGCGGCCAGCCCAAGCAGGTCAATTTCTCGGGCGACTTTGAATTCAAGCCCAAGGCGGAACGGGCCTACATGTTCTCGCACATCTGGAAGCAGGTCAAGGAGAAATTCTACGACCCTGCGCTCCACGGCACTGACTGGGACTATTACCGCGAAAACTACGAACAGTTCCTTCCCTACATCGACAATTATTTTGATTTCCAGGAGATGCTTTCCGAGATGCTGGGCGAACTCAACGGCTCGCACACGGGAGCCCGCTACCGCGCTCCGGGCGGAGAACCCCTTGGCCACCTGGGCGTGCTTTATGACCTGGCCTACACGGGCGATGGCCTGCGCATCGCCGAAGTGCTGCCCGACGGTGTGTTGAACATTGCCGACAGCGAGATCAAGGCGGGCGACCTGGTGGTGGCCATTGACGGCCACGCCATCGCCCCGGGCGAGAACTGGTTCCCGCTGCTGGCGGGCAAGGCCGGCAAGAAAATCCTCGTGACCGTGCGCAAGGGCGGAGCGAACGGCAAGGACCAGGATTACGTCGTCAAGCCGGTGGCTTCCGAGAGCGACCTGCTCTATCGCCGCTGGGTCAGGCAGCGCGAAGATATGGTAGAGCGTCTCTCGGGCGGCCGCATCGGCTACGTGCATGTGGAAGGAATGAACTCGCCGTCTTTTCGCGAGGTATTCTCCAAGGCGCTGGGCAAATACCGGACTTGCGACGCCCTGATCGTCGACATCCGCCACAACGGCGGCGGCTGGCTCCACGACGACCTGATCACCTTCCTCGGCGGCAAGGCCTACGCCGAATGGAAGCCGCGGGGACAATATATTGGCACGGAGCCATTCACAAAGTGGAACAAGCCTTCCTGCGTGCTGGTGGACGAAGACTGCTACAGCGATGCGTCAGGCTTCCCGTTTGCCTATCAGGCGCTGGGTCTGGGCAAGCTCATCGGCATGCCGGTACCCGGCACGATGACGGCGGTATGGTGGGAAACGCTCATCAACCCGCAGCTGGTATTCGGCATCCCGCAGGTGGGCGGCTGGATTCCGGACAGGCAGTACTACATGGAAAACCATCAGATCGAGCCCGATATCCGCGTGGAGAACGATCCGGCATCGCTGCTCCGCGGCGAGGACCCGCAGCTGGCCGCCGCCGTCCGCGAGATGCTCGCCGGACTGAAATAGGCATGCCGAGGCGCCCTTGCCGCGACAGCCCTCCACACGGCCGCCTGGTCGTCCCCTTACCGCGAGCGTCAGGCCTTCCTGCGCCTTCTCCTCCCCTGCCGTGACAAACAGGCCTTCCTTCGCCCCCCCTGCCGCGACACAGCTATTTCATCTGTCTCAGCTGTGTCGCGGCACTGTTTTCTGCATTTTGCCCGCTTTCCCTGCCGCGACACACTCCAAACCCCGCTGCCAGCTGTGTCGCGGCACAAGGTACGCCGCACCTTGCATCATATATTTTGCTTTTTTGCCGGCCCTTTTTCAAAAACTGAGTGTATCTTTGCCTTTGTCAATCATGAAAGCTTGAGGCGTATGAAAAAAATCATTCATTTTTCCCTTTCCTCCCACGATGAAGTGATGTACCGTAGCGAGGCCGACCTGATCTGGGGATTCAATTGTCTGGCTTTAGGTGCATTAGTAACGGACTCCAGCCTTATGGCCGATGGCTTGATGTCCACCCATCACCATGCCATGGTACAGACCGACGCCCCTCGGGCGCTGATCAAGCGGTCGCGGTATACCTACACACGCTACTTCAACGCCAAGTACCATCGTCGCGGACGGCTGGCGGAACGCTCGCCATTCATTTTGGAAATCAAAGGAATCAATCACCTGACTGTCGCTTTGAACTATGTCAACCGGCAAGGTCTGCACCACGGCCTGGCCGCAACGCCATTCGGGTATCCGCACTGTTCAGCCAATGCCTATTTCAGAAAAGATTTCGGGAGAGTCTCACCCGATGTGCTGATGCCGGATGAGCAGCGCAGCAATTATCTGCCGGACCGGGCGCAGGTTCCATCAGAATACCGCATGTCGAAGTCAGGGCTGCTGCTTCGGGAAGACGTGCTCGACACCTCTTTTGTAGAACAACTTTATGTTACCCCTCGGAATTTTCTGTTTCAAATGAATCGAATGACAGATGACAATTGGGCGGAAGAGCAGAAAAAAGACCAGAACAACCTGCCACCCGTCACGTTGGATGTCATCGAAAAGGGGGTAACAGGCGTGGACATTGCGAAACTGTTGCGAAATGAGAACGGGAGGATCAACAGAAACAGGATGGCAGATTTGGAACTTTGCCAGATTATCGACAGCGTGTATGTTCCCCGCATAACGAATTCCGAAGAGAAAACTGTCTACGATCTTTCTCTGTCGGCCCGCTCTCGCCTGGGGGATGTACTATGGCGCGAAATTCCGTCTAAGTACCGAAAGACCGTCACCCCGGCGCAGATCAGCCGATGCCTGTGCCTGAAATATATTTAAAGTGTTTCGGGCTGCGGCACCTACGCCTTCCAGCCGGGTCCGTCACGCTTCGCTGCTTGCCGCGACACCGGGCCTTCCTACCGGCCGAGACCGTCAGGCCTTCCTTCCTGCCGCAACGCTATGCCTCCTTCCTGCCACGATTGCCAGGCCTTCCCCTGCCGCGACACAGCTGTTTCATCTGTCTCAGCTGTGTCGCGGCACTGTTTTCGGCGTTTTGCCTTCTTTCCCTGCCGCGACACACTCCAAACCCCGCTGCCAGCTGTGTCGCGGCACAAGGTACGCCGCACAGAGCACGCGGCACAAGGTACGCCGCACAGAGCACGCGGCACAGAGCACACAGCACAGAGCACGCGGCACAGAGCACACAGCACAGAGCACGCGGCACAGAGCACGCAGCACAGAGCATGCCGCACAGGGTACGCCGGCCCTGCTGGCCGGGCGCTGCAAGAATTACAATGTGTACCGCAAGCCGAAGAGGAATTGGGTGTTGGCCTTGAAGTCAGAATGGACGTAGGCGGTCAGCTGGAAGATGTGGTCGCGGCCGCCGATCAGGAAGCCAAGATCCTGCGAAAGGCGGGCTTCGATAGCGTGATCCCACGATAACGAGGCCGGCGACAGTTCGTCGACGTAGCTGCAGCCATCGTAGAGAGCCGAAATTGTCGTGGCGAAGCGAGTGAAATACAACGCTTTATACGAGAATCCCGCCATCACGCGGTCGGTCATCGAGCCGTCCGAGCGCGTGTAGGAAGCCAATGCCCAGACGCGATTGGCAAGCGGACGTTCGAGCCGGGCCGTCAATGCATAATGGCTGTCGAGCACATTCCGCGACGAAATATAGAAGGCGCGGCGCCAGGCCTGGCCATAGATGCCTTCGACGGTCAGCTTGAAATCCAGCGGCAGCCCGAAATCGACGGCGGCCAAGTTCTTCCATATCGTGCCCTCGCCGTGTTTTCCATAGACCGCCGTGCCCATGCGCAGTACCACGCGGCTGTTACCCAGCAAGTCATAATACAGGCTTACGCGGGGTGAGAAAGCGAACGGGAAAGCAAAGCGCAAACCGGCCTGCAGCGTTATCCGCTGCCCGAGCCGGATCATATCCTGAACATAGACATCAAACCGATTGGCCGTGGAATCGAGCGCCAGGAAGTTCTGGTGCGCGAACTGGATACCCGCCAGCACACGCTGTGGTCCTGCGGTGAAGGTGAAATCGTCCGCCACCAGCAGCTGCCGCTGCGTTGGCACACTCGTCCAGAGTGCCTGCGCCCGGTTGGAAGCTTTTCCGTCGATCAGCGATGCGAACCAATCGCCGCCGGCCCAAGCCTGGCTGCCCGTGGCATCCACGATCCTGCCTCCGGAGATGTCAATCCGGTTCTCCGCTCCCAGGCGCGCGTCGAAACGCCCCGCCGCGCTCAGGCCATAATGGTCGTACTGTGCGCCGCCGAAGAGTTGGAAGTCCTGGCTGCCAAGGGGAGTGGCCAGGTTGAGACCCCCGGTGAAGCCGGGGGTGACGGAAGAGGGTGATGCGTTTGCCAGGCCGTAGAAGCCGTATGCCGTACCATGGAAACGGCTGCTGCCGGTGGGCGCAGTCCACTGCAGAGCCGTTCCATAGAGCGAAGCTTCCTGCCGCACGTCAAAAACCACGGGCGTATAGATCCGCTGGCTGACCAGGTCAAAGCCCAGCGGGGATACCGGTACCGTGCCGCCACCCAGCTCCGGACCAACCCGCAGCGAAGTAGCTGCCTCATCTGTATGCACATACGAAGTTCCAGCCTCCAGGTCGGCGTCGATCACCGTGCTCTGTCCGGCATAAGTGTAGAGGCCGCGTACGGTGAGCGGTTTGTAGCTGAAATAATGGATGCGCAGCGTATAAGGTCCGCCGGGCAGCACGTCCGGCATCTGCCACCAGCCGCCGCGGCCGGTCGTGGCGTAGAACTGCGCGTTGGTGCCCTGGTGGATGGCCACCACCGTCACTCCTTCGATGGGCCCGTTTTCATCCACGACGCGCCCGCCCAGGCTGGCCGTTCCGCTCTGCGCAGGCGCTGTCAGGGCCAACAGGGCCAATAATATGCTGAAGAATAGCTTTCTCATGGTTCTGCAAAGATAATGATTATCTTTGCTTCATGATTTCCTTTACTTGCGACTATTCCGAAGGCGCGCACCCGAAGATTCTGGAGCGCCTCGCTGAGACGAACTTTGAGCAACTGCCTGGTTACGGCGTGGACCACTACTGCGAAAGCGCGAAAGCGAAGATCCGTGCGGCGTGTGAAGCGCCCGACGCGGAGGTTTACTTCCTGGTAGGCGGCACGCAGACCAACTCGACGGTGATTGCGGCCATGCTGCATGACTATGAGGGCGTCGTATCGGCCGAAACGGGGCACATCGGGGTGCACGAGGCCGGTGCTGTGGAATATACGGGCCACAAGGTCCTGACCATCCCCGGACATCAGGGAAAACTGGCTCCGGAAGAGCTGCGGGCCTATCTGCAAGCCGCCACGACCGACCCGAACTACGAACACATGGTGTTCCCGGGGATGATCTACCTCTCCTTCCCGTCGGAATACGGCACGCTCTACACCCGTGCAGAGCTGGAATCCATTCACGGGATTGCGCAAGAATACGGGCTGCCGGTCTTTATCGACGGGGCCCGGCTCGGCTACGGGCTGGAGAGCCCGGCGTGCGAAGTGACGCTGCCGGAACTTGCGCGGCTGTGCGACGTGTTCTACATCGGGGGCACGAAGGTGGGTTGTTACTGTGGTGAAGCGGTGGTCTTCCCGCGGGGCAACGCGCCGAAGCACTTCTATACCATCACGAAACAGCATGGGGCCATGATGGCGAAGGGGCGGTTGCTGGGCATCCAGTTCGACACGCTCTTTACCGACGGGCTTTATTTCGAAATCAGCCGCCACGCCATCGACATGGCGATGCAACTCAAGGCGCTGCTGCGGGAGAAGGGCTGTACGTTCTTCCTCGACTCGCCGACCAATCAGCAGTTCATCGTGCTGGAAAACAGCAAACTGGAGGAATTCGGCAAGCACATTGGCTATGATCCGTGGGACCGCGTCGATGCCTCCCACACCGCCATCCGACTGGCCACCAGCTGGGCCACCCGATCTGAACATCTGGAAGAGCTGAGTCGCTGGCTATAGTCCTTTGTTTCGATTATGCTACAAAAAAAGGGCGGCCCGAGGGTCGCCCTTTTCGTCATCCCGGAATCGACCGGGAATCTCTCACGATTAGTTGAAGAAGTACTTCAGACCGAAGAGGATCTGCCAGCACTCCGACGGGCTCTTGGAATACTTGTTCCAGGTCTCGGTCGGATAGGCCTTGTCCACCTGGTTCATGGAGAACACAGGCACGCCGTTGTCAACCTTGTCGAGCTTCAGCACAGCGTTGGCGTAGGTGCCGCTCGAGGTGGTGTAGCAGGACCAGCGGTGAACACCCCAGGAGGAGTTGATCATGTTGCCGATGTTGTCGATGCTCACGCTGAGCTGGAAGTTGTGCTTGGTCTTGCCGATCTTGAAGGCGAAGTCCTCGGCGATACGGGCGTCGAAGCGGTGCGTCCAGGGAGCCGGAGCGGCATAAGCCTCTGCATACTGGCCTTTGTGGCTGCTCAGGTACTTGTCCTGCTCGAGGAAAGCCCAGAAGGCGTTCTTGTCGGCGTCGGAAGAGAAGCGGAGCTCGTCTTTCGTAGCCGGGATGTACATCATGTCGGAAGCGATGCCGTCGCCGTTCATGTCGTTGGAGTAGACATAGCTGTAACCACCGGCGCTGTAGCCGCTGTAGTACAGGTTCAGGTGCAGGCCGTTGCCGCCGAACACCTTGAACGGAATGAAGTAGCTGATGTTGGCCATCAACTTGTCAGGCACCACGTACTGCGAGCACTGCAGGGTAGCGAAGTTCGGGCCGTCGATGGTGTAGAGGTTCGTATAGGCGCTGGTAGCGTTGGAGCCCGGCATGCCGGAGATCTCCTTGTTCACGGTGTGCGTGTAGGCAACCATCAGGTCGAGGTTCCTGGCCGGGCTGGCCTTCAAGGTCACGTTGGCGATCCAGCCGTAGCCCTTGTTGGTGTTGGTCAGCACATAGGCGGTGGACTTGCCGTACTTGTAGTTATCCAGCGTACGGTAGTTGATGCGGTTGTCCGGACCGGAGAAGCGGCCGCCCTTCTCGACAGCGCTGTCGTTGATGTTCCAGTCGACGAGGCGCACGCCGTTGATGGTCTTGTTGAAGATGCCTTCGGCGGTGAGGGTCATCGGGAAGCTGACGGGCAGATTCCAGTCGAATGCGAGGGAGCTCTTCCAGACCTGCGGCATCTTGAAGTTGCGGTCCACACCGTTGATGGTGCTCTGGAGGTTGCCTTCCGATTCGGAAATGGTGCGTTTCAGTCCGAGCGTGTTCTTGATCTGGTCGGTGTCGGTCATCATCTTGCCACCTGCCATCAGCTTGCCAAGCGCGGTAGCCACCTCTTCGGAATAGACCACCTCACCGTTCTTCAGCTGGCTGGAGAACACGGCCTGGTTGAGGATCATACCGGAGTTGGTCGGCATGTTGGTGAAGAACACCAGCGGGAGACGACCCTGGAACATACCGGTACCACCACGGACGATGAAGCTCTTGTCACCGGCGACATCCCAGTTGAAACCGATGCGCGGGTTCACCTGGAGGGTGGTCTTCGGCCAGTGGCCGGTATCGACGGAACGTCCGCCCATGTTGTAGTTCAGGATGGCGTTGTTGGTGATCAGGTCGGAATCATCGTAGATGATCGTATCGAAACGGATACCGTAGTTCAGTTTGAAGCGGTCGCCGATGTTCCAGTCGTCCTGCACATAGACACCCAGCTGGTTGTAGTTGATCTGGGCGGTCTCCGGCGAGTTGTCATATGCATAGTAGAGGCAGAAGCTCAACGGAAGGTTGCCCTGGAGGAAGTCGTCGACGCTGGCGAAGCGGTAGTAGCCCGTACCATTGCGGATGTACGAGTTGTCGGCGAACATGTGCTCGTAGTTGATACCAGCGGTGATCTTGTGGGAACCGGCATAGTAGGTGAAGTTGTCGGTGATGTTCCACACTTTGTTCGTCACACCATTCTTATAGGTGAACAGCTCGTAGCCGAACGAGGTGGCCGGCTTGAAGTTGCCGCTCGACAGGTCGCCGTGGTCCATGATGTCCACGTGCGGGAAGATGTCGGAGTTCGAACCGCGCTGGTCGTTGATGAACGAGTACGTGGCAATCAGCTGGTTGGCAGCCTTCTCGCCGAAGCGGCTGTTGAGCTCGGCAGCGAACGAGGTCACGTTGTTCTGCTGGCTGTACATGTTGTTGGAGAACGGCTGGGCCTGGTCGCTGGCGCGGTTGAAGCTCTTGTTGCGGTACTTATCGTCGCAGGAGTTGCCGTTGGGGGCATACCAGGTCAGGTTCTTCGTATGGTTGAAGCGGAAAGCGAGCTTGTGGTTCTGGCTGATGTTCCAGTCGATGCGGGCCAGGATCTTCATGTTCGAGGTGCCGCCCGGGAAATCGGTGTAGGAACCCGGATTGTAACCGTAGTCGTTGATCAGCTTCTGCTGGACGCTCTTCAGTTCGGCTTCGGTGATGCCCTTGCCGATGCCGTTGGTCGTGATGGCCTGGCCCGGCTGGTCGTTCAGCTCGAAGTTGGCGAAGAAGAAGAGTTTGTTCTTCACGATCGGGCCGCCGAAGGTGGCGCCGATGGTGCGAACCAGCTCGGACTTGCGCTCGCCGAGGTCTTCACCGTAGATCTTGTTACCGCGAAGCTTCTCGTTGTGGTAGTAGCCGTAGACCGTGCCCTTGAAGGTGTTGGTACCCGACTTCGTGATGGCGTTGATACCGCCGCCCACGAAGTTGCTCTGGCGCACGTCGAACGGAGCGACCACGAGCTGGATTTCCTCGATGGCGTCGAGGGAGATCGGCGTGCCGCCGCCCGGCAGGCTGGAGCTCAGACCGAAGTTGTTGTTGAAGTTGGCACCGTCAACCGTGAAGTTGGTGGAACGGCCGTCGCTGCCGGCGAAGCTCATGCCGTTGGCATACGGGGAGAGCTTGGTGATGGCAGACAGGCTGCGGCCGGAGTTCGGCAGGTCCATCATTTCGCGGTTGGAGACGTTGGTGGAAGCACCGGTCTTCTCAGAACCGAACTTGGTGGCAGAAGCGACCACCACAACTTCCTGAAGCTGCTCGGCAGCATCTTCGAGAACGACGTCCTGGACATAGGTCTCACTCAGTTTGAGGGTGATGTCCTGATAGACGAGCGTCTTGTAACCCAACAGCTGGACAGTCACTTCATAAGGACCACCCGGGCGCATACCCTGGATGGTGTAACGGCCTTCGTTGTTGGAGAGAGCAAAATACTGCGTACCCGAAGGGGTGTGGACGGCGATGACCGCGGCGCCGGGAACGGCACCCTGGGCATCGGTGATCTTACCGCTCAGGGAGGAAGTCGTCATCTGCGCGTTCAGCGTCAGCGTGACGAAAAGCCCGAGAGCTGCCAGAACAAAAAGCTTAAATGCTTGTTTCATAGATATTTAGGTAATTTTAGTGGTATTTTTTCCGCGGCAAAAATAGTAAAAGGTTTTGGGATGTGCAACCCATTTGGAGCAAAAGTAGCAATTCCGCCCTTTTTTTACAAACAGCCCTCCGGCAAGGCTTCGGAAAGTTATGAAAAGTTATCAACAGCTTGATTTATTTCCCTTCATTCATTTTTATTCCTATCTTTGCGGCCCAAACCAAGTGGATGGATTTGACTGCTTGCCAACCACTCTAAAAAAGGCTAAAATTATGTATCTTTTCACTTCTGAATCCGTTTCAGAGGGCCACCCGGACAAAGTGGCCGACCAGATTTCCGACGCTATCCTCGATGACTTCCTCCGCCAGGACCCGGCATCGCACGTCGCATGTGAAACCTTTGTGAGCACCGGCCTTGCGATCGTCGGCGGCGAGGTCACCTCGCGCGACGCGTGGGTAGATATCCAAGGTGTGGTGCGCCGCACCATCCAGCGAATCGGTTACACCAAGGGCGAGTATCATTTCGACGCCGATTCCTGCGCCGTGATCTCGGCCGTGCACGAACAGAGTGCCGACATCGCCATGGGCGTGAACCGCGCCTCCAAGGAGGAGCAGGGCGCCGGCGACCAGGGCATGATGTTCGGTTACGCGTGCAACGAGACTCCGGAATTCATGCCGCTGCCGCTTACGCTGGCCCACATCACCCTCATTGAACTCGCGCACATCCGCCGCGAAGTGCCCTCCCCGATGCCGTACCTGCGGCCCGACGCCAAATGCCAGTATACCATTGAATATAATGATGACCACACGGCATGCCGCGTCCACACGCTCGTGCTCTCGACGCAGCACGATCCCGACGTGGACCAGGCCCGCATCCGCCGCGACGTGGAGACGATCCTGCTGCCGCGCGTGAAAGCGCGCCTGAGCGCAGAAAACGCCGCCCTCTTCCAGGAGGGCATGATCCTGCATGTGAATCCCACGGGGCAGTTCATCATCGGCGGCCCCCACGGCGACACCGGCCTGACCGGCCGAAAGATCATCGTCGATACTTACGGCGGCCGCGGTGCGCACGGCGGTGGCGCTTTCTCGGGCAAGGATCCCAGCAAGGTGGACCGCAGCGCGGCCTATGCCGCCCGGCACATCGCCAAGAACCTCGTGGCTGCCGGCGTGGCCGACGAGATCCTCGTGCAGGTGTCGTATGCCATTGGCGTGGCACGCCCGGTGAGCATCTTCGTCAATACCTACGGTACGGCGCACGTGCCGTTCTCCGACGGAGAAATCGCTACGAAGGTGGGGGAGTTGTTCGACCTGCGTCCGGCGGCCATCGTCGAGCGTTTCGGCCTGACCAACCCTATCTACGAACCCACGGCGGCCTACGGCCACATGGGCCGCGACCCCTATGTGAAGGAAGTCGAACTCATCCGCGACGGCCAGCTGGTCCGGCGGAAAGTGCAGTTCTTCGGTTGGGAGCTACTCGACGTGGTTGACCAGTGCCGTGCGGCCTTCCAGCTTTAGCAACAGTTTCTTCGGCACGGGCTTTTCGATGCCGGGTACAGAAACGTCATAGCGGACGACAGCGGAACCCGCTTTTTCGTCCACTTCTACCGAAACGATGTTGAAAGAGGTCTGACCGAGGGCCTCTTTTATTTTTTGCTGCGTCTCTTCGGGAACGGTCTCTATCTTCTCCGCCATCCGATCGACCCATACCCGCAACTCGGGCGTGCAGAAATCGGCCGCAGCGGCATAATCCCCCGCGAAATAAACGTTTAAAAACGATTCAGCGACGTTCCGGACACGGGCTTCGGGACGCTCGCAGGCGCCGAGCACGGGCAGGAGCGCCAGGGCCAACAGGGCCGATTTGAATAAGTGCTTCATAGTCTATATATCCATTTCTACGACCGTGATGCCGGCTCCGCCCTGTTGCACCGCTTCATCGCGGAATGAGGCGACGGCAGGCACCGTCTTGAGATACTTTCGGATTTCCTCCCGCAGTACGCCGTTACCCTTGCCATGCAGGATCTTGACCTGCCCCACGCCCACCATGGTCGCGTCGTCGATGAAGTGCATCACGATGTCGAGGGCGTCGGACAGCCGCTGGCCGCGGATGTCGATCGTGGGCTTGAAGTTGAGCTTGCGCCGGCTGATGGACTCGCTGTCGTAGTGAATCACAGGCCGGAACGTACTGCGTGTCTGTTCTTTATATTGCTGATTAGAGATCTTTTCCACTTTACCCGGGGCGATTTTCGAGATGATGCTCCCCACCGACACCGATACGTATTTGGCAGCGACCTGCACTACCTCGCCAACCATGTCATTGTCTTTGAGGCGCACTTTGTCGCCTACCTGCAGCGGACCGCTCTCCACGGGCTTTTCCTTGCGCACGGACTGTACAGAAACCTGTCCCCGCCGTTCTTTCCGGGCTTTTTCACGCTCGCGGCGTTCCACCAGCTGCTGCATCTTGCGGTCGATGGCCGCGTCGCTCTCGCTCGGATGCTCCTCGCCAAGGCGTTCCTTGAATTCGGAAAGACGGGCGCGGGCCACTTTTGTCCTGTCTCGCTCCGCCTGCGCCTCGCGAATCTCACGGATGGTGCGCTCCACTTCCTTGTTGGCAGCCGCCACAATCTCGTGCGCCTCACGGCGGGCTTCTTCGATCACGCTCTTTTTCAGGGCTTTGATCTCACTCAGTTCCTTCTCGTACTTGTCCGTAAGGTTCTCGAGCGTCTTATCGGTGCTCCGGATGCGGGCCAGTTTTTCGTCGAGCACGCGGCGGCTGCGGGCTATCTGGCGCAGGTTGCGCTCGATACCCACGAATTCGTTGCCGGCACGCGCCTCAGCGTCTTTCACCACGTCGGCAGGCAAGCCCATCTTCCGGGCCAGCTCAAAGGCAAAGGAGTTGCCGGGCATGCCCTGCTGCAGCTGGAAAAGCGGCTTGATGGCAGCACCGTCGAAGAGCATGGCTCCGTTGACCACGCCGGAACTCTTGTCGGCGTAAAGCTTGAGGTTCGTATAGTGGGTCGTGATGACACCGTAAGCCCCCACCTGGTCGAGGCGGGCCAGTACGGCTTCGGCGATGGCGCCGCCCGCGGCGGGTTCCGTACCGCTGCCGAACTCGTCGATGAGCACGAGCGAGTGCTCGGTGGCATGGGTCAGGATCTCCCGCATGTTCTGCAGGTGCGAGCTGTAGGTGCTCAGGTCGTTCTCGAGCGACTGGTCGTCACCGATGTCAATGAAGATGCTGTCGAAGATCAGCAGCTCGCTCACCTCGGAGGTCGGGATGAGCATGCCCCACTGGAACATGTACTGCAGCAGGCCCACTGTCTTGAGGCACACCGACTTGCCGCCAGCGTTCGGACCGGAGATCAACAGGATGTGCTTCTCGCGCGTCAGCGAAAGGGTGAGCGGCACGATCTCTTTCTTCTCGCGCCGCAGGGAGGCTTCCAGCAGCGGATGCCGGGCCCGGCGCAGGTTCAGTTCGCCTTCCTCCGAGAGGATGGGCATGCCGGCGATCATGTCGAGCGCCACCAGCGCCTTTGAACGGATGAAGTCAATCTCGCCAATATATTCGGAGGCGGCGATCAGGCCGCCCAGGTACGGTCGCAGGAACTCCGTGAACGCGAAGAGGATGCGTGCGATCTCACGCTGCTCCTCGAATTGCAATTCCCGGATCTGGTTGCCCAGTTCGATGATTTCGAGAGGCTCCACAAAAGCCGTCTTGCCGCTGGCGCTTTCGTCGTAGACGATACCGGGCAGTTTCTTCTTGCTGCCGGCCGCCACGGGAATCAGCACCCGCCCGTCTCGGACCACCACCTCGGCGTCCGCTTCAACCAGTCCCTCCCCCTTGGCGTTGCCCAGGATGGCATTGATGCGGCGCGACACCTGTCCTTCTTTCGAGCGCAGCGTGCGACGGATCTCGCCGAGTTCCGGAGAAGCAGTGTCCCGCACTTCGCCCGTGCGGTCGAGGATGGTTTCGATGCGCCGACCCACCTCGGGATCGTAACTCACCGAGGAAGATATCTGGCGCAGCGTGGGATAGAGGTCGTCCTTGCAGTCGCGGAAGAAGGCCAGGATGCGGCGCAGCGTATCAAGGCTGGTCCGCAGCAATCGTAGCGACGGCAGGTCGATGCTGGTGTTTTCGGCCTGGAGCGGCAGCAGGAAGGCCTTGGTGTCCACATAGCCGCCGGCGGGAAAGCTGTCTTCAAACAGGCAGATGAGCCGCATCTCGTCGGTCAGGCGCAGCCGGAACATGATTTCAGCGGCGTCGCGTGAGATCTGTTCGGCAGCCACCTTCCGCTGCGCATATTGCGTAACGCACTTGGCGGCGATCCTTTCCCGTACCTTGTCGAAACCGATTTTCTGTTCGAGCACCATGCGGGCTGTCTCCTACTTGTATGAATCTTCGATGGCCAGGCGGAGTTCCGTGATACTGCCCATCGTCTTGATCTGCCCTTCCTGCACGAACGAGATATCGCCCGTCTCTTCGGAAACCACGATGACGGTAGCATCGCAGACCTCCGACATACCGATAGCAGCCCGGTGGCGCATGCCGTAATTGGCCGGGATGTCCTGCCGCTGCGAGATGGGCAGCGTGCAGCGGGCGGCGAGGATCCGGTCTTCTGACAGGATCATGGCACCGTCATGCAGCGGTGAATTCTTGAAAAAAATGTTTTCGATGAGACGGCGGCTGATGCGCGCGTCGATCTCGTCGCCTGTATCGATGATTTCTCCCAGGGCGGCGCCATGCCGCAGCACGATCAGTGCGCCGGTCCGGGTCTCGGACATCTTGCTACAAGCGGCTGTAAGCTCCTCCAGTTCTGCGGGTTGCATGCCGCCGGGGCGTGTCTGGCGGAACAATTTGCTGAAAATGCCCCGCTGTGCGGCGACGGAGGTGCTGGAACTGATGCGCAGCAGGAAACGGCGGATCTCCGGCTGGAAGATGACCAGCAGGGCGACCACGCCGACGCCCAGCACTTGTCCCAGGATAAACGAAAGGAGTTTCATGCCCAGGGCGCGGGAGGCGATCCACACAACATAGAGCAAGAGGACGCCCAGGAAGATATTGACGGCCGACGTACCGCGGACGACCCGGATCAGCCAATAGATGAGCAGGCCGACCATGAGCACGTCGAGCACGTCGATAAACGATATGTCTATAAAGTCGAACATTATCAAGCAAAGATAACTATTATTTCTAATAAATCATGATGAATCGCATCGCTCGCAGACGATGAGGCTTGTGCGTCGGGACGGGTGGGATGTTGCTTGGAGGACCCTAAGCACAAGCCAAACAAAAGTCTTTTATCGTTCCCAGTGAAGTTTTTTGCCGAAGCCCAGACGGTTGTCGGTGAATTTCAGCCTGTCGAGACGGATGAGCCAGACTTCGCCGCCTTTGAACACGGCGTAGGGGAAGCGCTTGAGATAGAGCAGTCTGCAGCGGTCGAAAAGGCCACCGTCGCAACGGCGTACCGAACCCGTGAATTGCAAGCCCTGGATTTTTCCCACTTGCTCCGTCTCCAGTACGATGGAGCCCGCCACCTGTGGATTCTCCAGAAACAACTGCGCATGCCGGGTCCTTTCTTCCGAAGTGATAATCAATCCATCTTCCTGTGGATCAAACACATAGAAAGCATTTGCGCACCAGGGAGCCCCTCCCTCGAGCGGCACGCACGCCACGGTCAGCACATGGTGCTCAGCGATGAATTCCAGGATACGGCTGTCGATTTGGTCTGTCATTTGCAGCAAAAATACGCATTTTATGGAGAATTGTGTGAGCGATCTGTTATTAAGTGCCCGCAGTCTGCGGGAGGTCTTCTTTCCGAGGAAATGTGTGGTGTGTGGGAGCTATCTATCGTTGGATGAACAGGATGTGTGTGAAGCATGCCTGGAGGAACTGCCGCTGACATACCAGTGGGACATCGTGCAGCATGCGGGATTCGAGCGGCTGGCCCGGCGCTTCGAGGTGCAGGACGTCGCGGCGTTGTTTTTCTTCGGTGCGGAAAGCGACTACCGGAAAATCCTGTACAGCATCAAATATGGCGGACGGCGGGCACTGGGCCGCCGGATGGGAACGCTGCTGGGCGGATACCTGGCGGGAAGCCGGGGGTTCGGCGGCTGCCAGGCCGTGGTGCCGGTGCCGCTGCATCCGCTGCGGCGGTGGAAACGGGGCTACAACCAGTCGGAAGAAATCGCGCGGGGCGTCGCTGCCGCAATGAATTTGCCGCTCGAGACGGCACTCCTGCGCCGGCATCGCCGTACGAAGACACAGACACATCTCAGCGGCAGCGCCAAGACAGCCAACGTGCAGGGAGCCTTTCGCATCAATGCGGACTGTGCCCGGACCTTGCAAGCACAGGGCATCCGACATCTGCTGCTGGTCGATGACACGTTGACCTCCGGCAGCACGCTCGCCGCCTGTGCCGCACCTCTGCTCGAAGCCGGCTTCCAAATCAGCTGCACAACGCTTGCTATCGTCCCGGCCTAACCGCTACGCACCCTGGATAATCTGCAGGGTAACAGAGACTTCTGGATTTTCTTCAAGAAAAAGGGTCAAAGACAGCGTACGCTGCTCTCCCTGGGTGTTTTCGGGCACAATCACGCAAATCTCCGTACGATTCGGACCACCCGTAAGCGGACTCACTTCGAAAGGCACTTCCCCCATCAAGGGTTTCACCTTCCAGGCCGCATTCGAATTGACCGAGAAAAACACCTTGCCGCCGTCCACCCCGACCTTCTGGACCGGTTCCTCACAGAAGAGGAAAGGATGGCAATGCTGCGTGACAACGATGTCGCCATTGCGGCTGTTGGTGCCGTCCGACGAAGAGAACCGAATCCGGATGGCCTTGGTATGCCTTTCCACGTTCTCTCCCACGACCACATGGACCTTCGTCGTATAGCTGCCGGTCGAAGGGGTGATTGTCACCGCTTCGTCAGAGATCTCCGTCGTCCATACGCCATTGGTGAAGATCACGTCGTCGAATTCTCCGCCATCCGCATCAAGCACTACGGTCTTGATGTCAGGAGTCACGTAGAAATCAGTCTCCTGTTCGCAGGAAACCGCCGCGAGACAGAGGGCCACAAGGATCAGATATCGTTTCATGCCGCAAATTTATCATTTTTTTTTCATACCTTCGCACCCAAACTAGGATGCCGTGCGCAAAGCCGTAACAATAATTATTCCAGTCCTGCTGGCCCTGCTGGCCGCCGCCCAGTTCACGGCGTGCGAGAAATACGTCCTGCCCGCCATCAGCATCGATCCCGACACGCTCCGGTTCACAGCCGCTGCCGATTCCGCCCAGATCCAGCTTGTAACCAACGTCATCACGTCACCCAGTACTGACGAAAACGTGACCTGGATCAGCGCCTGGCCCAATTGGTTCGATGCAGACAGCCCCGTGACGATCTATGTGGAAGAGAATGCCAGCGAGAAGGAACGCTCCGGTATCATGTATTTCAAATCGGAAGCCCTCCAGCGCAAGCTCGTGGTCATCCAGGAAGGAAAGAAGTGAGTAGCATTATGAACCGTTTGTTTCTCTTTATTTTCGCTGCTGCCGTCATGCTGACGGCCGTGCCCGCCGCATACGCCCAGGAAGCACAGGAACCCGATGTCGACAAAATCATCGAGAACCAGCTCAACACCCTGACCCGCACTTTCAATCTCGATGAAGTCCAGGTTTTCTTTGTCGACTCCATCCTGCAGTACAACTATCATGCGATGGTCGACGAGATCGGGCAGACCCGGAAAACAGGCGCCAGCAACCCGGAAACCTTCCAGGCCATTTCCGACAAGTGGATGGATGCCACAGACGTGGCTTTTGAACGCATCTTTACGGACGAACAGTGGTCCAAGTACATGAAATCGATCTACGGCAAAGAGAAGAAGCGCCGCGACAAGCGGATGAGCGACCGTAAACCCGATTCATCCGAGAAAAAGTAGTCCGCTTCGATTCCCTGCATTCCCCTGCCCTTCCAGTCCGCCAGCGCGAAATCGCAGCCTGCGGCATGACCGCACGCATAATCGTGCATCGTATCGCCGATGTAGAGCGTGTCCTCGGCCTGGGCTCCCGTCTTGGAAAAATAAGCCAACATCGGGTCGGGATACGGTTTGTGCCTGAGCGAATCTTCTGAACAAACCACCGCATCGAAACGAGGAAGCAAGGTCGCCAGCAACGGGTCGTACGACAGTTCAAACTTCGAGCGCGAGGTGACCACGCCCAGCCGCACCCCCACTGCCTTTAACTCATCAAGCACTTCCGGGATGCCCGGAAAAAACCGGACCAGGTGCATCAGCTCCTGAAAGTGCTCCTCCCAAACCTCGGCGAAGCGCGCCTCGTCGGTATAGCCCAGCCTCCCGGCGGCCTGGGAACTCGGCACGCCGAAAAAGCCATACGCCTCCTCGTAGGACATCTCCCGCCCCGTCAACTCGCGGATGGTCTGCATGAGTGAAAGCACGCCGGTCTGCTCGGTGTCGAGCATCGTGCCGTCGATATCGAATACAAAATCGGTGTAGGTCTTCATCGTTTGTCTATCTTGATGAGCACCGGCAGATGGTCGCTGTAACCGTTGTCGAAGGTATTGCCGTAGTAGCTGCGGCGCGGCGCCCCTTTCTTGAGCATGAAATTGCGGCGGAAGATCTCTCCGTAGTGGTTCCGGGTGTCCATGCGGCAGATGCGGAACCCCTTCAGCTGGGGATAAGAGGGAAGCAGGTTGTGCGACACGATGATGTTGTCGTAGAGCACCCAGCGGTGGTTGTGGATACTGGTCCCCTGCCCTTCGTCGGCCAGTTTCCAGAAAGGGTTGAAATACTCCCCCGGCGGCACGTTGAAGATGTTCTTGTGGGCCTTCAGCAGCACGGACAGCGACTCGTCGGAAGGATTGTCGTTCATGTCGCCCATGATCACCACCTTGATGTCGGGATAGTCGCGGCGAAGGGCGGCGGCATGGTCGCGGGCCGTCTCGGCGCCGGCACGGCGGAACCCGGCGGTGGACGCTACGCCTCCCCGGCGAGAGAGGAAATGGCAGATGTAGAAAACGAACATCTCCCCCTCTATTTCACCCCAGGCCGCCAGAATGTCACGGCCGATGTACTCCCGCCCGCTGCGCAGCACCAACTTCAGCGGCTCGCAACCCATGAGCGTAAACTTGTCAGGCCGGTAAAGCATTCCCACTTCCACCCCGCGCGCATCGTTCGACTCGAAGTGCACGCATTTATAGTGGGCACCCGTCATGCGTGTCTGTGACGCGAGGTCCTTCATTACCTGGAGGTTCTCCACTTCCGAAACGCCCGCCACCACCGGAAACCCGTTGTGCGCCGACGCCACGGACGAGAATATCTCGCTCAGGTTCGCAAGCTTCTTATGGTACTTTTCCCGCGTCCAGCGCTTGTCACCCATCGGCGTGTAGGCGTCGTCATCGGTCTTCGGATCGTCTATTGTGTCATAGAGATTCTCGAGATTGTAGAACATCACGGTGTAAGCCATACTACAAATGTAAACAAAAAACTGTGATAATTCATCCGTTTTTTATACCTTAGCAAGTTATTATATTGCTAAGACTGCACTGATGAAAAAAATATATGAGAGGAACCGCACCTACCATCTGCTTCGCTACATAGTGGATGCGTATGCCCGTGGTTCCTTCAAGAAAATCCAATATACCGGCCTGGAAAACCTCCCGGCAGACGGAGCCACCATCTTCGCGCCGAATCACTGCAACGCCTTGATGGACGCCTTCGCCGTGCTGGCCATGGACCGGCGGCGGAAGGTTTTCGTCGCCCGTGCCGACATTTTCCAGAAGCCTTTCTTCCGCAAGGTCCTGACTTTCCTGAAGATTATGCCCATCCACCGGCTCCGCGACGGCTTCCGGAGCGTCCTGAGCAGCGAGGAGACCATCGAAAAGTCCATCGACGTACTCAACAATCAGGTCCCCTTCTGCATCTTACCGGAAGGGACGCACAGGACCATGCACAGCCTGCTCCCGATGGGCAAGGGGATTTCCCGCATCGCCTACGGAGCCGACAAGGCCATGACCGAAGGACGTCACGTCCGCATCGTGCCCATCGGCCTGGAGTACGGAGACTACTTCCGCTTCCGTTCCACGCTGCTGGTGACGGTCGGCGCGCCGATCGACGTGACCGAGATGATCGCCGCCAACCCTGGGCAGGAAATGCCGGAGATGCTGTCGACCATCCGTTCGGCGACGGCTGCGGCCCTTAAGCCGCTGATTGTCTACCTGCCGGATGACGAGGCCTACGAAGCCTCCTGGGAACTGGCCAAGCTCCAGAGCGGACCGGTTCCGGAGAGGAAGCTGCAGGAACGCTGGCAGGCCAACCGCGACGCGGCAGCCCGCATCGCGCGCATCCGCGAGAAGTTGCCGGAAAAGGCACAGAAGCTCTTTGAAAAAGCCGTCGCCTGGAAGCAGGCACGGCAGGAGGCCCGGGTGAGCCTCCACGTAGTCCAGACGCAGAATCCGCTGGGGGCAGCGTTGTGGCGTACCCTCAAGATGCTGGTGGCCACACCGTTCGCACTGGCTTTTGCCACGGCTTCGCTGCCGGGCTGGGGGGTTGCCGAAAAGGTTGCGTGCGGCGCGAAGGATCCTGCCTTCCGCAACTCGATCCGCTGCGGCCTGCTGATCGCAGTATGGACACTGATGCTGCTCATCGCGGCCGTAGTGTTCTTCTGCTCGTTCAAGTGGTACTGGGCGCTGGCGGGGCTGCTGCTGCTGATTCCCGCCCCGATGCTTACCTACGACTGGTTCGAGCAGATGCGGCGCCTGGCCTCCGCATGGCGGTATGCTTGCAACCGCCCGCTGCGGGAACGCAAGGAAGCTTTGATGAATGAGTTGAATGATATTTTGAGAAATATATAAAAGTGCAATATGAAAAAATTATTTATCCTGCTGGCTGCTCTGTCGCTCACCGCGGGGGCGCTGGCACAAGAGAAAAAAGAAGTTGAAAAGACAGGGTTCTCATTAGGCGCCTTCCCCATTATCGCCTTCGACCAGGACAAGGGCTTCCAGTTCGGCGCCCTGGCCAACATCTACGATTTCGGCAAGAGCGGATGGTATCCCAACCCGCGCCAGCAGATGTACCTCGAAGCATCCTGGTTCACCAAAGGATCGCAGCTCTACACGCTGAGCTACGACAACCGCTTCCTGATCCCGAGCGTGCGCTTCTCCTTCGCAGCTTCGTTCTCCAACGAAAAAGCGCTGGACTTCTACGGGTTCAATGGCTATGAATCCTACTACGACGCCAGCCTGCCTTCGGCTTACTACAAGATGAGCCGCATGGTCCCCTACGGCAAGCTCGACTTTACCGGCAAGATCGCCAAAAACTTCTACTGGAAGTTCGGATATCACTTCAAGTATTTCATCATCAAGGAATTCGAGAACGAAACCCTGAAGGACCTGCCTTACCAGAAGACCTTGTTCTCCTGGTACAAGGACATGGGGTTCATCGATGCTGACGAACACAACGGCGGCATGACCAGCGCCTGGCGTGCCGGCCTCTGCTACGACAGCCGCGACGTGGAAAACGCACCGACCCGGGGCATCTGGGCCGACGCTTTCATGGAGTGGGCCCCCAAGTGGATGGGCACCAACAAGCCTTACGGCCGCTATTACGCCGTGCTGCGGCAGTACATCCCCTTCATGAAGAACGGCAACCTGGTGTTTGCCTACCGTGCGAATGTCCAGGGTTTCATCGGCGATCCGGCTTTCTATGTGCTGCCCTATGAATCCGTACTCGGCCCGGGCTACGACCGCGACGGTTTCGGCGGCTATCGTACCCTCCGCGGTATCATGCGCAACCGCATCCAGGGCAAGGCCGTGTGCTACTTCAATACGGAGCTGCGCTGGCGCTTCCTCACCGTCAAGGTGTTCAACCAGAATCTCACCTTCGGTGCGAACGTCTTCTTCGACGGCGGCCGCGTGCTGCAGAAATACCACACCTCGGTGCCTGCCTACCTTGAAAACCAGCCCTATGCGGGATTCCATCCCGAGCAGCTGGCCCAAAGCGGCAAAGAGAAGTTCCACCTGGCTGCCGGCGGCGGCCTGCGCTTCATCCTCAACAAGAACTTCATCATCGCCGTGGATTACGGCCGCGCTTTCAACCGGCAGGACAACGGCAAGGGCGGCTCGATCTACGTCAATACGGGCTACCTCTTCTAACCTACAGAAACACATCACATTGACTATATGAAAAAAAGACTTTGGCTGATTCTCGCCTGGGGCGTGTTCCTGTTGACGACAGGATGCACCGACGCCTATAACGAGAAGCTGAGCGAGCTGGAAGGCCGGGCCGATGACCTGATGTACGAGTGTGACCGACTCAACGACAACATCGCCATCCTTCAGCGACTGGTGGATGTCATCCAGAGTTATGACATGATCACCGGCATCACGGAGATCCGCTCGGGCAACACGGTCACCGGTTACCGCGTCAATTTCGTCAAGCACGAGCCCATCACCATCTACAACGGGTCCGACGGCAAGAAACCCCTGGTTGCCAGCCGGCGGAACCCCGATGACGGCAACTATTACTGGACCGTGCAATATGGCGATGAAGATTGGGACTGGGTGACGGCCCCCGACGGGAGCAAGATGCTCTCCATCGGCGTGCTGCCTTATGTCACCATCCGGAAAGGCTACTTTGCCCTGACGTTCGACGGCGTGAACTACACCGTGCTGGGCAAGGCCAACGGAGAGAACGGCGACCAGATGTTCTCGTCCATCAATACCCAGAACAAGGATTATGTCCTGATCACCCTGACGACCGGCGAGACGATGAAAATCCCCACCTACAGCGTTTATCTGACCCTCAAGGCCCAGTTGGAACAGGTCAACGGAAATGTCGAGGCACAGGTGGAACTCATCCATTCCGCCCAGGAACAGTACGTGTGGATCGACAGTGTCTCCCCGATCCTCGACGGGACCGACACCACGGGCATCACGGTCTCCCTGTCGAACGGCAAGCAATTCAGCGTCCACGACTGGGTTTCGTCCCTGAGTCCAGCCATTTTCGTCAAGCGCGACACGGACAATCACCTGTACTGGGCCTACACCATCGGGCTCTCCCCGGACCAATGGGTCCTCTCGCCTGAAGGCAAGAAGATCTCGGCCGAAAGCGAATCGGTAGAAACGCCGCGGGTAGATGTCAAGCAAGACACCGACGGCCAGTACTATTGGGTCGTCGTCACCCAGGATACCACGGAATTCCTCCGGACCAAGGTCAGCGGTATCTGGGAACCTCGGGCTGTCGATTCGGTGGCACGCGTCTTTGACTCCGTCTCCGACTACAAAGATTCGCTGGTGCTCGTCGTCCGCAACACGGCCGCCCGCTTCGTGCTGCCCAAACAGTATACCGTGTCCCTCCCCGAACAGCTCGCCATGAAACCCGGAACGAGCACCGCTGTCCGCTTTGTGGCCAACGGGTCCAATCCCTCGCTATCATTGATGGCGCAGGGCGGTTTCTCCGCTACCGACAGCACCGCCGTATCCGGCGCCACCTTCATCAAGATCAAGGCGCCTTCCACCATCACAAACGGCACCGGCAAGGTCATGGCCATCTTCACGTTCCCGGCCGAGACCTCACCCATCACCGTTGTCAAGACCATAACCATCAGCAAGGAGGACTGAACATGAAACGCATCCATCTTCTTTTCCTCCTGCTTTCCATGGCGCTGCTGGGCGGCTGCTATGACGAAATCGACACGGAAATCACCCGCCTGGAGCGCCGCATCGAGAAACTCGAGCAGCGCTGTCAGGAAATCAATACCACGCTCCAGGGCCTCCAGACCATCCTGAACAACCTGGATCAATACGACTTCATCACCGGTGTCAATCCCCTCTACGACAGCAAGGGCTACATCACGGGCTATACCATCCTCTTCTCTCACTCCGATCCCATCATCCTTTTCAACGGTACCGATGCGGAAACCCCGATCCTGGGTGTAGGCCTCGGAGACGACGGCGTCTGGTACTGGACGGTGAAATATCCGTCCGACGAGAAGGCGACCTTCGTTACCGACAACTACGGTGTGAAGATCCCCACGGATGCGGGATCCCCCCTCATCAAAATCGAGAACGGCTACTGGATGGTGTCGTACGACAAGGGTGAGATCTGGCACAACCTGGGCCGGGCTACCGGCGAGGACGGTGCTTCCTTCTTCAACAGCGTCACCGACATGGGCGACTATGTGGCCTTCAACCTCCTGAACGGCACCACCGTCAACGTTCCCACGTGGTCCAGTTTCGAGAAGTTGCAGAAGGACTGCCAGAATACCAACGACAACCTTACCGCTTTCACCCAGCTGGTCAAGCATTACACGGAAAAGGTGTACGTATCGGACCTGATTCCCATCCTCAACGGCACCGACACCCTCGGCTTCCGCCTGGTGCTCTCTGATGGCAACAGCTACGCGTTCCACAACGGCAACGGCACCAATGTTCCGGTCATCGGCGCGAAACGCGCCACGAACAACCCCGCCGACGAGGTCTGGTACTGGACCATCCAGTATGGCAGCGACCCCGTCCAGTGGATCCTGGACGAAAACGGCAACAAGATCCAGGCGAACGCCCCCGACGGGCTCACTCCTAAGATATCCCTGAAACAGGCGGCCGGCGATAAAGCCTGGTACTGGGCCGTGGCCTACGGCGACGGCGAAGCCTCCTTCCTGCTTCACGACGGCGCCAAGGTGCGCGTGGACCTCACGGTACCCGACGCTATCGTCGAGTCAATCGTCTCGGTCCAGGAAGACAAGGTCCGCATCACGCTCCTGGGTGGCCTTTCCTTTGACGTTCCCCTGCCCAAGACCTTCTCCGTCACCCTGCAGGCCCCGGTGACCAGCACGAACACCCTTGAGGTCGCTGCCGCCGACACGGCCGTCTTCCATTGCAAGCTCTCCGGGGTGGACAGCCGTGCAGAAGTGCTTCCCATTGTTGAAGATTCGTTCTACGCGAAGGCCTCCTCGGCCGACCACCTCGACTGGACCATCACGGTCATTACACCCTTTACTTTCGCCAAACCCGCGACCAGCCGGCTCAACCTGCTGGTCTCCAATGGATACGGCGAGATGAAAACCATTGTAGTCACCCTGGTGGCCAAGAACTAAGGAGGATTTGACCATGAAAACACGTTTCTATTTCACCCTCCTGCTGCTCGCAACCGTATTGCTGGGCGGCTGTCAAGATGAATTGAAAGCCCGCATTGACGCCCTGAAGGACGATGTCACCTATATCGAACAGGAAGTAGCCTCGCTCAATGAGAACCTGTCCTCCCTGTCCAGCCTCGTTTCGGCCCTGGAGAAGAACGACCATATCACCCGGATCGTTCCCTATTCGGTCGGCAACCGGAGCGGCTACCAGATTGTCTTCGCCAGCGGCAGCTCCTTGATCCTCCGCATCGGTTCGACCGGCGTTTCCCCCATCCTCGGTGTCATGTACAACGACAACAACGAAGGCTATTACTGGACCATCCAGATGGGAGAAACAGGCAGTCCGACTTGGATGACCAACAGCTATGGCCTTCCCGTCCGCGCCACCGGCACCGTGCCGGAACTCAAGATTGAGGACGGCATCTGGTGGTATTCCTTCGACGGATCGTCCTGGATCAAGTGCAACTGGGGTGCGGCGCAGGGTTCGAGCGGAAGCAGCGTCTTCTCGAGAATCGACACCTCGGATCCCTATTATGTGGTCTTCACGCTGGCCAACGGCACAAGCATGCAGCTCCCGACGCAATTGGCCTTTGACGAGCTGAACGAGCAGTGCACGACCCTCAACGAAGCCATGCAGACCTACACGGACATCCTGCAGCAGACCGATTCTTCGATCTTTGTCCAGTCGGTCGCCGAATTCGAAGAAGGCGCTGCCTCCGGCTGGCGGATCACCTTCGAGACGGGCAAGCAGGTAACCATCCGCAACGGCTACGACAACCGCGACTCGGTGCTGCTGAGCGCGAAGAAGTATAAAGACGGCAAGATGTACTGGGTATACCGCAGCCGCTCCAGCGAGTCCTATCAATGGCTCCGCTACCAGGGCAAGATGGTCTGCGTCACCATGGAGGACATCACGCCGCACATCGGCATCACGGAATCGATGGGTCAGCTCTATTTCACCGTAGCGGTCGGCGACGGCCCCGCCGAGATGATGCTCGATCCGGACGGCAACCCCGTCCCTGCGACCGGGCACATCGTAGAGGACTTCTTCTCGGCCGCCGATGTATCAGACATATCGAAGGTGGTGCTCACCCTCTCGGACGGGACAAAGGTCGTCCTGCCCCGCATCCGGGAATATATTCCTTCCTTCACTACCTCCCTTCGCGACTACGTGGAAGCCGGCAAGCATTACACCTTCCAGCTCCTGGTTTTCATGACGGATACGCTGCTGACAGCCAACCCGTTGACAGATTATCAGTCGTACTGCGACTCTTCGGATGTCCGCTTCGAGGCCGTGTGCCTGGATGACGGCTATGCAGAGCCCGTCGTATGCATCGAGATTACCTCGAAGCCGGTTGCTGGCGGATACGCTTACAGCATCATCCTCGACGTGCCGTTTACCACCGGTCCTGCCTCCGGATGGGATACGAGCCGGCCTTCGCGAATCGCCCTCTTCCTCTCGTGGCAGAACAAAACCATCATGAAAGTGTGTGATTTCCGCCGCGCTGTCCTGCCCACGGCGATTAACCTTCCGGCGACTGCCGGCGTCACGGTGGGTGGCTCTATTACGCTGGTTCCAACTATCTCGCCTTCCAATGCCACGTCACCTGAAAAGAACGTGACCTGGGAGACCGAAGATGCGTCCATTGCCACTGTCGATGCCCATGGCGTTGTCACAGGCGTAGCTGCGGGTTCCTGCAAGATTACAGCGAAAACGACGCGTCCGCTCCTTACCGCCGAATGCGTCGTTACCGTCACCGCACCGTAAGGGTTCCGAAACCGGATCCGTGAAGGATCAACGAGATGATTGCTATTTCTGCGTTACTTTTGACGGATCCTGAATGGTTACCGTACCGCAGGTGCCGCTTACTCCAGCGCCGATGCTTTCAGGTGTAACACTATACCCATCGCCCATCGTAGCTATGACGCTGGTGACTGTACTGTAGATGGTGATATCGCCGCATTTTCCACCGCTGCCACTTCCGATGGCGGGAGCAAACTCTCCCCCGGTGGCTGTCAAATTACCCCCACTGATCGAAATGTCGTCGCAGGTACCAAACCAGCCTGCGCCGATGGCTGCTGCCTTCATACCACTCTGGGCACTGACAAAACCGCCGTTGATGGTGATGGTACCACAGGTTCCATTACGTCCTGCACCGATGCCGGCACCTGACACACTTGTAGCAGCGATGACCCCTCCTTCAATGACGATGTTTCCGCAAGTTGTTTTAGAACCGCTTCCAATACCGGCTCCTTCTCCGTCGCCGATGCTGGTGGCCGTGAGCGAGCCTGTGCCTGCGGTTTCGCCACAAATGACCAACGTCTTGCCGGAAGGCACATAAATACCTGGATACTCCTTATGGAATCCGTTTACGGTATTCGTGGTCCCGTCTTTTAAGATGATGGTGGCGTCGCCTAAGCAAGTGATGCCGGCGTACTCGCCTGAAGTCCAGGTGCTGCTGGCATTAATATTCACATTCTTGAGCGTGACTGTAGCGCCGTCGGCAATGAAGATTTGCTGGTTCACTCCGAGCGTCCCTTTAATAATCCAGCCGTCTTTCGCCGTTCTGTCACTTTCTGAAGTCTCCGAGGTGACCGTTGAGAGATCAAACGTATGGTTAACCGGTGCCGGGGCGACATTCTTGACGGGGCGGATAAAAAGACCGAAGTTCCTGGGAAGAAAAGCTATATCATAAAAATAAACGCTCCCGGGATGGTAATAATCCTCCTGAAAAAGAAAATTGTCAGCTGCTTCACTGTCAAGTGGAGAAGAAAGCCAATAGTCACACTCAATCCCCTCAGCCTGCATGTGATTATTCATTTTATCATAAAATCCTGCAGCTGGGATAAACAATGAGATTCCGTTATAATTACTGGTGATAAGTGCTCCGCCACCTTTTTCTCCGATAGAGGTCCAGTTTTTTTCCCACTTTGAGGTTATATTGAAGATGAGCGTTTCGTACTGAGCGATAGTGGGGATCCGCCAATCGTTATTCACCTGAAATGCCGCATCATTGCTTGTGGGGAGAGGATTATCATTACCCGTATAATAAGAGCCATCAGGCGTTGTGGCACCCCACTGAAAATACTCACCGGGCTGAAGTGGCTCAGCGATGCGATTATGGGTCTTGTCGAGGTTACCGGTTGCCCAAAGGGGACCGCCGTCACCCATGTCGACAAAACGGTCAAATGCCGTCCAAGGGGCGTTGGAAGGATTGGGCAGGTTCATAATAACGCCGCTGCTGATCGTCTGCGTGCCAGTCAATACCTGCGTTCCCAAAGCGGCGGGTTTTTCCTCCGAAATGTAGGTGACAAGACTGAAGTAGTAGTCGGTGGGTGTACCCGTGCTCGAAAGATATCCGGAGAACATGATTCCCTCTTTGGAACCATTTCCATTATCGTTGGATGCGGGATAACCCTTCAGGACATATCCGGCTGGCTTGGATTCATCGACGTTAATGGTGCCATCCAGGCCGACAGAAGCGCAGGCTTTGGGCTGCAAGTGGCTTTCAAGCAGGCGATAGCAATGATCGCCGTCTTTACTCATGGGCACAAAGAACTGAACAAAGCCGTCGGGCTTGGTCACGTTGATGGTAGCAGAAAGTGTAGTGCCTGACAACGTGTACTCCACATCTGCGGCAGACATGTAATAGGCGTAGATACTATTACCCGCAATATCCTTGAATGAGTAATCATCGCCTGTGTATGATACCGCCACATCCCCGACAAACTTAGGGAAATGGATGGCATTGAGTTTCCCGTTCTTCCCGGAGAAATCAACCACCTTCATCTCAGCCGATGGGACGGCCGTCCAAACTGAGCCATCGAATGACAGCTCGACATATTTATTGGCAACTCCCTCGAAGAAAACATATACTTTATCGCCATTTTCAAAGTCCGTTTTCGCCTTGGTACCGGCTGACTGATTAACGGAAAACTGGAAAGATACGACCTGCTGGTCAAGGTCACCTCCGTCGGGTAATATATTGATATCGTCGCAGGCAAGAACCGCAAGGGCTGCGAGCAGAAAGGCAAAAATCTTTTTCATGACTGTTCCTCCCATAGATTATTCTATTATCCAGCTTTGGTCAATCCAGCCACCACCATTCGGGTCAAACTTGGGGGTAAGACTACTGGCATCCACATCGCTGAGGCAGATTACCTTCTGCATCTTCACCTCCACGGTCTCCGAGATCGGGGAGGTGTATTGTCTGCGTTTCTTTTCCATAAGTTATTGGTCGTTGCAATTACTCACAAAAGGCAAGGAATTGCCAGGTCAGGCTTTCGCCTTGCCTTGACAATTCCCTTTGTGGTCCCAGAGGGACTTGAACCCACGACCCACGGATTATGAGTCCGCTGCTCTGACCGACTGAGCTATGGGACCGAATTTAAACGGCTGATGCCTGAGGCATCAGCCGTTTTGATTACTTACACTTTAATCTCAACCTCGACGCCGCTGGGAAGTTCCAGTTTCATCAGGGCATCCACCGTCTTCGGGGAAGAGTTGTGGATGTCGAGGAGGCGACGGAAAGAATTGAGTTCAAACTGCTCACGGGCTTTCTTGTTGACGAAGGTCGAACGGTTCACCGTAAAGATCTTCTTGTCGGTCGGAAGGGGAATCGGGCCGCTGACGACAGCACCGGTAGCCTGCACCGTCTTGACGATCTTCTCGGCTGATTTGTCAACCAAAGCGTGGTCGTAAGATTTGAGTTTAATTCTGATTTTCTGGCTCATTATTGTACTTTTTAACGATTTTAATCTTCATCATCCAAAAACCTGCGCGGTCCGCCGTGTTTGTCGATGATTTCCTTGGCCAGGTTCGCAGGAACCTCCGCATAGTGGGAGAATTCCATGGTACTGGTGGCGCGACCGGAAGTCAGGGTGCGCAGGACCGTCACATAGCCGAACTGCTCTGCGAGCGGGACCTTCGCCTTCACGATGCGGGCGTTGCCCTTGGAATCCATGTCGACGATCTGGCCGCGGCGACGGTTGAGGTCACCCACCACATCGCCCATATAGTCTTCGGGCGTAACCACTTCCAGCGACATGATCGGCTCCATCAGCACGGGCGAGCACTTGCGCACGGCATTGCGGAACGCGACGCGCGCGCAGATCTCGAACGAGAGTGCGTCGGAATCGACCGGGTGGAAGCTTCCGTCGAGAAGCCGCACCTTCAGCGATGTCATCGGGCAACCGCACAGCACACCGTTGTCCATGGCCGAACGGAAACCTTTCTCCACGGCAGGAATGAATTCCTTCGGGATGTTTCCGCCCTTGACCTCGTCGACGAACTGGAGGCCGGTGACACCTTCGTCCACGGGACCCAGTTCCACCACAATGTCGGCGAACTTGCCGCGACCACCCGTCTGCTTCCGGAACACCTGACGGTGCTGGTAACTCTTGGTAACCGCTTCCTTGTAGTTGACTTGCGGGGCACCTTGGTTGATCTCCACACCGAATTCCCGACGCAGACGGTCCACGATGATGTCGAGATGGAGCTCGCCCATACCGCTGATGATCGTCTGTCCGGTTTCGGCATTCGACTGGACGGTGAAGGTAGGATCCTCTTCGGAGAGCTTGCCCAACGCAATGCCCAGCCGCTCCAAGTCCTGCTGCGTCTTCGGTTCGACCGCGATGCCGATCACAGGATCGGGGAAGGTAATCGATTCGAGGACGATCGGATGGCTCTCCTCGCAGACCGTGTCGCCGGTGCGGAGTTCCTTGAAACCCACAGCGGCGCAGATGTCGCCCGCTTCGACGAAGTCGATGGGGTTCTGCTTGTTGGAGTGCATCTGATAGAGGCGGACCACCCGCTCCTTCTTGCCGGAACGGGTATTGAGCACCTGGTGGCCTGCGTCGAGGCGGCCCGAATAGGCGCGAATGAAGGCCAGGCGGCCAACGAACGGGTCCGTGGCGATCTTGAAGACCAAGCCGCAGAACGGTTCGCCGGACATCGGCTTGCGCTCGACCTGCTGGTCGTTGCGCGGATTGATGCCGAACACGCTTCCCTTGTCGAGCGGAGAAGGGAGATAGCGCATCACGGCGTCAAGCAGGAACTGGATGCCCTTGTTCTTGAACGACGAACCGCAGCACGTCGGGACGACCGCCATGTCGATGGTCGCTTTCCGCAGGGCCTCGATAATCTCCTGGTCGGAGATCGAATCGGGATCGTCGAAGAACTTCTCGAGGATTTCGTCGTTGTATTCAGCGACGGACTCGATGAGTTTTCCCCGCCATTCCTCCACGTCGGCCAGCATGTCTTCAGGAATCGGCCTTTCCTCGTAGTTCACGAGTTCCTTGCTGGTTCCGTCATAGAAGTAGGCCTTCTTGGCGATCAGGTCCACGATGCCTTCGAAGTTCTCTTCGGCACCGATGGGCAGGCAGATCGGAATGGCGCGGGCGCCCAGTTTCTCGTGGATATCCTCCACGACGGCAAGAAAATCCGCGCCGGTACGATCCATCTTGTTGACGTAGGCGATCTTGGGGACATGGTATTTGTCCGCCTGACGCCATACCGTCTCCGATTGGGGCTGCACGCGGCCCACGGCACAGAAAGTGGCGATCGTCCCGTCCAGGACGCGAAGCGAACGCTCGACTTCGACCGTGAAGTCCACGTGACCCGGGGTATCGATCAGATTGATCTGATATTGCTCACCCTGGTAATGCCAGAACGCCGTAGTGGCGGCCGATGTGATGGTAATGCCACGTTCCTGCTCCTGGACCATCCAGTCCATGGTCGCAGCGCCTTCATGCACCTCTCCGATCTTATGGGTCTTGCCCGTATAGTAGAGGATGCGTTCGGACGTCGTGGTCTTACCGGCATCGATGTGAGCCATGATACCGATATTGCGCGTATATGTGAGGTCTCTTGCCATCTGGCGCAGGTCAAAAGCAGATTAGAAACGGAAGTGGGCAAACGCCTTGTTGGCCTCTGCCATCCTGTGCATATCCTCTTTCCGCTTGAAGGCTGCACCTTCGTTGTTGTAGGCAGCCATGATTTCTGCAGCCAGTTTCTCCGCCATGGAGTGGCCGGAACGCTTGCGGGCGAAGACGATCATATTCTTCATCGAAAGGGAGACCTTTCTTTCCGGACGAACCTCCATAGGGACCTGGAAGTTGGCACCGCCGACACGACGGCTCTTCACCTCGACCTGCGGGGTGACGTTTTCGAGCGCCTTCTTCCAAATATCGATAGGAGCCTGTTCAGAATCTTTCATCTTCT